>Ga0116158_10004425_pt1 | contig 12027 bp, 10 predicted proteins | sample AD_UKC052_MetaG_FD_89883 | JGI IMG/M metagenome (GOLD analysis project Ga0116158, IMG submission 89883) | Active sludge microbial communities of municipal wastewater-treating anaerobic digesters from USA - AD_UKC052_MetaG | ecosystem: Engineered > Bioreactor > Anaerobic > Digestate | place: USA... | reverse complement strand
TGCAGAAGTATCTTTCACGCGAAAAAATAAATTTCGCTGAAGGAAAGTATGACCCGGAAGTTTTTCTTGATGTGACATACGAAAACAGAAATGACGGGGAGAGAAGCGAAAGATGCCGCAAATGCATTTCCATGCGTCTTGAAGAGTCTTTCCGCTATGCTGAAAAAATGAAAATTGATGCGGTATCAACTGTATTAAGTATTAGTCCTCATAAAAGCTATGATATGATAAAAACAGAAGGTGAAAGATTATCTTCGGTTTTCGGAATTGAGTTTTTGCCATTTGATTTTAAGAAAAACGGCGGTTTTGCAGAAAGCGTTAAATTGTCGAAGGAAAATAAATTTTACCGTCAGAATTACTGCGGATGCTGTTATTCAAAAGCCGAATCGGTCGAAAGAAGAAATAAGAAATGAATAAACGTTCAGAAGATATTCTATATGAAATATATCACTCTACGTCAGACGGTGGATACGTTTCGATTGATGAACTTGAGACTGTAACAGGTTTGTCCGGTTCTGTTATTCGTGCAGAAGCAGAAACGATGAAAGAGAAAGGCTTTCTTTTTGAAAGGGAAGAGGGTCTTCAGGTTTCTGAAACAGGAAGAGCTTTTTCTAAAAGCAGATGGGTCTGATCAGTTTTTTACGGCTTTACAGCTTTTAATATAGTGCTGAAAGTTATGTTTTGAACCTGGCATGCGGTACCGTCAACTGCGGAATAGAAATCACCCGCGCTCAGGTTTATTGTGCAGTAAGTATCAGCGTTTGTTCCTACATCACCGATAGTATAGATTAGTTGATTTCCTGAGATTGAAACAGTTATACCTGAAAAAGAGGGTGACGGGGTAAATGTTGTTTTTGATAATATAGCTGCCGATGACAGACCTGTTGCTATGTTTTCGTTAAAAGTTATATATATACTGTCTCCGGGTTCTACGAAATATCCATTATTGTAATTGCTTGTTGAGATTGAACCATTTCCTGGAATCTGAGGACTTGCCGCGATAGAGATTGTTCCCGTAAATTCATCTTCGAGATTATTTCCTGCAATATCAGTAATATCTTGAGTCAGAGTGACGGTATAGTTGGAACCGCGGATAAGATAGTTAGAATCAGTTACTCCGTTTATATTTATTGCATTGTAATTTGAATCGTAAGATATGCTGATATTGGTTATTTTATTGCCGGAATTATTTTTTACAACTACAGAATCAGTGTTGACCGAGTCCGGATTCAGCCCTTCCGAAAATCTCAGATTGATGTGAAATGTGTCGGGAGCGGAATTGACTATCGGCAGATTGTGTGAAGTAATTACAGGAGACACGCCGTCTATTTTTATGGTGACGTCATTGAAAAGGTTGGTTTGATATTCACACGAGAGCGATGTCATGAAGAGTATAATGATAATACGTATAATCTTCATTCTGATATAATACTGTTTTATTTGAATAAATCAAGCATATTATGTTTCGATATTACTACACTAATTTTTTAGAATTGACAATTGGATTAAATCCGTCCAGATGGACTGAAAGAATGAATTTGAGAGGTATTATGAAAAAAACAGTTTTTTTTGCTTCTATGTTCTTGCTGACTGCAGCTTTTCTTTTTTCTGCCGATTTTTCTGATCCTGAAGGATGGTTTGCTTATGATGACAGTGCCGCTCCTAATAATGGTTCTTCAAAGATCTACATTGAATCATCCAAAAGCGGAGATGTTCTGGCCGTAACAGCAAAGGGGAATGTAACCAAGAAATTCCAATACGGTTTTGCCGGTTTTGGAATTAATCCCAATCCTGCAGAGCTAGCGAATATCAAAAAAGCTAAAGGGTTTAAGTTCAAGGTTAAAGGAGACGGCAGAGCCTATCGGGTAAGGGCTAATACTTCCAATATAAGGGATTATAACTATTTCGGAAAAGTTTTCGTTACAAAACCGGGGCAGATTGTTGAAGTTAAAGTAATGTATTCGGAACTCGAACAGGAATCGTGGGGAACAAAAGTTTCATTCAATAAGAATAAGATAAACCAGTTTACTTTTCAGACTACCGAACAGCCTATAGCGAGTTTTTCACTGACAATTATCGGTTTTGAGCTGATAATGTAAATATTATAGTCAGATTTAATAAAATGAATAATAAGAAAAGAACCATCTCAGGGTTCTTTTCTTATTATTTTAGTATATTTCTGTTTCAAAATCATGTAAAATCACGGAAAACTTTATTGACGAATAATGCCCTCAATTAAAGACTTCAAATAAACCTAAAGAGGCCGCATGAAAGACAAGAAAACCAAATTCATCTTTGTTACAGGCGGAGTGTGTTCTTCGCTGGGCAAGGGGCTTTCAACCGCATCACTTGGACTTCTTCTTGAAGGACACGGATATAAAGTTTCTGTAATAAAGATGGACCCTTATATAAATATCGATCCGGGCACAATGAGTCCGTATCAGCATGGTGAAGTTTATGTAACCGAAGACGGTGCTGAAACGGATCTTGATTTAGGTTATTACGAGAGATTTACAAACGCGCCTTTGTCTCAGTCAAATTCCGTATCAACCGGACAGATTTATTTTGAGGTAATTACCAGAGAAAGAAGAGGCGATTATCTCGGACGTACTGTTCAGGTTGTTCCTCATATTACAAACGAAATTAAAAAAAGAATTTATAATATTGCCCAGGAAGGTTTGATGGACTTCGTTCTTGTCGAAATCGGCGGAACCGTGGGAGATATCGAATCATTTCCTTTTCTTGAGTCTATACGTCAGATACGTCAAGAACTCGGAAGAAACAGAGCATTAAATGTTCATCTGACTCTTGTTCCGACTTTGACTGTTGCAGGCGAGCACAAGACAAAACCGACACAGCATTCGGTTAAGGAACTGATGCAGATTGGAATTATTCCCGATATACTTCTTTGCCGTGCGACCATTCCTCTTTCTGATGAAATGAGAAGCAAGATTGCACTTTTCTGCAACGTTTCGGATGACCATGTAATTACAGCGCTCGATTCAAACTGCATTTATGATATTCCGATGATGCTTCACGATAACGGTTATGATAAAATAGTTCTCGAGCATTTCGGACTAAAAGCAGGTAAACCGGATATTTCCGACTGGAAAAAATTCGTCGATGCATTCAAGAATCCGAAGAGTACGGTTCAGATTGGTGTGATAGGAAAATATATCGCTCTTCCGGATGCTTATAAGTCGATTTATGAAGCGCTTGTTCATGCCGGAGCTGCGAACAATGTTCATGTTGATATTGTTAAAATTGATCCGGAAGATCTTGAAAAGCATAATGATATTTCGGGGCGTATCGGTTCACTTGACGGAATTCTTGTTCCGGGCGGTTTTGGAAACCGCGGTGTAGAAGGAAAGATTGATTCTATTAAATATGCGCGTGAAAACAATATCCCGTTTTTCGGAATATGCCTTGGTCTTCAGTGTGCCGTGATAGAATTCGGCCGGAATGTATGCGGACTTAAAAACGCAAACACCAAGGAATGCGAGCCGGAATGCGAAAATCCTGTAATTTCGCCTCTTGTAGATCAGGAGATCATCATTGAACTCGGCGGAACAATGAGAAAGGGTTCTTATCCGTGTGAGCTTAAAAAAGGCAGCGGAATCAGAAAGATTTACGGCGACGCGGATTTAATCCGCGAGCGTCACAGACACAGATACGAATTTACAATGAAATATAAAGAACTGTATGAATCCAAGGGTCTTGTTTTCGGAGGGCTTCATCCAAACCCTAAACTGGTTGAAACGATTGAGCTTCCGAATCACAGATGGTTTTATGCGGTTCAGTACCATCCGGAATTTCAGTCGAAGCCGGTTAAATCGCATCCGTTATTCAAAAGTTTTGTTGAAGCGGCGGTTAAGTTCAGAAAGGAAAAGGCTTGAACAAAACCTTTTCTGTAAAGACTCTCGGCTGCAAGCTCAACCAGTATGATTCGGGGCGTATTTCTGGCGCATTAAAAAGATGCGGCTGGGTTGAACTTCCGTTCGGAGAAAAATGTGACGCGGTAATCGTGAATACATGTACGGTTACCGATAATTCCGACAAGAAATGCAGAAACTATATAAGAAGAGCGGCTCAGTCCGGTGATGTTTTCGTCACCGGATGTCTGGTTTCGAGAGACCGTGATTCTGTTTTATCCATTCCGGGTGTAAAAGCCGCTTATTCAAATGATGAAAAAGAAAATCTCATTATCGATCTTGAGCCTTCGGCTTCGGGCGAATCTTTTTTTTCTCTTTTCGGCAGAACGAGATCATTCTTAAAAATTCAGGACGGATGCGACGGAAAATGTTCATACTGCATCGTTCCGTCCGTACGCGGATTGCCGAGAAGCAGAAATGCGTCTGAAATTATTGATGAAGCAAAAATTCTTATTGAGAATGGAACTCCGGAAATTGTGCTCACCGGAATTACGATCGGCAAGTATAATGACGGCGGAACTGATCTTGCGTCTCTTGCCGCGAAGATAGTCTCTCTCGAAGGAGATTTCAGAATACGCATAACGTCAATCGAACCGCTTCATCTGACGGATGCGCTTGCCGAAATATATTCACATGAAAAAATTGCGCCACATATTCATCTGCCGCTTCAGTCGGGAAGTGCGAAGGTTTTATCAGAAATGAACAGACCTTATAATCCGAAACAATTCATCGAAAGTGTTGAAAGAATCAAGCGTGTTAATGATGAAATCGCGGTGGGTACGGATATTATGGTGGGATTCCCTTCGGAAAATTCAGCAGATTTTGATGAGACTCTAAAAATTGCCGAAGAAGCCCGATTTTCATATATTCACCAGTTTACATATTCTCCGAGAGCAGGCACCGTTTCAGCATGCATGAAAATGGAAGATAGAAATATTATTGCTGAACGCGCATCCGCTCTCAAGAAGCTCGGCGACGGACTTATGAAAAGCTACCGTGAAAGATTTGTCGGGAAACTGCTTTCTTCGGTTATTGAAGATGATGAGGCATTAAGCGGAAATTATATTCACATGAAGATTAATGAAAAAACAGATAAAAGAATATCGCCTGTCAGACTGCTTGATTCGGGATGTAATCCTCATGGAGAGCTTGCGTGAAAAAATATATCTTTATTTTAGTTTTGTTTTTTATTTTCTGCAATGAAACGAAATCCGAAGAGTTCACGATTCTTTTTATGGGTGATTTTCTCACATGCATAAATATCGAACGTCTTACAAGAACTGAAGGCGCGGATTATCCGTACAGACGCATAAAGCCTGTAATAGATAAATATGATCTTGTATTCGCGAATCTGGAATCATCAATAACCGAAAGAGGAAAACCTGTGACAAACAAAGCATGGGTATTCCGTACAAGTTATTTCTGTGCATCTTATCTACCGTCACTTGGATTGGATGTTGTCTCATTATCGAACAATCATATACTAGATTACGGAAAAGACGGTTTAATTGACACGATTGATTTTCTCAAAAAAAATAACATCGCTTTCTGCGGCGCTGGAATGAATGAAGCGGAAGCGCGTAAACCTGCATTAGTTTCATTCGGTAAAAAGCAGATTTTATTTCTGGCATACAATGATCTTCCTCCATCGTATTATTATGCTAAAGGAAATAAATACGGTTCTGCGCAAATCAATGATGAAAAAATAATTTCCGACATACGTAAATACAAGACTAAGGATAATTTAGTTTTTGTTTCGCTTCACTGGGGAATAGAGCATTCAACTAAAATTAAACCGGAGCAGATAGTTCAGGCTCACAAGTATATTGACGCCGGCGCTGACGGAATTATCGGACATCATCCCCATGTTCCGCAGGGAGTTGAAATCTATAAGGGCAAGCCGGTATTCTATTCACTTGGAAATGCTGTAAACGGTTATTATAATCAGAAATACATGCCTAATATTTTCGGTGCCGTGAAAATCAAAGACGGCAATATTACCGAGATCCGCGTTATTCCTGTTGAGGGAGATAATTATAAAATGCAGTTTCAGCCGTTTCCGTTGGCGAGTGAAGAGGCTGTAACTTTCTTGAAGAAAGTAGAGACTTTGAGTTCGCCTTTTAAAACAAGGTTTGTCATCGATAACGGCGAGGCCGTTATAATGCCGTTCGGCGGAAAATAGAATTGCATGGTGTCATGCAATGCGTAAAAGGTGTTTCACACCTTTTAAATCCGGTTTCGCATGGTCTCATGCAGAAGATCAAAGGGGCGAAAGTCTCAGTCGCCGACTCTCGCCCCTTTGCAACCCCCTCACGCTCTTTGTCGCGACAGAACTATCGCGCATTTCTTCGAAATGTCTGCGATAGTCTGCGCTTATTTGGTGTCCGACTTCGTCGGACGTTTTAATGAGTTTTTCTATCAATTATTCCATTCTGTGTTTGTTAGCACGCTTATACTTCATTACTCTCATTCAGCTTATAATATCATTAAGCATTTTGTTTGCTTCACTCGGTAAATCGGGAAGAAAGTATGAAAATATATAAGGAGATACTGGCTATTATTTTATTCTGTCTAAGTATTGTGTTTTTTTTTGCTTTGTAGTCCTAGTATATTAAAGTAAAACCCTTCTGTATATAACTGTATTATTTCGCATATAAAGAAAAAAATCAATTAGTTGACTATAAACTTAGGCAAGATGTTTTATTGAAGGACATTTCAGATTAGGTTTAATTAATTATCTAATATGTTTCAATTTTATAACAATTTTCTGTTGACTTGATCTGTTATAGACTGTTTAAAATATTGCCATAAGAATTAGATGAAATAAATTCGCAATTGTATTGCATCTATATTAAAATTTAAGAGAACTATATGATAAAAAATTCTGAAATAATACAAGCTGTATCGAATTTAAATCAACGTGCAGAACGTCAAAAAGATGATGAAAAAATAATTAGTTCATATGTTGAAACAGGAATTCTCCATCAATTATTAAATAATAATAATCAAATAATATTTGGGAGACGTGGGACAGGAAAAACACATATCCTTAAAATACTTGAAAATCATTATCGTAATAATAATGCAAAAGCAATTTGCTATATCGATATTCGGTTACTTGGAAGTTCGCCACAATATACAGATGAATCTTTATCTATTGCATACAAATGTTCTTCCCTTTTTATTGATTTATTAAATGAAATATATGACATTCTTCTAAATCATATCGTCTATAATCCTAATAAAAATTCGGAAGAAGCTTTAGCCGCATTAAATCAATTTAGTGATACATCGATTGAATTAATTAAAAAAACTAAAAAGATTATTCAACGTGGTAAATCCGCAATATCTGAAAATAGTGATGTTAATTTAAGTTTGAATCCTAAAAATATAATTGATTTTAATTTAGGATTCAAAGAAAAAAAAGATAAAGAAAATGAAACAATAGAAGAATATAATTTAGAAGATTCTGAAAAGATAGTATTTCCTAATATACATTATTTTCTACAAAAAGCTCTTGATTTTGCGGATACAGAGTTGTTACTAATACTTGATGAATGGTCAACTTTCCCTTTACAGCTTCAGCCATATATTGCCGAATTTATTAAAAAATCATTCTTACCATTAAAAAAAATTACTGTTAAAATAAGTGCACTTGAATATCGATCAAATTTTACATTATCAAAAGAACAGCATAATTATATAGGTTTTGAACTTGGAAGTGACATTTCATGTAATTTAGATATTGATGATTATTATGTTTTTGATAGAAATCCTGATGATATTAGCAATAAGTTTTCCGAAATACTTTATAAACATCTATCTACGGAATTAAAAAATGATGATTATTTGAAAATCAAATTCTCAATTAATAACCATAATGATTTGATAAAAAAACTATTTACTGAAAAAAAAACATTTAGAGAATTAGTCCGTGCTTCTGAAGGAGTGATACGAGATTTTATCAACATATTTTCTTTAGCGTTTTTTGTATCACAACATCAAGACTCTCATAAAATTGGTATCAAAGTTATAATAGAAGCAAGTAGGCAGTGGTTTGAGCGAGATAAAGCAAAAAATCTTGATGAAAAATTAAATGAAAAACTTCGAAAAATAGTTGATGATGTAATTGGAAGTAAAAAAGCAAGATCATTTTTGATATCAAGAGATTTAGAAAAGCATGACACAATACAAAGATTATTTGATGCACGAGTTATTCATTTTATCAAAAGAGGTTACTCTGATAAAGACAATCCAGGTATACGATATAACATATATTCTCTTGATTATGGTACATATGTTGATCTTATTAATACAAGCAAACAGCTTGAATTTGATTTTGAAGTAAAAGAAAATATAAATGATATTGAGTTCATAGTTCCTTTTGATGATAAACGAAGTATTAGAAGAATAATTCTTACGAAAGATTTTTTGGAATAAATATTATGTTTGTGTCCAATGTCAGAACAATTGTATGTACAATGTCGCAATTCCCTTTGACACAATCCTCTTAAAATATTAATTAATCGACAGAATTTAAATCGCCATCTTTCTGAAATCTAACTTAACTAAATATTCGTCGTAACACCTAATACGGTATTCTTCTTGACTTGCTTATTCATTATAAAATACATAATATAGAGGTGTGCATGATGAAAAGATTTCTTACGATTTATTCTTTTTTCGCTGTGTTGATTTCTGTAGGCATTTTCGCAGCTGATCTTGAAGCTCCTTCTTATGGTAAAAACGATACTAAATGGTATTTTGGATCTTCAACAAAAGCGTCAAAACCGGGAGATACTGCTACCCTTATTTTTCCGTTGAATGTCGGTGTAATGGATTCTTTAAACGGTGATTTTAGAAAGGCTGCTGAAACAAAAGGCGGAACGATTATTCTTTCTCCTGGTGTGTATAAACTTATTGTAATGTATCACGGTGTTGCCGGAAAGACCCCCAGAGCCGCAATTGATTTTGTTTTTGAGAAAGGCAAAAAGTATGTTCTTTCATACTCAGGAAAGAGCGTTGATAAAATTGAATTTTCCATTTCTGAAACGAAATAAAAAAAGATTTCAAAGAGCCTTTTCGTAAGGCTCTTTGCCGTTCTCTATCCATAATAAATCCGCAAAAGACTTGTCATTTTCTTAAATTAATAAAATCTGTGTTAAACTTTTTCTTTTATCCCGGCTTCTGATTATTGTTTATAAGTAGCAGTTTACTATTAGTGAGGTCTATCTGATTATGTTTGATAAAATTATTTATAATAATAAAGATTCTGAAATAAGAATGGAGTTGATTCAGAAAAATAGTCAAATTCCATATGATCTTCTGCTTCTTGCTGATGAAACCGTTGAATCAATTGATAAATATATTCATGAATGCGTGATTTATCTTCTCATATTCAGGAACAAGCCGGTCGGTGTTTGCGCTGTTTGTGAAGTAAGTCCGGGCATAATTGAAATCAAAAATATTGCCGTTGTTGAAGAATTGCGGGGCAGAGGCTTCGGTAAAATAATGATTAATTCAGTAATTGATAATGCTGAAAGAAACGGATACGAACGTGTTATAATCGGCACGGGCGATGCGGGTGTCCGGCAGATTAATCTTTATAAAAAGTGCGGTTTTGAAATCTATGATAGAAAAAAGAACTTTTTCATTGATAATTTCCCTGAGCCGATTTATGAAAACGGAATTCAATTGATCGATATGGTAATGCTCAAGAGAGATATCGTCAAAAAATGATTAGATAAAATGATATTGCTTTCGAGTTTATAATTACAATTCTGAATATCTTCAAGTCAGCTAAACTATATTATGTTTAGAAAATATAAATTCTTTATTAGCCCGGTCTTTTTAAATTTACAAAAGATCGTACTCTGAGAAAATGAGTCATGAGTATTTCTGATGACAAATGGCTGTGGTGGAAAGACGGGGTAATTTATCAGATTTATCCCAGATCGTTTTATGATTCTAACGGTGACGGAATAGGGGATATCCGCGGCATTATAGAAAAAATTGATTATCTCGAATATCTCGGCATTGACGCTGTCTGGCTTTCACCGATAAACAGAAGCCCGATGGATGATTTTGGTTATGACATAAAAGACTACCGCCGTATAGAATCCATTTTCGGAACTGAAGCCGACTTCGATGAACTGATAAAAAAATTTCATGACAGAAATATAAAAATTATTTTTGATCTTGTGATGAATCACACATCAAGCAGTCATCTATGGTTTGTTGAATCACGTTCATCAAAGACAAATCCCAAGCGCGACTGGTATATCTGGCAAAAGGCTCACCGGGGAAAATGTCCCAATAACTGGAGAGCTGCCTTCGGCGGGCGTGCATGGGAATATGATAAAATTACAGGTGAATATTATCTTCATTCGTTTTTGAAACAGCAGCCTGATATCAACTGGAGAAACAAGGAACTTCGTGACGCGGTTTTTGATGATATCAAATTCTGGCTGGACCGCGGCATTGACGGTTTCCGTCTTGATGTGGTAAACTGGTTTATTAAAGATGAAAAACTTAGAAATAATCCTTATACTATCGGTTATTCTCCGCGTATCTACGACATGCAGAGCCATATCTATGACCGTAACAGGCCGGAGACTCATGATGTTTTGAAAGATTTCAGAAAGCTCCTTGATAATTATACTGAAAGAATGAGTGTCGGCGAGGTTTTTTCACCTCCGCCGGGAAATCCGCGTCTGTCTTCAGAATTTATCGGAAACGGAAAAGATCAGCTGGATATGGCATTTGATTTTTCTCTTATGTACACGAAATGGAATGCAAAGGAATTTTATAAAAAAATTTCGAATTGGCTTGAGCTGATTCCTTCTGACGGGTGGCCGTGCCATGTTCTTTCGAATCATGATCAGCCGCGTCAGGCTTCGAGGTTTTATAAGAAGAATCAAACTGATGAAAGATGCCGAATTCTTGCGGTGCTTCTTCTGACATTGAAGGGAACTCCGTTTGTTTATTACGGCGAGGAGATCGGTATGCGGGACGGAAAGATCAGCCGTTCAAAACTCCGAGATCCTCTCGGGAAAAAATACTGGCCTTTCTTTAAGGGGCGAGATCCCGAAAGAACTCCGATGCAGTGGGAGAATTCTGATAATGCAGGATTTACAACAGGTGTTCCATGGCTTCCGGTAAATTCAGATTACTGGAAAAGAAATGTTCATAAGCAGATTGAAGATAAAAATTCGCTTCTTAACCTTTACAGGTTTCTGATTTCGCTTCGCCGGAAAGAATATAATCTGAGAAGAGGCTCAATCGTTTTTTTGGAAAGAGGAGAGTCGGGAATTCTTTCTTACATGCGCGGCTGTGAATTTGAAATAGCGCTCAATTTTGATAACAGAATCAAGCAGTATTTTCCGCAGGGGCATGACGCAGAAATAGTTTATTCTACAGAGAAATTTTCTAAGGTGACTGAATCGAAGATTCTACAGCCGTATGAAGCCGTAATACTTCGGCATAATCAGCAGAGAAATTCGTAAAGAGTTATTCCGGCTGCAACTGAAGCGTTCAGCGATGAAACATTTCCTTTCAGCGGAATCTTTACCAGAAAGTCGCATTTTTCCTGAGTCAGTCTGCGCATTCCGCTTCCTTCAGCTCCGATAACTATTACGGCAGGTTTTGTGTCTTTAAGTTCCCTTACGTTTTTCTGTGCTTCGCCGCTTGTGCCGATTACCCAGAAACCGGCATCTTTAGCTCTGTCAATAAACTGCGCTATGTTTGAAACTATTTCAACGTCGATATATGCGGTTGCTCCGGCTGAAGTTTTTATTACAGTTTCGTTTATTCCGCTTGAATTGACTTTCTGCATCACGACTCCGTCAGCGCCGAGCGCTTCCGCAGAACGGATTATTGCACCTGTATTATGCGGATCTGTTATCTGATCAAGAAGAACTATGACACCGTTTTTTGCGGCTACTGCTTTGAGGTCAATCCCGGCAGAAGTCTGCTTTGCGGTGAGAATAACACCCTGATGATTTCCGGCGAACATTTCATCCAATGTTTTATTGTCGCATTTGATTATCTTGACGCTTTTCTTTTTGGCTGCCTGAATAATCGAATCTACGATTTT
>Ga0116158_10004424_pt1 | contig 12027 bp, 12 predicted proteins | sample AD_UKC052_MetaG_FD_89883 | JGI IMG/M metagenome (GOLD analysis project Ga0116158, IMG submission 89883) | Active sludge microbial communities of municipal wastewater-treating anaerobic digesters from USA - AD_UKC052_MetaG | ecosystem: Engineered > Bioreactor > Anaerobic > Digestate | place: USA... | reverse complement strand
GTTCGGCTTCGGCAGCCTTGAGCTCGGTGCGGGCTTCGTCAACTTTGATTTCGCCAGCGAGCTCGGCTTGCTCGACGAGGATCTCAGCGCTGCCATCGGGATCAACGCGGAGGTAACCGCTCGACACGGCGTAACGGGTCGTGGTTTTTTCGCCAAGGGTAAGCACGCCTGGCTTGAGCGCCGTCAACAACGGCACGTGCCCCGGCAGCAATTCGAATTCACCGAGTTCACCCGGCGCCACAATCGCATCCGTTTCCGTGTGCGCAACAACGCCCTTCGGCGTTACCAAGTTGACGCCCAAGAAAGTCGGAAGAGTATGTTCTGCGGCCATGGTGATGTTCCTTCAATCAATTTCGAAAGTGAATATACCAAATCGAGTAGCCACCAATGACCATCATGATGGGTCCCAGAATCATCAAGACGGTTCCGCTTGAACGCGAAGCTTCTATCGATTCGGCACTAGGCGCTGATGGTGCTTTGGTTTTGCTCTTCTTTGCTTTGAGTTCTTCGATTGTCACCGCATAGGTTTCGGGATTCGAACGACGGGTTGATCCGGCGAAAAATCCGTAGACTCCGAACCCTAAGCAAATGGCAGCGAAGATCTCGAGCATTTAGTTTTTCTTCGCGATTTCAGCTGCCTTTGCGCGAACATCGTCGATCGTGCCGGTCATTTCGAAAGCCTGTTCTGGCAGATCGTCGCACTTGCCTTCGAGGATTTCAGCAAACGAGCGAACGGTATCTTCTTTGCTGCAGAAGATGCCTTCCATACCGGTGAACGTCGTTGCGACGTGGAACGGTTGGCCCATGAACTTCTCGATTTTGCGAGCGCGCGAAACGGCGAGCTTGTCGTCTTCCGACAATTCGTCCATCCCGAGAATCGCGATGATGTCTTGCAAGTCTTTGTAGCGTTGCAAAACTTTTTGAACTTCGCGAGCCACTTTGTAGTGCTTCTCGCCAACGACGGCTGGGGTAAGAATCGTCGAGGTCGAGTCGAGCGGATCGACGGCAGGGTAAATGCCCTTTTCCGTAATCGCGCGGTTGAGCACGGTGGTTGCGTCCAAGTGGGCGAAGGCCGTCGCTGGCGCCGGGTCGGTCAAGTCGTCGGCAGGTACGTAAATCGCTTGCACCGACGTAATCGAACCGTCTTTGGTCGAGGTGATGCGTTCTTGCAAACCACCCATTTCCGTCGACAACGTTGGTTGATAACCAACGGCCGATGGAATCCGGCCCAAGAGCGCGGACATTTCCGAACCAGCTTGGGTAAAGCGGAAGATGTTGTCGATGAACAACAACAAGTCTTGTTTTTCAACATCGCGGAAGTATTCAGCAATGGTGAGCGCCGACAGCGCAACGCGAGCGCGTGCACCAGGCGGTTCGTTCATTTGGCCGAACACCAGCGCGGTTTTCGACAACACCGAGCTGCCGTCCGAGGTTTTGGCTTCAGCGAGTTCGTGGAACAAGTCGTTGCCTTCGCGGGTACGTTCACCAACGCCTGCAAACACCGAGGACGAACCCGATTTTTTTGCAACGTTGTTGATGAGTTCTTGGATGAGCACGGTTTTACCGACGCCTGCACCACCGAACAAACCAATCTTGCCACCGCGACGATACGGCGCGAGCAAGTCGATAACCTTAATGCCGGTTTCGAACATTTCAACGTTAACGCTTTGATCGACAAACTTTGGCGCTGCGCGGTGAATCGGCAAACGCTTTTCAAATTTGACGGCGCCCATTTCATCGACAGGTTCGCCGATGACGTTGAGAATGCGGCCGAGCACGCCTTTACCAACTGGCACCGAGATTGGCGCGCCGGTGTTCTTCACTGGTTGACCGCGGACCAAACCGTCGGTGCTTTCCATCGACACGCAGCGGACCATGTGCTCGCCGAGATGTTGCGCAACTTCGATGGTCAGGTTGTCTTCGCGTTTGTCGACCGAAGGGTTGGTAGCAAGCAACGCGGTGTTGATTTCTGGCAGTTCTGCCGAATCAAACGCAACGTCGACAACTGGGCCGATGACTTGAACAATGCGGCCCATCGAATTTGGAGACATATCAGTTGCCATGGTGTTTTCTCGTGTGTGTCGGGGTCTTACGATGTGTAACTAAAAGCTGTGGTGAAGCACTCATTAACTAGTGCCGAGCACTAGCCTTTGAGGGCTTCTGCGCCGCCGATAATTTCCAGCAATTCTTTCGTAATGCTGGCTTGGCGAGCGCGGTTGTATTGCAACGTCAGGGCGCCAATGATGTCGCCTGCGTTGTTGGTTGCGTTTTCCATTGCAGTCATGCGAGCGCCGAATTCCGAAGCGATGTTTTCGAGCGCGGCGCGGTACAAACCGATTTGCACGTACTGCGGCACCAAGCGGGTGAGCAATTCGTTCTTCGATGGTTCGTAGATGAAGTCGATGCTGCCTTTGTCGCCGTGGCCCGCGGTGTCCGCGATAGCTTTGGCTTTTTCAGCAGCGGTCAGCACTTCCGGAATCACCGGCAGCACTTGTTTCATCGTGACGGTTTGCGAGATCGCGCTTTTGAACTCATTGTAGATCACGAAAACGCGATCCACTTTGTCGTTCATAAATTCGTCGATGACGACGTTCGCGGTTTCGCGTGCCAACGTGAGTGCGGTTGGCCCGGTTGGTGCCAAATCGAAGCTGACAACATTGCCAGCGCGGCGCACAAAGTGGCCGTTCGATTTTTTACCAATGGTGCGCAGTTGCACGTCACATGCAGCGAAGTCTTCGCGGATGGCGCGTTCGGCAGCCTTGATAACGTTGCTGTTGAGACCACCAGCGAGACCACGGTCCGAGGTGAACAACACCAAAGCGACGCGTTCTTTGCGGCCGTTGAATTCATGCGACTGAAACAACGGATGCGACTCGGGGCCAGCGACCGCCGAGAGTTCGGAAACGACTTTGGACAGTGCCGCTGCGTACGGACGAGCAGCGATGATCGCTTCTTGCGCACGGCGCAGTTTTGCCGCCGAAACCATCTTCATGGCGCGCGTGATCTTCCGGGTGTTTTTGATCGACCCGATACGATTGCGAATGGCTTTTAATGACGGCATGCGACGGTCCTTTAGGCTTTCGCCGACGGTGCGAATTGCTTGGCGAATTCAACCAGGCCCGCTTTGAGCGCAGTTTCGAGATCACCTTTGAGTTTCGAGCCGCTCTTGAGTTGCGCCATGATGTCAGCCTTGCTGGCCTTGAAGAAGGACAACAATTCTTGTTCGTAGCGACCGAGGTCGGAGATTTCCAAGCCGTCGATGAAGCCGTTGGTGCCGGCGTAAATCACCACAACTTGTTCTTCGATTGGCATCGGAGCAAATTGGTTTTGCTTGAGCAATTCAGTCATGCGTTGACCGCGTTGCAGCTGCGCCAAGGTTGCTTTGTCGAGGTCCGAACCGAACTGCGCGAACGCAGCTTTTTCACGGTACGAAGCAAGTTCGAGGCGCAAACGGCCAGCGATTTGCTTCATAGCTGGGGTTTGCGCAGCACCACCGACGCGCGATACCGAAATACCGACGTTAACAGCTGGGCGAATACCCGAGTAGAACAAGTCAGCTTCGAGGAAGATCTGACCGTCGGTAATCGAAATCACGTTGGTCGGAATGTACGCCGACACGTCGCCTGCTTGGGTTTCGATGATCGGCAGCGCCGTCAACGAGCCAGCGCCTTGTTCGTCCGACATCTTGGCAGCGCGCTCAAGCAAGCGGCTGTGAATGAAGAACACGTCGCCTGGGTAAGCTTCGCGGCCTGGTGGGCGGCGCAGCAACAACGACAATTGGCGGTAAGCAACAGCTTGCTTCGAAAGATCATCATACACAATGAGCGCGTGACGACCACTGTCGCGGAAGTACTCGGCCATGGTGACGCCGGTGTATGGTGCAATGAATTGCAACGGCGCTGGTTCCGATGCGCCTGCAACAATAACCGTGGTGTATTCCATCGCGCCTTCTTTGCGCAGACGATCCACAACGGTAGCCACCGTCGATTGCTTCTGTCCGATGGCGACGTAGAAGCAATGCATGTTTTGGCCTTTTTGATTGATGATGGCGTCGATCGCGATAGCGGTTTTGCCGGTACCACGGTCACCAATGATCAATTCGCGTTGGCCACGACCGATTGGAATCATCGAGTCGACGGCCTTCATGCCGGTTTGCATCGGTTCATGCACCGACTTACGAGCAATAATCCCTGGCGCTTTGATTTCAACTTGGCGCTTGTGGGTACCAACGAGCGGCTTGCCACCGTCGATTGGCTCGCCGATCGCGTTCACCACGCGGCCGATGAGTTCTTCACCAACGGTAACTTCGACGATGCGGTTGGTGCGGCGGACCAGGTCGCCTTCGCGAACCGATTCGAAGCGACCGAGCAACGCAACACCGACGTTGTCTTCTTCAAGGTTGAGCACCATGCCCTGGACCTTTTGACCGCCAGCACCTTCGAAATCGAGGAGCTCACCAGCCATGGCGCCCGAGAGGCCGTACACGCGAGCGATACCGTCGCCGGCGGTCAACACCGTGCCGGTTTCAGTGACCGAAACCTTCTTGTCGTAGTTTTCGATCTGCTTGCGGATGATGTCGGAAATTTCTGCAGCGCGAATGTCCATGATGATTTCCTAGAGTGTCTGTGTGTCTAGTTTTAGAGTCTAGTTTTGCAAGAAGTGTTCGGGTTCGTGCGATCACGTGAAGGGACGGGAACGTCCCCTCTATGGTCGATGTAATTCTTCGCGTAGGTTGCGCAGTTGCGAACGCACGCTGCCGTCGTAGATCACGTCGCCAACCTTGGCGATGACACCGCCGAGAATCGACGGGTCTTCTTTTTTGGTAACGACGACTTTTTTGCCTGAAATCTTTTCCAAGCCAGCAGTAATCGAAGCGAGTTGCGCTGGGGTGAGCGCTTGTGCCGACGTGACTTCAGCAGCCACGCGACCAGCGCGGGCTTCGATCATCGCGTCAACTTCGCGCGAAATCGCAGGCACTTCGGCCATGCGTTCGCCGTCGAGCAGCAAGTTCGCAAGGTTCTTGCTGGTTTGGTGTGCGTTGAAGCGTTCGAGCAACGCACCAACCACTTTTTTGCGATCAGCTTTGCGTGCGACTGGGTTGGTCAACAAGTCGACCAATTCCGCCGACGCTTTCATGGCGTTGGCCATCGAGCGCAAGTCTTCACCGAGTTTGTCGAGATTGTTTTGGGCCAGGCCCAGTTCAATCACAGCGCGTGCGTAACGACGCGATAAGCTACCCGCGGACATTAGCGACGCTCCTTGGTGTTGTCGGCTGGCACGTTCATCAGATCAGCAATGAACGAATCAACCAGCTTGGTGTGATCGGAACCGTTGGCGCGTTCGCGCAACATTTTTTCAGCCGCGGCCGTGGCAGCCAACGAAACTTCGCGTTTCAATTCGGCACGAGCGCGGGTGATTTCGGCAGCGATGCGCGATTCGGCGTCGCGCTTCATCGCTTCGGCTTGCACGTTCGCGTTTTCGAGAATGCGATTCTTGTCGGCTTCGGCTACTGCGCGCATGTCTTCAACCATCTTGTTGATTTGCGCGTCAGCGTCAGCCAACTTGGTTTTGTATTCGTCGAGCTTGTCCGATGCTTCTTGCCGCAAGCGAGCCGATTCGTCGAGTGCGTTTTTGATTTGGTCGGAGCGGGTTTCCGCCATCTTGCGAGCAGCAGGCCCTGCGAACTTCGCAAGGATGATGAGCAAGATGCCGAAGTTGACGAACATCAAGATGAACGGAGCGTTCATCTTTTCTTCTTCTTGAGGGGAAACAGCCGGTGCGTTCGGGCCTTCGCCTAATTTGCCGTCACCCAGCGGGCCGCCTTTGGCGTCCATGCTGTTGTAGCCAAACGGAATGCCTTTGAACCAGTTGAAGTTCGCCGATGGATCCGCGTGATGACCGCCGCCGTGCTCACCGCCAGCGTGTTCGGCGCCGTGTGCGCCCGGCTCAGCGCCGTGTTCACCGGCAGGGCCTTCGCCTTCGTGCACGCCTGGGCCTTGATCGGCGGCAGCATGCGCAGCTTCGTGAACTTCGCCGCTTGGCGCAGCTGGTTGCTCAGTTGGATGTTCAACCGGCGGTGGCGGTGGCTGCAGGTCAGCGTGTGCAACGCGCGCCAACGAACCAACCGCGATAGCAGCTGCAAACAGCGTCGAGAGAATGGTGATTTTTTTCATTACGCAACCTCGCGGCCGAGCAACTTGCTGGCCATTTGGCGAGCGAGTGCATCAGCTTGCGGCATGAGTTCAGCGCGCGCAGTTTCGGTTTCGCGTTGCACCGTTGCTTGCGCCGAGTTCATGGCTGCAAGCGCCGTGGCTTTGGCTTTGCTCGTCACTTCGGTTTCATGCGCGACCGCTTCGATGCGGACTTTGCGACCTTCTTCGGCGGTGCGTGCGCGTGCTGCCGACAACGATTTCTCGAAGTCAGCAAGCTTGGCGTCGGCTTCGGCCGTCATGCGATCGGCTTCTTCACGCGCACCTTCGATACCTGCACGCCGCGCTTCGCGCAGCTTCAAGTAAGGTTGGAAAAGGAGTTTGTTGCAGGCGAAGAAAAGGACGCCAAACAAAATGAACTGCAATACAACCGTGAGATCGATATCGATCAACGGGTGTTCTGCAGCAGCGATGGAAACTAGAGCCTTCGGATCCACGGGGGCCTCTTTGGGTAACCTCGTTAAGATTCAACGCCTTGGCAACTTCGCCTTGGCGCGCCGCTTATAGTCTTCGGTTGCGCAAGCTGTCAACCGATCGAGGCGCAACCATATAGATGATATGAGCGGAAAGATCGGTTCAGGCAGAAGGCTTGAATCGGTATCATTAATGACCGCGACGCCGGCCACCACTGCTCGACGTCCAAGCATTTGATATCATTAACAATGATAATCATTGGAAGTTGTCATTGTGCTGGGCGACCATGACAATTTTCCAATATTTTCAATATGATAGATCACCCCGGCCAACCGCGATCGCACGCATGATACAGATGCTTGTCGCCAGCAGGTATCATCGCCATGCTTCCCGCTTATGTACAAACGATGGCTGATACTTGGAGTTGGACTTTTTGCATGTGGCACCAAGCCTCCCGCTGCCACCGTGGCCACCCAGCAGGCCCAACCTCAACTTGCTCCGCCTGTGTCCGCGCCGAGCACGCCAGCCGCCGCAACTGATGGCAATTGGTATGGGGTGCTCGACGTGGGCGAAGCCAAGCTGCGGCTGCAACTGACAATCAACAGCAAAGACGCGAAGCTCGTGAGCCTTGATCAAGGCGGCGTCGAGTTGCCCATCGTGCTGCAACTTGATAAAGCAATAGTTAGCTTCACGGCCGCGGCGGTTCGCGCTGACTTCAAAGGTGTTCGCGATGGCGACACGATTGTTGGCAACTTCAGCCAAGGCGGCGCAACGTATCCACTTACGTTCACCAGGGGTTCAACACCACCAGTCGCAGCGCCCGCCAAAGTTCGGCCGCAAGATCCGACGGACACCCCATACGATATCCAAGAGGTTGCGTTTCCTGGCGGCGCGAGCGATGTGGTGTTGGCTGGGACCATCACGCGGCCACGCGGCACGGCACCCGTCGCGGCTGTCGTGTTGATTTCTGGCTCAGGGCCGCAGGATCGTAACGAAGAAGTAATGGGCCATCGGCCTTTTTTGGTTTTGGCCGATGCGTTGACGCGAGCAGGCGTGATGGTGTTGCGCTTCGACGATCGCGGTGTTGCGAAATCGACGGGCAAGTTCGAAACTGCAACGAGCAACGATTTTGCGCTCGATGTTTGGGCCGCCGTACAGTTCTTGCAAAGCCGCAGCGACGTAAAACACGATCGGATTGGGCTTGCTGGTCATTCGGAAGGCGGCTTGATCGCACCGATGGTCGCGGTCGCACATCGCGAGGTTGCGTTTGTCGTGATGATTGCAGGGCCCGCAATTTCCGGCGACAAGATCATCGTCGATCAAGTTGCGCGCATCAGCAACGCTGGCGGTAGACCCGCCGACGCTGGAGCTAGTCTCGAAATCGAGTTCACGAAGCTGGGCGTCGAAATTGCCAAAAAGCCAACATCGGATGATGCCGCGCGCAAAGAGCTAACCGAGGTGTTCACGAAACGCATTGCCAGCTTGCCGCCCGACGACGCCAAGCTCGCAACTGCGTCGCTCAACGACATGATAACGCCGTTGGTGTCGCCGTGGATGCGCAACTTTCTCCGCTACGATCCCGCTCCGACGCTGAGCAAGGTAAAGCAACCGTTGCTCGCCGTGTGGGGTAGCCACGACACGCAAGTCGCACCCGAGATCAATTTGCCGGTTGCTAAACGCGCGTTGAAGCAAAACGCGCGCGCGACGTTGCAAGTGCTACCGGGTTTGAATCACTTGTTGCAAACCTCGACGACGGGCAGCCCAAGCGAATACGCTAACATTGATGAGACGATTGCCCCCGCAGCGTTGTCGTTGATTACGGCGTGGGTCGTGAAACAAAGCAAGTAACGCGTGATGCGCGTGGCTATTGAGCAGGCGCGGCGTTGAGCGCGGACGTCATGTTAGCAGGCGGCGGCTGGTTGCCACCGCCACCACAGGTTAGGACCCGGATGTGGCGTCCCCCAGCAGCGATGCCAACATCCCAGTAGCCATCGGGGCCACTGAGGGGATGGTTGGTATCGTCGACATGGCGGGTGAGGCTGATTTGCGGGGCTAACAAATTGAGAAAGCGGGTATCGCTGCATCCATCATTGTTGGAGAACGGCGTTTCCAAATCCATTGTAAGGCCAACGTCCAACGTGCCCTTGCCGTTGGTGCCAGTGGTGTTGTTGAACCAAGTGCCGCCGATGTTAAACGCAGGCGCCAACCAAAAACCGTGCGACGCAAAAACCGGCCCAACCGCGAGGCGCGCACCGCCGTCGAACTTGCTCGTCTTGGTATCGTAGAAAACATGTGGCACTACGGCGTAACGAACATATGGCCGGCTGCGATCTGCTAACGTTGTGCCGCTGCCGACGAGATTCGCTTCCAGCGGCACTTCGAGTTGCACGCGCAGGCTGCCGTTGGTGGTGTAGTGCAAGCCAACGGTTGCGCCGGCACCGACGGAGCATGCGGAAGCCAATGTTAACGGCAAAGCGAGCGTGAAAATTGAGTTGCGCAAGTTCACAGGTCACATTGGACCAGGTAATCGAACCGATATTCATGGGCGGGTGCGAATATTTATGAAAATTCGCTGCCTCGTTGCAAACCGGCGACGCGAACAAAGTGTCCGGTATTCGGACGATCCCGGACAGGCTGTCCGCCGGCTGGCCAAAGCCGGACATGTCGTCGGGCGTCGCCAAATGAATTCAGCACGTTAGCGTGGTGTTGGCCTGGCACGTTTTGCGCAACACCGTCGGCCAAGGTGAGGCTACAATGCAAATCATTATGGTGCAGGAATCAACCAACGACGCAGCACGTATCGCGAGCACGGTTGCAAGTAAGGCGGCGATCGTCGCAAGCACGGCCGAACCGAGCGTTCGACCGTTGCGCCGCGTCGAGTATGAGCAGCTCACCGAGCTCGGCATGTTTGGCGATGAAAAAATCGAGCTGTTGCGCGGCGCGTTGGTGCGTATGAGTCCGCAGGGCCCGTATCACGCGAATGTGGTCGCCAAGTTGACCAACGTGTTGGCGAGCATGTTGTACCCGCGCTTCGAAGTGCGCCCGCAATTGCCATTTTCCGCCGACGATACGTCGATGCCAGAGCCTGACATCATGATTGTCGAAGCGACCGGTTCGTTAACCTCGCCGCATCCAAGCCGAACATTATTGATAATCGAAGTGTCCGTTAGTTCGCTGCGGCTCGATCGCGGCCTCAAAGCGGAAATCTACAGCCAAGCAGGTGTGCCCGAGTACTGGATCATCGACATCGTGCATCGCAAAATTATCGTGCACCGTGATCCGCGTGACGACGGCTACGCCAGCGTGCAAACCGTCGTCGATGGCGACGCACTGACGCCGCTCAATCTGCCGATCACGTTACAGGTTGGCGAGTTTTTGCCGCCGCCGGAATGAGCTCACCGCAACCGGGCATTCCGATGCGCAAGCAGCTTGAGCCCCTAGGCAGCGAACGATATTCGTCGTAGTGTCCGGCGCATGTTCAAGCTCCTGCCGTTCAATGCTGCAAAAGGCACCGGTCGAAGACTGGCAAATTTTGCGAGTTCACCGTGGCTGCTTGGTGAAGGAGATGAAGCTCGTTTCGCGGATACACTGGCGAACTCGGGTGCCGCTTGGCACCGGATCACACACAAAATCGGGTGGTTCAAGAAGTTCCATATGCTGCAGGCAAAGCCAGCGGAGATGATAGTAGTGCAAAGCTTTCTGCAGGACGCGCATCGCACACTCGGGGCCGATAAGCTCGTCGTTGGCCTGCCTTCGCGTGATGCGATAATCGCTGCCGATCACGCTCAACTTGCAAGGCTCATGGTGATCACCACGCTGCGCTACACGGAAGTGGCAGAGCCTGAAAAACTGTCGCCCGATCTATTCATTGTTGAGCAAGGCAAGATCGTTGCAATGGCGCTCAACACGCTACTCGAACAAGAGATTCCGGCGGCGGCCGAAGTTAAGCGAGTCCTGCTGGTGGGCGGATGCGGTGAGTTCCACATCGTTGCAGGGCGCGATCCTCAATCGCTACTCGATCTGGTGGACAAGTTCGTCAGTTTCGCGAGCGAGAAATGGGTTTCCGATCCGAATTTTACCGGCGAATGCGTGATGTTTGTAAAGGCGCCTGAAACGATGCAGCCGATACTCGACGAGCTGGCGGCCTCGTTGACCACAGCCGTCGAAACGTCGGGATGCCGCGACCGTTTACGATTCCGTGTTGAACACACACTCCGCTAACAAGCCGCTAACAAGCCCCAACCCGCGACCGTAACCAACACGGCGCTGGATCTTTGCGGATTGCCGTGCGTTACTTACCAGATGGGGAATCGCATGAATTTCGCGGGCTGCGTTGGCGCGGCATTGGCACTGACACTAGTGGCCGGGCTCAGCCGCACCGCGGTTGCAGATCCATCGAAGCCGACGCCCAAAGTTGATCGTCGGCCCGGGCTGCCGACGCCACCGCCGAAGGTCAAATATCGCCAGAGTTCCATGTTGACCCAAGACGGCGTGAAACCGCATTCGAGCGATGCGTTCATTGCACCTGCCGAGGAGAAGAACTGGCTTGCCTACCAAGCCGCGCTCAAGAAGAAAAAGCTCATCTCACTCGATCTAATGAAGGTCGCCCAATCACGCGACCTACCCCTCAAAGGAATCCCAGAACCGTGCGCGATCTTGCATCGGTACGCGATGGATGACTACGAAGAAGTTTTCCCTGGCCGTTTAAATGTGCAAGGCGCCACCGCTCAATCGGTCATGCCCGAGGTGCGCTTTGCACTGAACGCCGATGGCGCAGTGGTTTGTATTGCGTTCAAGCCAATCGAATCGGGCAAAGTCAAAGTTGGCGTTGGCTGCACCGGCGGCGGTGCCTACCAAGCGCCAAGCACCCAGCCGCTGGTTGTGCCCAAAGGCACGGTGGTCCTCCCGGGACTCGTCGAAATTTCGGCCAAACAAGTTACGATCGAAAAACAACTGCCGGCCGGCGGCTGCAATATTCCATAGCCCCCGTCGGTGCGATGGGAGCCGTCGTGGCGGCGCGTTACCACTACCGCAGGCCACGGCCGCGTAGCGTGAAAGTGCAGCGCCGCCGGCAAGCACGGGACGCACCGCGAGCGGCAGTAACGCAAGGACGGCAGCGCCACACCACCGCAGTAACACGGACGCAGAACCCCCAGCACGGCAGCAGCTCGGCAGCGCTGCACCGAAGGACCGCCACAAGCGTGCGGTGCTTCCGTACCGTTGAGCGCTAGCGTTGTCGCCGCGCCAAGTACCGTTCCGCTCTTGCAGCCGCCTGATTAGATAGCGACCAGCTACGGCCGGTCGGCCACGCGGTGCCTTTGCGCCGCAGCCACGCCGACGAATACGGATCGATCCAGTGCTTGGCTTCGAGGATCTGCCGCGCAACGTCGAGGTGTTTCGGCGT
>Ga0116158_10004417_pt1 | contig 12035 bp, 13 predicted proteins | sample AD_UKC052_MetaG_FD_89883 | JGI IMG/M metagenome (GOLD analysis project Ga0116158, IMG submission 89883) | Active sludge microbial communities of municipal wastewater-treating anaerobic digesters from USA - AD_UKC052_MetaG | ecosystem: Engineered > Bioreactor > Anaerobic > Digestate | place: USA... | reverse complement strand
TTCGGTTAGCAATGCCCAGATTAATGATGTTGCCTGGTCAAAAATTACCAACTTTCCCAGCGCCTGTTCGGCTGGCCAATATGTTTCCGCGGTGGGCGGAACTTTAACTTGTTCTACCCCCACTGATACTAATACTGATGTCTATTGGACAGGTACTTCCACTAATTTAGTGGCCGCTACCGCCCGCACTTCTTTGGGTCTTGGTTCGCTAGCGACTTTAAACGCAGTTTCAGGTGGCGCTAGCGGTACCATCACTGATGCTACCATCACCGACGCTGATATTAGCGCTACCGCTAATATTTCTGCTTCTAAAATTCAACATGGCCCTTATTTTATCACTTCTGCTGGTACTTCTGGTCAGATTTGGACTTCTGATGGCGATGGTGCCGGTATTTGGGCGACAGATAACGGAGTAACTGGAGAAGGCACCGTCGGCTTTATTCCCTATTGGAATACCGCCAAGAGTTTAAGGGATTCTAATATCTACTATGATCAAAATAACATTGGTATTGGCGTTACTTCCCCTGTCGCTAAGTTGGATGTTAACGGTAGCCTGAAAACTAATTCATCGGTGACATTTTCTGCTTTAAGTGGCGGCGGTTCTAGAAGAATTGTGACAGTTGATAATTCTGGAACTTTAGGCGCTACCACTAGCCCTATTCCTAGCGGCACCACCGGTCAAACTTTACGTAAGAGCACCGAGGCTTGGGAGGCTAGTTCTTTCTTGTGGAATTCCGGTTCGACGGTCGGGATTAACTATGCACGAGATGCTTGTGATTACGCAATCAAGTTGGCAGTTAACGGTATTATTGAAACTACCGGCTTAAAGATTGATGAAGTTCTGCCGACTGGACCCGCTTGTTCAGATTCAGGCAATATTTCTTTCCGTTCTAGCGTTATGGAGTTTATCGCTAATAGCGGCTTTACTTTTAACGCCCCTATTTCAGTTACTGGCAAGATTAATGCGACTACCGGTTTTGCCTATAATGGCACTGCCGGTTTAGAATCTTCTTTTGCCGCCAACACAGTTTTAACCGGCGTTAGCGTTGGGGGTGGTATCATTACGGCCGCTACCCCTGTTACCGGTTTGACAGTGACAGTGTCAGTAAGAAACGCTGGCAATACGGGAAGTTGTAATTTAGTCTTTACTAAAGGTATTTTAACTTCTGAGACTTGTCCCTAATTTTTAGCTGATATTAAATTTTTTGATAGGTAAAAGGGGTGTTGATAAGTATGTATTGACAAAATTATATAAAAGTATTATATTAATAATAATTAGTTCTTTTATAACTCTCAAATTATAAAGACACATGAAAAAAATTTTGTTTTTTTTAGCAATCGCATCTTTGATTTTTGGATCATGCGGAAAAGACGCCGGTTCGTCGCCCTCATCTTTTTCCTTCACGGTTAACTCTTCAACTTTTACAGTTGACGCATCAGCCCTGCCAACCGCCACTAATTTTTTGGTATCGCTTGTAAGCTCTGAAAGCGCTAGCAGTGCTTTTAGCGATGAATTTTATATTGGTGGTAAAACGAAAAGTTTATCTGCCGAAAAAATTACCTTGTGTAATGATGCTTATTTTTCCATAATCGCCTTTGATTCTGAGGGTAAGTATGTTACACAAAATTTTTTCCCCTTCGTTGAAGGGGGTCAGACATTAACCTTATCTGATGAGGAATGACACCGCATCTTCAGGACCAAACCGATTTATGCAAAAAGCATATTATCCGTTTGGTCCTTTTTATTTATACTTTAATATATACTTTAATATTGCCTCCATTTTTAGCTTATGCTATAATATTAATAATCAGTCTTTAGTCTTGTATTTTTGATTTTATTAAATATAAATTAATAAAAAATAATTATGCTAACTACGAAGCGGCGACCATCTCGCTCCATTAGCGAGAGCCAGCGCTTCCCGCGCTCTAATATGAAAAAATCATTCGTCGGTCCCTTGCTGACAATTTTAGTCATTGTGGTCTTAGCGGGGCTCTATGCTTACATGTATTATCAGGTCAATCGCCAAGAAAAGAAGATGACCGAATTGCAGACCACGATTGCCAAGGATTCACAGACCGTTGCCGGCGTGGTTAATTTTATTAACGCCAGCCTCCAAAACGCTCAACCACAAAAATAAATTTAAGCACTCCTAAGCCGATGCCGCTTACTTGAGCGCTTGGCCGCGAGCAATATAAAAACATATGAAAAAAGAATTAATTTTTCCCTTGATTGCCGGCTTGATTCTCGGTATTTTATTGATGTTATTCTGGCAGTTAAATACTAAAATTAACACCAGCAGCGCCCGCTTAAGCCAATTAGAGCAGGCGACCAATGCCAATACTCAGGCGGTTTCCGAAATAGTCAGTTTCATTAATCAGGCGACTGGTCAGAACGGGGCTACCAACACTCAGACGCCAACGACCACTCCCGCTCAATAATCTTTTGTTTTTTAAGAAAAACGCTCTGGAAAGGGCGTTTTTTTGTTGCTCTTGATATGCTATAATATGATAGTCAGATTTACTTTATGGATAAAAAAATAGCTAAAAATAGGATTGAGAAATTAAAGCAGGAGATTGATTATCATCGCCGTCAGTATCATGTCTATGACCGAGAAAGTATTTCCGTCTCGGCGCTTGATAGTTTGAAGATGGAGCTTTTCCGTTTAGAAAATGAATTTCCTGAATTTATTAGTGCCGACTCGCCTACGCAAAGGGTGGGCGGGGAAGCGTTAGCTAAATTTCAGAAAGTAACGCATCGCCGTCCCATGATTTCTCTTTATGATGCTTTTTCTGAAGAGGATATGCGTGACTGGGAAAAGAGAAATATTAATTATTTGGCTGAGCGCGGAGAGTCACTGTCATCTTTATACTATTGCGAGCTCAAGCTGGACGGCTTGGCCGCCAATCTTCGTTACGAAAAAGGAATATTTGTCCAAGGCGCTACCCGCGGCGACGGCCAGATTGGTGAAGATATTACTTTGAATTTGCGCACGATTGAAAGCTTGCCTTTGCGCCTCTTTAAGCCGGCAGAAAAAGAATTAGTTGCTTTGGGTTTGAAAGAAAAAGATATAAAAAATTTGTTTTATCTTTTAGCGGAGGGCGTAATTGAGGTCAGAGGGGAAACAATCATGAGCAAGCAAACGTTAGCGGCCTTGAATAAGCAATATGCTCTTGAGGGCAAACCCCTACTGGCTAATACCAGAAATGGCGCCGCCGGTTCTCTGCGTCAGCTTGATCCGCAAGTAGCGGCCGAACGCCGTTTAGAATTTTACGCCTATGACTTAATTCTCGGCGATTATGAACGCGGAGAAATAGTGCTTAGCCGCGCGGCGGCGGATAAATTAGTCGAACTTTTAGGCTTTAAGAGGGTGAGGGATAATAAGCTGTGCCACGGTTTGGCGGAAGTTTTTGTTTTTCAGCGGTATTGGGAAAAAAATAAGGATAAGTTGCCCTTTTTTATCGATGGTGTGGTGGTAAAATATGATGATTTGTCTTTATGGCCGCGCTTAGGAACGGTGGGTAAGGCGCCGCGTTACATGGTGGCCTATAAATTTTCGGCGGAACAGGCGACGACTAAGCTGATTGATGTTGTCTGGCAAGTTGGTCGCACGGGCGTTTTGACGCCAACGGCGATTTTAGAGCCGGTAAAAGTTGGCGGCGTCACCATTGGCCGCTCCACGCTTCATAATTTAGATGAAATTGAACGTTTGGGTCTGCGTTTGGGCGATACGGTTATTGTCGAAAGGGCGGGGGATGTCATTCCGAAAGTCGTGGCGGCTTTGCCCAATTTGCGTACCGGCAAAGAAAAAGTAATTCAGGCGCCCGTTCATTGTCCGCGTTGCGGCGCTGAAATTAGCCGCCTAGGCGATGACGTTGCCTATCGTTGTTTAAATAAGAATTGCTATGCCGTTGCGTTGCGGCGCTTGGGACATTTTGTCGCTAAGGGGGCTTTAGATATTGAAGGCTTGGGGCCTAAAATAGTGGAACAATTAGTCAATGAAGGCTTGTTGGAAGATGTGGCCGATATTTTTGCTTTGCGCCGGGAAGACTTGATTGGTCTTAACGGTTTTGCGGAGAAGAAGGCGGAGAAACTGGTGGCGGCCATTAAGTCGCGTCAAGAGGTGGCCTTGTCTCGATTTTTATTTGCTCTGGGTATTTCCCATATCGGCGAAGAAAGCGCCCAGACCATCGCTGTCTATTTATCTAAATTTTTGTCATCCCCAATTGGCCGTCCTCAAGAATTATTAAGGGTGGCGAAGAAGTGCCGTCTTGATGATTGGTCCGCTTTAGCTGATATCGGCCCAGTCGTCGCCGCCAGTTTATTTAATTTCTGGCATAGCCAAGAGACCGCGGCCTTATTTACTAAATTTGAAAAATCCGGTCTGAGCTTGCTTTTACCTCTTCCCGCTAGCGGCGCTTTAGCCGGCAAAACTTTTGTTCTAACCGGCTCCTTGAATAGTTTGACAAGACAAGAGGCAAAAGATAAAATTAAAGCCAAGGGCGGTAAAACTCAGGAGAGTGTTAGCCGTTTGGTGGATTATTTGGTGGTGGGCGAGGCGCCGGGTTCTAAATTGCGGGAAGCCGAAAAATTGGGCGTAAAAATATTAACCGAAACGGAATTTTTAAAATTAATCCAATAAAATCTTTTAGAAGAGTATCAATAATTATTTTTATAGTTAAATGTTTGAAAGTAGGCAATTATTTTAGCAAAATCGCCCTAACTTCTTTCTAAACTTTTATGCAATTTAAAGAAGCCGATATTGCTCATATGGCCGATCTCGCCCGCTTAGAATTAAGCGCGGCGGAATTGGCGTCTTATGGCGCCCAGTTGTCGGCAATCACCGCCTATATTGAGCAATTACAGAAAGTAAAGACGTCCTCAGTCGCCCTGGCGCCGATTTTGTATAATATCTGGCGGGAAGATGTCGTGGAAGATTGGGAGGTGGAAGAAAACGGACAGGCTTTGAGTCAAGGAAAGTTAGAGCAGGGGCTTTTAAAGGTAAAAAGAGTTTTATAATATGGACGGACAGATGTTTAGCGTGGCGTCAGCGCGTCAAGAATTAGATAAGGGAAACGTCAGCTCTCTGGAATTAACGAGAGCTTGTTTGGCGCGCCTTCAGGCAATTGATTCTGAGCTTCATTCTTGTTTACTGGTGGACGAAAAAGGCGCTTTAGCGGCGGCGGCCGAGGCGGATGAGCGCCTGAGAAAGGGCGAGCGCGGTTCTTTGCTCGGTATCCCCTATCTAGTTAAAGATATTTTGATGACCAAGGGTTTAAGGACTACGGCCGCTTCCAAAATTTTGGAGAATTATATCGCTCCTTATGATGCTACCGTTATTAGAAAGTTAAAAAAAGCGGGAGCGGTAATGCTGGGCAAGACCAATCTTGATGAGTTTGCTCACGGTTCTTCCACGGAAAATTCGGCTTTCGGCCCGACGAAAAATCCTTGGGATTTAAGCCGGGTTCCTGGTGGTTCTTCCGGTGGCAGTGCAGCGGCAATGGCGGCTGGTTTATGTCTGTTCGCCCTTGGTACTGATACCGGCGGGTCCATTCGTCAGCCAGCCAGTTTTTGTAATCTGGTTGGCTTAAAACCTAGTTATGGACGTGTTTCTCGTTTCGGCTTATTGTCAATGACTTCCTCCACTGATACTATCGGCCCTTTGACGCGCACAGTTGAAGACGCCGCCATGGTTTTAGAGCTTATTGCCGGTCGAGATACCAAAGATGCCACCACTTTATCCGTTCCCGTTGGAGATTATCATTTACCTTTAAGTCAAGGTTTTAAGGGTTTAAAAATTGGTGTTATTCCCTCATATTTTAAGGATGGCCTCGATGAAGGCCTGCGCACTGAGGCGATAAGGGCCTTAGAGATATTTAAAAAAGAAGGAGCAGAGATAATTAACCTTGATTTACCTTATAATCAATACAGCGTGCCTGTATATTACGTTATTACCCCTAGCGAGGTCAGTTCCAATTTGGCCCGTTTTGACGGCATTGGCTGGGGCCGGGCGGAAGAGGGCGCAGACAATCTTTTGTCTTTTTATAAAGCCACTCGCGGCCATGGTTTCGGTCCGGAGGCGAAAAGAAGAATAATGCTTGGCACCTTCGCTTTAAGCGCCGGTTACGCCGAGGCCTACTATAAGAAGGCGCAGGCGGTTAGGGAGCTTATTAAGCTTGATTTTGCTCAGGCTTTTCAAAAAGTCGAGGTCATTTTTACGCCAACTTCACCCCATGCCGCCTTTAAGTTGGGAGAGCAGGTTAATAATCCTTTGGCGATGTATTTAGAAGATATATATTTAGCCGGCGCTTCTTTAGCGGGTTTACCGGCTATTTCCGTGCCCGGAGGCTTTACCGAGATTGACGGCCAGGAATTGCCTTTCGGTTGGCAATTTATCGGTCCGATGGCTCAAGAAGCGTCTGTTTTACGAGCGGCCGCCGCTTGGGAAAAAATTAATAATTATCAAGAGCGCCGCCCTAATCTTTAAGCGTCCGTCTCTACCCATTATTATGGAAACAAAAAAAACAGTCAGAGTTATTTTAATTTTTATCATTGCCACCTTAGTCGTGTTTAGTCTTATTTTGTTTTTCAATAATCATCTGGAAGAAAAGGGTCAGAGTTTGACGCCGGTGGAAAATAGTCTTGAAATTGCTGGCGGCCACCAAAGCTACGCCGCCGTTAACATGCCTATAATTAATGATGATGATTGTCTTTCTGGGCACGGGGATGATTTAGACATCATCGTCTATGAAGATTATGGCGATATTTTCAGCGCCGATTTCTATGATTCCTTGGAACAGGCTCGCCTTGATTTTGGCGACAAGATAAGGATTGCCTATCGTCCTTTTAATTTCAATCATACTGATTTATCTTCCGCCGCGGCGGTGGCTGTCCGTTGCGCTTTTGACCAAGGTAAAGGGGACGATTTTCGGGGGAAACTTTTTCAAGCTGTTCGTGCGAATCAATTTAATCATGATAAGTTAAGCGCTTTGGCGGGAGAAATCGGGTTAAATCAGGAGGATTTTCAAGAGTGCTTGACTAATCCCCAAAAAAAAGAAAAAATAGAGAAGATGTTTCTTGCTGCCGCCAACTTTTCCGTTTATGGGGCGCCCACCGTTTTTATTGGCGAGGAAATGATTGTCGGCGCTCGCCCTTATAGTAATTTTACAGATTCTAATGGCGATGAGATTGAGGGTTTGAAGCAAGTTATTGCTAGACAATTGAAATAAGGCTGTTTCAGACAGCCTCTGGGAGAGTTCGCATAGTGGTCGAGTGCGCTCGCTTGGAAAGCGGGTATACCCTAACCGGTATCAAGGGTTCAAATCCCTTACTCTCCGCTCAGAAAAGGGATTCAAACAGGTTGGCAGCAAGACGCGAGCGGCGGCGGAAGCCGGAACGAGCGGACGAGCGTCGGACAAATATCCGGGGGATATTTGGACGCCAACCATGGACAAGTGAGCCTCGCCTATTTTGAGGCGAGGCGAGGGCGATTAATTTCTGTCTCTTCGCAGTAACAAAATAAGCTATTACTAGCTTATTTTTGTTAAGAGGATTAAGTAAAAAATATTAGAAAATAATAATATTTTAGCTATTTTTAAATTAAAAATAGTAAGTTCCAAAGTTGGCATGTTACTGAGTATGGATTTTTTTGTTGACTTTCTTTTTTTTATAATGTATATTAAATGTAATATGATCACTGCCACTATTAGCGCTTCGGCGCTGATAAGGGCAGTTTTTTATATCCAATATTATGATATAGTGTATTTATGACTAAAATAAAAAATATTCCAAATAAAGAAAGAGTTTGTATTTATATAGATGGGAGTAATTTTTATAATTATTTAAAAGATGCTGAAATCAATTTTCCAAGGGGAAAGAAATTTGATTTTTTAAAATTTATAGAATTGTTAGCTGGCGAAAGAGAAGTGGTTTCTAAGTGTTATTATACTGGTATTTTTAGGAATATTGATAATTCAGAAAAAAGTGAAAAATTAGTAAAGAATCAGCAAAGGTTTTTGTCATATTTAGAGAAAATAGGATTTACTATAAAAAGAGGAAGGATTTTATGTGATGGCGGAAGACCTCGAGAGAAAGGTACTGACGTTAGAATAGCAGTTGACTTGGTGGTGGGGGCGATAGATAGTCTTTATGATTCTGCTATTTTAGTTAGCTCTGATACAGATTTAATACCAGCACTAGATTATGTTAAATATAAGAATAAAAAAATTGAATATGTAGGGTTTTCTCATGCCCCATCGTATGCGCTAATAAAGCATTCTCATTTTAGAAGATTATTGTTGCCAGAAGATATTAAAAAGCTTGAAGATGAGTGGTAATTTTGCTTAATATTATACGAACAACGTCCCACCATCTCCACCGTTAGGAAAAAGCAGTCTTGGTTGACTGTTTTTTGTTATATCCGGCTTGTTGGCTCTCAGATATCTTGGCTTTAGACGATATAACAACTCTTTTCTTGAGGCAATGCTCATTTTTGTGGTAACCATAGATTTGAACCTTAATTTTATAGGTTTTATGGTTACATTTTACAATCATTTGTCGAATACCCCTATGGTTACATTTTGCACCATTTGATTCGAAGTAATTGAAAAAAGATAGATATATGATATAATCTACTCATTGTTTTTTAAAATAAATCAAATAAAATCATAGATCATGAAAATCTGGAAAGCGCATTTACAGAAATTAACAGCGGGGATGGAAAATAAAAAATTGTCCATTAGAGCCAAGTTATTGAACTTATTAAAGGTAGTAATATCAAAGGTGAAAAAGTAGTCGATACTGCTAACGAAATTAAGTTAGTTGTTGATTACACCAAAACTCTTGAACAAGTTATTGCCGAAGGTAATTATAACTGGGAAAATAATAATATCATTACCAAAAATTTTCCAGTTTCCGCAGAAATGATCGGAAAAAAAACCGAAATATCTGCTAAATTATTTCATTTTAATCGTATCACCGGCTCAGTTGATGTTATCGCTGAAATGGATAAAGATGGTTACCGCCCGGCTACTTTAATGGAGCTTTTAATTCTGGGAATTTTATTTCCTGAGCTACAAAGGCAATTTCCGATTGTTGCTCTTGGTTCCATTTGGCACCATAAGGATGGTGATTATTATGTGCCTTTTCTTTATGCGAGTGGCTCTAGGCGTGAGCTTGGTCTCCTTTGGTTTGATCTTGTTTGGGATGTTCGTTTTCGGTTCCTGGGAGCCCGCAAGTAATCGCTTGTTTTCTTAGGCTCTTGGCCCCTTAACTAAAAACCCGTTTCAAAAATGAAGCGGGCTTTTTTGAATAAAAATATGATAAGATATTTTTGGATAGTAGGCAAATCTGTCGAATCTGTCAGTGGTTACGGCTTTTGGCGCCCGAATTCTAAAATATTATTTAAGTAATTTATGTATAATTATTGGCTAATATGAAGTAAAATAAAATATCAGAGTGGCCCACTTAGTTCGTGCCTCACTTACCTCGCCAAGACAATTTAGTGTCGGTTTAATCTAAGCCCCATAATTATAGGGGTTTTTTGGTGTTAAACAATAATTAAAATTTAATGATAAATAAAGTCAATATATTGTTTATTATGTACTGTATATTATAAATAATATTAGTAAAAAAATAGTATTTTTAATATATTATAATATATAGTATAATACATACTAAATATTTTATTTAATATTAGTATATTTAATCCTATTTACAATATTATTAATATATAGTATAATACATAGTATGACTAAGAAAGAGGCACAATATAATATAATAGTTAATGTCTTGATAAAAACGGGTGTTTTTTCTATTTCCGAAATTGAAAGTCAGACAAGTATCTCTCGCAGCTGGTTAAGTAAAATTTTACGTCACCTAGTTAATGAAAATATTTTAGTGATGACCGCAGAATCAGGCGCTAACGTTAAGTATAAGCTGGCGAATAATAAAAAGGCTTTGGAATTTTTGTTTCATGATCTTGATAGTTTAACCATAGAGCAATTAGCTAAAGTTTGGGGTATTAGCGTTCAGACAGCTAAAAATAATATAAAAAAATTCGTTGATAGTGGCGATATTTTAAAGCAGGGTTTGCCCCCACAAAAAATTATCTACAAATTGGTTAGTCAAGATAACGTTGATGACTTGTCTGACGAACAAAAACAAGTATTAAATAAATATTATATTTATGTTACTCCGGATGGGCAGCTTTTAAAAGGTGTTTCTGGTTTTTTGTATTGGGCTAAAAATAAATCTGGACGTTTGGCAGTTAATTCTCTTGCCGAGGAATACTTAAAAATTCGTCAGAAATTTTATAATGATAAAAATAAAGTTTTTTTAATTGATGCAACTGAAAAAATGCGACAAGTTTTTAAAGACGACATAAAACTAATTAAGGTTTTTCATCGCGATTTTGATTCTTTACCAGTTTTTGGCAAAACTTATCTTAGCCAAATGATTAGAATTGCTAAGGCTGGACGTACTAACACGGCGGTTATGAATTACATAGTTGATAATATCAGGGATAGTGTTAATTATATTATTAAAAATTATAATATTGATGCTATTGGGTTTATTCCACCAACGGTGATGCGAAAAACACAGCTAATGACATTTATTTCTAAGAAACTTAGAGTTGATTTGCCTATAATTCCCATTAATAAACATACCGGGCTTGTTCCGGTCCAGCAAAAAAGTTTAAGAGATATAAAAGATAGAATTTTAAATGCCAATAAAACTATTTTTATATCCGATAGTTATAATTATAACAATGTTTTATTAATTGATGATGTTACTGGATCCGGAGCTACTTTAAACGAGACAGCTAAAAAGTTAATAAATAATGGTTTGGCTAAAAATATTTATGGCTTTACAATAACCGGTAGCGCCAAGGCTAATGATTTTGATGTTATAAGTGAAGCTTAGCTTAGTAAAAAAGGTTAACAACCGTTCCAATTACGCCTCCCCCCGCCGTAAACACAATAAAGCATCGGTTAAACACCGATGCTTTTTCATAAGTTAATAATTACGGGTTAGATTCACTTAGTTTGCGCCCCGTTTACCCGGTAACCGTGAAAAATTAGGTTAAATGACTTATTCTACTTTTGCCCATTGACATATATAAATTTTATTGTTAGTATCTTTTTATTCGTTCATTTGTCAACTTATTAAACACTTTAAAAACTAAATATCATGAAAATTTTCAGAATTGTTCTCATTGTTGTTTCTACCTGTTTTATCTTTTTCCCCCGTTTACAGGCTCAGACCGCAGCCTTTATTATTAACCGAGAAAACAAAGAAATTGTGCTCCTGCCAAGATCGGGGGGGCCGGGCTTAATAATACCGGCAGGAGATTCTGTTTGGTCGTTCGATGTAGATGTATCAGATATATATTATGTCTATCGGCAAATTAAGAAATCTCCACAAGTGGTGGAGAAGGTTGGTTTTTGTCGATTGACCCCTTTAGACGGGGCATATGAATTTGCTGGCGATAAACTACCGATATTTGTAAAAAACAATTCCGAGCAGAATGTTTTGTTGGAATTCAGCGATATGGTGGTTTCTCTGCCGGCGGGTGGCTCTTTTGGCGCCGATGATTTAGTAATCGAGCCCGACTTAACCGCTTTAGTATATTTAAGCGGTAACGACTCTGTTTCGGCGCCAGGCTTCCGTTTATTGTCTTTTACAATCAACAACGGAAGTTTGTCCGCAAACTTATGGTAATGGTAAATAAGGAAAAATTTTTGAGCCTTCTTTTTAGAGGGCTCTTTTTTATTGTTTTTCCCTTAATTTTTTGGTATAATGTGATTAAAGTTTAAAAATATGTTTAATTTTTTACACAAAAAAGAATCAATTTCGCCTAGCGACGAAAAAGACCCTGAAAAGAAGGACACAATTGAAGAGCCAAGTTCAACAGAACCGATATTGATTGACGATAATGATAATAAAGAAAAGGCCAGCAGTCTCAATCCTGATAGTTTAGAAAAATTAAGGGAAGCTGTTGAGATCCAGGAAGAGATGGGTAACCACTTGTCTTTAG
>Ga0116158_10004414_pt1 | contig 12038 bp, 5 predicted proteins | sample AD_UKC052_MetaG_FD_89883 | JGI IMG/M metagenome (GOLD analysis project Ga0116158, IMG submission 89883) | Active sludge microbial communities of municipal wastewater-treating anaerobic digesters from USA - AD_UKC052_MetaG | ecosystem: Engineered > Bioreactor > Anaerobic > Digestate | place: USA... | reverse complement strand
GTCACCTCGCCGCGACACAGCTGCATCTCGTAGGTGAGCGAGGACGAGCAGTAACAGACATCGGCCTTCACCGGCGTCGGCACGCCGCCGGGCGGCGTGAAGGTCACCGTGTCGTCGAGGTTCGCCTTGTTGGCGCACTTGGTCGGCAGCTGGGTCCCGCCCCAGTAGAGATAACCCTTGTGCAGGCTCGGGTCGGGCGGCAGGTCCTCGGCCGTGATCTTGACGGTGGCCGGCTGGGTCAGCATATCGACCTTGCCGTCCATGTCGGTGTCCTTGGCCAGCGCGGCGCCGGTGCTGAAGAACCCGTACTTGCCGGACCAGCTCTGACGCAGCGTCAGCGGCTCATCGGCTCTGGCCTCGCGCGCAGCGGCGACGCCGACCAACAGAAAAAATACCGGAAAGAGCGGTCGCAAGGATGCCATGATCGTCGGTGCCCCCTGAATGAGGGCAACCATGGACCGGGTCTGCGACCCCCGTGCCAGTGCAACGCAAAGGACCGCCGCAATTGGCGGCTGAGGCCGCTAACGCGGGCTGTCCTTCGTGGGGGGCTCGCGGCTGGCCGCGATGTGCGCCTCGAGACCCTCGAGCTGCTCGAGCATCGACTTCGCGGTCGCGCAGCGGCGCTCCATCTGCGCCACGAGGTCACCGACCTGATTCGACAGCACCTTGATCAGGTCCGGCAGCAGATCGACCGCGGAGTGGCGCAGCGTCCGCGGCGCCGACAACAACGGCGTGACCGTGCCCGGCCGCTCCGAGGCGGCGGCGACCCTCGACTCGACGATCTTCACCGTCTTGATGCACAGGTGATATTCGCTCTGGATCCTCAGATAACCGAGAAAGCTGAGCTCGATCACCTGCTTGCCGTCGCGGCCGGTCGTCATCATCTCTTGCAGCGGCCGCGGATGCACATAATCCATGCCGATCATCAGCCGCCCGAGCGTGCGGTCGATCGCCGAGATCAGGGCGTTCAGCTGGTCGGATCCTTCGTTCAAGCGTCGCGCCGCCTGCCCCAATTGATTGAGCCGTTCGTTCATCGCCATGTTCGTCCTTCCGGAGCCCGTCAGGGCAGCGCAGGGGAGTTCAAGCCCGCCGCGTCGACCACGCTAGACCGCGGCGCCGCGGCCGACAAGGCCCGCAGCTGCGTCGGCGCGTGACCGCGCGTAAACACGCCCGGACCCGCGGCCGCGCACCTGCTGCTAAAAGTCGATGTTCGCCTCGACCCTGGCGTCGACGGTGTTGGTCCAGCGCGGCAGCTCGCCGCGATACAGCAGGCTGTAGGCCGCCTGCACCTCGAGCACCCGACGCGTATAGTTGGCGGTCTCGCGGAAGGGGATCTCGGCGATGAACACGTCGAGCTCCAGCGGCTGTCCGCCGCCCGCAGGGTCGGCCTTGCCTCGCAACCACCGCTCGACGTTGAAGGGCCCGCCGTTGTAGCTCGCGTAGGCCATCACCGCCTGGCCGTGGAACTTACGCAGCAGCTCGGCCAGGTAATACGCCGCGAGGTGCACGTTGGTGTCGATGTCGAACAGCTGGTCGGTGTCGGCCAGGGTCTCGCCCAGCCGCGCCGCCAGCAGCTCGCCCGTGTTCGGCATGATCTGGATCGCCCCGCGAGCACCGACCGCGGAGACCACGTGCCGGCGAAACCGCGACTCGGTGTACATCAGCGACCACAGCTGCGTCGGGTCGACGGACTGCTTGGCGGCTTCGCGCTCGACCGTCGGCCGATACGCGCGCGGATGCCAGCGCGCGCGGTAGCTGCCCGCCGCCCCGCCGGTCAGGCGCGCCAGCCGGTGCGGCTCATCCAGAGTCCAGCACAGGCCGCGCAGACCCTCGCGCAACATCGCCACCGCGTCCGCGTCGCGACGCAGCGCCCGGGCCTCGCGCGGGGCCGCCAGCTTCGGCTGCTTCCAGGTCCCGAGCCACGACAGGCCGCGCACGTGATCCTCGTGACGTGGTACCCAGCCCGACTTGCCGAGCGGCGCCACCAGCTCGAGCGTGTCGACGGCGATCCTCAGCTCGCGCTGGGCCTCGTCCCACCAGCCGGCGGCGTACAAAAATTCGCCGCGCCGCAGCGAAGGAATCGCCGCGCCGGCCTCGCTCGCCAGCGTCGCAAAGGTCGCCCGCGCCTGCGCCGGGCCCGGCGGCGCGTCTGTCTCTGTGGACATGGGCGAAAGGACAGGTAGTGGACCGGGCTCCTCGCCGACGTCGAGCAGTCGCTGGCGGGCCATCAGGCCGTAGTAGTCGAGCGGTCCGGCGGCGATGATGCCCTTCAGCACCTTGACGCCCTCGGCGCGGTCCTCCGGGCTGGTGAGCAGCAGGCGACCGCGGAAGTAGCGGGCGACGCCGGCCTGCTCGCCGCGTCGGCGCTCGAGCGCCGCGAACGCCGAGATCGCCGCGTCCCGCTCGCCGAGCCGCAGCTTGAGCCAGGCGTCGGTCCACGGCCGATCACCGCGCTGGCGATCCTTCGCGGGCAGGCGATCGAAGAGCGTGCGCGCCTGGCGATAGAGCCCGCCGCGCACCGCCTGCTCGATCGCCTGGGACAGCGCCGCGGTGCCGGCCCTGCCGCGCTTCTGGGCCATCGTCAGCCACAGGTCGATCGCGTCCTGATGGCGGCCCGCACGATCGAGGGCCCGCAGCAGATCACCCCGCAGATCCGCGTTGGGGCTGATTTTATAGAGCGCCTCGAGGTCCGCCGCGTAGGTCGCGAAGTCCCGCTGCTTCGAGGCGGTGTAGGCCCGCGAGCGCTGCGCGAGCGGCCGCAGATGCGCCGGGGTCTTCGGGTCACGCAGCAGCTCGTCGAGGATCTCCCGCGAGGCGTCGAAGCGGCGATGTTGACGGGCCGCGCTCGCCCGCTCGAGCTGCTCCGCGCCCGACCAGCGCGCCGGCCGGCCGAGACCGACGAGCGCCTGCTCGGCCGACACAGCCTCGGCCGAACCAGTGTGTTCGATCGCCACCCGCCGCAGCGCGCCGATCGCCTCCGACTGCTTGCCCGCCCGCTGCAGCGCGAGCGCCCGCGACAGCTCGAGCGAGCCGCGTCGCGGATGCGCCGGATAAGCCCGCAACACGTCCGCGAGCGCTTTCACGGCCTGGGCCGCGGCCGCGCGTCGACCCGCGCCCTCGCCCTCGACCGCCGCCAGAGCCTCGGCATGCCCGACCCGCATCGCCGCGAGGTTGCGCACGGGCTCGAGCTTGCTCGCCTTGTGCCACACCATCGCGGCCTGACGCCGCAGCGGGTCGGCCTCGGATTGCGGCAAGCCGGCCGCCTGCGCCATCAAGCTGCGCGCGTACTCGTCGGCGATCAGTTCGCGCGGCAACCCGGGCGGTGTGCGGCGGGCCGCGACCATCACGGCCAAAGTCGCGCTCGCTTGCGCCGGCCGTCCGCTCAGCCGCTCGGCCCGAGCGCGCAGCGCCTGCGAAACCCACCACGCCCACGAATCGGGGGCCGCCGCGGCCTGCCGCGCGAGCGCGGCGAGGGCCGGCTCCGGCTGGCCGGAAGCCAGCAGCGCGGCCGGGTCGGTGGCCATCGCCGCGGCCGCTGCCACAGCACTTGCCGCCGAGCCTGCCGTCGCGCCTGAAGTGGCCACCGAGCTCGGCCCTGGTACCGGGCCCTGCACGACATTGACCGCCGGATGCACGCGCTGCGCAGCCTCGTTCACGGCGGCGGGTCGGCATCCGAGCCACGCGAACAGACAGGAACCGGCCAGTCCCCAGCCCAGAGCACGCAGTCGCGGGTGCACGCGCATCGATCGTGAAAGCTAGCACGATCCGTCGCAGGCTCCGATTTTCTCGTCATCACGATCGTGACGGATGGTCTATGGTGCCGCCCCGTGAGTCTCCTTCGTCCCACCCACTCCATCACGGCCACGGTGCTCGGCGCTGGCACGATGGGGGCGCAGATCGCCGCCCACCTCGCCGCCACGGGCATCCGGACCTTCCTCCTCGACATGGTGCCGCGCGGTACGCCCGAGGGCGCGCCGAAGGCCGCCCGCGACGCCCTCGCGCTCGGCGCGATGGGCCAGCTGCTCAAGGCCCGGCCGGCCGCATACACCGACCCGGCCCACGCCGCGCGGATCACCCCGGGCAACCTCGAGGACGACCTCGAGCGAGCCGTCGCCGCCAGCGACCTCGTGATCGAGGCCGTGGTCGAGCGCCTGGACATCAAGCAGGCCCTCTTCACGCGCGTCGCCGCGGCCGCCCGGCCGACCTGCATTCTCACTTCCAACACCTCCGGCCTGGCGATCGGCGCCATCGCCGAGGGTCTGCCCGAGGCCGCCCGCGCGCGCCTCGTCGGCATGCACTTCTTCAACCCGCCGCGCTACATGCACCTGCTCGAGGTCGTGCCCTCGCGCTTCACCGCGCCGGAGGTCGTCACCGAGCTGGCCGACTTCTCGGACCGCGTGCTCGGCAAGGGCGTGGTCGTCTGCCGCGACACCCCGAACTTCATCGGCAACCGGGTCGGCATCGCCGAGATGGTGCTGACCTTCCGCGCCAGCACCGAGGGCAGCTACACCGTCGAGGAGGTCGACCTGCTCAACGGCCCCCTGATGGGCCGTCCGCGCACCGGCAGCTACCGGCTCGGCGACATGGTCGGCCTCGACGTCGTCGGCCACGTGATCCGCAACCTCACCGAGGTCCTGAGCCGCGACCCCGCGAGCCCCAACTACGACGAGCTGATCGACCTCATGGTCGTGCCGCCGATGATCGAGCAGATGCTCGCGCGCAAAATGCTCGGCGACAAGACCAAGGGCGGCTTCTACCGCAAGGTCGGCAAGGGCATCCAGGCCCTGGACCTTGCCACCCTCGAGTACCGCGACCCCAGGCCCGCCGAGTTCCCCGAGCTCGCCGAGATCAGCAAGATCCGCGACCTCGGCAAGCGCGTGCACGCGGCCCTGCGCGCCCCCGGCCGCGCCGGCGAGTTCCTGCGCAAGGTCTACCTGCCGCTCTTCAACTACGCCGCCCACCGCGTCGGCGTCATTTGTGACACCCCGCGCCAGATCGACGACGCGATGTGCTGGGGCTACGGCTGGCAGCTCGGGCCCTTCGCGCTGATGGACGCCGCCGGCCTGGCCTGGTGCGTCGAACAGCTGAAGACCACCGACCTCCCGATCGCCCCGGCCCTGCAGGCCCTCGTCGACCAGCACGGCGCCGAGGCCCGCTGGTACGGCGGCACCGTCAGCGCGCCGACCCAGCAGGTCCCCGGCCAGGGCATCCGCCCGGTGCCCACGCCCGCCGGTGTGCTCATCCTCGCCGCCGAGAAGGACCGCCGCGGCGAGCTGCACAAGAACGACACCGCCAGCCTCGTCGACATCGGCGACGGCATCGCCTGCCTCGAGTTCCGCGGCAAGATGAACGTGCTCGACGACGGCGCCGTGCGCATGATGGCCGAGGCCCTGCCGACGCTCGAGCGCATCGGTGGTTTCCGCGGCCTCGTGATCGGCAACCAGGCCGACAACTTCTGCGCCGGCGCCGACCTGCGCACCGTGCTCGCGGCCGCCGAGGCCCGCGACTTCGCGGCGCTCGAGGCGGCCGTCTCGACCCTCCAGAACGCCCTCATGGACCTGCGCCACGGCGCCCTGCCCGTCGTCGTCGCGCCGCACGGCATGACCCTCGGCGGCGGCGTCGAGGTCGCCTTGCACGGCGACGCCGTGGTCGCCGGCAGCGAGCTCTACATGGGCCTGGTCGAGATCGGCGTCGGCCTGCTGCCGGCCGGTGGCGGCCTCAAGGAGATGGCCCGCCGCGCCTCCGAGTGGGCCTCCGAGTCCCCCGACGGCGACCCCTACCCGATCGTGCGCCGCGCCTTCGAGAACGCCGCGGGCGGCAAGGTCTCGACCAGCGCGCACGAGGCCCGCGGCCTCGGCTTCCTGCGCGCCACCGACAGCGTCGTCTTCCACCGCGCGCGCGTGCTGGCGGCCGCCAAGCGCCGCGCGATCGGCCTCGCCGAGGCCGACTACGTGCCGCCCGATCGCAACGCCGCGATCACGCTCATCGGCACCGGCCGCGGCGCCAGCCTGCTGATGGGCGCGCAGATGTTCTTCTGGGGCGGCTTCGCCTCCGCCCACGACCAGAAGATCGCCCAGAAGATCGCCCACGTGCTCGCGGGCGGCATGACCGGCAGACCGACCGCCACCGCCCAGCAGCTCCTCGACCTCGAGCGCGAGGCCTTCTGCAGCCTCGCCGGCGAGCCCCTCACCGTGGCCCGCATTCAAACCATGCTCAAGACCGGCAAGCCGCTGCGCAACTGACCCGCGCCTTCAGGAAGGAACCAACCATGTCCACGCTTCAAGATGCAGTCCTTGTCGCCGCCCGCCGCAGCGCGGTCGGCCGGGCCCTGAAAGGCACGCTCCGCAACACCCGCCCCGACGACCTGGCCGCCCAGGTGTTACGCGGGACCCTCGCCGACCTCCCCGGTCTGCCGCTCGATCTCATCGACGACGTCGCCCTCGGCTGCGCCATGCCGGAGGGCGAGCAGGGCCTGAACGTCGCCCGCGTCGTCGGCCTGCGCGCGGGCCTGCCGATCGGCAGCTCGGCCCAGACCATCAACCGCTTCTGCGCCTCGGGCCTGCAAGCGATCGCCACCTGCGCCGACCGCATCCGGGTCGGCGCGATCGAGGCCGCCGTCGCCGGTGGCCTCGAATCGATGAGCATGGTGCCGATGGGCGGCAACAAGGCCGTGCTGAACCCCACCATCGTCGCCGAGCAGCCCGAGCTGTACATCTCGATGGGCCTGACCGCCGAGAACGTCGCGCGCAAGTACGAGGTCTCGCGCGCCGACCAGGACGCCTTCGCCCTGGCCTCGCACATCAAGGCGGTCGCGGCGATCCAGGCCGGCCGCTTCGTGGGCGAGATCGTGCCAGTGAAGACCGCCGAGGGCGGCACCTTCGCCGTCGACGAGTGCCCGCGCGGCGACACCACCCTCGACGCGCTCGCCCAGCTGCGCCCGGTGTTTCATGTCCAGGGCAGCGTCACCGCCGGCAACGCCTCGCCGATGAACGACGGGGCCGCCATGACGGTGGTGATGTCGGCGCGGCGAGCCCAGGAGCTCGGCCTCAAGCCGCTGGCGCGCTTCGTCGGCTTCGCGGTCGCCGGGGTCGCGCCGGAGCTGATGGGCATCGGCCCGATCGCGGCGATCCCCAAGCTGCTGGCGCAGACCGGCCTCTCGCTCGCGGACATCGACCTCATCGAGCTCAACGAGGCCTTCGCCAGCCAGTCGCTCGCGGTCATTCGCAAGCTCGGCCTCGACCCGGAGCGGGTCAACGTCAACGGCGGCGCGATCGCGCTGGGGCACCCGCTGGGCTGCACCGGGGCCAAGTTGACCGCCTCGCTGATCGCCGAGCTGCACCGCCGTGGCGCTCGCTACGGCATGGTCAGCATGTGCATCGGCGGTGGCATGGGCGCCGCCGGCATCTTCGAGCGCATGTAATTCGGACCGACCATCAACGGCGCGGTCCCTCGTTCGGGGGTCCGCGCCGTCGCGCGTCCGTCGTCGCCATAACACCCTTCCTGGGGGTCCTGGCGCCCACTTTCTCGCCAGTCGGGCCGGCCGACCGGCGGCGCCGACAGCGGCGAGGCGCGCCCGCAGCCGCCAAAGTGACAGTCATCGCGCATCGCATGGTCTTCGGGACATGTCCCGAAGCGCAAAGAGACAGCGGCCAAAACCCGCCCTGCGCCACTCATGAGCCCGCTCTGCCGAACTGCGCCGCGGCGATGAGCGGCTCGTCGCCGCTCGTCGCGGCGCGGCCCGCCGGCCCTGGCAAAAACCCGCCCACCAGGGACCGCGCGGCGCGAGAAACAAATGACCGCATGACTGACCAATCACGCGCCCCTCCCCGCGCCGCAGTCGGCCACCGTCGGCCGCAGACTGCGACGAGTGTGCAAGTGCTTGCTTGCCCACCGACTCGCGCCAAACAGCCGCGCACGTGCACGCAGCGGGCGAAAACTGTCCGCTGCCCACAAACACCGCGCGGCGTTTTTGGGATTTGACATCGCCGCAGGTTGCCCGCATAACGAGAGAAGTTCCCCCGTGACCGCCACGGCCCCCCCCGGCCGATGCGCGTTTTGTCCGCACTCGCGAGGGATGTCGGTAAACCCCAGCGCAGGAGGTCCATCGAGGTTCAATGTGTTGTTGAGGCGCAGAGCGGGCAGGGAAGAGGACCCTGCCCGCTTTTTTAGTGCCTGCCCTCAGAAACATGTCCCGTCAGCCAGCCGCCCGCCGACCTCATCCGCGATCCGGCGGATGACCCGCCGAACCGCCGAACTGCCGACCCTGCTCCGTCGCCGGCGCGATTCACTGCACCTGCACGCTCAGCGTATACGCCCCCGAGCCGCTCGCCGACGACACCCGCCAGGCGTAATAACCGGCCGTACCGCTGTAGGCGACGTTCTCGAGGTTGGTCGGCCCGTCCGACTTGGCGACCTGCACCCAGCCGCTGCCGTTCCACTTGATGAGCGCGAGGTCAAAATCGGTCCCGTTGCCGCTGACCAGGCAGCCGCTGTGCTTGGCCGCGGCCGCGGTCGAGTAGTAGTTGCCGTTGGGCTGGACCTGGGTCGCCCCGACGGCGAGCGAGCCCTGATACGGCGTACCCACACAGGCCCCGCCGCCGCCGCCCCCCTGGACCGGGGCCCCGGGCACCCCGACGGCCGTCCAGGCGGCGTGCACCGCCGCCGCAGCGTCGGCCCCGTACAGCTCGGTCGCGGCCTGGGCGGTCGCATTTCGGGCGTCCTGGAAGGTCGCGTTGCTGCTCAGATACTCGGTCAACGCGCGATAGTAGATCGCCGCGCCCTTATCGATGCCGAGCGCCGGCACCACCGTGCTGGTCTTGCCCCGCGGATGCTTGCCGCCGGCCACCGTCAGGTAGAACGCCAGGTTGGCGATGCCCGAGTTCAAATGCACCCCGCCATTATCCTCCTTGCCGGTATAACGCTCCGGATAATAATCCGTCGACTGTCCGTCCTTGGTCGGGTTGTTCATGTAGCGCATCGCGTCGCCGGCCTTGCCCGGCGTCCAGATCGCCTCGGCGAGGTTCCAGGTGGCCGCCCGCACGCCCCCGGCGGCATAGGCGTCGGCCGCCGCCGCCATGATGTCGGAGTAGGCCTCGTTGAGCGCCCCCGACTGGCCCTGATAGACCAGGTTGGCCTCGTACTGGGTCACCGCGTGGGTCAGCTCGTGCACCACGACGTCCTGATCGCGGGCGAAGGCGCTGGCATAGACCCCGTCACCGTCGCCATAGACCATCTGTGAACCATCCCAGTAAGCGTTCACGTACTTGTAGCCGAAATGCACGCTCGAGTGCAGCGCCGCCCCGGAGCCGTTGAAAGAGTCGCGCCCGAACTTCGCCTTGTAGAAGCTATAGGTCACCCCCGCGAACTTGTAGGCGTCCGACGCCGTCGCGTCGGCCGAGCTCCCGCCCTCCTTGATCAGCAGCTGCCCCGGCAGCGCCTGCTGACCGCCGCTGTTGTACACGTAGCGATTGAGGGCCCGATGGTGCTGCGGGTGCCGCGTGATCAGCTCACCCGTGATCGCATCGATGAACACCAGGTCGCGCTCGGGCCCCTCGGCGCCGGTGTACTGGACCTCCGCGCTCCAGGCCAGGCGAGCCCCATCATCGGTGACGACATACACGAGGTCGGGCACGTCGACGCTGACCGCATCACCTGCCAGGTCCGCCAGCGTGGCCGCCAGCGCGACCTCGCCCTCGATCGCCGGCTCGCTCGCCAGCTCCTCGCCCGCGACGAAGCGCCCCGTCACCGCGTGCACCCGCCCGCTCAGCCCATCGGCGTGCACGGTCAGCTGCGCCCCGACCACCGGCAGATCGTTGAGATACTGCTGGAAGCGCACGTGCGACTGCCCCAGCTCGTCGCTGCGGCTGCGCACCGGCTCGAGCTCGCTGTTCGCCGCCATGCGAAACACCGGCGCCACCGCGCGCAGGTACTCGGCGGCCGCCTCCCGCGGCTCCCCCTTCGGCAACAATCCGAGGTCGCCGGCCAGGAACATCGGCACACCATCGGCCGCCGCGATCATCCGGTCGACCCGCGGGAGCCGCTGCAGCGCTTCCTGCTGGCCCCACAGCAGCAACATCGGCCCCTTCACCGCGGGCACTCCGGCGACCATCTTCGCGTCGAGCACGAAGCTGTCGCTGACCCCGAGCTCGATCGGGCTCACGCCCCAGACCTCGCCCCGCGCGGCCAGCAGGTCCTGCAACAGCGTGCGCTGGCCCTCCGCGTCGACGATCACGATCCGCGTGAAGTCGATCGGCCCCTCCTCGAAGGAAAACCGGACCGAATCCTCATCGAGGTCGAGCTCCAGCACGGCCCCGGGCGCCAGCGCGGCCACGGTCGATGCATTCACGACGATCTCCCGCTCGGCCAGGGATCCTCCCCCGCCCTCATAACAACCAGAGAACAGCGAAAGACAGACGATCGAGGCGACGATTCCAGCGGTACGAAGCAGCATACAGAACTCCTCTGCAGGCGCTCAGAACGCCCTCTACGGAGCAATCCTGGCCTGAAGACCATGTCCGAACCTTTGTGGGCGGACGGGCGAAAGGGGACAAAGTGGAGCGCAAAGTGAGGTCAGCTCGACCCCAACCTCTGCACCTTAGAAGCGCAAGGATAAAAAGTCACACCCTCCCGAACCCAGAAGTGCCCACACGGACCCATCACTCACCACCCGTCCACAAGCGACTTAATCGTTAGCTCGACCACACATTTTTCGCCTCTCAATATTCCCAGCGCGAACCCGCGCTGAAAAATATGGCCGGCGCACGCCGAGATATCCCTGTAAGTCCGGCTCTCACGTAATGCAGAGCACAATTTTTTCATGCAGCAATGCGTAGTTTAGAAAGCCTTCGACGGGCTCATGAAACGAAATCGCCCGCGCGCACCGCAGTGAAAGATTTTTGCCGCCCAGGGAGGAGATCTCCTCTCGAGCTCGCGCGCGTCACCGCGCGATGGCAAAATTATTCCCCCGCCCGCGCAACACCGGCGGCGCCGGCGACGAACCCGCCCCGCATGCCCGTCCCGCTCCGCCTCCTCCTCGCCCTCCTGCTGTCGGCCTGCGGCCTCGTCGACCCGGACGCCGCCCCGCCGCTGGTCCCGACCCTGGCCCTGCGCTGCGAGCACCCGGACCTGTGGTTCGAGGGCGTTTACCCCGGCCCCGGCGGCCTCCACAGCCGCCCCGCCGCCCATCCCCACCGCCCCGCCGCGCTCGCCACCCAGCTACCCCGGGCCGCCTGGGACGGCCCCGGGGGCGACGCCGCGCAATCCGCCTGCGCCGATGTCTGCGTCGGGACCGCCCAGCCCGGCTTTTTCCACCATTGCCCCGACACCGGCTGGCGCATCGCCGCCGAGCCCGGCCTGGCCCCGCCGCCGCCCGAATTTCCGCCCGAGCTCGCCGCCCTGGTCGACCCCGAGGCCTGCTTCCCGGATTCGCTGTGCGCCGACGCCTTCGCCGCCCCGCCCGGCGCCCGGCTGCGCGCCCCCGCCGGCCCGATCGCCCCGGGCCACGGCCAGGCCGACCACCTCGGCGCCCTCGCCGAGCCCGCCGCCCTCGAGCTCGAGCTCGCCGGAGCCCGCATCGCCCACCCGCTGCACGGCCGCGCCGAATACAGCGCCGGCACCTGCGAGGCCGACCGCTGCCCCTTCTTCCTCGCCAGCCTGACGCTCAGCGACCGCGGCGCCCGCAGCCAGACCACCCTCGAGCTCGGCCGCCCGGTCTCCGCCCGCCTCCAGGGCCTGCAGATCGACCTCATGCGCCCCGCGCTCGGCGTCTACACCCCGGCCACCGGCGCCCTCGAGCTCCCCGTCGGCGCCCTCGACCTGCGCATCCGCCTCGATCTGCGCGCCGACACTGCCATCCAGAGCATCGATCCCGGCCCGCGCGAGCTGCGCCTGCGCAACCCCGTCCCCCTGCGCGGCCGCTTCGACGCCGGCAGCCTGCGGCTCGAGCTCGACCTCGCGCTCCCCGGCCCCGGCAGCGCCCGCCTCGACCTCGAATTCGCCCCGCTCGCCCACCCGCCGGTCGCCGCCTTCGACCCGCCCGC
>Ga0116158_10004413_pt1 | contig 12039 bp, 10 predicted proteins | sample AD_UKC052_MetaG_FD_89883 | JGI IMG/M metagenome (GOLD analysis project Ga0116158, IMG submission 89883) | Active sludge microbial communities of municipal wastewater-treating anaerobic digesters from USA - AD_UKC052_MetaG | ecosystem: Engineered > Bioreactor > Anaerobic > Digestate | place: USA... | reverse complement strand
TCCGGGCCAAGCCGGGCAAGCGCGGCGCGCACTTGCCGCCGCAGCGCCTGTTTCGCCTCCTGGATTGCCTGCGCGGAGTTCACCGCCGGGTCAGCCCTTTGCCTCCGGGTCCCGGGCTTGCGCCTGGGCCTGCAGCGCCCGCCAGTGGGCCAGCCGGTCTTTGATCTTTTTTTCCACTCCCTGCTCGGTCGGTTCGTAGTAGCGTTTATGCGCCCCGAGATAGTCCTGCACCACGAAATGCCCTGGATGATCATGGGCGTACTGGTAGCCCTCCCCGCGGCCCAGCCGCTGGGCGCCCCGGTAGCCGGCCTCGCGCAAGTGCTCGGGAACCGCCAGCGTGCGGCCGGTGGCGACGTCTTCCAGCGCCGCGTCAATCGCCAGGAGGGCGCGGTTGCTCTTATGGGCCGTGGCGATGTAGATGGCCGCCTCGGCCAGCGGAATCCGCGCCTCCGGCCAGCCGATGAACTCGGCCGCCTGAAACGCGGCGTTGGCCAGCACCAGCGCCATCGGGTCCGCCAGCCCCACATCTTCCGCGGCATGGATCACGATCCGCCGCGCAATAAAGCGCGGGTCCTCGCCGGCGTGAATCATCTTCGCCAGCCAGTACAGCGTGGCGTCGGGGTCGCTCCCGCGCATGGACTTGATGAACGCCGAAATCGTGTCGTAGTGCGCATCCTCGTCATCATAGACCACCGCCTTTTTCTGAATGCTTTGTTCCGCCACCGCGAGGTCGAGGCGGATGACGCCGTCCGCCTCCGGCGCCGTGGTGAGGACGGCGATTTCTAGCGCGTTCAACGCCTTGCGCGCGTCCCCGTCGGACAGCTTCGCCAGATGGCGCAGCGCCGCTTCCTCCGCCTGGACTTTAAGGTAGCCCAGCCCGCGTTCCGGGTCCGCCAGGGCCCGCTGGAGCAGCTCCAGCAACGCCGCTTCGGCCAGCGGCCGCAGCTCAAAGATCTGGGAGCGGGAGACCAGCGGGGAGTTGACGAAAAAGAAGGGGTTATGCGTCGTGGCGCCGATCAACCGCACGACGCCGGTCTCGACATCCGGCAGGAGCACATCCTGTTGCGCCTTGTTGAAGCGATGGATTTCATCAATGAACAGGATCGTGGACTGGTGTTTGTTGGCGAGCCGGTTGGCGGCGGCGGCCAGCACGCGGCGCATATCGGCGACGTTGGATTCAACCCCGCTCAACCGCTCGAACTTATTGCGGGTCTGGCGGGCGATAATCTGCGCCAAAGACGTCTTGCCGGTGCCCGGCGGGCCGTAGAAGATCAGCGATTGGATGCGATCCGCCTCAATGGCGCGGCGCAGCAGTTGCCCCGGCCCCAGGATGTGCGCCTGGCCGACGAACTCGCCCAGGTCGCGGGGGCGCATCCGGGCCGCCAGCGGTTGATGCCGTTCGGCGCCGGATTCCGGCGCGCCCGCGTCCGCCGGGGCCGCCCCGGGCGCGATGGAAAACAAATCATCCCGCGACATGCCGTCACCATATCAGCCCGCGTCCGCCTTGCCCAAACCAAAAAAGGCCCGGCCCCGGCTTCGGCACGCCTCAAGGTTGTCCCGAATTGAGGCACTCATTGTCCCGGGAAAGAGCGGGGGGAGGTGTTTTTCGGGACGGGATAAGAGTTTGCCGCTTCAGAGGTTTTGCATAGGGGCCGGGTTCGCGCAGCCACATCCCGGGGGCAGAACGGTTTAGTTGGGGAGTTCAACCGTCCGCCCTCGTTTCATCGTATCCTGGGCGGGCTTGATCGCCCAAGCGGCAGCCTCGACGAACCCTTGGTTTAGCGAATCCGAGAGTATGGCTGCTGAATCCCGAGCCTTTCGCTGGTAAAATCAAGGATTTAGGCATAAAGAGGGGCAAAATAAGGCCAAAACCTGAACCCTGCCGCCTTCGGCGCATCCGAAACATCCCTTGGATTTACCCTGCCTTCGGGCCGTGTACAAGGGGTGTACAAGGGATGCTCACCGGGAGTCCATAGGATTTTAGCTGGTACACCCGATGGGCATCCCTTGTACACCCCTTGTACACGGCCTATGGACAGGGTATATCCACGGTATCTGGATAATGGGAAGAGGGGCTTGGAAAGGCCGAGACGATGAGGCGGAACGGTGGGGAAAAGGATAAGTTGCGTAAAAACAGTTAGTTATAAATCCAAGGCTGGACGGGAGTGGTTTTTCAAGGAAAGGTAAGCGTTTGGGGGGCTTTTGGCGTCGCGGCTGGCTTATTTGGAGGGGTTCCGTTGGGCAGGCCGCGCAAGGGCCATCGTACCATCGGCATCGGGGCGGGCATGGCCGTCCGGGACGTGGCCCCAATGAAGCGTTTGGTGGGTGAAGTTGAACGGAATGGATGCGGCGATCGCGCTATTTCGCGCCTTTCGGGTTTTCCCTCCCTCGCCCGGCTCACTGGCTCCGCTCCGGTGCCTTGGCCTCGATTTTCCGTCCGCCAGTCGCCGCGCGATAGTTCTCCAAACGCAGTTTCCGGGCTCGAAGTTATCCAGCCCCGGGCAAAGGCGCGGCTGCGTGAGAGGCTTGGCGTTGGAATTGCTCGCAAAAACTGCCGTAATCAGTGGAATTGCGCGTCGGGCCGGCCGATGCGGGAGAGTAGCTTTCGTTGGCCGGAGGCCGCGCGGGCGTGTTCAGGAAAAAGGCAGGTTCAGCTTGTCTTTTCGCGGGGACGCGGTATTTTTCCTGCTGAGCGGTGAATTAAAGAAAACGAATAATGGTCGTACATGTGTGCAACAATCCCTGAAAAGGTGGAACTTCCTATGAAAAAGCTTAACGAGTCAGTTTGGGATGGAATCGCGGGCCGGATGTGGGTTGGCGGTTTGAGCCTGTTGCTGGTGGTTTTGCTGGCGGGTTGCCAGGGGCCGGGAGCGAAGCAATCGGCTAATTTTGCGGAGATTTCGCCGTCGGGCGCCGTGGCGGCGTCTCCGGCTTCGCCCTCGGCGTCTCCCACGGCGGAGTCGTTGATGCTGCGGGAGGGGGACACGGTGCGGATCACCTTTCCGGGGTCTCCCAACCTGAATACGATTCAACAGATTCGGCGCGACGGCAAGCTGTCGCTGCCACTGGTGGGCGAGTGCAAGGCCGCCGGGATGAGCCCGACCGATTTGGAGAAGGAACTGGTCAAACTCTATGCGCCGCAGTTGGTGACCAAAGAGGTGAATGTGGCATTGGAGTCCTCCGCCTATTTCGTGTTTGTGACGGGCGCGGTGGCGCGTCCCGGTCGGATCGCGTTTGACCGCCCGGTGACGGTCCTGGAGGCCGTGATTGATGCGGGGGTGGATTACGCGAAGGCGAATCTGAAAGACGTGACCGTAATTCGGCGCCAGGGCGAGCGCGAGGAGCAATATCATTTGAATTTGAAGCGGCATTTGCAGGGACAGGGTGGCGAGTCGTTTTACCTGCAGCCGTCCGATATTGTCTTTGTGCGGGAACGGTTTACGTGGTTCTGAGCCGCGGGGTGGCATCCCGCCTGCTACCCCGTTGTCATGCTTCTTTCTTCCGGTTGGGATCGGTTTCGTTGGCGCGGTCTTGAGCGACGCGGGCCGGGGAACGGTTTGCGGCTGACGCGGCGGATATCCTTGAAATTGTCGGGGATATCGTGTTTTGCAGCGTTTTCCGTATATCTACGGTCAGGCTGTCCGTGAAGGTTCCCGGCATGGATGGTTGACCCCTCAACAGCGCAGTGGGAAAATGGTTATCAGTCAAAATAGTGGTTGAGGCATGATCATTAAAGCCGAACAGAGTTTCAGCGCCCACCGGGTGTCGGCTGGCGCCGTGGCTCCGGGGTGGGGGCCTGGCGCGGCGGGCGCGCCGTGGGGAGGGGGATGGGGGTGGTATTGTGCCAAAACCAAGCCCAAACAGGATCATATTGCGGCGGCCGGGCTGCGCCACCGCCTGGGGTTGGAGGTTTTCAGCCCCAGGTTGCGCTCGGAGCAGACGACGATTCGCGGGGTGGTCAAGCGGATTACGGAACCGGTTTTTCCCGGCTATGTTTTTGTGCGGTGTTTCCTGGATGAGCATATCGGGCAGATTCGCCACATTTCGGGGATTAGCGGGCTGGTGAGCTTCGGCGGGCGCATTCCGCAAGTGCCGGCCGAGGTGCTGGAGGATTTGCGGCGGTGTTTTGGCGCCGAGGAGCTTCTGCCGTTGCGGAAGGACCCGCGGCCGGGCGACGAGGTGACGGTGACGCGCGGCGCTTTTATGGGAATGCAGGCCCTGGTGCTGCAAAGCTGGCCCGCCCGGCGCCGGGTGCAAATCCTGCTGGAGATTCTGGGGCGGCCCACGCCGGTGGAAATGGACCGCCGCCAGGTGAGCCTGCCGCGGGATTCGGTGGCGGAGTGGCTGCCGGAGCTGGCCCGGGCATAATTGGCCTGGTGTTTGCGGATGTTGGAGCTCGCGGTGGACGCTCCGGGGGCCCGCAGGCGAAGGGTCGCCTGCCGATCGGTAATCGTGAAAAGATTAAAGCAAGCTTCCGGAGGACTCCGGGAGCCGGCCGGAAGGTGGCGCAGAGAGTCTGCGAAACACCAAGTGCGGAGCTTTGCCCGCATTCCGGCGGGCGGTGCAACCGGGGGTACGGCGGCCCGATGAGCGCGAGTTTTAGCCAGGTGAGCGCGCCGGGCCGGTCTGTCTTCCCTTTTGAATCGCCGGCGCCGGTGGAAATACTTGCCCGGGGGGCCTTGCTGGCCCACGGTAGAGTGGTGCAACGGCTGAATCCCATTCGGGATGAGCGGTGGAATGACAAGCTGGCCGCCGTGGCTCCGGACGCTTTCTTTCCGGGCAAGGGCTGGGCGCTGGTGCTGGCGCAGACCTACGGCTACGCGCCGGAGTATTTTGCGGAGCAAACCGGGGGCAGGCTCGAGGCGCTGCTGCCGGTGATGGAGGTGGATAGCTGGCTGACGGGACGCCGGGGCATTTCGCTGCCCTTTACCGATTATTGCGATCCGCTGGCGGCCGATGCGGCGGCTTTTCGGCAACTGTTTGACGCGGCCGTGGCGCATGGCCGGAGCCGGCGCTGGAAGTATTTGGAATTGCGGGGCGGGCAGCCGTTTCTGGCCGCGGCTCCGCCGGCGCAGCAGTATTATGGGCACGAGCTTTCCCTGGCCGGGGAGGAGCCGGAGTTGTTTGCGGCCCTGAAGTCAGCGACGCGGCGCGCGGTGCGCAAGGCGCAACACGAGGGCGTCACGGTTGAGTTTCGGAGTGACGTCCGGGGAATCCGGCAATTTTACGCGCTGCACTGCCGGACGCGGCGCAAGCATGGTTTGCCGCCTCAGCCGCTGCGGTTCTTCCTGCAGGTGCAGGAGCGCATCCTGGATCACGGGGATGGCATTGTGGTGCTGGCGCGCGCCGGCGCGCGCTACATTGCCGGCGCCGTCTTTTTTCAGAAGGGGGCAACAGCGCTCTACAAGTTTGGGGCTTCCGATGAGCGGACGCTCCGGCTGCGCGGCAATGATTTGGTGATCTGGGAGGGCATTCGGCATTATGCCGCCCGGGGCTGCCGGAAGCTGTATATGGGCCGGACTTCGCCGGCCAACGAAGGGTTGCTCCGCTTCAAGCGGGGCTGGGGGGCGCGGGAATACCCGATTCCTTACTACCGGTACGATCTGCGGAAGAACGCGTTTGTGCCGGGGCATGACGAGGCGGTGGGGTGGCACAACCGGGTTTTTGGCGCGCTGCCGTTGAGCCTGTCGCGGCTGCTGGGGGCGCTGTTATATCGCCATGTCGCCTGACCGTCCAACTTTCCGGGCGTATGGGCCCGCCGGGAAAGACGAATTACCTGACGAAGCGCCCGAATAGAACGACGATAATTTATGCAAACGCACGAACGGCCGCAACATTCGACCGGGCTAACCCTGGCGGATATTTACTACATCATCTTTCGGCATAAGTGGAAGATCCTCAGCTTCTCCGTGCTGGGACTCGCGGTGGCCGCGGTGGTTTATTTCACCTCGCCGCCCATTTATGTCTCGGAAGCCAAGCTGCTCATCCGCTACGTGGTCGAGTCCAGCATGCCCAGCGGGATAGCGGGGGATCCCCAGATCAAGAACCCCGATCCGCGGGGGGACAACATCATCAATTCGGAGGTTGAGGTGCTCCAAAGCCTGGACCTGGCGACGCAAGTGGTGGACATCATCGGGGCGGGGAAAATCCTCGGGGCCGGCCCGGCCAACACGAACAAGTACCAGGCCGCCGTCTTGCTGCAGCAGAATCTGAAGGTTGAGGTTCCCCGCCGCAGCAACGTCCTGCGGATTGTCTTCCAGAATCCCAACCGGGAGGTTGTGCAACCGGTGCTGACGCAGATCATCGAGGCCTACCTTCGCAAGCACGTTCAAATCCACCGGAGCATGGGCGGTTTTGATGATGTGTTGACCCAGCAGACCGACGCGTTGCGCTCACAACTGGCCCAAACCGAGCAGGACTTGCGCAAAGCCAGGACCAACATTGGCGTGGTGCCGCTCGAGGAGATGAAGAAGGCCTATAGCGAGTCGCTCGCAAAAATCCGGCAGGAACTGTTCAACACCCAGGCCGAATTGGCCCAGCAGCAGGCGGTGCTCGAGGAGCACCAGAAGCTGCTGCCGAAAAAGCCGGAAGCCTCCGCCGCGGCGCCCGACGCCGAAGTTCCGCCCGAAAAGCTGGAGTCGTATCGGAACATCGTCGCGCGCCTGGATTCATTTCGCAAACAGGAGCAGGGGCTGCTGACCCAGTACACGGAAGAGAACGCGATGGTGCGGGGCATCCGCGAGCAAATCGCCGCGCTGGAACAGACGCGGCAGAAGCTGGAAGCGGATTATCCGCGGCTGGCGCGGCTGCAGCCGCCCTCCGCCAAGCCCGGCGAGGCGGTTGGCGATTTCCTGGAGGAACGGGCGCGCATCTCGATTGCGGCGCTGCAGACCAAGATCAAGGTGCTCAATTCGCAAATGGACCAGTTGACCGCCGAAGCCAAGGCGGTGAACGAACTCGAGCCCGGCATCGTCGAGTTGCAGCGAAAAAAGGAGCTGGAGGAAGCCAAGTATCGCCACTTCTCCACCAGCCTGGAGCAGGCGCGGTTTGACGAGACTTTGAGTGCCGGCCGCATGTCGAACATCGGCGTGGCGCAGGCGCCCAGCCCGGCGTTTCGGGAATCGCGGCAGTTGGTTCAGATGCTCGGCCTGATCGCCCTCGGCGGCGTGGTTGCCGGGTTTGCGCTGGCGTTCCTGATCGAGCTGGTCCTGGATCGGACCGTCCGCCGTCCCATTGAAGTGGAAACGCGCCTGCGGCTTCCGCTCTTCCTGACGATTCCTAAGATGCGGCGAAATAGCCGCCCGCCGTTGCTGCCGTCGCCGGCGCCGGCCGCCGGCTCGCCGGAAAGCGGCGGGGCGGACGAAAAAGCGGCAGTTGACCAGAAAGCCGGAGTGGTGCCTTACCAGGCGAACGGCCTGGTTTCCTACTACGAGGCCCTGCGCGACCGGCTGGTGACCTTCTTCGAGGTGCGCAATCTTACGCACAAGCCCAAGATGATTGCGGTCACGGGTTGTGCGAAAGGCGTGGGGGTCACAACGATTGCCGCGGGTCTGGCGGCCAGCTTATCCGAAACCGGGGATGGGAACGTGCTGCTGGTGGATATGACCGCCGGACAGGGGGCGGCCCACCCCTTCTTCAAGGGCAAACCCGGGCTGGGCCTCGCCGAGGCGCTGGGCAATGAGACGCGCGATAATACAATGGTGCAGGAGAATCTCTACGCGGTCGCGGAAGGCGGAAAAAGCGGCCTGCTGCCGCGCGTTTTGCCGCGGCGCTTTGGCAGCCTGGTGCCCAAGCTCAAGGCCAGCGACTACGACTACATCATTTTCGACATGCCTCCGGTCAGCCAGGTTAGCGTGACCCCGCGGCTGGCGGGGTTCATGGATACGGTGCTGCTGGTGCTCGAGTCCGAGAAGACTCAAAGTGAGGCGGCCCGGCGCGCCGCCGCCATGCTCGCTGAATCCAAAGCGAACGTTAACGCGGTGCTGAATAAAAACCGGAGCTATGTTCCGCAACGGCTTCAGCAGGAGGTTTGAGCGGCCCTCCGTCTTCCCTGCTCCCGGCCGGTGGTTTTTAGCTTAAACGATTTGGGTTTGCCGGCAATGGTCCTTGCGCGCGCCGATTTGATCCGGGATCGGGCTGCCGGGCGCTGTCGGCACTGTTAAAATGCTGCGCAACCGCCTGTATTACTCCGTCAAGCCGCTCGTGCCGCTGCCGCTCCGGTTTGCGATCCGGCAGTGGTTTGCGCTGCGAAAGCTTCGCGCGGTCGGAGACATTTGGCCGATTATGCCCGGCTCGGAGCTGCAGCCCCAGGATTGGCCTGGCTGGCCGGAAGGCAAACGATTTGCCCTGGTTCTTACCCATACGTCGAGGGGCAAGGCGGGTTGGACAAGATCACGCGGTTGATGGAGCTCGAAATCCAATTGGGGTTTCGGTCCGCGTTCAATTTGATTCCGGAGGGGTCGTATCGTGTTTCCCGCGAGTTGCGCGCGCAAATTGAAGCCGCCGGGTTTGAAGTGGGCATTCACGACCTGTACCACGACGGCAAATTATTTCTTACCCGGAGCCAGTTCAACCGGCGCGCAGTTCGGATCAACCATCATCTCAAGGATTGGGCGGTGACCGGTTTTCGTTCCGGCTTCATGCTGCACAACCTCGACTGGATTCACGATCTTCAGGTCGCCTACGACGCTTCGACGTTCGACACCGATCCCTTCGAGCCGCAGCCCCACGGCCAGAACACCATCTTTCCCTTTTGGGTGTCGCGAAATGGGAAACCGCGCGCGGGAGTTGCCCCGGCGGCTTCCGCCCGGGCTCCGGAATCTTCGACCGGGCCGCGCCCCGGCTACGCCGAGCTTCCCTACACGCTGCCGCAAGACTCGACCCTGTTCCTGCTTTTAAAGGAGCGGCATCCCGATATCTGGTATCAAAAGCTCGATTGGATTGCGCGGCATGGCGGCATGGCCCTGGTGAATGTGCATCCGGACTACATGCGTTTCCCGGACGAGCGCGACACCCCGCATACCTATCCGGCGGATTGCTACCGGCAGTTTCTCGATTACGCGCGCCAGAAATACAAAGACACGTTCTGGCAGCCCCTGCCCCGCGAGCTGGCCGCATTCGTGGCCCGCCAGCGCATCCCGATGCGCCGCGCGCCGCGCCGCATCGCCATGGTTACCCATTCCCACATCCTGTCGGATGCGCGCGTGTTGCGTTACGCGGAGGCGCTCGCCCAGCGGGGCGACCAGGTGGATGTGCTGGCGCTCCGGCGTTCCAGGGAAGTTCCCACGCACGAAACCCTGGGCAATATTCGCCTGATCTACCTCCAGCCCCGCTACGGCAAGACGGAGAAATCTCCGCTGTCCCACCTTTTCCCCGTGCTTCGGTTTCTGGCGAGCTCATCGTTCTGGCTCCTGCGCGAGCACCGGCGCCGCCCCTACGATTTGCTGCATATCCATAATGTTCCGGACTTCCTCGTGTTTGCAGCCTGGTATCCCCGGTTGACGGGAGCCAAGGTGATCCTGGATATCCACGATATTGTCCCGGAATTCTACGCCAGTAAATTCGGCACCCGCCCGGGCGCCCCCGCAGTCCGCCTGCTCAAGATCATTGAACGGGTTTCCGCCGCCTTTGCGAACCACATCATCATCTCCAATCATTGCTGGCGCGATACCTATGTCGCGCGCAACCATTTGAGCGGCGCCTGCTCGGTTTTCATCAATAACGTGGATTCGCGGGTTTTCTATCTGCGCCCGCGGACGCGCCATGATGGCAAAATCGTCGTGATCTTCCCCGGCGGCCTCCAGTGGCACCAGGGATTGGACCTGGCCATCCGGGCCTTTCGCCAGGTCCGCAGCCAAATCCCCAACGCCGAGCTGCATATCTACGGCGATGGCAACATGAAGAACCGCCTGGTGCAGCTTGCCGCCGAGCTCGAGCTCCATGGCGCCGTGCGCTTCTTTGATCCGCTGCCGATTCGCCAAATTGCGGAAATCATGGCGAACGCGGATCTTGGGGTTGTTCCCAAGCGGGCCGATTCCTTTGGCAATGAAGCCTACAGCACCAAGATAATGGAATTCATGTCGCTGGGGGTTCCCGTGGTCGTTTCCCGCACCCGGATAGACCGGCTCTATTTCCCGGACTCAACCGTGCGCTTTTTTGAGTCCGGGAATGTTGAGGCACTCACCGAGGCGCTGCTGGAAGTCATCCAGGATCCCGAGCGCCGCCGCCGCTTTATTGCCAACGGTTTGGAATACGTCGCGCGCCATAACTGGGAGTCCCGCCGGGAAGCCTACCTGGCGCTCGTAGATGCCCTGATTTCCGGCCAACCTCCGGCCCAGGTGGTTCCGCCCGACCCCTTTGACCAGCACCCGCTTCCGCAAACCGAGGAGGCCCGGAGTCCCGCTCGGGAATTGGCGCTAAAGTAAAGCTCGCTTCGTTCCCATTGAATCGTTCCCGAGCGGCACTGCTGCCTTGCCCCCCGCTGATGGTTGTTTTTCCATGCGCTGGGATCGTTCGATAACCTTGAACGTCATTCGCCCTTGGCAGCGGCTGTTTAAAGCGGCTCCTCCTTCGGGCGCCGCCACGGCTGCGGACCGGCCAGGCCTCGCGGCGGGCAGTTCGATTCCCATCCTGATGTATCACAGCATCAGTGCCGATTCCGAGCCGGGCGTTCATTCCTATTACCAGGTCAACACGCATCCCGGGGTTTTTCGGCAGCACATGCAATTCCTGGCCGATAATCACTACCGCACGATTACGCTGGATCAGCTCGCGGACGCGGCGGCGCATCCGGCGATTGGCGCGCCCGCCCCCCAACTCCCCCAGACTCCGCCGCCGGGTTCAACCGCCACGTCGGCCCGCGCGGTCGTTTTGACGTTCGACGACGGATTTCGCGATTTCTATACGGAGGCCTTTCCGGTCCTTCGGGAGTTTGGTTTTACCGCAACCGTTTTTCTGCCCACCGCCTGCATTGGCGATGAACGCCGCCAATTCCGTTCGGCAAGCCGGAATGCGCAACTCTCAAGGGGCAAAGAATGTCTCACCTGGGCCGAAGTCCGCGAGCTTCACTCGGCCGGCATCACATTCGGCTCCCACACCGTGACGCACCCCCGGCTCGTGGAATTGGGTTGGGCGGAGATTAGATCTGAAATCGTCGATTCCAAGGCCGAGATTGAGCGGCATTTGGGCGAAACGGTGACCGCGTTCTGCTATCCCTTCGCGTTCCCACAGAATAATAGCCCCTTCGTGCAAAGGCTTGCCGGGTTGCTGCGCGACACCGGCTACCGCTGCTGCGCGACGACGCAGCTCGGCCGTTGGAAGGCAGGAGACCGCGCTTACTTCTTAAAACGGTTGCCGGCGAACTCTCAGGATGATCCCGCCTTCTTTGCGGCCAAACTCGACGGGGCCTATGATTGGCTCGGCACAATTCAAACGTTGAGCAAAAAGCTTCGTCGGCGGCAAAGGCCCCACAGGGAAGCGCCGCCAAAAGCTGCCGCTCCCACGCTGGCTGAGGCTGAGGCTGCGAATTCGGACTCCTGATCTTTGGCCGGGAGGCTCGGTCAACCACTCGCATGTCCGCTTACGCCATCATCACGCCGGTGCGCAATGAGGAGGACCACTTTCCGCACACCCTCAATTCCGTTTGCGCCCAGACCGTGCGGCCGCTTGCCTGGGTCATTGTGAATGACGGCTCGACGGATGCCACCCCTCGACTCGCCGAGGCCGCAGCCGGCCAGCATGGCTGGATCCGGGTTGTCCATCGCCCTGACCGTGGCCGCCGCAAGCAAGGCGGCGGGGTCATTGAAGCCTTTAATGATGGCTATGCCCTGCTTTCAAGCCTGTTCACTAAGCCCCAAACCGTAGGGGCTGACACCCCTCCGCATTCCGCTTCCACGCCTCCCTGGAGTTTTCTGGTTAAACTGGACGGCGATCTCCAGCTTCCCCCGGACTACTTCGCGCGGTGCCTGGAACGGTTTGCGGATGATTCCAAACTGGGTATCGGCGGCGGCATGGTGTGCCGGCAGCAGAACGGCGATTGGG
>Ga0116158_10004410_pt1 | contig 12041 bp, 10 predicted proteins | sample AD_UKC052_MetaG_FD_89883 | JGI IMG/M metagenome (GOLD analysis project Ga0116158, IMG submission 89883) | Active sludge microbial communities of municipal wastewater-treating anaerobic digesters from USA - AD_UKC052_MetaG | ecosystem: Engineered > Bioreactor > Anaerobic > Digestate | place: USA... | reverse complement strand
CCTGTCCGCCTTGGTGCGACAGAGAATGCCGCCCGGGTCTGCCCAACGGCGCACTGCGACGTCCCCCATGGGCGTAGCCGCGGCGCCTCGCGCGCAAAATGGATCCTTACGTGCGGATTTGGGTTCCGGTGAAAAGGTTGATTCGCTTCAGGTCGGAGAGGACAATTTCTTCAAAGCATTTGAAATTGCGTATCGTGATTTCCGTAAACATGGTCGCTTCCTTGTTCTCGGCGACAATTTGCCATTATGCATGGCCCTGTGCTCCATTATAGCGAACGAGCCTGCACAATACATTTTGCTGGACGCCGGCGAACGCAAAACCTGCGTATCGAGAAGTCAGGAGATGGAGACATGAGGCAGAAGCGATACCCGTGGCTGGTGGCTGCGGCGTTGGTGGCGTGGAACGCCGTGGCGGAGGAGGGACCTGCCGTGACAAACACGCGGACGGATTGGTTCAAGGATGCTCGCTGGGGTGTGTTCACGCACTACATGGCCGACACGGTCTTGAAGGGTGACGAAATCACGGTCGACAACTGGAACAAGGCCGTGGATGGCTATGACGTCGACGCGCTGGCCGGTCAATTGGCCTCCATCGGCGCCGGTTACTTCGTCCTAACCCTCGGCCAGAATTCGGGTTACTACTGCTCGCCGAACGCTGCCTACGATGGGTTCGTCGGCATTCAGCCGAGCCGGTGTTCGAAGCGCGACCTCGTGGCCGATCTTGCCGCTGCGCTGATTCCGAAGGGCATCCGCCTGATGGTCTACCTGCCTTCGGGCGCGCCCGATCGCGATGAGGTCGCCGTGAAAGCGCTCGAGTGGCAGAACGGAAAGTATCCGCTGTGGACCCATCCCGAGGGTGGGCCGGACGCGCGACTCGAGAGCTTCCAGCGCAAGTGGGAGGCCGTTATCCGTGAGTGGTCGACGCGCTGGGGCAAGAACGTGTCTGGCTGGTGGTTTGACGGCTGCTATTTTCCGGACGCCATGTACCGCCATCCCGAGCCGCCGAACTTCGAGTCCTTCGCGGCGGCGGCGCGCGCCGGCAATCCGGACAGCATCGTGGCGTTCAACCCGGGCGTCCGGAATCCCATCATCCGCCTCACGCCGGCCGAGGACTACACCGCGGGCGAGATCAACGAGCCGCAGGAGGTCACGTGCGCCGGACGTTGGGTGGACGGCGCGCAGTTCCAGATGCTGAGCTACCTCGGGCCGCGTTGGTGCGCCGAGCCGCCCCGGTTCTCGAACCAGCAGGTGATCGACATCACGCGCGGCATTGTCGAGAAGGGCGGCGTGGTCACGTGGGATGTGCCGCCGGCGATTACCGGGGCAATCCCGGAACCGTTCATGCCGCAGCTCCACGCATTGGGTGAGGCCATGGCTCGCTAATATCGTTCCCCGATCGCTCGCGCACGGATTCGAGCACGGTTTGAACACCCCGGAAGCTTCTGGCATACTCTACCGGGCGTGGGGAGACGGTACGCAGTGGCATTGCTTGGGTTTTCACCGTTCGGGAGCGCGTTATATGCCGGGACTGGAAGGGGCTCTAGGACTAGCCGGAATCGATATCGCCATCATCATTATCTACATGGTGGGGGTGTTCGTGCTTGGCACCTTCTTCGGGAAGTACGTTCGCAACGCCGGCGACTTCTTCATCGCCGGCAAGGCCTTGCCGTTCTGGGCCATCGGTATGTCCATCGTGGTGAGTGATATCGGCGCGATGGACTTTGTCGGCGTGGCTGGCTCGGCGTACACGCACGGCATCGCAGTGGCCAATTTCGACTGGATAGGGTCGATGCCGGCCATGGTGTTCGCGGCATTCGTGTTTGTGCCGTACTTCTGGCGCTCCGGCGTGTTCACCATTCCCGAGTTCCTCGGGCGACGCTACAATGCGGCCGTCCAAGTGATTCACGGTACGATCTGGGCCGTCTTCCTGTTCACTATGCTCTCGCTCATGCTCTGGGTGACCGCCGACAAGCTCATGTATGTCGTTCTCGGATGGAACCGCCAGTTCACGATTTGGCTGATGGCCCTCATCACGGGCGTCTACACCTTCTCGGGCGGCCTGTCCGCTGTGGTCATGGTGGACGTTGTCCAGATGATCATCATGTTCGTGGGGGGCCTTTCCTTGCTCATGCTCAGCCTGTGGCAGATCGGCGGTTGGGGCGCGCTGCGTGAGCAGCTCACAGCGGCGGGCCACGCGGATCACCTCAACATCCTGCTGCCGCACAACACCGATTTGCCCTATCCGTGGACAGGCATTGTGTTTGGCCTCGGGATCGTGCTGGCCATCGCCTACATGAGCGGCAACCAAGTCATTGTCCAACGGACCCTTGGGGCTCGTTCCGAGTGGCACGCTAAGGGGGGCATGCTCTTCGGTGGTTTCCTGAAGTCGTTTATCCCTCTGATGGTGGCGATTCCTGGCTTGTCGGCGCTGGTGCTGATTCCCGGACTGAAAGATGGCGACACGGCGGTACCCGAGATGATTCGACTCCTCCTGCCGCCCGGCCTCCGAGGGCTCATGTTTGTGGCGTTGTTTGCCGCGCTCATATCGAGCGTCGACTCGACCCTCAATTCGACGACGACCATCTGGACGACGGATATCCTCGGCCGGTTCAAACAACTGGTCACAGGCGTGGCCTTCGGCGAGCGTCACGTGCTCATTCTCGGACGCGTATTCACTGTTTTGTTCATTATTCTCGCGGCGCTCGTGGCCCCCGTTGTCGGCCAGACGGAGAGCGTTTACGTGTTCATCCAGACGGCCCTGTCGTTGTTCCAAGGGCCGACCTTGGCCATCCTGTTGCTCGGCGTCTGCTGGCGTCGCGCCACGCGTTGGGGCGGTTTGGCCGGCCTCGTCCTCGGCGTCGGGTTCACGTTCATTCTCAATTTCACGGAGGGCCTCTTCCCATCGGAGGATCCGTTCCTATTCGTTGCATGGTGGTCCTTCGTCTTCTCGTTGATCGTCACGGTGGTTGTGAGCCTGTGTACCCCGCCCGAACCCGATGAGAAGATTCGAGGACTCGTTTGGGGCCAGGTAGTCAGCGATGGCGTTGTGCAACGTATCCTGACCGAAAGGGTCTCTTCATGACAGAGGCGATTACGCGCATCTTCTTCCCGATCTTGAATCCCATATTCAGTCCCATCAATGACTTTCTGGTGCATCTTGATGCGGCAGCGCCGGTCGCGAAGCGCCTCGTGACCCTTGGCCTGTTCCTTGGCACGATGCTGTGGGTGTACGTCGGCCTGAGGAAGCAGTATGTGAATCTCGACGCGCCCAGCAACCGGTTCTGGGCCGATCTCCGGCTGTGGACGGTTATCTCGATGTTGCCGCACATCTTCGTGTACTTGTATTTCTAGGAGGCCTGACTGTGAGTGAATCTGAGAAGAAGCCTTCGGTGACGGAGCGCGAGGCCCAGCTAAGTCAGCGCGACGCCGAAACGCAGATTGCCCTCGGTGCCTTCGTCACCGTTCTGGCCGTGCCAGTGCTCATCGGCACACACTGGGCTTCAACGACGCCCCAGATGGTCGTTAACCTTTTGGCGGGTCTTGTGTTACTCGGTATCGGCGTCATCGTGTTTAGCTTGGGGTTGTTCAAGAAGCTTCGCCAGTAGGGCCGGGCGCAGAGGCGGCCTGCCATGAGATACATCGCACCGCGCGTACCGGAAGAGGCGTCACGCCGGTTCTTCACCCGTCCTCGGTTTCGCAACCTGTTCGGCCTCGTACCTCCTCGAACCGCCAAGATGGTTCCCGGCTCGAAGGCACCGTATGTAGAACTCGTCTGGTTGCCTTTCTACCTCATCACGCTCAGAGTCAGCTCTCCGCGAGGACCGGGTACCATTTCGACGTCTGTCGAAGGCTATTCCGGCTCATTCGCCATCTTTCAGATGCACGATAACCTCGTCGAGGGCGACGTGAACGGCGAGTATTTCCCGCCGCAACTGACGACTGAGGAGGCCGTTGGCATCGCGCGTAAGGAGTTGCTGCTGAGCATCATGCGTCGACGCGGCCAGCAGGAGAAGCCGTGTATCGAGGATACGGTCGGCCTGGACCTATTCTACTATCCTTTCTGGGTCTACTACATCCGCCGCCGCCGGCGTTTCATCGACATTCTTCTCCAGGACGCCCTTACCGGCGAGCGCGGCGGCAACCGAAACAAGATGGGTCTGCTCAACGCATTCGTGGCGCGCGGAAACCGATAACGCATTTGCTATCAGCGGTTTACGGTAAATTGTGATGGCGTCTGGCTCCGTCCAAGCCAAGATGTCCTCAGTCTTCGAGAACGGCGCGGCCAGGGAACCGCACGGGAAACGAAGGGACGCTTCGCTGATCTCAGACGTGGCCTCGTGCTCAGAGGCGTGGAGGGAGGGGCTGCGTGATTGACTTCAAGTGTATCAGTCTATATAATGGCGCGAGTTCATCAAGAGTATACCCGGTAGTCGATCATGAGGAAGTGCATGGACTTGAGGGTGATGTTAACGCCTGTTCGTGTAGGCGGTTTCGTTATAGCGGATCATGAGGTCGTCGGGGAGAACGACCGTCTGCGTGTGACTGAACTGCAGGTTCTGCCTTCGTCTTTCACGAAGCGAGGAGCCGTAGGGCGGCAGTATTTGCCTTCATTCCTTTAGCACTCAATTCCTCTTGACGATGCCGGGGCTGTAAACAGCGATCCCTCTCATGGGATGGAGGACCACGGCATGTCACTTGCATTGTACGTTCTCCTGGGGGGTGTAGCTGGGCTGATCGTTGGCATCGTGTTCACGGTGGTTGGGTCTCGGTTGCGTGGTGGGAGTTCGCTCGGGCGAGCCCGCCGCGAAGCGGCCCAGATCCTCTCCGATTCCGAACGGGAAGCCGCTACCCTGCTCAAGGAGGCGAAGACCGCAGCTAAGGAAGAGCGCATCGAACTCCGCGCTCAGATGGAAAACGAGGCGAAGGAACAGCGCAAGGAGCTTGTCGCTCTCGAGAAGCGGATCCTTGCGAAAGAGGAATCCATTGACAAACGGGTCGACGCCTTGGACCGTAAAGGCAACGACCTCAACGCGAAACAACGGGAGTTGGACCAGCGGGAGAAGCTGCTCGACCGGGAGCGCGAGCGGATTGTGGGGCTCATCGCTGAGCAAACGGAGAAACTGGAGGCAATCTCGGGGATGACGGCCGAACAGGCCCGGCGGGCTATTGTTGAGCGGCTCGAAACGGAAGTGAAGCGAGACTCCGCCCAACGGCTGAAGCGGATCGAGGATGAACTCACCGAACAGGCCGAAAAGAAGGCCCAGTGGATTCTCGGGCAGGCCGTACAACGATGCGCGGCCGATCATGTGGCCGAGGCGACGGTATCGGTGGTGAATCTTCCCAACGATGAGATGAAGGGCCGGATCATCGGGCGCGAGGGCCGGAACATCCGGGCGCTCGAGAGTGCCACAGGCATCAACATCATCATTGACGACACGCCGGAGGCGGTGATTCTCTCGGGATTCGATCCGGTCCGTCGCGAGGTGGCGCGGCTGTCGCTGGAACGCCTGATCACGGACGGTCGGATCCATCCGGCGCGCATCGAGGAAATCGTCGAGAAGGTCAACCAAGAAATCGCCAAGACGATCAAGGAACGAGGCGAAGCCGCCTGTCTCGAGGCGGATGTTCACGGCCTTCATGCGGAAATCGTGAAGCTGCTGGGCCGGTTGAGTTACCGTACGTCCTACGGCCAGAACGTGCTCAAGCACTCGATTGAAGTGGCCCATCTGGCGGGTATCATGGCCGCCGAGCTGGGCACGAACATCCAGGAGGCCAAGCGGGCCGGCCTGGTCCACGACATCGGCAAGGCCATCAACCACGAGGTCGAGGGTTCGCATGCAACCATTGGCCACGATTTTGCCAAGCGATTCGGTGAGACGAAGGCGATCTGCAATGCCACGGCGGCACACCACGGCGAAGTGGAAGCGGAGAGTGTGACGGCGGTGCTGGTTCAGGCCGGCGATGCGTTGTCGGCGGCGCGGCCGGGTGCCCGGAGCGAAACGGTCGAGACGTACATCAAGCGGCTCGAGCAGTTGGAGCAACTGGCGGATGGTTTCGACGGGGTCGAGAAGTCCTACGCGATCCAGGCAGGCCGCGAAGTGCGGGTCGTGGTGTATCCGGAGCGGGTGAACGACGCCGAGGCCATGCAGTTGGCCCGCGACATCGTCAAGAAGGTCGAATCCGAGCTCTCGTATCCGGGTCAGATCAAGGTTACCGTTGTCCGCGAGACCCGGGCGGTCGAGACGGCGAAGTAAAACGCGGTCCGGCCAGTCGCAACAGCGCGGGTGAGTGGGCGTGGCGCCCGTGCCCAACACGGGCGCCGGGCAGTGTGGTGTCAGCCGCTCCATGCGGAGGGAGATGAAGGTTCTATTCGTTGGGGACGTGATCGGCCGGCCGGGGCGTATGGCCGTGGGCCGGTGCGTTCCGGCATTGCGCGAGCGCTACGGGCTGGATTGCGTGATCGCCAATGCCGAGAACGCAGCCGGCGGAATTGGCGCAACGCCCAAGGTGTTGACGGAACTGCTCAACAAGGGCGTGGATCTTATCACGTTGGGAAACCATACGTGGAAGCACCGGGATCTTGTACAGGGACTGGATAGGATGCACCGTGTTGTGCGTCCGGCCAACTATGCCCAAGGAGTGCCCGGCCGGGGCGCTACGGTTCTCACGCTCGACAGCGGTGTGCGCATCGGTGTGGTGAATCTGTTGGGTCGCGTGTACCTGGAGCCATGCGACTGTCCCTTTCGGGCGGCGGAACGCGAAGTGGAGGCGCTGCGACGAGACACGCCGGTCGTGTTCCTGGATTTCCATGCGGAGGCCACCTCGGAGAAGATTGCCATGGGCTGGCATCTGAATGGCCGGTGTTCGGCGGTGCTCGGCACGCATACGCACGTGCAGACGGCCGACGAGTGCGTTCTGCCCGGAGGCACGGCGTATATTACGGACGTTGGCATGACGGGCCCGGTGGATTCGGTGCTCGGCATCGAGCGCGAGCGCGTCGTGAAGCGTTTCCTCACGGGAATGCCCACCGAGTTCCGCGTAGCCAAGGGGCCGGTAGCGCTGTGCGGCGTGGTGGTGACGGTGGACGAAGGCACCGGTCAGGCACAAACCATAGAGCGCGTTCGGGAAATGAACGAAGCGATCTAGCGGCGGGAGAGCCATGTACTTCAAACAGATACAACTCTCGGGGTTCAAGTCCTTCGCGGACAGGACCTCGTTGCACCTCGAACCGGGGATTACGGCCATCGTCGGCCCGAATGGTTGCGGCAAAAGCAATGTGCTCGATGCGTTGCGTTGGGCGCTCGGCGAGCAGAGCGCCCGCGCGTTGCGCGGCACCCACATGCAGGATGTCATCTTCAACGGCAGCGAGAACCGTCAGCCGACGGGCATGGCCGAGGTGTCGTTGACCTTTGACAACGCCGATTCGCAGCTCCCCTTGGATTTCGCCGAGGTGGAGGTCACGCGGCGTGTGTACCGGTCGGGCGAAAGCGAGTACTTGATCAACAAGGCTCCGTGTCTACTCCGCGACATCCAGGAACTGTTCATGGATACCGGGATCGGCACGAGCGCCTACTCGCTCATCGGCCAGGGCAAGATCGACCTGATCCTGAGCTCGAAACCGGAAGATCGACGGTACGTCTTCGAAGAAGCGGCCGGCATCATCAAATACAAGACGCGCAAGCGGACGGCCGTCCGCCGCCTCGACAGCGCGGCGCAGAATATCCTGCGTCTCACGGACATTGTGACCGAGGTGCAGCACCAGATGCGCCGTCTCAAGCGCCAGGTCAATGCCGCGATTCGGTACCGCGAGATCAAGAATGATCTTCGCGAGTTGGAGATCCGGGCTGCTTGGATGAAGCGGACGAAGCTGGTCAAGGAGGCGACGACGCTGCGCAAGGAGTTCGCCTCCGCGCAGGATGCCTTTGAGAAGTCGTCCGCGCAGACGGACAAACTCGAGGCCCGTCGCGAGGAGCTCGGGCTTCAGCGGATCGATTTCGAGCGTGCGCTGGCCGAGCGTCGCGAAGCAGTCCATGGCATCGATACGGAGATGGAGAAGGTCGAGCGCGTCATCGCGCTGCTGCGCCAGCAGGTCGAGTTCTCTCAAGAGCAACAGAAGGTGGCCCGACAGGAGCACAAGGCTCTCTTGAACCGCGCCGAGGATATGGCCGCGCGCATGGTGAAGACGGCGTCTCAGGCTCAGGAGTTCGGCGCGCGGTTGGCGGCCGTGAAGGAAGAACTCGGTCAGGAGCAAGAAGCGCACGAGGCGGCGTCGAAGGGTGTTGCCGAAGCGGACGCGAGGCTGGAGACGGCCCGGGCCAAGGCGCTCGATGCGGTGGGCGTTCGGGCGAAGACGCAGACCGAGCTTGATACGCTGGACGTCAACATCGCCAACGTGGACGCCCAGTTGAGCGCGATTGGCGAAGGCCGAGACGGCCATCAGCGGCGCTCCGGGGAACTCGCCGCCCAGTTGGAGGAGGCGCGGGGCCGCGAGCGTGAGAAGCAGGCGGCGTTCGATGCCGCCTCGGAGGAACTCCGCGCCCTGGCCGAGTCGCAGGCATCCAAGGCGCGCGAGATGCAGTCCTTGAACGAGATGTGGCAAGGCCTCCGCGAGCGCAGGGGGCGCGATGAGGCCCGCCTCCACTCGCTACGCGAATTGCGGGACAGCTATGAAGGCTTCGCCACGGGGGTGCGGGCCGTCATGTTGGCCCACCGCGAAGGCCCGGCCGCCCTGCCGGGGGTCATCGGCCCGGCGGGCGATCTCCTGAGTACGGACAAGGCCTTCGAACGGGCCATCGAGGCTGCTCTGGGCGGGAACATCAACAACATCGTGGTCGAGACGGCCGAGGATGCCAAGGAAGCCATCGCCTTTCTCAAGGAAGAGCGGGCGGGCCGCGTTACCTTCCTGCCGTTGGACACGATTCGGGTCGGCCTGAACGATGAGAGCGATACCCTTCGAGGGCTGGCGGGCGTGATCGGCCGGGCGCTCGATCATGTTCGGTACGACCCGCATGTGGCGAAGGCTGCCGAGTACCTTCTGTACAATACGGTCATTGTCGAGACTATCGATGACGCCGTTCGCATTGCCCGAACGAAGGATTCGTATCCTCGTATGGTGACGCTCGACGGTGAAGTGATCGCGACGTCCGGCGCGGTAACCGGTGGTCGGACGAAGCACGAGAGCCGGGGCCTTCTCGGGCGAAGCGCCGAGATCGGGGAACTCGAAGAGAAAGTCCGACAGACGGATGCGGAAATCGTGTCGACCGCCGATCGGGGTCAAGCGGTTGCGGACGAGATTCAGGCCATCGAGCAGCGGACACGCGAGGTCCAGGCGCAACAGAGCGTCTTGCGGCGAGAACTTGGCGAGTTGGGTGTGTTGGTGGCGCGCAACACGACGGAGCAAGAGAAGCTCGGCGAGGCCTTGGACGGACTGGGCCGGCAAGAGGCGGAATTGGTGAGCCGTCGAGCCAAGCTCGAGGCGGATCGGGTCCAGGCCTCCGAGCGGATTGTCGTGGTGGAGGGCGAAGAGGAAGCGCTGCAACGCGTCATCGCTGATGCTCAACAGGCGGCCGCTGCGGCGCGCGATTCGTTGACGCGTCGTGCCGCCGAGTTGGCGGATCTCCGTGTGCGGATGGCAGAGGTCACTCAAGCGATCGAAGAGGTTGCCCGGAATCGCGAGCGCGAAGAAGGCGAGCGCAACGAGCTCCTTGCCTCGGCGCAACAGCGCAATGAGCTGGCCGATCAGCATGCCGACGCCGAGACGCGACTCGAGAAGGAGATTGCCGAGAGCATCCAGCGCAGCAAAGTCCTGTCGAAGGAGAAAGACAGCGCCGACAAGAAATCGGTGGACGCACAGAACAAGTTGCAGAGCGTCCTGACGGAAATGGATGACCTCAACAGGACGTTACGGGGCCTTCATGAGCAGGTTCACTCGGCGCGCGAGCAAGCGCATCAGAAGGAGATGGCCTTACGCCACGTGGAGGACCGCCTCGCATTCTTCGAGGAGCGGATGCTCGCCGAGTACAGCGTGGACCTCGACAAGCTGAAGGCCAAGGATGTGGGTGAGGACGAATACGATGAGGAGGTCCGAGATGGGCTTGTGGCGGACCTCCGCCAGAAGCTCGAGCGTATGGGCGAAGTGAACATGATGGCCATCGAGGAGTACGCCGAACTCGAACAGCGCCATGATTTCCTCGTGAGCCAGCAGCAAGATCTGGTTCAAGCTCGAGATACCTTGTTGAGCGTGATCGCTCGGATCGACGGTACCATCCGTGACATGTTTATGGACACGTTCCACAAGGTGAGTGACTACTTCCACGACTTCTTCCGGCGTTTGTTCAATGGCGGCCAGGCCCGCATCTACCTGCTGGACGAAGACGATCCACTCGAGTCCGGCATCGAGATCGAGGCCCGCCCGCCGGGCAAGAAACCGCAGACCATCCAGCTGCTTTCGGGCGGCGAGCAGGCCATGACGGCTATCGCGCTGCTGTTCAGCATTTTCAAGGCCAAGCCGAGTCCCTTCTGTGTGTTGGACGAGGTGGATGCCCCGCTGGACGACGCCAACATCGGCCGCTTCCTGCACATGCTGGATGAGTTTCTCGATAAGAGCCAATTCATCATCATTACGCACAGCAAGCGCAGCATGGCCAAGGCCAACATCTTGTACGGCGTGACCATGCAGGAACGAGGTGTTTCCCAGCTCGTTTCAGTGAAGTTCGACCATATCGAGGATTCCGACACGGCCGCATGAACGTCCTGCACCTGTTCAGCAACGCCAAGTGGACAGGGCCCGCAGAGCCCGCGCTCAATCTGTGTGTCGCGCTACGGCGTGTTGGTGTCAACGCGGATTTCGCTTGCGCGCCCGACGCGGGCGCCTCAATCAACAAGGTCGTTGAAACCGCGCGCGACCGCGGGATCGAGCCGATCCTGCAATTCCGCCTCAGCAAGCACCGACACCCGATCAAGGATGCCCAGGATCGCCGCGCCCTCCGCCGCTTCTTGGCCGAACGCTCATATGACCTCGTTCACTGTCACTTGGACAATGACCACGCGATCGCGGCGGAATGCGCGAGGAGTCGCGGCATTCCCCTTGTGCGATCGAACTACGAGGGTCTGGGCTTCTCACGCGACGCGCGGCGCCGTCGGCTGCTCGAGTCTGCGTCGGGCGTGATCGAGCCGTCGATGCCGGCGTTGCTCAACGATATGCAGGGTCTCGGCCTGCCGCGGGAGCGGCTGGCGATGATTCCGAGCGCCGTCGATACCGAACGCTTCGACCCTTGCCGCGAGGTGCCGGACGGCCGGCGCTGGCTGGGCATTCCGCCCGACGCGTTCGTCGTTGGTATCGTGGCGCGGCTGCAGACGCACCGGCACTACGAGGACTTCTTCGAGGCCGTGCGGCGATTGGCGGATCGCCAGGCGAATGTCCACGCCATCGTCGTTGGCCGTGGCACGAAGCAGCAGACCGTGGGGCTGGAACCGGTCAAGAGGCTGGGCCTCGAGTCGGTGGTTCACTTTCCGGGCTTCATCGACGGCGAGAACTATGTGGGCGTGCTCAAGGCATTCGACGTCAAGGTGTTCTTGACGCCGGGTTCGGACGGCACGTGCCGTGCCGTTCGAGAGGCCATGGCCATGGGGAAGCCGGCCGTTGTGGCCCATCGGGGAATGCTTGCCGAGATCGTAGACGACGGCCTGAATGGGATTGTGTGCGACGGGTCGGTCGAGGCTTTGGCCCATGCGCTGGGAAGACTGGCCGCCGATCGCGGATACCGTCGAGCGTTGGCGCGCGCCGCGCGCGAGAAGGCGCTCAGCAGCTATTCGCTTGATGTTCAGGCGCGGGCGGTCTGCGCCCTGTATGAGAGGATTCTTGCGATGCAGGCCGGCGCCCACGTTAATGCGCCGTCGGGTCACGTCTGATGCCGGCAGAGCGGCTCGATCTGCTCGGCCTGGATTCCGTAGGCCATGACCAAGGCCATTGCGTCGACGCGCCGGTATGCCCATTCGGCGATGAGGCCTAGGAAGAACCAGCAGGGGGCATAGGTGAACGT
>Ga0116158_10004408_pt1 | contig 12045 bp, 8 predicted proteins | sample AD_UKC052_MetaG_FD_89883 | JGI IMG/M metagenome (GOLD analysis project Ga0116158, IMG submission 89883) | Active sludge microbial communities of municipal wastewater-treating anaerobic digesters from USA - AD_UKC052_MetaG | ecosystem: Engineered > Bioreactor > Anaerobic > Digestate | place: USA... | reverse complement strand
TGTTTGCGGCGGAAGGAATCCGATTTCGTCAGAAATCAAACAGTTTGAAGTAGGGAGTTGTCGTGTGTTTTTGCACCAGTTTTCCCCGATCAATTATGAATGATAAGTGATGAATGCTGAGCAAAGTTGAGCGGAGCGAAATGGAGCTAAAAGCAACACGAAGTGGCGCTTTAGCGACAGAATGCAATTTCCGTGGCGGCTAAGGAAAGTACGAATTATTCCTCAGAGGAAAACAACAACCAGGAGGGGGATTTTGGAGAACTCTCTACGGAACTACAAACCCAGGATTTCTCTTTTATTTCATGCAATTTGGCAGCATTGCTAAGAAGGGCAAACTTTTATCATAATTCAACTCATAGTAATTAACGCCTAAGTTGAGGTTCTTATAATAAGCAGCTTGATTGTCTCTGTAATATTTTTCGGAAGGCAATTTCCAAAATTCTTCACCAAGTTTTGCTGCTATAAACCACTTTTCAAGAATTCTTGCAGCCCTGCCATTTCCATCTCTGAATGGATGGATGTGAACAAATTTCAAATGAATCAATGAGGCGAAATAAAAAACCTCTTCCATGCTTAAATCATTTGATAATAGTTCTTCGATTCCTGAAAAGAATTCGTTCATTGTTTCCTGAACAAATTCAGATTCAATTGCCAGATATACCAATCCGGAATCCCCAAAAACACCAACTTTATCATTTCTGTACTTCCCTCTCAAACCAATTATTAACAAAGTTTCAGCCAGAATTTTATGAACCATCCGGAAGTTTTTCTGGTTCAAAATTTCTTTCTGAGCAAAGTCATATGCGAGAATTAAGTCTTCAATTTCCTTTATTTCTTTCCCCGGTTTGAACTTCTCATTTGATAATTTGAAATTCATGAATGAGTTCAGATCTATGGTATTGCCCTCAATGTTTGATGAATAAACGGCAGAAGCCTGGGTCTGATATCCAGGATCTGAATCCTTGTAATTGAAATCGAAACTCTTGACAAGGTTTTTTATTTCCCTGCCAATCAATGACATGTACTCCTCAAAGTATCTCTTGCTGGTGATTTGAAATCCTTCCATCTGTCTGTCGAAGGTAGGACTTTGGATTTGACTCCGCAAGCGCTTGTGAAAGCTGGGTTATGAAAAAAGGCGACATTTAAAATCTTCGAAGATGATACATGGCGCTTTGGGGCCACCTTCCAGGTTTCTGGTTCTTATTGCTAAAAGAAACCAGGTACTACGTATATACTCTTACTAAAGGACTGAAAATAATTTCAGTTTAGCTATAAACCTGAAATCTTTTGTGTTGTAGGTAAACAACTCAATTCCGATGGTTTTTGCAGTTGCTCCAATAAAGCAATCCGGTATTGCCAGGCCATGGCTGAGACGATAGGCTTCAAATAATTGAAGGGCCTCGATTGTGATTTCATTATTGATCAGCGCAATATTAAACCGCCTGACCATTTTGTTTATTTTGGTTTCTTCTCCCTTGTTAACAGCGCCTGCCAGCAACTCCATTTTAGTGATCGCCGAGATCACAACTTGGTCAAGGCCAATTTTATTCTCTATGATATCTTTTGTATCGGCATGTCTGGGACTGCTGGTATCCCAATAATCAATCATGACATCGGTGTCACATATTACCTTGTTCTTTGCCATGCATCGGTTCGTAACTGTTTGGCATCAATACTTTTTCCCGTAAATACCGGTTCAAGTTCAGAAGCATCAATCGATTTATCCGCTGCCAGGATCGTTACCCCATTCAATTGAAAATCCTTTTCAGGCTTGGTTTGCTTTGGTAGAATTACCGAAAACCCAAAATACCTTGAAATATCCAGTAAGACATCCAACGTTCTTTTGTTTTTATATTTTATGACCAATTCGGGCATGCTATCTCATTTTTACAAAGGTGAGAAAGAAATGAGTTAGTATCTAGAAATCACTTGGGTTTTTCATTAATTTAGTTTTTCGCTGTCTTCACTTATTCGCAGAGTTAGCGCAGCGCAACGAACGCAATATGAGATTGAAAATGGCGCCTTGTTTAAAACCCCTGCTCTAGCAGTGGGCGACACCTTCCAGGTTTTTTAGTCCAATGTTATGCCTTTTTCGCCTTCGCTACTTTCTCCGGTTTGTCAGGTCGCTTTTTGTCGGAAACCGATTTTACAATGGTCTGGCCGCTGATGATTTGTTTCGGGTCTTTAACTTTTGCCAGAGAATTTGCGTAGGCTTCCTTCACAAGGTTCTCCATATAGGCTTTTGGAAAATTCTCTTTGTCTGTCACCAGTATGTAGCGATACTGGTTGCCTTGTCCTAAAAGAAGGTTGTCCGGGTCTGAAATTTCGTTTCCCCAATAAAAGCCGAAATGAATGTTTTTGCTTGAACGTCCCACTGCGATGGTTGCACTGACATCCCTGGAGGGTGGAGTTGTGGGATTGATTCTTTCACTTACTAATATTTGAAATGGTACTGATTGCCAAAGCCACAATAACCGTATTAAACCAAAAGGAGATGAATCCATGCATCAAAACAAACCTCCGGATAACTCTTGAACTTACAACCACATCGGAAACCTGAAATGTCATTCCAATCACAAATGAGAAATATGCAAAATCCATATAATCAGGTTGTATCATGTCTGGAAAATTGATCCCCCCGACGTTACTGCCTGTTTTTAGCTTATTGTGGTCATGATACAAATGAGCGTAACGAATTGCAAAGATGGTATGAAGTAAAATCCAGGACAGCAAGATTGTTGACATGGAGACGAGCATGTGAAATGTATTCCCCTCCTCCTTTTTTCCTGCAAGTAGCAATAAGGTTCCAAAGACGGAGAAAAAGGCTGCAATCAGCACGAGGACAAAAATTACCTTAATTCCGTCATCCTGTTTTTCGAAAACCAAACATTGCTCTTCCGGTGTGGAAACAAAAAAAGAATCCAACTCAGAATAATCATAGCCAGGCAAAAGACTTCCCAACTTAATATTATTCTGCTAAGAGTCTCAATCTCAAAAACCGCCATAATAAAATATGCGGCAATTGACAGCAGAATACAGAAAGAAAGTTTTGGAAGGCCGCCTACCCTTTTAATAAGGCTTTTGTTTTGAGACAATATTTTACTCATTAGAATTTCATTTTTTGAATCCTCACCGCATTTAAAATAGCCAGCATAGCCACGCCCACATCCGCAAATACGGCCTCCCACATGGTGGCAATCCCACCTGCTCCCAAAGCAAGAACGATCACTTTAACCCCAAAGGCAAGACCAATGTTTTGCCAGACGATTTTTTTGGTTGCCATCCCAATTTTGATAGCGGTGACGATTTTGGAGGGCTGGTCGGTTTGGATCACGACATCGGCTGTTTCAATAGCTGCATCACTACCTAAAGCACCCATGGCAATTCCTACATCGCTCAATGCCAGAACCGGAGCGTCATTAATGCCGTCTCCGGCAAAAGCAACTACATTTTTTCGGTCCCTTTTTACCTTTTCTAGCTTTTCCACCTTATGCTCGGGTAAGAGATCGCCAAAGGAGGTATCAATACCCAATTGCTTTGCCACCTTATCCACTACGGCCTGTTTATCACCGGAAAGCATAATGGATTTGATTTGCATGGACCTGAATTCATCAATGGCCTGCTTGCTGTCTTCTTTGATCTCATCCGCTATAGTGAGATAGCCCGCAAGTTTTTTATCAATTGCAACCACCACAATTGTATCGGAAATGGTTCGCAGCTCTTCTGGAATGTGGATTTTGAATTTATCCATCAGCTTCAGGTTTCCAGCCAAAATAGTTTTGCCGTCTGCATTGCCTTTCAAACCGTGGCCGCTGATTTCCTCCGAATCGGTGATTTTTATTTTGGCGGTTGTTTTACCTACCCGTTCTACAACCGCCTTTGCAACCGGGTGGTTTGATTTTGCTTCCAATGCACCAGCTAATGTGAGCCATTCCTCTTCTGGAATATCATAACTTTTGATTTCCTGGACTTTGAAAACTCCTTTTGTCAACGTGCCGGTTTTATCCATGACCACAACATTTACCTGTGTCATGAGGTCAAGGAAGTTAGAACCTTTAAACAGAATTCCGTTTTTAGAACCAGCACCTATTCCCCCAAAATATCCAAGAGGAATGGAAATGACTAAAGCGCATGGACAGGAAATAACAAGAAAGATGAGTGCCCGGTATAACCAGTCGTTAAACACATAGTTTGCCACAAAAAGGTAGGGTAACAAAGCAATAAGTACTGCCAAACCCACTACAATAGGCGTATATATGCGGGCAAACTTCCGGATGAATTGTTCCGTTTTGGCTTTCCTTGTCGTGGCATCCTGCACCATCGACAGAATACGGGCAAGGGAACTTTCGCCGAACGGTTTTAAGACCTTTAACTCTGCGACCTTTTCCTCGTTGATCATTCCGGCAAGTACCGTTTGGCCTTTCTGAATCGAAGAGGGCTTGCTTTCTCCCGTCAGTGCTGCAGTATTAAAACTGCTTGACTCACTGAGCATTTCACCGTCGAGCGGAACTTTTTCTCCTACCTTTATCTGTATGGTATCCCCGACTTTCACTTCTGTGGGCGGAACTTCTTTGTATTTACCGTCAAGGAGAACACTGGCTTTGTCGGGCCGTATATCCAGCAAAGCTTTAATACTGCGTTTGACCCGGTTAACGGCTGCATCCTGAAACAATTCTCCAGCCGAATAAAAGAGCATAACTGCTACACCTTCCGGGTATTCACCAATGTAAAAAGCCCCCAAAGTTGCAATGGTCATCAGAAGAAATTCCGTAAAAACATCTCCTTTAAGAAGAAGCTTAAATCCCTTGATGGCAACCATTGACCCGACCGGCAGGTAAGCAACAGAATACCAGGCAAACCGGACCCAGCCGGTAAAAAAGTCTGGTTTCCAGAAGAAGTCCGCCCCCAGCCCAGCCATGAGCATAACGAAACTGGCACTAACCGGTAGGTAGGCTTTCCACCATACTTCCGGTATCTGATCGTCTGTATACAGTTCATCGTCTTCGTCGTCAGGGGAATCTGATCCTTCATTTTCAATTTGTTTTTCTTTTTTAACGAGAAAATCACTTTGTCCATGAATGATTTCCAGGGCTGATTTTACTTTCAAACCTTCCCTTGAAATGGAATCAAGCACCTGCTGTTTGCTTACTTTCTTTTGGTCATACTCAATGCGGATGTTTCCGGTAGCGGATACAGAGACTTCGGCAATGCCGGGTACTTTTTTTAATTGGCTCTCGATAACTGCCGCTTCTATCATTTCATGGATTTTCTCTACCTCAATATGAATGTGCTTGTATTGTTCCGTTAGTTTTGCCCCGGCTTGTTTGGCCAGGATTTCCATACGCTTTAAAGTGATTACATCCGGATCGTAATGAAAGCAAAGTTGTGCAGCTACCTTGTTTTTTGCTGGGACAACATGCACCCGTTTTATTCCTTTTTGCTTTTTCGTTAAAGAAATCAGACGAGCCACACATGCATCATTTTCATCCGGCACACCCGGAAGAATAATGTTAAGATTGATTTTTATTTTTTCCATGGTTGAATATATTTAATGTGCGTGGCCTTCGCCTTCAGCGTTGTCTCTTTTAGCAAGTATGGTGTAGGCTCCATTTATTACCACCTCAGCTTTTAGAATTTCAAAATCGATTGGCAGATGAACTTCTGCAAACCCATTCTGTACCAATCCCTTTTTGACTTCAATGGCCTGAAAAGCAAATTCTTCTCCATGTTCTTCATGCTCTTTTTCTTCGCCTTCATGCTTTTCATGTTTGTCCGGCTCTGCTTTGATGAAGATAAAGTCTTTTCCCTCGGCCTGTACAATGGCTGCTTCAGGCAGGGTATTTACTTTTTCGCTTCCTGTTTCAATAAGGGCTTTCAGATACATATTGGGCATAAGGCTATGGTCTTCTTTGTCCAAATGAGCATGCACCCTTATTGTCCTTTCGGCTGAAATGAGGTGGTTGATGAGGAAAATGGATGCGGTTCGTTCCTTATTGCTTTCGTTTACCAGTTGAAACCGTATTTTCTGGCCCTTCTTCAATTTAGAAATGTCTTTTTCAAACACAGTGAGTTCGGCGTGTAAGTGGTCGGTATCAACTATTTCACAAATCACATCCTGAGGTTGAACAAACTTTCCCAGGTTCACATTCACCGTAGTTACAAAACCACTGATGGGAGCCACTATATTAACCGTGCTTCGGATGTTGCTTTGAGTCAGGGTTTTTGGATTAATGCTGAGAATTTTGAGCCTTTCTTCCAATGCCCCCTGTGTTGCTTCCATTGTGTGAAACTCCGAACTGACCTGTTGAAATACTTTGGCTGCCGACACATTCTCCCGGCTTAGCTCTTCCTGCCTTTTAAACTCCTGCTCCAGAAAAAGGATCTTTTGTTTGTTTTCCAAATACTGGCTTTGAATCTGGATAAAATCGGGGTTTTGAATTGTGGCAATAACCTCTCCTTTTTTTACTTCCATTCCCTGGAGGAGTTCGGTTGATTTGATAAAGCCGCCCATGACGGCAGAAACCGAAACCATATTCTGAGGTGGCACATCCAATACGCCGTTGACGGCGATGGTTCCGCTCATATTTCGGGCTTCGATTTTACCAAAACCGATGTTGGCAGACTTAAACTGCACTTCGGTTAACTCTACACGGCCTTCTTCTTCGTGGTGTTCTTCTTCAGCAGCGGGTGCTTTCTCATCGGTTTTGCTGCCGCAAGAGGCAAATGCCAATAAAATGGCTGTGAGGACTATGGATACAAATGTTGTTTTCATGTTGATGTTTTATTGAGGATTTCCGATCAGGAATTCGATTTGAAGAATGGATTGATTGTATTGGTTCAGTTGATTGAGATATTCTGTCTCTACCAGAACCGCCCGGTTTACACCTTGCAGGAATTCGATGTAGCCGATGTTTCCTGCCTTAAAACTTTTCAAGGCACTTTCATTAATGGTTTTGGCCGTTGGCAGGGCTGTGTTTTCGAAATAGGCCAGGCTGTTTTTCCATTTCAGGTATTCCTGCGTTGCTTGTGCATATTGGCCATCGAGGTTTTTGCGGTTTAATTCAAGCTGAGATTGTGCCGCCTTTTTCTGTGCTTCAGAATATTGGATGCGTGCCATTTGAGGTTTTCGCCAAAGGGGAACGGCCAAACCCAGCGAAAAACCCTGAAATCGTTTTCCGCTTCCAGCAACCAAGCCCGTATTGCGATAATCAATTGTTCCATAAAGGGATTGATTGAAATAGCCCACAGAAAGGTCGGGCCACAAACGGGCTTTTTCCAATCGGATGTTGGCTTCGTTTAGCTGGATCTGATTGGAAAAATATTCGAGGGCTGGATTTGCTTTTGTTGCACCGGAATCTTTCCGAATGTCTAAAGGCAGAGGAGCCAATTTTGCTTCGGTGGTTGAAACTTCATCATCCGAATGAAGCAAGGTTTGCATCCTCTTTTCAAGAATGCGTATGTCGGCTTCATTTTGGACTTGACGGTTACGCAGTTCAAACAATTGACTTTCAGCCATCGACTTTTCAAGAAGGTTGCTTTCTCCTGTTTTTAACCGCAACCCTGCCGAACGCAAGAAGGAAGTGTACAGGCTGTCCTGTTTTTTAAAGAGTTCTATATGGCTTTTGGCAAATACCAGTTGGTAGTAGGTGGATTTGACCTGAAATATCAGGTCATTTTCCAGTATCTTCTTTTGCGATCCGGCACTTTGAACAGCTGTCTCATACACTTTTGCCTGTTTGCCAAAGGTGCCGGGAAAGGGAATGGTTTGGCTCACGGTAAAGTTGTTGTCGTTGTAAAAGCTGTTGAACTGCCCATACATGACCCCAATATTGGTTTTGCCAATTTCAGTAGCACTCGCCTTGAGAAACTTCTGCGATTCGATCTGGTATTGCGCTCCCTGAATGCCCCGGTTGTTTTGAAGGGCAAGAGAAAGTGCCTGTTTCAAATCCAACGTTTTTGGTCCCTGTGCATACGCATTTGAAACAGAGATGGACATACTTAAGCCGATCAAAACTAGGATCATGGCTGCAACGGGTTTTACTTTTCCGGCCTTCTCAAAGAGGAAATACAAGGCTGGCAATACCAACAGTGTGAGCAACGTAGCTGAAAGTAATCCACCGATTACAACAGTAGCCAAAGGTCGCTGTACTTCTGCACCGGAGCCGTTGGATAGAGCCATTGGTAAAAATCCAAGTGAGGCAACGGCCGCTGTCATTAGAACGGGTCTAAGTCGGTGCCGTGTACCTTTGAGAATAATGTCTTTCAGATCTGTTAGACCTTCTTTTCGCAGGTAATTGAATTCACCCATGAGTACAATACCATTGAGCACGGCCACACCGAAAAGAGCAATAAAACCGATACCCGCTGAAATGCTGAAAGGCATATCCCGAAACCAAAGTGCCCAGATGCCACCAATAGCAGAAAGCGGAATGGCGGTGAAAATGAGTACGCTTTGTTTGATTGAACCGAAGGTAAAATAGAGTAACATGAAGATTAAGACCAGGGCAATTGGCACTGCAATTGAAAGCCGTTCCTTGGCTTCGATCAGGTTTTTAAACTGGCCTCCGTAGGTCAAATAATAGCCCGGTGGAAGTTTGAGCCCGGTTTTTACTTTATCCTGAATTTCGCCAACAATGCTTTCCACGTCTCTACCCCTAACATTGAACGCTACGGTAATTCTACGTTTGGCATCGTCTCTTTGAATCTGGTTTGGACCAACCTTAAAGTTGATGTCAGCAACTTCACTTAGCGGAATTTGCTGACCTTTGGCTGTGGTAACGTATAAGTTGCGGACATTTTCCAGGCCCTGGCGGTTCTCCTGATTTAGCCGTACTACAAGATCAAATCGTTTTTCGCCTTCGTAAATTAATCCGGCAGATTCTCCGGCAAAGGCGGTACTCACCATCCGGTTCATATCGTTGATGTTCAAACCAAACTGGGCTACCTTATCCCGGTCGAACGAAACTACGATTTGCGGCAAACCTGTAACTTTTTCTAAGTATAAGTCTTTGGCTCCTTCTACGCTTTGAACCAATTGCCCCAACTTCCGGGCCTGGGAAGCCAGAACATCAAGGTCTTCGCCGTAGATTTTAATTGCAACATCCTGCTTGGCTCCGGTCATCAATTCATTGAAACGCATTTGAATGGGTTGCTGAAAACCGAAGCTCACACCGGGAATGGCTTCAAGGGCTTCCTGCATTTTTTCTGCCAATTCTTCACGTGAGCTTGTAGATTTCCATTGGTCCTTTTCTTTCAAAATTACCATCATGTCACAGGCTTCCACAGGCATGGGATCTGTCGGAATTTCGCTGGAGCCAATCTTGCCCACAACTTCTTTCACTTCGTCTGGAAATTTTTTAAGCAATATTTCTCCTGCTTTTAAAGTAGCATCAACAGTCTCAGTCATGGAACTTCCCGTTAAAACCCGTGTTTCAACTGCGAAATCGCCTTCATCCAGAGAGGGTATAAATTCTCCTCCCATTTGAGTGAATTGATATAAGCTGATTCCAAAAAGAAAAACGGTTAATAATGTTACAAGAAACCTTTGCTTTAAGGCAAAGGCAATGCAAGGATCATAAAGCCTTTGAAACAAAGACATCATCCGATCTGAAATGTTACGTTTATGGCCTGACTGCTTGCTGAGTAGTAAAGCCGACACCATCGGCACATAAGTGAGCGAAAGGATAAATGCACCCAGAATGGCAAACGCTACAGTCTGGGCCATGGGTTTAAACATTTTTCCTTCAATGCCCACCAAAGCCAGAATTGGCAAATACACAATCAGAATGATGATCTCACCAAAGGCGGCTGAGTTTCTGATTTTAGAGGCGGAGAGAAAAACTTCCTGATCCATTTCAGTCTGACTTAGCCTGTGCGTAAATCGCTTTCCGGCAATGTGGTGCAGAGTAGCTTCGACAATGATAACGGCCCCGTCCACGATCAAACCAAAGTCTATGGCACCAAGCGACATGAGGTTACCCGACACACCAAACAAATTCATCAGACTAATCGCAAAAAGCATCGCCAACGGAATTACAGAAGCTACTACAAGTCCTGCCCGGAAATTGCCCAGGAACAAAACCAGTATGAAAATAACAATCAGGGCCCCTTCGATAAGATTTGTAGAAACCGTATGAATGGCCCGGTTTACCAATTTGGTCCGATCAAGGAATGGCTCAATTTCAACGCCCTCGGGCAGGGTTTTCTGAATCTGCTCAATGCGGACTTTTACATCGGAAATCACTTGGTTGGAGTTGGCTCCTTTCAGCATCATCACAATGGCTCCAACTACTTCTCCTTCAGCATTGCGGGTCATGGCTCCATAACGGACCGGATGCCCGAATTGTACGGTTGCCAAATCCCGAATTAAAACTGGGGTGCCGTTCTCCGTATTGTGAACCACAATTTTTTGGAGATCTTCCATACCCGTTGCCAGTCCTTCTGTGCGGATAAACCAGGCGTTTGGTTTTTTCTCAATGTAAGCACCACCCGTATTCTGGTTGTTGGTTTCCAAAGCGGTAAAGACTTCAGAAAGGGTTATGTTCATACTTCGAAGCTTTTCAGGGTCGATTGCAATTTCATATTGCTTCATATACCCGCCAAAGCTGGAAACGTCGGCTACTCCTTTGGTTCCAAGCAATTGCCTCCGCACGATCCAATCCTGAATGGTGCGCAGTTCCATAGGCGAATATTTTTTTTCGTAACCTTTTTTCGGGTGGATTACATACTGGTAGATTTCACCAAGTCCGGAACTGACTGGTCCCAATTCGGGTGTTCCAACACCTTTTGGTATCTGGTCCGAGGCCGTTTTGAGGCGTTCGCTTACCTGTTGGCGGGCCCAATAAATGTCGGTCTCATCGGTGAACACCACCGTTACAACAGATAACCCAAACCTGGAAATGGACCGGACTTCGGTAAGGCCAGGAATGTTGGCCATATTGATTTCCACTGGAAAGGTGATCAGTCGTTCAACCTCCTGGGCAGCCAAAGAAGGGCTTGGGGTTATAATCTGTACCTGATTATTGGTAATGTCAGGTACGGCATCTATGGGTAGTTGAGTCGCCGACCAACTACCCCAAATAATAAGGGCAAGCGTGCATACCCCTATAATAAGTTTGTTTTGAATGGAATATAAAATGATTCGATCCAGCATAATGGATGAATTTGTTTATGGAATGAAATAAAAATGGAAAAGTCAGGTCAGTGAAATGACCAGACGAAAATCGTCATGAAAACCGTAGGAAAACTGACGAAAGAAGACTTAGGCAAGCTTGGGTGGCTGCCAGATGGGAAGGAAAACCTCGTGAAAGGTAGATGGTTGAAATGCAGGAACCTCGGTGGTTAGAGTAGTAAAGGCGGGTTCGGTTGGCATGTAAAAAGAGGAGACTTTACAGGTTTGGCCACAACAGGAACAGGTACAAAATGGGGTACAAAAGTCGGCCTCGTGGTGATGGTCTGAATGGTCTGTTGTAACGTGTAGTGCTTGTTCTTCTTTCTTGTCATTGCAATTCTCCTGGTCGCTGCAAGGAATGCAGTTGAGCAGAAGTATGTAGGCCGAAAAAAGAATTGCCAGAAATTTCACGGTGCAAATGTAGGTAAAAGATTTTTGTTGGGAAGAATGTTGTTAATTCGGCGGGTGGGGCAAAACAAATGTGAAGCAGGCGGGTGGGCTTGTGGGTGGGTTGCTTCTCTTTTGTTTTGCGGCGGGTGGGTTGAGTTGGTTTAGGCTTATGGAGTGTTAATGAAAAATGGGAATTGGGGTGTTTAGCGTCAATGGTTTGGTTAGGCTAAGAGGTCGGAAAGGGTTGCTGGTAACGTTTTGCAGATTTGCGATGGGCGGGATTTTCAGCACAAATGTTCATTCGGAGAACTGAACTTTCTGTAACCACAAAACTGTCTGCGGAGAACGAAACCCCGCCTATTGCAAATGTGCTGTGTGTGCCCGGTATGTACATAGGTACGAAAGTACCAATTCCTCTTGAAGGTGCAAGTCCTTTACAGGCAAGTTGGTAATGTCTGTTAGTAAGTCGCAAGCTGGTTACCCGT
>Ga0116158_10004397_pt1 | contig 12060 bp, 10 predicted proteins | sample AD_UKC052_MetaG_FD_89883 | JGI IMG/M metagenome (GOLD analysis project Ga0116158, IMG submission 89883) | Active sludge microbial communities of municipal wastewater-treating anaerobic digesters from USA - AD_UKC052_MetaG | ecosystem: Engineered > Bioreactor > Anaerobic > Digestate | place: USA... | reverse complement strand
TGCGCGGACAGGGTGTTGCTCTTTTCCGGCAGGAAGTGGCCAAGGGTATGACCGAAGCGGCCGAGCAAATGAAGCAGGCCAATCTTGATACCAATGTAATCCTGTTCAGCATGTGGACCGAGGCAGTGAAAAACTTTGCTGAGTATGGCAAGGGTAATATTATTTTCCTGGATGGAAGCGCCAACGGCATGGAACAAACCATGAAGCAGATTCAGGCGCTCATGGTAAAGCAGGCCGGGCAGTAGAAGATTTTCCCGTACTGTCTCTCCTACTCAAAGGGAGGAGGACAGTGCGGATATAGTATTGAAAGAAAAAGGGCGGGATTTTTCCGCCCTTTTTTTATGACACGGAAATCGCGGTAGACCACGGTTTTATTCCGTGTGATCCGTGATTGCCGTGTCTATAACAAGATGCGTGAACGCTACAAGTATTGCAAAAGTTAATTATTCCATGCGCTTACTGCCCTTCGTGATAATAATCATTGTTTTCACCATGCATCTTCTTAAACTTTACGTTTGATTCTGATAAAGACCCGAATTGATTTTTAGCTTTATTTTTAAATATTTATTTTGAAAAAGGAAGACCTGAACATCCGAACCGGCCAATCAGCCGAAGAAATACAACAAGCCATTCTTGACAACCTGCATTTTATGCTCGGCCGTCATCCCGCTTTAGCCACTCCAAATGAGTGGTATATGGCGGTATCGTATGCCATTCGCGACCGTATGATGAAAAACTGGATTGATACCCTCAGCCGGTTTATGCAAGGCGAAACCAAGGTGGTTGGTTATTTGTCGGCCGAATTTTTGGAAGGACCGCATTTGGGCAATGCCCTGATTAACCTCGATCTTTTCGAAGAAACCAAAAAGGCCATTGAATCGCTTGGGTTAAAATTCAACAATATTCTGTACGCGGAAGAGGAACCGGGGCTTGGAAATGGCGGCCTTGGGCGTCTTGCTGCCTGCTACCTCGATTCGCTGTCTTCTCTTTCGGTGCCGGCTATTGGCTATGGTATCCGGTACGAGTTTGGCATATTTGATCAGCGCATTGTAAATGGCGAACAGGTGGAGGTAACAGACAAGTGGCTGCGTTTTGGAAATCCATGGGAATTGCAGCAACACCATATTAATTTCAAGGTAAAATTTGGCGGCCATACGGTTGCGGGTGAGGATGAAGAAGGAAATTACCGCGTAACCTGGAATCCTGTGGATGAAGTAAAAGGGGTGGCCTGCGATACGCCGATACCCGGATACCGAAACGGGCATATCAACCTGCTGCGGCTTTGGAAATCGGAAGCTGCCGAATCCTTTGATTTCCAGGAATTCAATAAAGGTAATTTCAGGATGGCGGTGGAAGAAAAGGTGGAAGCCGAAACCATTACCAAGGTGCTTTACCCCAACGATGAAACCGAGTCGGGCAAAAAGCTGCGGCTGATGCAACAGTACTTTTTTGTTTCCTGCTCGTTGCAGGATGCGCTGAGGATCGTAAAACTGCGTCACCTGAGCCTTTCGGAAATCCCGGAAGTATTCTCACTTCAGTTGAATGATACGCACCCCTCCATTGCCATTGCCGAAATGATGCGGCTGCTGATTGATGAAGAAGGATTACCCTGGAAAACCGCCTGGGAAATTACCGTAAATACCTTTGGCTATACCAACCATACCTTGCTGCCCGAGGCGCTTGAAAAATGGTCGCTGCCATTGTTTCAATCTGTTTTGCCCCGACATCTTGAAATTATTTATGAAATAAACCAACGTTTTATTGAGGACCTGAAAGCTTCTTTTCCCGATGATCCGGGGCTGTTGGAAAGGCTTTCGCTGATTGATGAAACCGGGGATAAGTATGTGCGGATGGCCAATCTTGCCGCGGTGGGCAGCCATACCATCAACGGGGTATCGGCATTGCATACAGAACTGCTGAAGGCCGATGTAATGAAGGATTTCCATTTTATTTCTCCGGGCAAAATCATCAATGTTACCAATGGGGTTACCCCCCGCCGGTGGATGAGCCTGTACAATCCGGCAATGGCTGAGCTGATTACCGAAGCCATTGGCAATAAATGGATTACGAACCTTGAAAAAGAATTGATTAAGCTTGAGCCTTTTGCAGAAGATGCTGATTTCCGGAAAAAATGGAGGGCCATCAAGCAGCAGAACAAGCAACAACTCAGCGATCAGTTGATGGTTTGCGCCGGCGCATTGGTACATCCCGACAGCCTGTTTGACATACAGGTAAAAAGGATTCACGAATACAAGCGTCAGCATCTGAATATCCTGCACATCATTTCACTGTATAATCAGATCAAAAAGAATCCAAAACTGGAAATGGTGCCGCGCACCTTTGTTTTTGGAGGAAAGGCGGCACCGGGCTACAGGCTCGCCAAGCTTATTATCAGGCTGATAAATGGTGTAGCCGGAGTAATTAACGGCGATTTTGATGTGGCCGGAAGATTAAAAGTGGTGTTTTACCCCGATTATAATGTAAAAAACAGTGAATGGGTTTACCGCGCTGCTGATCTTTCGGAACAAATTTCCACAGCCGGCAAAGAAGCCTCTGGTACAGGCAATATGAAATTTTCGCTCAACGGCGCCCTTACCATTGGCACCCTTGATGGCGCCAATGTGGAAATGCGCGAAAGAATCGGGGAAGATAACTTTTTCCTGTTTGGCCTTACCACCCCCGCGGTAATGGACCTTAAAGCAAGGGGATACCACCCGGGTGAATATTATGAAGGAAATGCCGATATTAAGGAATCGGTTGACCTCGTGCTTTCCGGGATTTTTTCCGATGGTGATGCAACTGTGTACCGTCCGCTGATTGATTCATTGCTGCATGCCGACCCCTACCTCGTGCTCGCCGATTTTGCGGATTATGCCGCCTGTCAGCAAAGGGTTTCAGAGGCCTACCGTGATCAGGATAACTGGGCAAGAATGAGCATCCTGAATGTGGCACGCATGGGTTATTTTTCCTCCGACAGAAGCATCAGGGAATACTGCGAAAAAGTTTGGCATGTAAAGGCCAATGGCAAGAAAATAGCTAAGAAATAGGGGTGGGAAGGTTGAGGGGTTGACGGGTTGAAAAGTTGACGAGTTGGAAAGTGGGAAGGTTGACGGGGCCCAAAAAAGCCCCGGTGCGTGTCTCCACGCACCGAGACTTTTTTGGGGCTTTCGTGCACGTTCCTCCAAACCCGGTACTAGCTTTCGGAGCCGCGGTTGGTGTTCCCCACCAACCGCTTAACTAAGAAAGGAGGTTTTATGTACACAACGTTTTACATAACCGAGCAACAAATTAAGCGGCGTATATGGGTTTACCTGCCGGCCGATTATGCTATTTCAGGCATCAGGTACCCGGTTTTGTATATGCAGGACGGGCAAAACCTGTTTGATGCTAAAGAGTCATTTTCCGGGGAATGGGGCATTGATGAATACCTCGATTCAGTAGATTTTGCAGGTATCGTAATCGGCATTGATAATGGTGGTGAAACACGTATCCTTGAATATAATCCAAACGACAGCACAACCTATGGAAAGGGCAAGGGGAGGGAATACCTGGAAATACTGGTAAACATGCTGAAGCCTTATGTAGACGAGCATTTCCGCACCCTGCCCGGTAAGGAACATACCGCTATTGCCGGCAGTTCAATGGGAGGGTTGATTTCGTTTTATGCAGGGCTATTTCACCCCGGTGTATTTGGTTCAATCGGCGTTTTTTCACCCTCTTTTTGGTTGGCACCCGAATTGGAAGAACAAATAGCAAATACCAAAGCAAGAGGGCACAGCAGGCAACGATACTATTTTTACGCAGGTGGCATGGAAAGCGATGACCTTGTTGAAAGGCTTATAGGTGTGCAAAAGCTGATGAAAAAGAAGTTCAGGTGCAAAGCTGAACTTGTGGTAAATATAAAAGGCACTCACTCCGAGGGTTACTGGAAGAAGATGTTTCCTGGGTTTTATGAATGGTTGGTTGGAAGGTTTACGGGTTGAGGGGTTGAAAGGTTGACAAGTTGGAAAGTTGGGGCCTTGGGGTCCCGGTGCGTGTCTCCACGCAGGGTCCCGGTGCGTGTCTCCACGCAGGGTCCCGGTGCGTGTCTCCACGCAGGGCCCCGGTGCGTGTCTCCACGCACCGGAACTTTGAAATCATTTCCTACATACTATAACTCACATTCCCATCTTTTTCATCCTTTAGCTGAATGCCAATAGCAGCAAGTTGATTGCGGATAACATCGCTCGTAGCCCAATCTTTACGGGCTCGGGCCTGGCGTCGTAAATCAATGAGTACCTGCATTACGCCATCAAGCTTTCCATTATCGGCTGCATCACCGCCGGGGTTTTGCAACCCAAGAATATCTTCGATCCAGGTTTTCATGGATGCCTGCAATGTTACCAGGGTTGACGAACTGATTTCTTCCGGTTTTATCTGTCCGCCCTTTAGCCCATTGATGATGGGTGCGAGCTCAAACATATTGGCAATCACCCTGGCGGTGTTCAGGTCGTCGTTCATAAATTCAGTGAACTCCGCTACCAGTTTCAATACCTTAAGGTCGAGGTCAGTTTTTGCTGCTGCTTTTTCGCTTTCGTTTGCCCCAGCCTCTGCCTGCCCCTCGCTATCCGCTCCCGATCCGGCGGGACCTGCCTGCGCTGCAATGCCTGCGCTCGATCCGGCGGGACCTGCTAGCCCTTCAATGCCCCGGCTCGATCCGACGGGACCTGCCTGCGCTGCAAGGCCTTCGCGCGACCCGCCGGAGGTGGCGCCCGCTGCCAATTGCTTATTTGCCAATTCTCCCAGGTTCTCATACGCTTCCCACAAACGCTTCAGCGCCTTCTCACTTCCCTGCAGGGCATCGTTGCCAAAATCGAGCGTGCTTCGGTAATGGCTTTGCAAAATGAAAAAGCGGATGGTCATGGGATGATAGGCCTGCTCGAGCAGCGGATGATTGCCGCTAAACAGTTCTGTCAGCTTTATCACGTTGTTGTAGCTCTTGCCCATCTTGCGGCCGTTGATGGTAATCATGTTGTTGTGAAGCCAATAGCGGGCCATCATTTTGCCGTTGTGGCAAATGCAGCTTTGCGCAATCTCGCTTTCGTGGTGCGGAAACTGAAGGTCCATACCGCCGCCATGAATATCAAACTGATCGCCGAGGTATTTGGCGCTCATGGCCGAGCACTCAATATGCCAGCCCGGAAAACCTTCGCCCCAGGGGCTTGCCCATCGCTGAATATGTTCGGGCGGGGCATTTTTCCAGAGGGCAAAATCCTGCGGGTTGCGCTTTTCGCTTTGCCCGTCGAGGTCGCGGGTGTTTTCAAAAAGCTCGTCCATTACCCTGCCGCTTAGTTTGCCGTAGGGGTTTATATCCTTAAAATCTTCGGCGTATTTTTTTACATCAAAATATACAGAGCCATTTGATTCATAGGCATAACCTTCTTCGATGATCTTTTTGATCATTTCAATCTGCTCCACAATATGGCCGGTAGCGGTAGGCTCAATGCTTGGGTCAATATTGTTGAACTGATGCATGGCCCAATGAAACAGGTTGGTGTACTTGGTAACAAGCTCCATGGGCTCCAGCTTTTCCAAAAGGGCCTTTTTGGCAATCTTGTCTTCGGCCTCGCGCCCCTCTTCTTCAAAATGGCCGGCATCGGTGATGTTGCGCACATAGCGCACCTTATAACCAAGGTAACTGAGGTAGCGATTAACAATATCGAACGTTACATACGGCCTCGCATGGCCAAGGTGGCTTTCGCCGCTCACCGTTGGGCCGCACACATACATGCCCACGTGCCCGGGTGTTAACGATTCAAATACTTCCTTTTTCCTGGTATAGCTATTATATACTTGTAAAGCCATGATGTTCTTTTGTTTGAATGTTCAGTTATAAAGTTGCAGGCAGCAGCATTTGGGTAAAAACCTAATTACCCGGGTATACATCGGATACAACACCTGATATGATTTTGACTGCGCATTACCTTATCCTTTAAACTTTGCGCCCTAAACCGGGCAATGGCCGCGAAAGTACGACATTCATTTTTCCAAACGAAAGTCGGCCACTACCGGAAGGTGATCGCTATACTGTTGATTCAGTATTTTAACCTGGGTAACCTCAAATTTGGGGTGCGAAAAAATATAGTCAAGCCGCAGGGTGGGCAAAATGGATTGGTAGGTGGTTCCCATTCCAAACCCTTTGGCAAGAAAAGCATCGGTACGATCACCCCGGATTTTCCAATAGGCATAGCTTGCAGGTACATCGTTCATATCGAGGCAAACCACCTGCGGGTATTTACTCTTTTCAATTACCGGTACAGCCTGATCTACCTGTGCACCACGATTACGGAAGGCTCTTTGCATTTTTGAAATCAATGATTTCGATGGGTTCAGGCCGGGTTTTTCAGTATCCTTAATTTTTTCAATCTGCTCTAGTTCAACCGCCGAAAACTTATAAGATTGAAGGTGGGTGGTAAAAAAACGGATGGTATCATTCCCAAACTTTACATCGGCCAACAGCAGACTTTCGGCGCTGCTGCGGTATGGAATGCGCTCTTTGGCAATAATGGGATGTTTTGAAAATATAGCAACACCGCTGCTGTAGCTGTAGGTAACACGATTGTAATCGCGGCTGAGTACATACTCTTTGTAGCCTATTTTGGCCATTTGCTGCAGGTAACTGCGGCCTAGTTTCGGGCTTTCAAATTGTCCGTATTCCTGCAGACAAACCACATCGGCATCCGACTCCTTAATAATGGCAAAAATGAGGTCGGCATTTTTCTCCCTTTCTTTTACCCCTGCCTTAAACCCATTGAAACTCATGATATTCCAGGTCATTACCCGGATGCTGCCAGGTTCCTTTTTCTGAACATAATTATTTTGCTGCAGGCTAAAAAGTACCCCGATCTGCTTGTAACCAATAATAAGGGCCACCAAAGAAATCAGGATATAAAGCTTGTGTTTTTTTGCAAAAATCCAGAAAAATAAAAAGAGGGTAACCGCCACAAGCAGGTAAGGAAAGGCGATGCTGAGGTACCCGATAAACCAGAAAGTTTCAGGAGAAAGCCAGTGCTGAAAACAAGCGAGCACAAAAATAAGCGCAAGCCCTAGGTTGATCATTGCCAGGAACCTACGGCTAAGGTTACGGATGTTGAATCCCTTCTTTGTATTTCCTGGTTTGGCCAATGTTTTTTTAGTTATTGAAAGTGTATAAAATTAATGATTATCAGCCTATTGTTATTTCCAGGTAAAATCCGCCATCAAATGGTCATGGTCAAAAAACCCGTTTGTAAAATGTTTCCACTGACTGGCCTCAAGTAATGGATGGTGGAGCAGGTAGTCAATCCGCAGGTTGGGCAGCAGGAAATTATAAGTATTACCGAGCCCTGTTTTACTACCGCTAAATCCATCCTGCAGGTTGCCTTTTGCCGCCTTGTAGGTAAAACTTGCCGGCACCGAATTCATATCGGTACATAATATTACCGGCGCCAGGCAGGTATCCATAAATGCGCGAAGCTGCCCTGCCTGCATGGCATGCTCCGACTGGTAATATTTAATTTTTGAAAAAATATTCTTACTCCTTAAAATGCTGCTGTCCTGTTGCAGGTAATAGGGTAACTCCTTATTTTCGTAGGCTTTGCCGGCAAACAGGTTCATGCTTCGGAAATGGGTGGTTACTATTCTTACCGGCTTACCTTCCAACAAAAGGTCGGCCCAAACAATTGATTCCGGGTGACTACGATTGGCAAAAGGGAGAACTCCCGAACGGATAAATGGCTTTTTTGAATAAATGACTGTTCCAACAATGGATTTACCAAAAACATGGATCATGGTTGAAGACGCCGCAAAAATCCTGAAGGGGTAACCGAGGCTATCTTCCAGAAAAGCATCGTTTGATTCCAGTTTATCACCAATATGCTCAGCATAATCTTCCATGCAGATAATATCCGGCTTGTATTGCAGCACAAAGGTTTCAATGGCCTTACGTTCGTCCTTGTTTTTTTTCCAGCCAATATGGTTACCGGGCAGTTCCATGCAATTCCATTGCATCACCCGCAGGCTACCCGGTTCCTTGTCTGCCCGGTATTCTTTGTTCCATCCAAGCGAAAAGGTTGCTGATGCCGGCTGAAAACCTGCAACCACCAGGCCAATACAAATGATCGGCATTATGCGTTGTTTTTTTAGCCACCACCACCCGGCAAGCACCGGAAGGGCCAACCACAAATAAGCAAAGGCAATGGAGGCAAGGCCAAGCGGCCACCAAACTACAGGCGAAACGTACCAGCCTCCTATTGCAGACAGATACAGGGCAATGGTAATTGCCGTAATAAATTTCAGGAAAATGAGGCGTGGCCGCCTGTTTTTTTGGTTCATGATTGGATTGGCCGCAAAATACAACCTTGCCTATAATTCTTCCTTACTAGCCTCGCGCAGGTATTCCTTTTCTTCGTCTGTAAGCGTTTGAATACCCTTTTGGTTGATTTTATCCAGCAATTCATCCACCCTTTGCTGTGTTACATTGGCCTTGCGCACAAATGGCGCATTGTTTTCGGTATTGTAAAAAATTTCTTTACGCAATTTTTCGGTCTGTTCCTTTTCCGGGGCAGGTTCAAACATCGAAAAGAACCAATTATAAGCCCGGTGCATCCAGTCGCCCCAATCGCTTCCCGCTTTTACCCTCGACATGTACAAAAAGCCTGCAAACGCACCCGAAAGATGTGCAAGGCCAATACCAGCACCCGAACTTGCAATAGTGGCATAATCTATAATAACAAAAACCATCGTAAGCACCCATAATGGAATACCCCCGTTAATCATGGGAAAAATGCGGTAACCCGGTGCCAGGGCAGTAGTAGCAAGTGCGATAGCCATTACCGATGCCTTTCCACCTTCAAGCGCCAGCGAGGGTGCTGCCTGTTTTAACACAGGAATTAGGTTTACCGAAAGGGAAAAAGCCAGTACCCCTGCCAGACCGCCGTACAGGTAAAGCGGGGCAAGGTGGCGGTTGCCGGTAAGGCTTTGTAAAATATATCCGAATCCCCATAGCCAAAGCAAGGTTCCAATCAGCGACCAAACCCCATCGTGCGAAAACATGTGCAACAATACGGTCCAGGGTCGGGTAACCAGTTTGGATGCCTGTCCGGGTACCATGATCCAGGTGAGGAAATCGTTGTAATAATTATCAATAGGCATGCCACTTAAAAAGTAGCTGATTTTAATAAAGTTTATACCAACAAAAAATATCAGGTTGATCGCAATAAGTATTACCAGGGTATTGCCATCATGCCCCAGCAGCAGCGATCTTCTTCTGTTTTTATGCAATACACTCATTTTTCGGGCAGTTTGAACTTTTTATCAATGTAATTTATACTAACCCCGATATAAAATTAAAGTTTAACGCCGTTAAGCAATCAATAAAAATTTCTTCGATTGGTCTTATTCCAGAAAAACACCAGTAAAAAGCCTACAAGGGCGCCTCCAAGGTGTGCCCAGCGGGCAATACTGTCGCCTGCACTGTGGTTTACGGCCATCACAAGTTCAAAGGCAATGTAAATCAGTACAAACCATTTTGCCTTGATGGGTACAAAAAAATAGAGATAAATATAGGTATTGGGAAAAAGATAGCCAAAGGCAGCAAGGCAGCCAAAAACCGCACCCGAAGCGCCCAGTGTGGGCGTGCTAAGGCTATCGTTTACAAAATGGCTCACCATGGCCATACCCTGTTCAGCCATCTGCAGGCTGCCCGGTTCAGCCTCCCATGCCCGCCCGATACGGTAAGCCGGTTGCCCGTCGTATCCGGCATCCATGCTGTAATTAACCGTCATTTCAAGGTATTTCTGTAAGGTAGGGGCTTGTTTAAACGCATTGAAATCGGCCAATAAGTGAAAGTTCTCATAATAAAGCGCGCCTAGGTGAAGCAATGCCGCTCCAAGCCCGCAAACCAGGTAAAAAACCAAAAAACGTTTCGAGCCCCAGAGGTTTTCCAGCACGCTGCCAAACATCCAAAGCACAAACATATTGCTGAGCAGATGGCCAAAACTACCATGCATAAACATGTGGGTAAGCAATTGCCAGGGCTTGAACAGGGGAGAAAGTATATGGTGAAGGGCAAAAGTGTCTGTTACAAAACCCAACCCTACGCCCTGCGGCGAGGTACCGTCGAAGGTGGTTTGCGCCAGGTACACCAGGCCATTGATGATAAGCAGGTTTTTTATAATGAGGGGAAGTATCTGGAAATTCCCCGGTCTGAATTCGGTCATTTATTTCAAAATTGGGTGCAAAGATAGGGTGAGAGCGGAAGCGAATGCCCTTTGCCCATAGCCTTGGAAGTGCAAAGGATGCCCCCCTATTTCCACAACAGGCAATTTGAGGCTTTACCTTTGCCCCCATTCCAACCATCCCCCACCTTAGTTTTCCATAAGCCGAAAAGCTCAAAAGCCGGAAACAGGTTGACCTGCTTTTCCGGAAAAAGGGTTTTACTGGTACGATTTTGAATGGTAAACATATTTGTACCGGTAAATAATCGCTAAATACCCTACACAGGTCCGGCTGCACAAATAAGTTTTTTAGCCCAGGTACCATGTAAATGTAACATTTCGGACAGGCATTCGTATCATGCTTCAAAATACCATGAATGGTGAGTATTATTGATTCAACAAAAGAAGGAAAGGTAAATACCACTATTAAGCTCGCCTTATTATGGGTAAGCGTAATGTGCTGCTATGTTTACGGCGATTTTTTCTCCTTATTTGTACCCGGCCGGCTTCAGAATATGATAGATACCGACGCCATACTGGATAACCCACTCAAGCTTTTTGCCGCAGCTGTACTCATGACCATCCCCTCGCTGATGATTCCTTTTTCAGTGATACTCAAACGCAGCATTAGCCAGTGGCTCAATATTATTTTCGGAATCATTTTTACGGGTATAATGCTGCTGATTACTTTTACTTCATCCGGCGCCTGGTGGTCATTTTATATTTACCTGGCCATTGTAGAAAGCATTCTTACTGCCTGTATTGTATGGATGGCCTGGAAATGGCCGGTAAATCAGCTTTAAACCCAAAAGATTATATCATGCCAATCGTTCAATTATCTGTTAAACAAACCGCACGGCTGGCGGGCTTTTTTTACCTGCTGGTGGTTATTTTTGGCATCATCAGCCTTATGTATATACCCGGTAAATTAATTCAATGGGATAATGCTGCAGTTACGGTACAAAAAATAAAAGCCTTTCCGTTCTTATTCAGATTCGGTATACTTTCAAACATCATCTGCTATACCGCTTTCCTGTTTTTGCCGCTGGTATTGTACAGGTTGTTTAAACCGGTAAATGCCCCTGTTGCCGCACTCATGGTGCTGTTGGCCGTGGTAAGTGTACCCCTTTCCTTTGCGCATCTTCAAAATAAATTTGCTGTTCTAAGCTTGTTGGACGCATCAGGCGGAGTCAATCAATTAATGCCGCCCCTGCAGGAACAGGTGATGTTTTACCTTAACCAATTTGAAAACGGAAACCTGGTGCTTCAGACATTCTGGGGACTCTGGTTATTTCCATTTGGCTATCTTATTGTTAAGTCAGGCATGCTTCCAAAAATACTGGGCATCCTGCTGATGCTGGGCTGTGTGGGTTACCTGGTAAATATGGCAGGCAATATCCTCTTTCCTTTTTATTCAACCTGGGGAATTTCCGGGTATGTACGGCTGCCTGCTTCTGTTGGCGAAATTGGCACCTGCCTGTGGCTTTTAATAGCCGGGGCAAAACCGTTAAGGGAGCATTAATCCAAAAATCCCGCAATGTCAGGTACCCTTTACCTTTGTCGCTATGACAGGTACAGCGCGCCATACATTCCCTAAAGCCGATAAGCTCAAAAGCCGGAAACAGATAGACCTGCTGTTTCGCGAGGGAAAGTCGTTTTTTGCAGCGCCGGTGAAGTGTTATTATAGGTTTGAGGTTTCGGGTTTAAGGGTTAACGGGTTGGGTAGTGACCTGGAAAGTGAAACGTCAAACCTGAAAGGTGAAACGCCTGCTAATCCCCAAACTTCATACCCGGAACCCGAAACTTCCAACCTCAAACCCGAAAC
>Ga0116158_10004395_pt1 | contig 12065 bp, 6 predicted proteins | sample AD_UKC052_MetaG_FD_89883 | JGI IMG/M metagenome (GOLD analysis project Ga0116158, IMG submission 89883) | Active sludge microbial communities of municipal wastewater-treating anaerobic digesters from USA - AD_UKC052_MetaG | ecosystem: Engineered > Bioreactor > Anaerobic > Digestate | place: USA... | reverse complement strand
GCTGCTGGCCGACGAAATCAACCGTACGCCGCCCAAGACTCAAGCCTCCCTGCTGGAAGCCATGCAGGAAAAATGCGTAACGGTCGGGAATCAGACTTACAAGCTCGACGCCCCCTTCTTTGTGCTCGCCACGCAGAATCCGATCGAACAGGAGGGCACCTACCCGCTGCCGGAAGCGCAGCAAGACCGTTTTATGTTCAACCTGTGGGTGGATTACCCAAAAGAGGACGAGGAAGAGACCGTGGTGAAGGCAACCACCGTTGCCAAAAGTGAACAACCTCAGAAGGTCATCACCAAGGACGAACTGCTCCAGCTCCAAGCTGTGGTGCGAAAGATTCCTGTATCCGATCACGTCATCAAATATGCCGTCCGCCTCGTGCGCGCCACGCGGCCCCAAGACGAGAAAAGCCCGGATTTCATTAAGAAGTATGTCTCAAACGGTGCAGGCCCGCGTGCCGGACAGTTCCTCGTGATGGCAGCCAAAGCGCGTGCCGTGCTGGAAGGTCGAATCCACGTAAGCTGTGGCGATGTCGTGAAAGCAGCGGTGCCGGTGCTGCGCCACCGCATCATCGCTAACTTCGCGGCCGACTCAGAAGGACTCTCGACGACCGCTATTGTCGAGCGTTTGCTCAAGGCGGTCGAACAGCCCGACGACAAGGACTATTGACGTCGAACGCGTGCTGTCATCCCTTCACAGCCGCCCTCCCCTTTACGTGATCCGTTCGTCCTCCCCCTTCATGTTGGTTTGGAGTGCCTATGACCGCAGAATCATCTGATACCGTATTTCTGTCTTTTGTCTGTCCCGCATGCAATCAAGAAATCGAGGCGCCGGCTGAAATAGCCGGGAGAGAGAGTGAATGTCCGGCGTGTGCGGCCCCGATTACTGTACCCTCAACTTCAGAACCGGGCACACTGTGGGCTTCGCAGCCCCTCTCCAAAAGCGGCCCCACGCAGGCCCAGCGTGACGCCATGAAAAGCCGCACCATTCGTATTGAACTCCCTGAGAGTTGGTAACCCCGTTTCCCTTGTTACGCCCCCCTTCTGTCATGTCCCGCATCCTGTTTGTCAGTTCGACGTCTTTTTCCACGTGGCGCGGGGCCAGTCACCGCATGCGCCATGATCTCGAGGCGCTGGTCGCCTTGGGGCATGCCGTTGACCTCCTCGCCCCCCCGGGAAACGCTGCACCTGAAATCAGGGGAGTCCGCCATCTGACTGTTCATCGCCTGCCCTATTGCCAGGCACTGCCACCCGGCCCCTCGCTGCGACGGTTCGTCACCGATGCCTTCATGGTGGCCAAGGCCGTCGCCGCCTGCAATCGGAACCTGTACACCCTTATGCACGGCATCGATGATGGCGGCGTCGTAGCAGGCCTCGCGGGTCGCCTGACTAAAACTCCTTGGGTGTTTGAACGTACGGGAGATTTTGCTCCTAAACAGCCGCACGGAGCGGACCGTCTCTGGCATGCCCTCCACCGGCTGTTGGAGCGGCGGGCGCTACGTCACGCATCAGCCGTCATTAGTAATGACTCTGGAATGATTGAGATCCTCAACCGGATGAACTGCAGCAGTCGCGCGTGCGTGATACCCGACATCCCCGCCATTGACGAACAGATTTCGCCGGCTGCCCGGAACCACGCCATGGCCCGCTATCGGACTGCGCCCGACCAGAAACTGATCACATGCGTCGGTTCATACACGCGTTTCCAGGGGCTCGATCTTTTTTTCAACGCCATGCCCCATGTGCTGTCCGGCTACCCGAATGCACGTTTCGTTGTTGTCGGCGGTAATGCTGCTGAAATCCGCCGCATGAACGTTGCGCTCGATCGTGCCGGCATCGCGGATATGGTCTGTTTCCCAGGTCGCATCGAAACGACAGAGCTCGCGGCACTGCTGTCTGTTTCCGACGTTCTCGTTTCACCTCGTCGCGCCGGCGTTACGGCTCCGATCAAAGTCTTGGATTACCTCAAATCCGGCACGCCGATCGTCGCGGCTGACACCCCCGCCAACCGCGCGATCCTTTCTGCCGAAAACGCCGTCATCACGCCGCCGACCCCCGCGGAGTTTGCCGAGGGGATTCTACGCCTCTGCAACGATCCGCATCTGGGCGCTGAGCTCGCGCGGCATGGTCGCCGGACCCTGCAGCAGGAACAGCGATCGCCGCAGGCCTTCCGCCAGATGCTCAGCCACTGTTACGCCTACGTCCTTTCAACCGCTTGACCGCACACATATGGCACGCCGTCCCTTTATCCATGTCATCCGCTGGTTGGCCGTACCGGCCGTGCTGGTTACGGTAGCGACCAATGCCTATGTCCATCAGCCGCGCTACTGGCAACAGGTCCAGGCACAACATTTTTCAGCGCCGATCACCGCTTGGGCCGAGCGCATCGGCAACGCTTCAGCCGATCTCACCGATGCCCTAGGTCTGACTGGAAGGGACGCAGAAATTGCGCTCGTGGCCCCGTTACGGACCAACCTGATCGCATGCGCAGGTTTGCCTAATCGCATCGTCAGCGCTGACTCCGACGACATCGTCGTGCTGCGGAAAACAGGTTTCATTGTCGGGTACTCGCCAGCGTTGAGACATCCTCTTTGGGTCGCTTATCAAACGTTTCCGGTGGCATCTGCCGAACTGCCCCCTCGCCCCTCGAGTTTCAAGCCTGATCCGAGAGCCAAACGATCGCCGCACCACAAAGAGTATACCAAGAGCGGATATGATCGCGGCCATATGGTCCCAAATTTAGCCATTGCATCCCGCTACGGCAAAGCCGCGCAGCTCGAAACATTTCTCACTTCCAATATCTGCCCGCAACGATCCGGTTTGAACCAAGGCCCCTGGTACGAACTCGAATACCGGATTTCGGAAATCTGGCCGAAAAGCCTGGGAACGGTTTGGGTCATCGCCGGCGCGCTCCCGTCACCAGAAGACAGACGCCTGCGCTCCGGCATTGGCATCCCGACCGGTTTTTATCAGATCGTGGTCTCACAGCGTGACAACCGTCTGCGCGCGTTCGCGGTCTATATGCCTCAAACCGTCCGGCGACGCACCTACGCGCGTTCCACGCTTGTCTCGATCGATGAACTCGAGCGCATCACAGGTCTGGATTTTCTCAGCGAACTCCCGGACGAAGCCGAAGCTGCGCTCGAAGCGGCGACGCCCACACGCCTTTGGCCGACAGGCATCGGCGGCTTATTCCGTTTGTTGCGCGAACGATTCCGGCCGTATGATTGACGCCATTCACAAGACAGATCGCGCACATTCGGCATGCAAGGTCCAGCGATGAAATCAAAACCTCCCCAATGTCATACCCCCAAAGCACACCCAAAGACCGACCGCAAGCGGCTCGCCGACCGCGAACGCCGCGCGGCACTCCTGGTGGCGGCCCTCTTTTTCCTGGGGCTCTTCGTGCGGGTTCTGCGCCACTTCATTGACGGTTCGCGTTGAGGTCGCGCCCGGATTAGGGCGAATTGGTAATGACCAGAATCGGCTTACTGAACCTCGGGTCTTCATACTCGATGACCCATCGCATGAAGAGCTGGCCGCCGTTGGCATCCGCGAACTCATCAAGCAAGAATGGATTCTGAATAAACACGCGGGTGGTGTGATTGCTGTCGAACGACTCAGGAGCCAGCTTATACTGCGCCAGCATCGTCCACTCCGGCTTGGTCAGACTGTCTTTGGCCGAGATCTTGAATACGGCGTCACCAAACACGTGATCCCCCAGCAAGCTGGGCACATTGGTCCCATTCAACGCCAACCACGCGGTCATGAAGTAGTTGGTTGTCGCCTCTTCGCGCTCTACCTTCAGGATGCCGCCCTCCAAATAATTCGTCGTCGTCGGATTGGCATTCAGCCAATAACGTTCGTACAACTCCAATTCACGCCCGTAGTAATACGTAGGCGCCAACGGCTGGTCACCGAAACTCAGCAACCACGTCATAATGTCAGTCCCCAAATTCAGATCGCTGACATCCTGACGCAGCCCGAACGTGACGGCAATCGTCAGGTTGGTCTGCACGTGGTTCAGCGGCAGATTAAACGTCTCAACCTCGCCGCCAGTCAGATGCTCGACGCCGTTCACGGTGACCGACTTGATGCGATACCAGCTATCCGCTTCGTACAGGATATTCGTAGACCCGTCCCGGCGCACTTTGAACGCCAAGGGCGTCACGCGCTTGCCGTTCTGCACACCGTGCAGCGGCGTGAGCGACGAAACCACAACCACATTCGAGACCCCGGGCGCCAGCACGTTAAAGTCTTCAACCGTTTGCCCCACATTCAAACCGCCGGGTGTCCATGCCACCTGATTGGTCCAATCCGACACCAACGGCAAGGCATACCGCACGGAGTTCGTCAACACGCTCAGCGAACCGCCCTGTCCTTCTGTTCCGATATACTCAAACCGGAGATCAGGATGCGCGGCCGCCCACTCCGCGCCTGAATACGACCCGCCCCACTCCGGGCGGCGGTCATACACAACCGAGTGCTCGTACATACCCCAAGGGCGGCGCAAGCGGATCCCCAACGGCTTGCTGTTCGGGAATTTACCCGCAAAGTTCAGGTCGCTGTAATCCAGCTTCGGCAACGGCGGAACAACCCCCGCGATTTCTTCAGGCGGCACACTGGGATCTTGCCCGACCACGAAAAAGGCGTAGCCGTTCGTGACCGGCTGCTGTTCCGGCAGCGTCCCCATAAACGAAATGGTATACACGGGGTCGTATTCATTCGACGGGACCAGATCAAGATGCCAACCGGAAAGGCTGATTTCGGCAGGCACGGCGATCTCCACATACTTGTTTTGGCCGATATGCGCAGTCCCGCCTTCATAGACCTCGTACGCGTTGATCTCGTTCAGCCACACTGCGCCGACCGGCACATCGTACACGATGTAGTAAGCCGCCCAGCCGCCCGTCGAGGCAAACCGCTGATTCAAATCCACCGGATAATACCACGACGGCACGGTAAAGACACTTTGATAGGCTTCCAGTTCAGTCTGCGCGGCATCCTCGTAGGTCGCCCGGACACGGAACTGAACGACCTGGTTCTTCTCTTGCGGAGAGACCACATTGAACAGGTCCGTACGGTAAAGATGATTTTCCGCATCGTGCAGGTCCATCTCCAACGTGGCCACTTCTGCAGCCGGCCAGTTGTCAACGCCCCAGACGTTGGTCCCGACATAATAATCGACATACAGCCGAATGTTCTGCGGGGAGAGGCGGAGATTGCTCAGTTGCGCTTCGAAACCGACCTCGTCGGAGTGCAGCGGCTGGAAACGTTCCTCACTGAACCCGCCGCCCTCGACGCACAGGGCCCGCACATTGACGATCTCGAAACCGGGCAGGACCGGCTCGGTGACCGCAAGTTCCTCGACGCACACACGCTGACCGCCGCCCGTAGTCGGAATCACAAGCTTGGCGGCACGATAGGCCCGTCCGTCCGCCGGCACAAACGAGTACGTTTCATAGAGCTGGTTCGTGATCAGATAGGTGTGCGCCAACTGCCAGTCCGCATCCGGCGCGCGCGGCCCTGCGGCATGCGACGTGACATACAAATAAACGGCTGCGGGCGAGCTGGCATACATGCGCGCCATGAAGGTCAACGAGCCCAGGCCCGTCGGCAGCAGGGGTGTCTTCACGAAAGCCTCAGGATACAGGATCTGGTACGGGTCCGTCTCGAGAGTCTGGCTGTTGTTCAGGAAAAGGGCTTTTGTCTCATCCAGCATCACCCGCATCGGATCCGTATCGGTCACCTTCACATTGTACGCCCGCCAGTCCGCGTCATCCACGTCCGGTTCATCCCACACCACGGCATTGTCGATTTCCACAAGCGCATTGGTATAGATCCCGCTCCGGTCGTTCAGCACTCTCAGGTAGCCGGAAATGTTGGTGCCGAGGTAGGCGAGTTCATGGTTGAAAGAGGACATCGCCGTATTCACCACCACGGTCTGAATGCCGCTCCACAACGAGCTGTCCCACGACGGGGCAAACTGAACGACGAGCCGGGCAGGCGGCCGAACGACCCGATAATCGAACTCCAGCATGCCGGTGCCATTCACCATCCGCGGCGCCCTGACCGCTTGGTCCAGCCACTCGCCCTCGACGCCCAGCGAATCGATCTCGCGCCCGCCGCGCATGTGGTCAAGCTGCACCGTTTTCACCGACGTGCGCAGGAACGTCCCGGACCCCGTATCCTGAAGGGGCACCCAGGTCAGCCCATTATTCCGGCTGTAGGCCACCCCATAGCCGCCGAAAAGCCCGCCTCCGGCAGGCCCGACCCGGCCATCCGAGCCGCAGCCGAGCCGCAGTTCGAAGGGATACCAGCCCGTGCCGAGATACGCGAATGCTTCGGATGACGGGGTTTCCGTGTCCGTATTGCTCAAAATGACGGCACCGTTAATTTTGACCTGCACGCTGCCGATGAAATTCTCGGCAAAGATATTCGTGCTGCCCGCGCCATTCAGATAAATCCACCCGTTATAGACGTAGGTCGTATTCGTCACCCACCCCTCGTCCGTGTTCGCGTAACGCGTGGAGAGCTGGAGGGATGACATCGGGTTCACTTGCGTGGTGTTGAACGGCCCGGGAATCCGGCCTTCATTCACGCCCGCCACGCTGTTGGTGACGACCCATGCCTCAGTCGCCACCCACTCGTCATTCTCGCCCTCATTATCGCCTTCCTCTTCGTCCGGACTCAGATCAGACGACTCTTGGCCGCGCCAACTGGTCATCTTGATCTCATCGACGACCACATCGACACGCAGATTATCCGTGCGCCCCAGCACCTGCATCATGATGAAATGCGAGCGCCAGGCATAAACCGGCACGTCGTAAACAAAGTAGTCAAAACCCGTCAGCGTCACCTCTTTGAACAGACTCCACGCCAGCGTGCCCGGCGCCTGCGGCGGATCATCAGTCCCGTACTCGGTCGGCTGCAGAAAGACACCCAACTTCTGGGTGGGATTCACCGCATAGATGCCTTTTGGCGAAACGCCAGAGAGCGCCTCCCAACGTCCGACCGGCGCGACCGACCAATTCAAAACATCGGCGGAGAAGTCGGTTTTGCTGCGAAGAATGGAGGTCAGCGAACCGGTAGGCGCGGCTCCTGCTGCGGTGGGCCGCGTGTAGACATCGGAAAAGCCCGCGCGACATTCAGACGACATGAAGCCACATGTGCCGCCCAACGTCAAGGCTGCGCCACCTTTCTGGCCGGAATCATTATACGTCAAGATGTTGTCGTACGTCCCGAATTTGCACCGGATCTCCGTTGTAATCCCGGACGTATACATCCTCAACTCACCGACCGTGCCCGATGTCAACTGCAAATCTTGATTGGGTGTGTTCTTGGCAAGCTGATAGGCGACACCGTTCTTCCACTTATACAGTTCAAACATGAGCCGCTTGTCACGGCTCAAATTGGCGGTATCCGGTATCTGCGTGACCCGGAATTCATAAAAATTATCCGGATCGGCGAAATATCCGAGCAGCGAAACCGTCGCTTCCTGAGGCGACAGCCCTCCTCCCGTAGCGACCATTCTGGCCTGTACCAAGTAGTTCTGCATCGCGAATCCCTGCTTATAGTAGGGCGCTTCATAAGGATTCGCCACCTGCCCCAAGCGGCACTTGAACGAGAGCCGTCCGATACCGTCCGGGAGCGTGCCGCCTTCACGGTTATGGATATAGCCGAGACCTAGACCTTCCGCGCCGCCTTTCAAGCGGATCGCCACGTTTCGGAACTTCAGGTCGGAAAGATCCGGCGTGTTGAACGAGTTGGCGGCAAGGCGGTCAACCACATAGGCCGAGCCGCCGCTTAGCCACCCGTTGAAAGTGGCGTACGGATAGGTGTTATAGACGTTAGTCTGGGCCGGTCTTCCCAAGAAAAATTCATCAATCGTCTTTGTGCCGTTTTCCGGCCAAGCGTCGAACGTGTTGCCGAACCGTTGCTTGGAGGCCTGCCCGTTGCTGTCGGTAAAGACATTCGGCGGCGCCGCCCAGACATTGAAATTCTGGTACTCGGCGCGGCTCGTCATATACTCCATCGTGTTGGCATTGAACAGCACCTGGATGTACCCGCCGCCCAGCGCCGTGACGCGCATCGGCGCGTCCGGCCGAGTCGACCGCGCCACGCAGACGCCGCCGAAGGGCACCACCCCGATCAGCGCCTGCGAGGGTTCGGCCCAATAGACCGGGTTGGTATCGAAACTGTCACTGCCGGCGACATATTTGCGATCGCCGCGGAAATAGAACTGCAGGTTCGTCTGCGCCCCGTTGGCGAGCGGAATCATGCCGCGCCACACATCGTTGCTGACCAGCGTCATCGGGATCGGGTTCTCGTCGTAATATGGCCCCGTCACCACCGAAACCGCGCCGTAAGGCGACGGATAGGGACGCAGGCGCGCGTAAAACTCGCGGCCGCCTTCAACGGAGGTGTCACCGCGCAAGGATCGCGGCGATAATCCCTCGCTTTGTTCCGGATTACCTGGCCACCACACGTATCCTGATTGCGTAAAATCCAAAGGTTTGTATCGATATCCCAAGAAGTTACAGACAAAATAATATTCTAAATCCCCAACACGAGGCTGAGGCGGCAAAACAGCTTGGTAGATCTCGCCGTCACCATTACTACCCGTGCCCGCGACATACGTCATCGGCAAATTCGCCCACGTGTTTGAAAATTGATTTAAATAACGCCACCGATAGTAAACCAGCAACTCCCGATTGTACCCGATCAAACCGTACTGAGTGCGTGAATAATCACTCGTTCCAACATTGCTCACGACGCACCGGATCGAACACGATTCATCGAGAGCTGGATAACCTGGCGAAAAAATCACGTTTGTTTTTTCAACGATGACATCTGAAGGCGGGAAAGAAACGGCAATGTTGTCAACCGCCACAAACGCCTTGTCATCGTCTCCAGGATAATAGTAGACGGGCCCTGTCCGCCGAATACGCAAACGAGCGGCCCCACGGTAATTGAGAGTCCGTTTATACCGGATAGGCGCTCCGTTGGTGGCATTAATAGGTAGTTCATCTAGAACTTGCCAATTATTTGAAAACTGGGCATTCTCATACTCCAGCATGACATTCGTTACACCCCCACCCAAGTAGGTGTATTCCAACATATTCGTCGCGATTTCAATCGTTAAGTGATTGGTCTCAGCGGCTGTCACGTTGATAGCATCGAAGTAAAACGTTCCAACACCCTCTGGATAATACGGTGTTTCAATACGTGCCGCTGCCGAATTTTGCAGGTTGGCCTGCCAATTGGTCTGAATAACAGAACTGTACGATGCCGGAGGAATGGTTTGTGCTGCTGGTATAAGGGCAGCAGTGCCTGTGCGACAACCGAGAAAGCGCCATATGTTTGTCCGGCTTCCGTCCTCCGAAACAACAGCATAAACATGATTCGTACCGTTCAAAAGCGCCTTACGTGCATCACCAGAACGACCGGGGGGCTCGGGCCCCTCATGTGTCCAATACGGCAGGTAATAATCCTGCCGCTTATCGTCCAACAGCGAATGCCCCGTCCAGTTGTTAAAGAGCATTCTCCGCTCAACGGGCAATGTCGAGGTCTGGGCATTCGCATAACGAATTCCCAAAACGACAATCATCAGTACCCACAACCTATATGCCGTTCTCTTCATCCAGCACTCCCGCCTCTTTCTCGATCCGTCAAATCACTGCCAAACTGCCGACGCCGCGCTTGCCGCGAGGCTCACTTCACGTGCTCGCTCCGCGCGGAGGACCATTCGCCGGAATCGGCCGGCACATCGACGCCGTTGCACATCAAGCAGGTCAAGTCCTGCAGTTTGGACTTCGTGGGCCTCTCCGGGGCCACGATCCCGTCGACGTGGCCGTCCGCGAAGGCCACATGGGCGACATGCCGCTTGCCGATCTTGTGGTTGAACCCGAGGATCTCTTCATTCGTCGGCTTTTTGTTGTAGCCCCGAATCTCGACCTCCAGCACGCCGTCCGCCGCCTTGGTGTCTGTCTCGACCGACTCGTCGAAGTTCGCGCCTTCGACCCTGTAGGCCGGCAACTCGGCGAACAACAGCAGCGAGCCTGCGTTCCCGCGGTCCGACAAACTGTTCACGTTGACACCGCGTCCCGTCGCTTTCTTCGCGCCGCTGGTCCGATAATCGTAGCCGAAATAGGCGTTCATCACATACGACCGGCGCACCGGCGCGTTCAACTTGTGGACGCCCTTGCGCTTGCACACCCCCTTGTGGGTGTCACACACGTACGTCGTCAGGTCCGCACCCACGTAGCTCCACAAAAGCCCGTTCGAGATCGAGTGGTACGTCGTGCTCTTGTCACCGAAAAAGCTGGCCGTCTTGGTCGATCCGCTCTGGGGGTTCCTGTTGGGCCACGGGAACCCGCCCGCCGACCACGTCCACGACACCCACCCCGGCCGATGGTGGTACATCTCCTGGTACTCCCCGCCCACCATCGCGGGCCACGACCCCTCGTGCGACCCCGCCCAGGGCATGGTCTCATCCGGCTGCCAAACTCCGTTTTTACCGGGATGCGAATCGACCGCGTAAGACAAAGCAGCCTGCGCGAGATTTTTCAGGTTGGCCTTGCACCGCACCGCCTGACCGGAAGCCCGCGTCCTACCCACCTGAGTCGTCAACGCCGCCGCTAGGACCCCCAAAATCGATATCACAACCAAGAGTTCAACCAGCGTAAAGCCTTTGATTGACCGACAAAACATAACACTCCTAAGTCCGCTTTTTATCAACCCGTATTGTCTCTTATCTCACCACAGGTGGCAAGGGTTTTTATCCGTCTTTTTTCGCTTGCGAATCCATCATGAATCCTGTGAAATAGGTCACAATTGTTTCTTCCATAGAAGGTTAAGAAGGATTCTCTCTTATGCGTTGGTCGCGTTCGCTGCTCGCCACCCTGCGGGATGACCCCCAAGAGGCGGAAATCGTCAGTCACAAGCTCATGGTCCGCGCCGGACTCATCCGCAAGCTCTCGGGCGGGCTTTACACCTTTATGCCCCTCGGCCTGCGCGCCCTGCACAAGGTTTCCCGCATCGTCCGCGAGGAGATGGACCGCGCCGGCGCCCAAGAGATCCTGATGCCGGCCCTCCAGCCCGCTGAACTTTGGGAACGTTCCGGCCGCCTTGCCACTATGGGCCCCGGCATGTTCCGGCTCAAAGACCGCGCTGAACGCCTGATGGCTCTCGGCCCCACCCACGAGGAGGTGGTCACCGAGCTTCTCGCCGGGGAGGTCTCATCCTACCGCCAACTCCCCTGCACCGTCTACCAGATCCAAACGAAATTCCGCGATGAGATCCGCCCTCGCTTCGGCCTGATGCGCGCCAAGGAGTTCATCATGAAGGACGCCTACAGCTTCGACACCTCGCTCGAAGCCGCCGACGTCTCCTATCAGGCCATGTTTGACGCCTACGTCCGCATCTTCCGGCGCTGCGGCCTGGATGCCCGCCCGGTCGAGGCCGACACCGGCGACATCGGGGGCAAGTGGTCCCATGAATTCATGGTGCTCGCCGATTCGGGCGAGGACGGCATCGTCGATTGCCCGGCCTGCGGATATGCGGCGAATCAGGAGCGCGCCGAACGCGCAGACGTCCCCGCCGCCGACCCGGAGTGCCCGCCGCCGGCCGCTGTCGCTACACCCGGCGCGCGCACGATCGATGACCTGACCGCCTTTTTCGGCTGCACGGCCGAGCGTTTCATTAAAACATTGATTTACCTGGCCGACGGCAAACCGATCGCCGCCCTAGTCCCCGGAGACCGCGACCTCAACGAGCACAAACTCAAGCGCCTGCTCAATGTCAAACAGCTCGCCTTGGCCGACGAGGCCACCATCGAAAACGTCACCGGCGCCCCGGTCGGCTTTGCCGGCCCGGTCGGTCTCGCCATTCCGGTCTACGCCGACCGGGCGCTGCGCGGCGCGGCCGACCGCACCACCGGCGCGAACAAGGCTGACACCCACTTGACCCATGTCGCGCTCGCGCGTGACGCTGCGATCTCTGCGTTTGACGATCTCGTGGTCGCCGGACCGGGCGACGCCTGCCCCCGCTGCGGCAAGCCGATGCAG
>Ga0116158_10004390_pt1 | contig 12072 bp, 16 predicted proteins | sample AD_UKC052_MetaG_FD_89883 | JGI IMG/M metagenome (GOLD analysis project Ga0116158, IMG submission 89883) | Active sludge microbial communities of municipal wastewater-treating anaerobic digesters from USA - AD_UKC052_MetaG | ecosystem: Engineered > Bioreactor > Anaerobic > Digestate | place: USA... | reverse complement strand
CATCGCCAACTTTGGGGCATCAAAAATTCCAAACAGCAAATTGATAATGATTCCCAAAACGGGACACTTTTTGATGTTTGAAAAACCTAAGATTTTTAACAAAGAGACTATTGATTTCTTAAAAGAGTTGAAATAGTTTGGTGTTTTATCATTAATAGTGAAAATGCGTGTCAATTTTTTTTGACACGCTTTTTTTGTACCTTTAAAGTCTCGAAAACAACTTAATATGCGTCCTAAACTTTCAATATTTACCGATTTTGCCGATACGCTTTTTCCACATGAACTGGAGTATCTGATGGCTGTGCAGAATTTTTCTAAGCCAATGAATTTGAAGATATTGAAACAAATATACCACAATAACACATCAAGTGGAAAACAACGTAAACCCTTCGATAAGAGTATTGATAAACGCACGTATTCCTACCTAAAAAAATGGATAACGGAGACGTTGCTTAAAATTGATGTCGATTATTTTTTCGATTGGCTGATTGAAACTGAGAAAAAAATCCTGACAGACGTGATTGTTCCTTCGGATGAAGCGGTGATTTTGAGCAACATGAATAAAATGCACCCCACGAATTATAACTACATCCGATTCTACGAACTTTTACAGTATTACCGCGATTATCTGATGGTACGGAACCGTACAAAATACAATAAGGTGGTAACAGATTTTCTTGAAGTTCATCATGAACAATATCTCAAACTGAAAAACCTGAATATTGAGCTTGATAATGTTACGGCAAGAATTGTGAAGAGAATAGAGTTCCATCCGGAAGAGAAGGAAAGTATTGAAAACTTTCTTTGGGATATATTTTTTGATGAAACTTTGGATGGCTACACGAGATACCGGGCAGTGGTAAGGCTAACCATACATTACTATAACAACAGGGAGTTTGACAAGCAATTTGTGGTGTATCAACACCTTGATAATTATTTTAAAACGCCTGTATTCTACTCAAAGCGTATTCTGTCCAACTATTACGCTAATCGTACGATGATGCATTCCAAACTTAGTGAACTGCAAGAAGCTGAAAAATACGGTTATCTCTCCATACAAAACAAGAACAGCGATTACCTCTTTTACCTCATTAATCTATGTGGGGTACTTTTGAAACAGGGGAAAAACAGTGAAGCTCTGGAGTTAATGCGTAACTCCATTCCCGAGCTGAAAAATACAAATAACAATTACTATAAAATTGGTTTTGCATCATTTTACATACTTACCTTTATAGCCAACAAACAAACTGAAGAAGCGGTATATTATGCTTCTCAATATTTTAAAACTTACCGAAAAGAGATTTTTGAGCATCGCTGGCATCTATACTGCACCACTTACCTTTTCGCATTGATTAATGCCGAACAATATGGTAAAGTAGTCTCGATTTGCAAGCGCTATGATCTCCTGCTTAAAGAAAAACAGCGTGTTGATCGACCTGACTATTTGCCTATCATAGAAAACTATTACTACCTTTCCGAGTATATGGAGGGAAAAATAGATCAGGATAAATTAATATCATCAATTGTTAAATCAGTAAAGCCTCTGATGAATAATGGCTATCGTTCACGGCGGATGCTGAACATGATTGATAAGTTGGGGAACTTTCTATACGATGAAATGAGAGAGGTAAAGACGAAATTATTAAAATGAGTTTATCTGCCGAATGAGCCTCCCATGATGTCCAGCAACTCCGCGGTAATGGCCTGTTGACGCAGTTTGTTGTACTCCAAGGTGAGTTCATCAACCAATTCGTCGGCATTATCGGTAGCTATCTGCATCGCAGTCATTCTTGCAACGTGTTCCGAAACCAAAGAATCGATATGTGCAATAAGAAATTGCAGATTGATCAATAAAGGAGTCAAGTCCTTTAAAATAAGTTTACTATCGGGCTCGATAATATAATCCTCAAGATATTCTCCTTTTTCCGGCACCAGTTTTTCAACTTTAAACGGGAGTAGAGTTTCTCGTGTCATCACTTGCGTACCCTTAGTGATAAAATGATGATGAATAAGCTCCACTTTATCTATCTCCTTTCGTGTAAACTTCTCCATCAACTCGTCGCATATGGGCTTTATATTGACAAGAGAAGGCTTATCTGCAATAGATTGAAATTTTCCTTGATAATGCACACCACCTCGCTTTAAAACATCTCTCACACCCCTATCCCCGAGTGAATAGAGCAGTACATTGGATTCTCCGAGAGATTTATAACTTTCTACCGCTCGCAGTAACTCTGCCGAAACCAAATGATTGAAACGCCCTGCCAACCCCGTATTCGAAGAAAAAACGACAAGGGCCACACGCTCTACCGGTCGCTCCTCCATCAAAGGAGATTTAAAATTTTGTCTTTGCGCCAAAAGGATATTATAGATTCTACTCAAACCCTCCAGATATGGTTCCAGGCTGTCGAGCATACGCTGAGTTTTCCTCAACTTTGCCGAAGCAACCAACATCATTGCCGAGGTAATCTTTTGAGTAGATTTAACCGTTTGAAGTCTGGTCTTTATATCTTTTAGCTGCGCCATTCAAAATTAGGATTTTATCATGTTTACCGTTTCAGCTGCAACTTCTTCAATAAGGGTCGTGATTTGATCATTAATCTCTCCCTTTTTCAAGGGTTCCAATACTTCTTCTTTATATCTGAAGTCCAAGATATTCAAAAACTCTTTTTCAAAGAGTTGCACTTGCTCTGCAGAAATATCTTTCAATAAACCATTGACGCCACAATACAAAACCGCTATTTGATGTTCTACCGGCATAGGACTGTGAACTCTTTGAACAAGCAATTGCTCGTTTTTCTGCCCCTTGTCAATGGCCATCATCGTCACTGCGTCCAGATCACCGCCAAATTTCGTAAATGCAGCCAACTCATGGTATTGAGCCTGGTCGATTTTCAATGAACCGGCTACTTTTTTCATGGATTTTATTTGAGCATTTCCTCCTACACGAGAAACGGAAATACCTACATTGATGGCGGGACGAATACCTCTGTTGAATAAATCGGTCTCCAGGAAAATCTGACCATCGGTAATTGAAATAACGTTGGTCGGAATATAGGCCGAAACGTCGCCTGCCTGTGTCTCCACAATAGGCAAAGCGGTAAGAGACCCTCCACCTTTAACTTTTCCTTTCAATCCGGCCGGCAAATCATTCATATTGACCGCAACCTCATTTTGCGAAATAATATTCGCAGCTCTCTCCAATAGACGGGAGTGCAAATAGAAAATATCGCCCGGATAGGCTTCACGCCCTGAAGGACGACGTAGAATGAGCGAAATCTCACGATAAGCTACCGCCTGCTTGGACAGGTCATCATATACTACCAAAGCATGACGTCCGGTATCGCGAAAATATTCACCGATAGCCGCTCCTGCAAAGGGAGCAATATAGCGCAATGCAGCCGAATCGGAACCTGCTGCCAAAACGATAACGGTATAATCCATAGCCCCTTGTTCGGTGAGGGTTTTCAAAATGGAAGCTACGGATGACCCTTTTTGTCCTACCGCAACATAAACACAATAAACGGGATCGCCGTTTTCGTAATGCTCTCGTTGATTGAGTATGGTGTCGATCGCGATACTTGTTTTTCCTGTTTGTCGGTCGCCTATGATCAACTCTCGCTGGCCGTGCCCGATTGGAATCATAGCGTCAATTGCCTTCAAACCGGTTTGCAAGGGTTTGCTAACCGGCTGGCGAAAGACCACGCCCGGAGCTTTTCGCTCCAAAGGCATCTCCACCAACTCGCCTTTTATGGCACCTTTTCCGTCAAGCGGTTCTCCAATAGGTGAAATGACACGTCCGAGCATGGACTCTCCAACGAAAAGCGATGCTACACGTTTTGTGCGCCTTGCCACACTACCCTCTTTTATCTCGCTTGAAGAGCCGAGCAGGATGGCACCGACATTGTCTTCTTCAAGATTCATTACGATAGCCTGCATGCCGTTTTCAAACTCCAGCAGTTCGCTCGCCTCAGCATTGCGTAATCCGAAAATACGGGCCACACCATCGCTTACGCTCATTACAACGCCTGTTTCATCGTATTTTATATCCGTGTCTATCCCTTTTAGTTGCATACGCAACACCTCGGAAACTTCGCTTACTTTTATTATCCTTTCGCTCATAATTTCTTTATTTGCATCTCTGTAACGATTAAAATCAATTACATTTTTTTCACTTTACTTCTAATGCGATTCAATTTACCGGAAACGCTCGCATCCAACCGATGATCGTCCAAATAGAGGAGAAATCCACCTATGATATCGGGATCAACTTCGGCTTCAATCTCCAGTCGCTTATCAATAATGCTCTCTATTCGTTTGACAAAATGCTCTTTAGTTTCCTCATCCATGGATACAGCGGTAACAAGTTTTCCGTGCTGTATGTTAAAACGCTCACGATACAGGTCAATATAGCGCAACGCAATGTAATCAATAAGCACCTGCCTCTCATTTTTAATAACAAGGTCAAGCATTTCATCCAGGGTAGAAGGTATATTTCCGCCGCAGGCAGCAATGATTATCTCCTTTTTCTCACTCTTGGCAATTGAATGGATTTGCAGTGCTTCCCTCAATTCGGGCACATTGCCACACACTTTTAAAAAAAACTTCAACGCGGAATAGACCTCCTTTTGTTGATCCAACTCGATAGAATATTTCAACAAAGCAGTAGCATAACGCGTAGAAATTAATCCTGTATTCATGAATAATTAAGAAGTAATTTCAATTTCGTCCAATAATCGGTCGATCATTTTCATTTGAGCTTTATCAGTGCTAAGCTCCTCGCGCAAAATCTTTTCGGTTAAGTCGATAGAGATTTTGGTGACCTCCTCGCGAATTTCTTGAAGAGCTACCTCCTTTTCCGATTGAATTTGTTTGCGTGCGACGCCGATTATTTTTTCAGATTCCAAACCGGCTCTTTCACGAGCATCCTCAAGCATCTGTTCTTGTATCTTAGATGCCTCTTTGATCATTTCGGTTTGCTGTTTTCGGGTTTCAGCCAATAAGGATTCGCCTATTTCTTTCACATGGTCCAACTCTTCCTTTGCTTTTTTAGCGGCTACAAGAGATTCATCCACATAATTTCTCCGCTTCTCCACCGCCTTCAAAATTGGCGGAAAAGCAAACTTTATCAGTATAAACAGAGTTATACCGAAAGCAATAGACATCCAAAAAACCAAACCCGGTTCGGGCGTCAGTAAGGACATATTCTATTAACCTAAAATAAAACCACAAACAACTATGGCAAAAAGTGCCACTCCCTCAATAAGGGCTGCCACAATAATCATCGATGTTCTAACATCCGAACCCGCTTCCGGTTGTCTCGAAATAGCATCCATCGCCGATTTTCCAATTAAACTGATACCGGAAGCTGCAGCAATTACAGCAACAATAACTCCTGCAATGGGAGCCCAAGCTGCAGAAGCAGCACCTGCTTGTAACAAAACAGAAAATAGTAAGTTCATAATCAATCTTTTTTAGTGTAATTAATTTATTAATATTTATTATGCATTTCTTGCCATTCCAATAAATACTGAAGAAAGCAGTGTAAAAATAAAAGCTTGAATAAAGGCAACCAACAACTCCAAAAACAAAATAAAGACGGAAAAAAACACCGACACCGCCGTCATTGATGAACTGATGGCTGCGCCCATACCCGCCGTAATGAAAACAATCGAAACCAATCCCAACACAATAGCGTGACCACCCATTATATTCGCAAAAAGACGAATCATCAATGCAAAAGGCTTGGTAAACAATCCCACAATCTCAATTACGGGCATAATGGGAAAAGGCACTTTGAGAAAAATAGGTACGTCAGGCCAGAAAATACTCTTATAATACTCTTTTGTGCCGGTTAGGTTGATAGCCAAAAATGTTCCGACAGCCAGCACCATAGTCACCGCAATATTACCCGTTACGTTTGCACCACCCGGGAAAAAGGGCACCAGTCCCAGCACATTATTGAAGAAGATAAAGAAGAAAACCGTCAACAAAAATGGTGCATACCTTTTATAATCAGCGCCTACCGAAGGTTTTATTATGTCATCATGTATCATCATGATAAACATCTCCATCATACCCACAAAACCCTTATTCCCTTTCATCGGTTCTCGTTTAATTACACGCGATATACCCAAAAAGGTAATAATAAGCACAAGCGAAGAGAGGATCAATGAGGCTGCATTTTTGGTAAGCGACAAATCAAGCGGTCGGGTTTCGCTTCCATCCCTACCCATTTCGACAATTTTTCCTTTATATTTTCCCTCGGCAGCAATCTGAAAACCTTTGTAATTCTTATTTCCCCGATCTAACTTATAAGAAAGAAAGAGGTGTACCCCCGATGTTTTGCTATACAATATTACCGGTAGAGGGATGGAAACATGCCAATCTTCGGAACTAAGCAGAGTCCATTCATATGTATCTGCCAGATGCTCCAAAATAAACTCTTTCACATTAAACTTTTCCTGAGCGACGCTGTCAGTTTGAGCATTCGCTCCCATCGAAAAGAGAAGAACGATGAAAAGAATTATCGGCTTATATGTTATATGAAGTTTCTTCATCTATTTCAACTTTACTCAAGCGGCTTACTTTGAGTTTTCTTATACCTGATATGCTTTTCCATTCGGATGAAAATAATTGTTTCCCAAATCAGGTAAAGCAGATAAAACACCGCAAAAACGATCGCAAAAGGGCGGATACCCGGCTTGTTAATCAGCCAATAAACCATGAGACCGGTAAGCGAAATCAACATTTTCATCACTCGCATCTGCATATACATATTCGAGGTCTTTGATGGTGTTTTGATATAAATTCGTCTAAATCTCAAAAATAGCACAACACCCATAAGGTAAAAGAAGAGCGGAATAGCAAAGTATCCTTTCACCTCTATTTCCGGAAAAAGACATTTCAACACTATCCATCCACCCACTCCCAAAACAAGTAGAAGTAGCGTATGAATAATCAAAAAATTATTTACCACCTTTCGCATAAACAAAAAATATTTATAGTCTGTAGTATGTAGTCAGTAGTGTGTAGTTAAATGTTTATAAATACACTTATCGTGTTGTCTTGTACCTCTACAAAACCACCCGCTATCGTCATTTTTTTAACCTCACCGTCAGTAACAAATGTTAGCGTGCCTTCCGTGAGCGTTGAAACAAGCGGGGCGTGATTATTCAGCACCTGAAACGGACATACGGTTCCCGGCAAGGTTACAGAAGAAACTTCGCCGGTAAAGAGAGTTGATTCTATAGTGCGAATGACCAATTTCATCACCTATTTTGCTTGTTTCAATAATTTGTCACCTTTCGCAATAGCCTCTTCAATGGTTCCCACATTCATAAATGACGCTTCGGGATAACCATCCAGTTCGCCGTTGAGTATCATTCTAAACCCTTTTATCGTATCCTGTACGGAAACCATTACACCTGGTTGTCCCGTATATTGTTCCGCCATATGGAAGGGTTGAGACAGGAAACGTTGAACTTTACGCGCTCTGTTTACCGTAAGTCTGTCCTCATCGGAAAGCTCATCCATTCCCAAAATGGAAATAATATCCTGCAGCTCTTTGTAGCGCTGAAGAATCTGTTTTACCCGCATAGCGGTATCATAATGATCCTCACCCACTACATTAGGATTCAAAATTCGAGAGGATGACTCCAACGGATCCACTGCCGGATAAATACCCAAAGAGGCAATTTTTCTGCTCAAAACAGTAGAAGCATCCAGATAACTGAAGGTCGTAGCCGGTGCGGGGTCAGTCAAGTCATCGGCCGGAACGTAAACAGCCTGTACCGATGTGATTGAACCGTACTTAGTAGAGGTAATGCGCTCCTGCAGATTTCCCATCTCGGAGGCCAATGTAGGCTGGTAGCCAACCGCAGAGGGCATACGCCCCAAAAGAGCGGAAACTTCGGAACCTGCTTGCACAAAACGGAATATATTATCGATGAAAAGCAATATATCGCTTCCCTCTCCTCCACTGTCTCTAAAGGCTTCTGCAACTGCCAGTCCGGTATGCGCTACCGAAGCACGTGCTCCGGGCGGTTCGTTCATCTGCCCGAAGACAAGTGTAGTTTGCGATTTCTCCAACTCGTCATAATCCACCACACTCAAATCCCAATGCCCATTAGCCATGCTTTTATTGAACTCCTCACCATATCTTATCACGCCCGACTCTATCATCTCACGTAACAAATCGTTTCCTTCACGCGTACGCTCGCCAACTCCGGCGAATACGGAATAACCTTTATGCCCTTTAGCGATATTGTTGATGAGCTCCATGATGATAACCGTTTTACCTACACCTGCACCTCCGAAAAGTCCGATTTTTCCACCTTTCAGGTAGGGTTGAAGCAAATCTATCACCTTTATACCGGTTGTAAGCATCTCCTCCGATGTCACCAGATCATCAAATTTAGGTGCTTCACGGTGAATGGGATACTGATTCTCACGACTTAACGGTTTCAGTCCATCAATGGGACGACCCATAACGTTGAGCAGACGGCCTTTAACCTGATCACCCACCGGCACGCTAAGTGAAGAGCCGAGGGCTTTCACCGGAAGTCCCCTGCGCAACCCATCCGTACTATCCATTGCAACCGTTCGAACGGTATTTTCACCGATATGCTGATGCACTTCCAGATAGATATCGTGACCGTTACGATTAACAAAAATAGCATCGTTGATAGCAGGGAGTTTCACTTCACCCGATTTGGGCATTTCAAACTGAACGTCCACCACAGGACCGATTATTTGAGATATTTTGCCGCTTAATTCCGACATAACTGATAGAAAACTTAATATTTCACTTAACGATCAGTTGCTTTTGCAACAATTTGCGAAGTTACTTTAAATTAACGTTTAAAGAAAATATTTTAATGATAATTCTCAGTAAAAATCTCATTATGGCTTAAGGAGTCGGTGATTGGTGAGGAGTTGGATCGTTGTAAAGCGAGAAATCAGCTAGCGTTCTGAAATGTAGAGAAATTATTTACTGATTTTTTGTGAACCGGAGTGGGGGGAATTTTGTATATTTGTTACGAGTATCAAACGACAAAAAAATGAGTAATTTTTCAGAGATTTGTATTTATGAGGTAAACCCTGACAAGGTTGATGAATTTGAAAAATTGATTAAGGAAGTTGCAGAACACCATAAATCCTTTGCAGGTGTGATTGATGTAAAATATATCAAAAGGACACATCGACAAAAGGACTTCAATTCGGTGAAAAATGGAGAACCTGCAATCCGGCTGACAAGAAAACCGCAAAGCGTGACTTATATTTTATATTGGGAACTTGAAAACGAATTAATCCACGCCGAAGCCACAAAATCCGGATTGGAAAAATTCTACAAACAATTCAACCGTTGTTTAACCACAATGCCGAAAATAATACTTGGAGAGAGGGTACAATAATAAACACTATCGGATATGACAAATCGTTGGGAAAAAACCAGAAAACTTGGGAAAACAAGATACATGATCTTGTCCACCTTGCTTTTTGCAATTACTTATACAATAGTTAAAATTATTATTGAGAATAATTATGACTTAAGCATATTCTATTCATCCTCATTTTGGATCTCCATCGCAACAGGAATTATATGCGGACTAATAGCCTCACATTCACTGTGGAAATTCAATGAGAAAAGATATAAGGAAAATAAGCAATGACCTCCCAATCCACCCTTTTATATCAAATAAAATCTGCCCTATTCGGTGTTGCACTCGGTGATGCGTTAGGGGTTCCCGTTGAGTTTAATAGCAGAGAAACACTTCGCAAAAAGCCGGTTACCGATATGGTTGGCTACAGCACTTATAATTTACCGCCAGGCACCTGGTCCGACGACAGTTCGTTGACTTTCTGCCTTGCGGAGGCTCTTACTGAGGGTTTTGACCTAAACACAATCGGAAGAAACTTTGTCCGCTGGGCTCACGAAAATTATTGGACACCTCGCGGACACGTATTTGACATAGGCATCGCGACACAAAAAGCAATTTATAAACTCTCAAAGGGCGAAGAACCGGAATTAGCGGGTGGTATTGAAGATAGAGACAACGGTAACGGCTCGCTTATGCGAATTTTGCCTTTACTATTTTATATTCTTGACAAAGAAATTTATGAACGTTTTGAGATGACGGCAAAAGTCTCATCAATTACTCACGGACACATTAGGTCAATAATAGCCTGTTTCTATTATCTTGAATTTGCAAGGCAGATTTTGGAGGGAAAAGAGAAATTTGAAATCTATAAATACTTGCAAAGTGAGGTTTCAGATTTCTTGACAGATATTGAAATCGATCCTGATGAAATTTCAAAGTTCGATAGATTACTAAGAAACGACATTGCCCTACTTCCCGAAGAGGAGATTCAAAGCAGCGGTTATGTGATGCACACTCTTGAAGCAAGCATTTGGTCTCTGCTTACAACAGAGAGTTACGAAGATGCCGTCTTAAAAGCAGTCAATCTGGGTAGCGACACGGACACAACAGGAGCCGTTACCGGCGGACTTGCCGGACTTCTTTATGGATTTGACAAAATTCCTGAAAATTGGCTACAACAATTGGCAAGATACAACGACATCGAAAATCTGGCAGAACGCCTTAGTGATAAAATTTGAAGTAACTTCCACATTAATCAATAAAATCCTTTCCACGCAACGCTCTGTTGATTTAAAGCTAAAAAGCCATAAAGAAACAGCTTGGTGGCATAATTTATGCTCACCTTTACGACTATTAACGAATTAAAACCCATAAAATGAAGAATAATATTATTATTTGCCTCTTGGCTATTTTATTTAGCGTACAAGCGTTTGGACAAGAAAAAGTAAGAAAATTGGACTTCAGGTTAGGCGCAGGTCTTTCATTGTTGGGAACCGGAGATATGAGAACATTTAATTATGAAAACGAGTTAAACGTAAAGCTGAACAAATATTTCACAAGCTCGGTTTCAATAAATTTGGGACGCAGTAATCGTGGAGACTTCGAGACCGCCTCATTTACCCAGGGAAATTTGAATATTTTCATCTCGCCATTTAAGAATACCAGACGATTTGACTTCAGACTCGGTACGGGTTTGACTTATTATAATATCTCAGACGCTTACCTGGCATGGCAATCATGGAAAAATGGCGTGTTGATTGCGACGAAACATGAATTTGAGAACCGTACTTCCTTTGGATACAATGTAATTATCGAAGGCTCATTCCTGATTACCAATAGGTTTTTGGTTGGAGTGAAAGCCTTCACTCAGCCCTATCAAAATGGTGATATCAACTCAGGCGTAATGTTAAAACTAGGGATGTTACTATAACGAAACGAATAGTGCTGACAACATACGACTACAAATCATTATTGACTATATTGATATTTTTTCTTACATTTGGCAATGTTTATTTTTGACAATAAACAAAAGTAGTGGAGACCGGAGACCACTTTAAAAACGGGGCGGAACTGAAAAGCCAAACGAGTAAGGGTACTAAAACTTAAATAAATTATGAAGTGGTTTGTAAAATGTATGAAACAGTACGCTGATTTTGGCGGAAGAGCAAGAAGAACAGAGTTTTGGATGTTTGTATTATTCAATATTATTTTCTCTGTAATTGCATCACTTATTGATAGGGCCATAGGGTTTAAAATAGGTGCTATTCAAATGGGAATTATTGGTCTTATCTATTCACTCGCTGTTTTGATTCCGGCATTGGCTGTTAGCGTAAGACGTCTTCACGATATAGGCAAAAGCGGCTGGATGATTTTAATTAATCTGATTCCTTTTATCGGCTGGATTTGGTTTATAGTTTTAATGGTCAAAGACAGCCAACCGGGAGAGAATCAATACGGTCCAAATCCCAAAGAAGTGACAACTTAAAACAAAGAAAATCAGCACATAACATAAACTATATGCTATAGCGGTTTTAAGACTATTTACACCGCATAAGAAAGCCCTTCTCGCGAAGGGCTTTTTGGTCATTTAATTTCCACCTTAATAACACAATTAGGAGTATCATCAAGCATCGCCGGCGGTATTGTCACGAAAAGACCCTCTTGACAGCGACGGAAAGGAATTGGGGTT
>Ga0116158_10004384_pt1 | contig 12080 bp, 8 predicted proteins | sample AD_UKC052_MetaG_FD_89883 | JGI IMG/M metagenome (GOLD analysis project Ga0116158, IMG submission 89883) | Active sludge microbial communities of municipal wastewater-treating anaerobic digesters from USA - AD_UKC052_MetaG | ecosystem: Engineered > Bioreactor > Anaerobic > Digestate | place: USA... | reverse complement strand
CATCTGCGCCAAAAGACACATTGAGTAGCATGTTCGATATGCCAATCACTTCTGCCACTAAGAATGGTCTAAAAATTCACAGAGTAACGACTGGTAGTTACTGTGCATCTAGCGTTCAAGTGCTTGATAATGATTGTGGAACGAATTTAGCTACAAGGTTAACGACTGGATATACAGTTGCAATACGGAATGATAGCCAAGGTAATATCACTATATACGCATCCGACGGGGCATCTATCTTGGGGAGTGGAGCAGTTCGAAACAACCAGGGAGTATTGACTTGCGGGCCGATCAGTCTTACGAGCGATAAGGAACGATGGATTTCAAATCGAATTATCCATGTCGAAATCACTGGTGACAATCAAGTGTTCATGGATTTGACCGACTCACGATCGCAACGAATCAAAATCGGATTCTTCAGCAAGTCCCTTCCTGATTGCAAAGTCCGCTTTATTGCTAATCTTGGACTAGGAAGTTCATAATGGGACTCGCGTGCTTTGATACATGATCCGCCTTCCTGGCGAGCCGGGACGCCGTCAAACAACGTGCGCGCTACCCTCATGCTTTCCCTGCATCTACGCTGCGCGGTAAGAACTTTGACTTGTGCTCCGACCTGCGATTGTGTGGGCCGGGTCCTGACAGTTTGAGGGGGCTTCAGAGTGTGCGGGAGGATCAAACGCGCCGTATCTGCGATGGGAAAGCGGCAAGGGTGCGATCTTGTGAGGAAAGTTTAAGATAGGGTCCTCGTTGGAGGAACTGACTGCGGGCCAAGCGGCATCGCGTGGGCTAGTGTAACCAACCATTGACGTCGCACCTAGCAATAACGCCCAGCGAGCTAGACTTTAACAGCCCAAATATGCGGTGATAACGCCTGCTCAAGAAAAGCGGCACGTTGATCTTGTTCAAAGAGCCACTAAACCATGTCCAGGTTGCTCGACTATGGACTAATTCGGCAGAAGGAAAAAATTATGTCTCATTCAATTAAATTCTTCATGTGGAGTTATCAACGGGCTTTTAAACAAGCAATGCAATATCGCGCGACGGAGCTACTGCGATCGATTGCACCGGCGTTACAGCCGAAAGCACTCTTGGTCGGCGTGAAAAATACGGACAATCCTGATGGTTATCCAGTTTGCCTGGAGCCTGAGGACGGCGAATGGATGCCTCAGATGTACGCTGACTGTGCTCAACGCGCAGAAAAAATTTATGCACAGCATCCTGACCATAACCTTTTTTATGGTGATGAAGCCAGAACGAGAGATAAACCGGAAAACATCCGAAAAAAATCTGTTCAAGCGGCTGTCAAAGAGGCTACAGAGCAATTTGATAAGCAGCAGGGCTTAACAACATTTTACGGATGGCCCGTATCGGTGAATGGCTACGATGTAGTCCCGATGCTTCAATTTGAAAATCTGCAACTCAATCTTTATCCTAAATTGGCACGCCAAATTGAATGGATAAATTTCAAATCTTATAATAGCTTCCTTGATAGTGTTATAGAAAAATTATTACAAGAAGCATCAGCCGCCCTCTCCAGCAAGGAGCCGGGCCGATTCTTCGATACATTTGATACGGATAAAACCAGCATATTGCGACGCGCAGGCTCATCATTCGCTAGTGTTCTATCACTTGTAGCGCAAGATATTGAGTTACAGGGAGTATTTGAGTCCCTAAATGAAATTTCGGCAAAGAGATATGAAGGAACATCGGCTATTGGCGAGATCCTTTTTAGCTCCAAAAAGACTGAATCTATAAATTATAATATAACATTTAAGGCGCCAGTCGCTCTCCGGAACTATCGGTTAGCACGAAAAGTTGTCGAATTGAGCGGAAGTGAGCTTTGTTGTATCTGCACCGGGGCTGAGGGGATTTCTGGACTAGGTTTTCAGAATGACCAAGAAGCAGATGATGTATTTCGTGTCATTTTCTCAGGCTACTACAAATGGGATCTTTATCAAGGGCGAAAGCTGCTCATGAAATCATCATTTGGCGTACCTGATTTACCATCAGTACGCTTACAAAAGGAAGTATTTCAGTCGACGGTCCAGCGTGTGTTTGCATCGCAGATTGTATTAAATATAGAGAAATTATGGCTAATTATTGAATCTTCAATGGAGCAGAAACATGGCACCATGATTGTACTCTCTGATATTGCTGCGCAGGAAGCCGAAAGACTTAGTACCCAGTCAATAAAGATACAGCCCGTAGAGCTGACGCCAGATCTTGTTCGGCGTATCAGTAGCATCGATGGGGCAATCTTAATTGATCCTCAAGGAATTTGTTGGGCGATTGGCGTCATACTAGATGGTATGGCCACAGAGGACGGTGATCCATCGCGAGGTGCTAGATTCAATTCCGCTGTTCGATATTCCCAAACTTCAGCAGCACCCGTAATTTGTTTAGTTGTTTCAGAAGATGGTTACGTGGACATGTTACCCCAATTGCTTCCACAAATACGGCTATCGGAACTCGAACAGAAAATTAGATTGTTGAAGACAAAAAATATCAATAACTATCGCGAAACTATTTCCTGGCTGGAACAATACCGATTCTACTGTACTACCGAACAATGTGAATCTATAAATCAAGAACTTATTCGTATCGAAAGCGCTCCTCGCGATGCAATGGAGATCCGGCTGAAAACGGAACCCTTTGTTCCAGACGAAGAGATGAATGATATATATTACCTGCCGGAATCCTCATGATTGACCGCTTAGCGGATCGAGCTGCAGCTGCGCTTGCACGTAAAGACTGAGGCCATCAAATCCCTTGCGCGCGCCGTCGACGGGATTTGGCGCTACATACAAGCGAACGGAAGGCGGCACCTCTATCGGTGGGGGGATAAGCAGAGCGAGGGAGAGGAGTTCGCGCGAAGGGACTCGGGTGATGGAGAAGGGGCGCAGCGGCCCCGTATTGCTTGGGTAAGCCTAACCCAAGATGAGCTTGCTTGAGTCAGACTTACCCAATCTCGGACCTGTGCGGGCGCGCGTCTCTGCTGTCGTCCTGGTGGCCGCGAGGTGCCGGGCGGCCCAAGTTTCAAGGGGCTGCAGTGATCGCGCTGCTGCAGTTCACCTGGGGTGCTGCGGCGAACACATGCCAGACCCGAGCAACCGGGGGCGCTCCGGCTTGTGGTCCTAGCAGGGCTTTTGTGTGCTTGGTGCGGACACATCTTCGAGGATTCTGGGGGCGCGGGAGGGTTAACCCTTGCGCTGCCCCGTTCACCATCGACGGAGCCAAGTCCCGATCATATTCTTGGAAGGACGGAGATCTGAATTCGGAACAAAGCCAAGTTTCTCAGCGGCCCGGGTCGCTTCAGGCCGAAATCTATTGAACCTCTCTCTTAATGGTATAGAAGCAAAATTCTTCCGAATTCTTAGCCACGGAAGATTTAATCCAACTTTCGGTGACTCGGAGGAAAGCATCAACAACTCGCTACTGCCTCTATCAGATTGGACGAACCGACTTATGCGCACTTGTGACGCTCGGCTGCAACGTCGAGTGTTAGAGACGATTCTTTGGAGTGCTTCCCTGGTGCTCTCATGTCCTGTGAAGTAGACATTCCGTTCAGCAAACAATACTTGTAGCCCGTTTAGCGCTTTAACGGCTGAGACATCGGCCAGCTGAACTATGTTTTTATGAGTAGCGAGTTGATATGCAAATGGATCATATTTAATAAGTAAATGACGTGGAGATATTGGCAGAAAAAATATTATTCCATGGCATATAAAGCCTTTATTCCCGAAAGCCTTCACTCCATCCGACCAGTGATTATGAAGCACAACACCTAAATCGCTAATTGCAAACTCAATGTCAGATTCATTTACAATGATTGCATCCTTGAGATCAAAAAGCAGTGGTGCGATGCTAAGGGAGTCTAATAAACTTTCAAGCTCTGGATTCGAATCGCCATCGGAGGCAGCAAACCGTGCTGCCAATTCTTTGGCTTCATGGGCCTTCGCGCTCTGCACCATACCCTCGTTTAAGGCGCTTATCCTTTTGTTGTGCTCTCGGCCTGCGCCTTCGGTGCGACCATGCTGCGCTGCAATAAAAGCGATAAGCTCACTCCATGCCTCTGTCCTAACTTCTGGTAATACTAATGTTCGGACGATATCTTTTATGGTGCTTGCTACGACTCCTTCAAGCCGTGCCAATCTTTTTTCCACTATTCCATCTTTGCCATAGATGAAGTTCTTCGCACATTGGTGACGAATAGAGGATTTCGCCCTGACTTGATTTTTGTCAGCATCAAGCACCGCAATGGCGCTTCCTCCCGTACCCTCGACGGCAAACGGCCGGAGAAGCATTTTAGGAACGTAGTGCTGATTCTTACTCTCGGTCCTCTGAGTGTCCATGGCCAGGGATCTAGGGATGTAAGGCCCCAAAGTCAAGTACTCAAGGAACAGGCTCCAGCCCACACAAGCATCGCTAAGCTCACAAGCCGCAAGCTGAGAGCACGTCGTGCCTGCTCGTGTCTGCACTGCAGGCGTCCGCAGTGATGCCCAAACGAGCTGCAGTAGCGCGACCTTCCTAGCCGCTGTACTGGTATGCGTATTGGGAGACGGGCGGCAGGGCTCGCGCCAGAATGCAAAAGCGATACATCGGCAAAGCGCCAGCCACCGCCACGCCTGAGGAGCTGCGCGCAGTCTTCGAACTGCGCCAGCAGCGCCGCGTCGAAGCCGAAGACCGCAAGCGACGCCGGGACACCCGGAGCGATACCAGCGACAGCAGGACGGGCAGCACTAGCGGCAGCAGCGGCACTAGCGGCAGCGGCAGTACAAGCGGCGGCAGCAGCTACAGAGGCCGCGACGGACGCAGCTACATCAGCGACCGCAACAAGAGCGATCCATTTTCCACACGGCGCCCGCCGCCCATCGAAGAGGACTTCGAGGCCATCGGGCCCGAAGCGCGGCGCAATATTGAAAACCCATTTTTGAAAGCGCTTTACTTTCGATCCGGCGATATCTGGCTAAGTCTGCCGCTCGGGTGATGGAGGGGGCGCAGTTGCCCCTAGTTGCTTGGGCAAGCCTTACGCAAGCAAGCTCATCCTTAGTCAGACTTACGCAAGCATTGACACTGCGCCGGTATGCTTCGCTGCTTTCGTCCTGGCCGTCTCGATGTGTCAGCCGGGCAAAAAGTGACGGAGGGGGGCGCTGCGGCAGCTCGTTTGGGGAGCCCTGCAGATGCCTTCAGCCCAGACCCGAGCAAGTACGAAGCGCTGCGGCTTGCGGCTCGTCGCTTGTCATCCTCGCGGGGCTTGTGTGGGCTGAGCGCTGACAGTTTTACGGGGCTTCAGAGTATACGGAAGGGCTCAGCCTTCCGCATGATCGGCGCAAAAGCGGCAAGGGCGCGAAGTTGCGCGGGAAGGTCAAGGCTGTGTCCTCGTCGGAGGCGAGGTTGCCGACGGATCTTCGATGGCTGACAACCCGCATAGTGCTTCTGGCAGAAGATCACATAAAATGCAGATGAACTATTGGAGAAATCCCTTTAGGCCATATCCACGAACCTAACAACTTAGTCGCAAAAACCTGCTCCAGCCAATATGCTAGCGCAGAAATGATGCCAATAATCATTGATCCTAAAAGCTATAATTCAAATGGTCGCAGGCGGTCTCTTATTTGTTTATACTTTTCCCATGGCAAATCAGAATATGTCTTCATATGATCCATTGCTGCTCTGATATATCGATCCAATTCACCAAACAAGCGTTGGCGTTCTTCAAACCCTGGCAGCAATTCATCTAGTGTGCATCCCATGTGAACTATTTTAGTTCTTAGACCAATCGTTTCCCGTGTAGATTCATCTTTCTGGCCAGTCAAAACTTTAAACCTTTCCATTAATAGATTATATTCGTTTTGATCTGTAGCAACATATCTGGAAATAATTTTTTTGACTTCCTGGAATCTTCTATATTCACCTGGAAAAGCGAGATACTCTAGAAGGCTTATCGCTTGAGTGAATCGTATTGTTGGGCTATCGGTCTCCAGTAGAGCTGTGTAAAGCATCAAAGAATGGTTTAATATGTGGCCGACTTCTCCATTTTTTGGAAACATCTCCTGTTCAATATAGCCAACTGACAGCCCTAAACCTTTCGTGACGGTGTGACTGAAAGGATCACCGCCTATGATGCGACCTTCACCTCTTGTGTGATTATAAAGAGTTGCGCCTGCCATCATACGATTAGAATAGATAGTTCCAGCACGCCCAGGCAAATTATAGATATCATCTAGCGAGCAATGACGGTACCTAATGGCATTCAAACATTCCTTGTCAACATAATTCGATAATATTCGAATGAAATCTGTATTCTCTTTGTGACTATTATTTCTAAATTTTTTCCAATCGAAAGAATATGGAAATACAACCACGGCATTTGCATCGAGTATCTGAGAATCCATGCCAGACGCTGCGGATACATGCGCTGCTAGGCGATTAGACCCTTCTTGGTCATAAATAATCTTCAGGCATTTCAAATCAATATCGTACTTCGGATAAAATGAAATACCCAGCGGACCATTACAGCGACCGAATTCAACTAACAGTCTGGTAATTGGCATTATTACGAGATGAGTATCGTTCTTTAAAGCGTCCAAGTGATCCTTGGGGAATTCTTGGTTATCGCTATCGTCCATTTTGAGCTCCTAGCCTCAAGCCTATAGGCGCATGTCTAACATAGAATTGGCAACGAGCAAGTAGCCAGGGTACCACCGCTGGGGATTGTGAGGCGGTGCTGGCTGGGTTGCAAGTGCCGCACAGACCAAGCCCAGTTGATGGGCAACGCGGCCAGCGGCGATGCTCAAGCTCGCGTTCCGCATCTCCCCGCTCTGCTCCATCCCTCCACTCTCTGCTGCCAAAGTGACACGGCCTGCAACTGGCTTTCTGAAGGCGAAGATGATGCCAGACCACACCACTTGACCAGACAACCAGCAGTCGTAGTTGGGCACCTCGCCTCCGATGCTGTCACCGTCTTAGAAATCCCTCAAAAGTTCGCGCCGTTGCGGCTTTTTCGTCGGGGCTGCGGATCGTTTTGCCCTTCCGCGCGCTCTGAAGCCTCGGAAAACTGTCAGCCGCCAGCTCACACAAGCCCCGATTGGAGCACAAGCCGGAGCGCTCCCGCTGGCTCGGGACGGGCACTAAGGCAGCCGCCGCACTCCCCGGCAACCAGCAGCAGCGCAACCACTGCATCTACAGCCCCATATCGAGACGCGGAGCCACTTTGTCTCCCATGTGCTGAAGTCCTTTCGTGCTATCGGCCAAAGCTCTGCTTGATGCGGTCCCATGCGACGTTGAGGCGCTGCATGGTTTCGATATCGCCGCCTCGGTCGGGGTGGGCGCGCTGGACGGCTTCTCGGTAGGCTTGCTGCGCTTCCTCGAAGGTCGCGCCCCGTTTGGCGTTGATGGTGGCGAAGTCCTCCTCTATCGGTGGGGGTCTGCGCCGAGAGAACGGATCGTTTTTGGTTCGGTCGTAGCGGCTGCGGTCATTGCGGCCCGTGCTTCCTGTGCCGCTTGTGTTGCCCGTGCCGCCAGACGTGCCCGTGTCTGCGCTCCCGCTTGCGCTGCTGCCCGTTCTGGCGTCTCCCCCTGGCTCTGGAGCGGTCGCCGCCCGTGCTGCTGCCTGTGCCGCTTCTGGTGTCGCGGCGGCGCTTGCGCTCGGCGGCCCCGGCGCGCCTGGCGTAGCTCGAAGATAGCGCGCAGCTCCTCGGAGCTCGTGGTGGCGGAGGCTCTGCTGCGGAGGCTCTGCTGATGTACCTTTTCTGCATACATGCGGCGCTCCTAACATACCCGTGGGTCACAGACGGCCCGGACAGAGTGGGGCAGTGACCCATGGTTCTGTTAGGAGAGCCCTTTTACTTTCCTGCGCGTTGCGCCGAAACACCCGGTTGAAGTTCCTAACCCCACACCTGCGTCCCCGGTGTTCGCTAGGAGCCTTGGAGTCGCTTGGCTTTTGTGCTGCGATCCAGTCTCGTGCTTCCTGACAGATCCCTGCTGCTCCTTACTTTGTGATGTCCAGCTCACCGGTCATGCCGTTCTCAGAGTGCTCCAAGATGTGACAGTGAAAGAGCCACTTACCGTCGAAGCCATCGAATCGCACAGCAAGCTGCAGTGTCTGTTTTCCTTTGATATTGACGGTATCTTTCCAAGCGCGAAATGGCTCAGGGATACCTCCGCGCGAAAGCACTTGAAAGAAGAAGCCGTGGATGTGAAACGGGTGGTCGATCTCCTCATCACTTATCACTTCCCACAGCTCGGTTTCGCCCAGCTTCGCGGCCAGCGGCGTGATATTTGGGAAGGCTTGGCCATTGATTGTAAACGATGGGGAGCCGCCAGCAGAGCCGCCATGACCACCGCTGTGCCCACCGCCACTTGCAGGCTGATTTTCAGCCAAGACAAACATGCGCGAGCGAACAGGTACAGGTAGCGCATCGATGGAGCGAAAGTTAGGTTGCAACATCGGTGTTGTCGTTGCAACCTCACCCGTATAACGAACCTGCATTACTTTGGCAGCGGGGAGCATGCCGCTGCCATGGCCTCGCTCGTAAGGCATCGTCATGATGTCTAGCTCTTCACCAGGACTGCCCGTTGCAGTGACGACGACATCGGCTCGCTCACCTGGAACCAGCATCAGCTCATCAAGCTGGCGGGGCACTTCTAGTAATCCACCATCTACCCCAAGTAACGTCAGCTTGTGGCCCGGCAGTGCCAGCCGAAAGTAGCGCGCATTTGCTGCGTTGATGAATCGAAATCGGTGCCGTTCCCCCGCGCGCAGTGTTGTGATCGGACGTGGCTTCCCGTTTACAAGCAGCAGATTCCCCTGCCTCCCAATCATCAGCTCATCAGCGGAGCCTTGGGGCATCGGCATCCCGTCTGAATCCAAGTACACATCATCCAAGATTGCGACACGCTCAGCGCTGAGTGTGGGCTCCATCGGGCCGCGTACTACGATTGCGCCGTACAGTCCCTTCTCAACTTGCACATCCGATCGATGATGTGGGTGGTACCAGAATGTCCCTGCATCCTGCGCTGTGAAGGTGTAGTCAAAGGAGCCGCCGGCTGCAATCGGTTGCTGCATCAGCGTTACACCATCCATGTCGTTTGGTACACGCACGCCGTGCCAGTGAATCGTCGTCGGCTCAGGCAAGCTATTCTTGAAATGCACGATGACCTTGTCGCCGACCTTGACCTCCAGCGTTGGCCCTGGCGTGCCGCCGTTGTAGGTCCAGACAGGCGTCATTTTTCCAGGCAGAAACTCAGCCTGGCCGACCTTCGCTTCGAGGTCTACTTCGACAATGTTTGGGTCTGCATTTTTGTCTGCAAACTTCAGCAAGTCCCAGCTGCCCTGATAGGGCGCCACATCCAGTACCTGCGGCAACATCATCGTGCTGTGATCCATGCAGCCTGCAGCAAGCGCAATCAGCCCCCAGGTAGCAAGGCATCCGGCAAGTCCATTTAATTTCTGTCTCATTGTAATTTCCTCACGCGGTTGATTAGGCAAGCCGTGGTAGCAAGCCGCGCTGCCGCCACAGCAGAAAAGTCGATTCATGCGCGAGCGTGCCACTGCCTGCTAGTTCACAAGATTCACGCTGGCGTCGGGCATCCTAAAAAGCAGCGTCGGGCATCCCCACGTCGGCCGTGCCATCGCCCTTGGGCTCAGCGGCAGCGGGCACAAGATTCATCCGACACAGCGGGCAGGTTCTCGGTACTGAAGACACAACTTTCGGGTGCATTGGGCACGTCCAGCGTGAGACCGATTCACCCGCGATAGGCGAGTGGTTCTTGTTACAACCAGTGCCAGTGGCTGTCGTCACAGCGCAGACAAGCGCTGCACTGATGAAGATTCGGCAGAGGGCAGTTCGTGCGATGTGAGTCATCGACTCTCTCTCCTAAAAAAAGGGAACGACTCGTCCGCTGATGAAGGCGCGAGCTAGATGTTTAGCCACCAACAGCGTGCATCAGGTTCGGCGTAGCTCTACCTCGCTAGCCAGCGCTTTGGCCTAGGGGCCATAGGTCACAGCAACTGCGATGGACCCAAGGTGTGTAGCGCGGACGTAGGAATGCTGACGCGCTGGATTCGTCTGAGAAAACGAAGCCGCCGAGGTGGTTAGATGCGCAGGATTTTGCGGAGGGAGGGAGGCGGACCTAGAGGCGGAGGCCCCGTGCGCGCAAGCGGAAGTCGAAGTGTCGGTTGAAGCGAAGGTTGCGCAAAGGCCAGAACAACGGCGACCAGCGCGGGCAGTTGAAGTCCATGACCCGCATGCGGCTGCGGTGGACGCTGTGCATCAACGGTTGGCTGATCCTCTGGAACACAGCAGCGAGCGCTGACTGAGGGCGGATCGGACGGGTTTGCAGATTCTGCGCTACAGCACGGCCCAAGAACGTGCTCACCACCCATCTCATAGCAAACGTACACAGGCAACGCAGGTAGAATGGCCCGAAGCACGAGCACAAAAAACAGCAGGATGGAGGCAAGATGGCGCACTCCCTTGCAAGCTAGCGCTTTGGATGTAGCGTTGCAATCAACTTTCTGTTGGGCTCGTCGGTCGTGCTTGCCCTTCGACTGCGAGCGTCAGTACCAAAGATGAGAGTCGGCGGCAAGCGTGGCGGTAGTGCTGCATGTAGTAGCGGTATCTTGGAGCGGTAGTGCTTTCGGAAGTTTGAGTTCGTCGGTAGTTGTGTAGACCCTGCCATTGCTGGGTTATTCTCAACGCCAAGGTGGTGACAAATAGGCTGCAACTGCACGCCGCTAGAGCCGTGCTGCGCGGCAAGCGCGATCGGTGCTAACAGCATCAGCTGCTGTCGCATGGGCTGCAGAGACTCCGAAAGTAGGCGCACCAGCGCGCTGACGCGCGACCCAGCCTACTTCAGTCACTCCCAGCGCTGCGCCACACGCACATGGAGGCCACAAGCAGGCCACTCCCACGGCGCTTTGCTCAGGCCGAGCCCAAAGCGCACTTGCAGCCCATCAGCACATACTTTGCCGTATTCTGTGCTCAGGCCCTACCTTAGTTGGTTAAGTTTGCACCGTAGACGGTTTCGTTTGAATGGCACAGCCTCAGTCAGCCGCTTGATCATCTGGAGTGGAAAGTTGGCATCCGAGCCTACACATAAGCCGAACAGATCGCGGCGGCCTCGCGTGAGGTTCCCAATCACAGGGTGGCACAGCTGCCCATGGAGTTTTCATGCTGCCCCCCTCGCCGCAACATGCGACCGCTGCTTCTGCGATTCGGTTGGGCATCGGCCCCAACCTAGCGCAGTTTACGCTGCTGGTCGTGGTGAACGCTTTTGTTGGAGCCATGATTGGCATGGAGCGCAGCATCCTACCGGCGCTTGCTGCGCAAGAATTTCACCTGACTGCACGGACAGCAATTCTGTCGTTTATCGTCGTATTTGGCATCAGCAAAGCACTGACGAATTACCTGGCTGGCCGCCTGTCTGACGTGGTGGGTCGCAAGCGAGTTCTCGTCGCTGGATGGCTCATTGCTACACCTGTTCCGTTGCTACTAATGTGGGCCCCAAGCTGGTACTGGATACTGCTTGCCAACTTCCTGCTTGGAGTCAGCCAGGGGCTTACTTGGTCTACGACCGTGATCATGAAGATTGATCTCGCGGGCGCCAAGAAACGTGGGCTAGCCATGGGGCTCAATGAGTTTGCAGGATACCTTGCAGTGGCTGGCAGTGCGCTTGCGACCGGCTGGCTTGCGACGCGCTACGGACTTCGGCCGCAGCCATTTTACCTGGGCGTTGTCTTCATCGCTGCAGGTCTTGGGCTGTCGGTACTTGCTGTGCGCGAGACGAAGCACCACGTCGTTTACGAGTCGAGCCTGCAAATAGCGCAGCCCGCAGAGACTCAGCCCACGCAGCGCGAAGTTTTCTGGCGCACGACGCTGCTGGACCGAAACTTATCGAGCATCAGTCAGGCGGGTCTGGTCAACAATCTAAACGACGGTATGGCCTGGGGACTATTCCCTATCCTTTTTGCAGCAGCGCAGATGAGTCTCAGCCAAATCGGCGTGCTGGCAGCAATCTATCCTGCGACGTGGGGAGTGGCGCAGCTCTTTACCGGAGCATGGTCGGATCGAGTGGGT
>Ga0116158_10004375_pt1 | contig 12089 bp, 10 predicted proteins | sample AD_UKC052_MetaG_FD_89883 | JGI IMG/M metagenome (GOLD analysis project Ga0116158, IMG submission 89883) | Active sludge microbial communities of municipal wastewater-treating anaerobic digesters from USA - AD_UKC052_MetaG | ecosystem: Engineered > Bioreactor > Anaerobic > Digestate | place: USA... | reverse complement strand
TCCTAAAGCGCCGAAGACCGCGGCGCAGGCGCATGGGTCTTCTGCGTCATCGGCTTGTCCGTTCCCCCTGAAGACCCATGCGCCTGCGCCGCGGTCTTCGGCGCTTTAGGACTGGACCCGCTACCCGTACCTGCGGCCCCACCCGAATTCACCATCACCATCGTGCCCTTGATGAACACCCCCGCTGGATTGATGTCGATGAAGTTGCCGCCCACCTTCAGGGTTAGCTGTGCACCCGCTTCCAGCACCACGGTCATACCGGCCTTGAGGTGGATCTCCTGGCCGGCATCCACGGCCATGCGGGTGCCCATCTTGCCCTGCCAGTCCTGACCGACCTTCAGGTGCACGCCGCCGCCGACCTTGACCAGATCGTCACCAGCGATGTCGGTGTGCACGTCGGCTTCCAGCTTGTGGAGCACATCTTTCTTGACGTTCAGATGGCTCTCGCCGCCGACGAACTCGGTGCGCTTGTTCTTGGTGTGGAGGGTGTGGTCCTTCTCGGCGTGGAGGTAGACCTCTTCGCCGCCCTTTTTGTCTTCGAAGCGCAGTTCGTTGAAGTTGGAGGCGCCGCCGCCCTTGCTGCTGCGGCTCTTCAGACCCCAACGGGTTTTTTCGGCGGGCAGGCTGTAGGGAGGCCGGTTTTCGGCGTTGTAAACGCTGCCGGTGATGAGCGGCCAGTCGGGGTCGCCCTCCAGGAAATCGACCACAACTTCCTGACCGATGCGTGGCAAGGCCAGCGCGCCGTAGCCGTTGCCAGCCCATTGCTGGGCCACGCGGATCCAGCAACTGCTGTCTTGGTCAGCACGGCCGTAGCGGTCCCAGCGGAACTGCACTTTCACCCGGCCATGCGCATCGGTGTGGATCTCTTCGCCTGCTGGGCCGACCACCACCGCGGTCTGCGGGCCTTGGGCAAGCGGCTTGGGTGTTGTGCGCGGTGGGCGGTATTGCTGCTTGTTGGGAATGGCGCTGACGCTACTGCTGAACTCGAAGCCAGTGCCGCCGCCACTGGTTTCGGCGTTGCCGCTGGCCGAGTAGGTGGCGCCGACGACGAGGTGCTTGTCGTTGAAGGGTGCCACCGGATGGCGCGTGAGTTTGTAGACGCAGCCGGGCTGAAAACCACGTACGTTGCCCGAGCCAGTGAAGGACTGGTACTGGGTGTGAAACTCGTCGATTCGAACCCGTGCATAGTGCTGACCATCAGCAGGTTTTTCATACTCGGCCGGGTAGTCGTAGAACTCGAAGGTGCCGTAGGGGTGGCTGACCGGCTTTTCGGCGAAAGCCTCCAGACGGGTGCGGGGTGTCAGGGGGTTGTAGTCGTTGACGACGTATCGGCCGGGCTGGATTTCGTGTTGGCTGTGCCAGTGACGCACCAGCTCCACGTCACCGCGATCTTCTTCGTCGAAGCGGATTTCGTCATAGCCGGGATAGGGCTTGTGGGTGCTGCTGTTGTCAACCAGGGTGACAGTGTGCTTGCCGTTGTCGTGCTCGACAAAGTAGTAGATGCCTTCCTGTTCGAGAAGGCGGTTGACGAAATTGAAGTCCGTCTCCCGGTACTGACAGCAGAACTCCCACGTCGGATAGCTGGCTGTGGTGCTGTTCTTGAAGCTGGCCAAGCCGCCGTGGGCCTTGAAAACTTCCTCGACGATCTGCGGTACTGTCTTGTTCTGGAAGATCCTGCTGTTGGCCTGACGGGTCAGGAACCACAACCAAGGGTGTACGGTAGCTTCGTAAACATAGGCTTTGGTTTCCTTGGCGCCAAGAATGGAATCTCGGATCTCGGTGACGCCAGCCCAGCGGGTAACGTAGCCGTTGAAATAGCGCTGACGCCCTTTGGCGAGTTCGATCCGGACGGTCACGTTCTGGCCCAACATCTTGTCGGCGATGATGTCAGGGCGCTTGCTCTTGAGCCTCAAGGCGAATTCGCTGATACGAGACAGGTGCTCGTGACCACTGAACTCGATCAAGGTGAATACATCAGGGCCAAGCGGGGTGGCGATGTCGAGTGATCGGGCCATATGCACTCAGTCAATCGAAAAAGGTTGGGGCGTCGGCGCCGAGTCTTGGCGACATAGACATGCGCAGATCGTCTGCATCCCGCTCATTTTGGCGCTGTCCCAGCCAGGATGTCCAACCGAGCCTCGGTGCTTCTGTGCCTAGAATGCAGGCAGGTACCTCGGGGTACTGCAGCACGAGTTGTAACTCCCAGTCGAACTCAATGCCTGCGTAGTGTGCCACTAGATCGATCAATTCGGTGCGCGCTTGGCCGCCAGGCAGGAAATGGCAATAGCGAAGGAGTGTCATCGGCCCTGCCACGATGCGGAATCGAGTGGTGCAGTCCCACACTCGGTCACCAAGAACCGCGTCCTGCCCCAGCCCGCTGAATCGTATGCTGAGGCTCGTTCGCTGATTGGCGGGAATGGGTAACCAGCGGGCCGCAAACTCTTCGATGCGAAAAGGAATATCAAAATGGCAAACCAGCATCTCTGCCAGTGGCTGGGGATTGCGTACCCTCCGAGACAACACGGCGGCAAAAGCCATCTTGAATCCGGGAGCAATGTCATCGCGCTGGTGCAACGACCCATACGCCAAACCGGCAAGGGCACGCAAGCGGTCGGCCAGAGGGTGCGGTCGGTCAGGACGATCCATGCCGACCACTGCTTGCGTGTCGCTCCAGGCCCGATACAACAGGCCAAGGTGCCGACGTTGCAGCACGTTGATCCAAGCCACAAAACTGGCGTCACCTCGCTCACCCTGAGGAGGGAACGACAATTGGTGTGCAAACTCTGTCCAGGCGTAGGGCAAAGCACCATTGGGTCCTAAAAGACCAACCGCGGTCTGCTCAACACGAGGCCGTTTGTACGCGCCCGCTTCCGGCTCAACTTCAACAATTTCCTGGCGTGCAAACTCCATCAGCAAGGCCTGATCGATCCGGATCGGATCCTCTTGGGCATGGTGTCCGTAACCGAGCATCGGCTTGTTGGATTGCACTCCGTGCAGCAAACGCAGCGCACCAAACAGTTCGACGGGTTGATCAGGGTTTGTGAGCACGGAAATGACTTCATTCAGCTCCCAAGCCTCCGGCGGCGGGGGCGGGGGGGCTGCAGCGTTGAACTGGCGCTCGCTCAGCACGACAGCTAGCGCATCCACAAATGCAGATGCGTCAGGACGCTGTAGCACCGTGCGCAGCGCGCTCAGAAACTCGGGCGGCGACCGAAGCGAGTCATCCATTGTAGTGTCTCCGCTCGGTCCGAGAGATCCAGGTGGGTTTCCACGAACGAGTTGATGGACGCATGGGCGGCCAAGTAGTTTTCCAAGACTGCACCCAACAGGAAAGGCGATCCACCATCAAAAGCGCGGTCACCCATGGACAGCCGCACAGATAAGCCTCGACCGAGCGCGATCGGGCCGCCTCCCGGGATGCGGCGCGTCACCTGCTGAACCTGCACCCCCTGCAGACCTTCGGCCTGCCGTTGCAGAAAATGCCCCGGCATCGTGGCGTAAAGACCCAACATGGCGCGCAGGGCATCCGCCCCGTTGCCGTCATCCTGCAGCGACAAGTGGTTGACGAACAGATGGCTCAGAGCCACCCAAGGATCGAATCCGTCTACTGGTGAAGCCAGTGGGTCAGAAGGCCCGGCCACACAAAGAACCTCGCGAATCGGCACAGAGTCGATCGTTTCATACATCGCATTGGCGGATTTGGCCTGAGCCCGAAGGTAGAGCGGTAAATGTCGGTTCGAACACAAGGCTCGAACCGACAAGTACTGCAGATCCTTGCCAAATGGGGGCGTTGCAGGCTCGGTCACTGACATGAATACTTCTGCCCCAGGATACGTCAGTGCTTGGCCACGGGACTCGACCTCCGTGGGGCGGCGGCTTTCGCGGCGGAGCATGTAATAGCTGTCCGCCCTAGAACGTCCGTTCGAAATGGTTTCAAACAGGGGCGCAAAGCGCCGTTCTCGTCCCCCGCCGCCGCCGACCACATCAAGCACATGCACGATCTCGTGATCGCGCGGGCGCATGCGATCTCCAACCAGGTGGAACTCAGTCAGTCCGGGAGCAACGTCAACGCGGTCCAATAGACGCTCCCGCAAATTCACTGCGGGCACGCAAAACAGCCTTAGCGTGCTGGCTTTGACGGAGCTTTCAAGCCGGGGGAAGACGCTTGAAAAATAGAAATTCAGGTAAAGCGAGCGCCCCTTGAATCCTTGCAGGACTTTTCGTAAGCCGGAGATTTCAACAAATCGGAACTTGTCGGGCAGAGCCGCATATTCTTTGAGTATCCTAAAACCAGCATGACCACGGCTCGGTATCCGGAACATGGCCTCCTGCGCATCGAATCCGATGTGGGTCAGGCAGCTAGGGGGCAGCCAAGCATGTATTGAACGGGAACCGGCCTTTCCAGACAAGCCCACGCCAATGCACCGCCCGCCTAGAAGTTCCATCAACTGCATACCGTAGGCATCCGGCGAATCGACATAAAGAGGCAAGCTGTCCAATGGTATGCTTGCCCAATCGGCGTCACCAAGCACCTCAAGTTCAAGTCTCAGGCTGGACATAGCCTGGACGCCATCCTGGAAAATGCCCCCAGCAAGCTCTGGTCGGGCTGCCGTATAAGTTGCTGCCGATAGCGCTATCGGCAGCAACTGGAGATCACGCGTGGTCTCGAACTCGCACCGAACCTCAATGTTGCCGCGCAGGCTCCCCCGCACACACGATCCACGTGGATACACGGGACCACTCGCGAGCTCGGATCTGGTCGGGTCGGGCTGCATCTGCAGGATGCAGGCGGATGGTGATGGGGCCAGCCAACCTGGAAACAGAACTTCGAGTAGCTGCTGCGTAAATTCAGGGTACTGCTTTTCCAGCTTGAGCCGAACACGAGCAGACAGAAAAGCCACGCCTTCGAGCAAGCGCTCGACGTAGGGATCTTCAACACGGTTCTCGTCCAACGCCAGACGAGCTGCCGTATCCGGAAATTCGCGCCCGAACTCCGCGGCCTCCGAGCGTAGGTGCAGCAACTCTTCGTTGTAAAGATCGATGATGCGTGAGTCCATGGCGTGCTCTGTCAGCGTCCCATATTACGAGTGTCGCTATCGCAGTTGTCGACCCGAGCGCGACCGCTCTCCGTGTCGATTTCGGTTTGCACGACGAACTCCAAAGGCACTGGATCTGCCCGCAACTCACCTCGGACCATGAACCTCAGTTTGTTGAATCTGTGCTGATCCGCCGGGTCTATAGGCACAACCTCCAAAGTATGCCGGTCAATGCGTGTTTCAAACGCGAGAATCCGGGCATGGATACTCCAGCGGATCTCCTCAGGTTTCATACTCGACTGCGGCCGCCCGGAATAGGGGGCAATGCCAAAACAAAGCACGGAATTTGCCACAGCTTCGGGAATGAAGCAGGACTTTCCGGCGGCGTCCTTAGCCAGAGACAGTGGAGCCTCGGTATTGAGGAGCCACTCCAGGTTTCGGATCATGTCGCGGCGGACATCCTCCCACGTGTTGAGGGCCGGCCGAGTCCGCAACGATTTTCCATCGCCTCTCCAGCGCTCCAGTAGGCAAGGCAGAAAGATCGTCATCCGCAGTGTCGTCTCTTAATCGAAGCGCAGTTCTCGAATATCCAGATAGCCGGTTTCTCCGGTATCGGCCAGCAGAGTCTTCTGGCCCCGCCCCAAATACAGTTCTTCGTCCAACGCCTCCCACTCCGTACTGCGAGATAAGCGTTGCTCGTCGTTCAAGTTTTCAGGGTATCGCACCGGAATAAATACCTCAACCGCGCCTTCGTCGGTGACTTCAAGCAAAGCGTGCTGCCACATCCGGTCACGAATTTCGGTGGGCGGCCGACAGGTGAGAGATCGCACCACCCCCCAGGGCACCCAGAGGTAGCGCCCCTGAGCGATGACCTCCAAACAGGGCCCCAGCCGGGCATCCCCGTCGCAAAGCCATGCAAACGACTGCTTGTTGATGCTCCCGCTCCTGACCTCAACGGCTTCGATCACCGACTTGAGCAATGGCAAAGCTGCGCTTGTGTGTCCTTCCGCCAAATGAGGCAATGCAGCCACCTGCGATGCAAACCACGGTGGAGGCTCCCCCAGACAAGTGGGAACTGTCTCTCCCCGGAGCACAGACAGCCTTCGCTCCTCGGCGGCCAGCAGCCCGTGACAGGCCTGGACCTCCATGGCCCAAGTGCTGTCAAGTTGCGCGATCATGTCTAGCTGCTTGCGGGCTCGATCAAACTCTCCCCGCGCTGCAAATATCTGCCACAGCGCACTTCGATATCGAATATCAGAGGGAGCCGACTGTGTCTTCGTTCTTGCATCCTCAAACATCTGCTCCAGCGTCAACACCTGCATAGTGCCCTCGATTGTCGTGATGCACGGAAGAACCACGGTGATTCGGCCGGCCGGGGCGCTTGACATCCCGGCCGGCGGGATCGTCAAGGTCAAACAGACTGGTTCTTCTGAACGTTGAAGCCGGAGATCACCGGCCCTCCCTTCTTCGCGCCATTGTTGTCCTGCTCTTGGAACTCAACCTTGTACTGGGCAAATGCCAAGCTGACGGACTCGTTCGGCGTGTCGCCCGAGTTGCTTCCGGACGGGGCTACCGACGAGACGATTACATCCGTCAGAGTGATCTTGAAGAAATCGACGGCGGCCGAACCACCGGCCTTGCGGCAAGTCAGCACTGCTTCCTTGAGGTGGGCGCCCGTGCAGCAGGCATGCATCAACTTTGGTGAAGCTTTGTCCACATTATGTGTGAACGTCAGATCACCCATGTTCACTTTGCCTGCGCCACCACCGGTGGCTGCGCCGAAAGACGTCGTTTGGGACATATTCCAACCAAAGTTCTCAACCTGAATCTGCCCTTCAAAGCCGGCGATAACCGACTGGCCCGGAATGGAATCGATCTTGATGTGGATATCTACAGCCATGGTGCCCTCCTGTGTATGGAGTTAGTGAGGAAAAACCGTCAGCTCGCCCGTTGAGCCGGTAGCTCGGAAACCAGGCGAAGCGAAATGTTGAGGCCCTCAAGCTGATAGTGTGGCCTCAGGAAGAACTGCGCGTTGTAATAGCCAGGGTTCTGCTTGTTTTCAGTTACCTTCACCTCAGCTGCAGCTAGGGGATGAGATGCTTTGACTGCATCGGTCGAGCCTTCGGGGTCACCGTCGACATAGTTAAGAATCCAGTCACTAAGATAGCGCTGCATGTCCGTCGTGCTCGTGAAGCCACCCACCTTGTCTCGCACCAAACACTTTAGATAGTGAGCAAACCGGCTCGTCGCAAAGATGTAAGGCAGTCGCGCTCCCAAATTGGCATTAGCTGTCGCAGCGGGGTCGTTGTATTCGACGGGCTGGTGAGCCGACTGCGCTCCAATGAAGGCCGCTTCATCCGAGTTCTTTCGATAGACTAACGGCATAAGGCCATTCTTGGCTAGCTCTGCTTCACGCCGATCAGGGATCGCGATCTCTGTCGGACACTTGATGTCTACGCCGCCGTCATCGGTAGAGAAGGTATGCACGTGCAGCCCCTGCGCCAAGCCGCCTGCCTCGACACCGCGGATTGAAGTGCACCAGCCGTAAAGCTTGAACGAACGTGCCACGTTGGTTGCCATCACATAGGCAGAGTTCGCCCATGTATAGGACTCATGGTGTCCGCCGGTCACCTGCTCTTCATAGGCCATACCGGTGCAGGGGTTGGTTTGGGCCCCATAGGGCAGGCGAGCCAGGAATCGAGGCATGGCGAGACCAACATATCTGGAGTCTTCAGAAGCTCGGAAGGACCTCCAGGCGATGTACTCCGGCGACTGAAAGATTTTTGTGAGATCGCGCGGATTGTTCAACTCCTGCCAAGACTCCATCTGGAAGAGTGCGGGGCTTGGCGACGAGACGAACGGTGCGTGAGCGGCGGCTGCAATCTGCCCGATTCCACGTAGGATTGCCACATCGGCAGGGCTCTGATCAAATTGATAGTCACCGACCAAGCAGCCATAGGGGTGCCCCCCAAGTTGACCAAACTCTTCTTCGTAAATCTGCTTGAACAGCGGGGACTGATCCCAAGCCGTGCCCTTGAACTTTGAGAAAGTACGCCCTAGCTCCTCCTTCGACACGTTCATGACACGAATCTTCAGCGTCTCGTCGGTTTCCGTGTTGGTCACGAAATAATGCAGACCACGCCAAGCCCCTTCGAGCTTCTGGAAATCGGGATGATGAAGAATCTTGTCGATCTGTCGGCCAAGCTGCTGATCGAGAGCCTGGATCAGGGCCGAAATCGACTGTACGACATCATTATTTAGGAGCTGGGTGCCGACCAGTGCCTGTTCAGCAAGCGTGCGCACGGCCGACTCGACGGCAGACTCTGCTGCATCAGTGCGTGGCTTGAATTCCTTCTTCAGTAGTGATGCGAGGTCACCGAGCTCCTCGACCTGGACGCTGGCCAATGACTGAATTTGTTCTTGAGTCGACATGATGTATTCCTTGGTAGATGAGGATGCAATCCCTCGGCATCAGGCCGATTCGCCCGCATTGGGCAATTGGGCGATGGATTTCAGGAGATCCGGATCCTTCAATACTTTGGCCAGCAAATCCTCTGCTCCGGACTTACCGTCCATGTACGTAAGCAATGCCGTCAGTTGGTTGCGCGCATCCATCAATTTTTTCAGTGCATCAACCTTGGAGGCCACTCTGGTCGGAGTGAAGTCTTCCATGCACTCGAACTCGATGGAGACAGGAATCTGCCCCTCGCCCGTCAGGGTGTTGTCGACCTGAAAGGACACTTTGGGTCGCAAAGCCGCTAGGCGTTGATCAAAATTGTCGATGTCGATATCGAGAAACTTGCGCTTGGCTACCGATTTGGTTGCCTCTTCGCTTTCGCTCTTTCCTGCCAAGTCAGACATCACACCCAGGATAAAAGGTAGGTTGACTTTCTTGGTGGCGCCATAGGTTTCCACGTCGTACTCAATCTGCACGCGGGGCGCACGATTCCTGCCAATGAACTTCTGACTGCTGTTGCTCATCACGCTCTCCTGAGTAGGTTCAGTTGCTACTGTTGTCGTCCGACACTTCCGGACGCCCGGCAATCATTTCGAGTTGATGCATGCCGTCCGGTGTCATGTTGCGCACGATTTCAAAAAAACTCTTGGCCCCCAGTAATTTCTCCGCGCGCCGAAGCAGCAGTGGAGCCGGATGACTGGGTTCGGTTCGCTCAATGTAACGAGCAATATCTAGGATGAGGCGTCGGGCTTCATCGCGCGACATTGCACTTGCAGCCGAAATGGATCCGTGCGGCACAGTTCCAAACGATCCGGCCCCTACTGGATTTTGGGTTGCCGACCCGTCCTCTTCGGGAGAGTTTGGTTGGACAAGACCAATGGCTTCCGCGAGACGCGTTTTGACCCGTCGGAGCAGGCTTAGGACGCGATCCCCTCGAATGCTGCCGGGCTTAAATCGTTGAGCGACTCGCGCTGCGCTGTCCAAGCAACGGTCAATGGACTTAAGGTGTTCGGAGAGAAGCGCACCTGCGGCTGTCGCGTCGCCCTTGCCAGCATCTGTCGCTATTGCACAGATCTGTCCGACCGATTTGGCTCCGTCCGACTGATCAGCATGGAGGACTTGATCGATGACATCAATGTCGCGCATTGCCAATCGCCCTGACCGATTGGCTGGCAGCAGGACCGTTTCACGCAATACAGTTACGAGGCGTACGTCATTGAAGAGGATGGAAAGCACGTTGGCCCGACCAGCGTCCACAGGATCGTCATCGGCGTCCGGGACGGGATGTAGATTGGTCTCAAAACGCGCAAGGAGGGCTTCCGCCAGATCAAATGCGTCGGCAAGACCAGATGCTCCTTCTGCACCAACCCATACGACGGCCAGATGCGCTACCACCTCCAAGTCCTTGCCTTTGTTCTTCAGCAATTCGGTCGCTCGGGCCTCCAGTTCCTTGCGAACGCCAGCAGTTCCTGCTGATTTGCCCAGAATGCCCTTGATGTGCTCACCCGATGCATCCAGGGCTTGATTTCCTTTGTCGGCGTAAGGTTTGGTGTTGGGGTCAACCTTTGCCTCACGTTCTCTCTCAAGTTGTGCGGCACTTTCCAGCAACCATTCGGACAGCAGGACTACTTGCTCAAACTCTAGCAACGATGAGCACGCCTCTCCAGCCGGGCTTGAATCGGAAATAGGTTCAAGCAGATCATCCAACTTCACGACACCCCCCTTGCAATAAATACCCGCCGACACCTGACAGCCCTTTGCCCACGGCCTCATGAGTCATCGGCTAACCCCCGCTACTGATATGACTTCAAGGCTTTCCAGTTTCCCGCTCCAACGGATACGTGTCCCAACCGTGGCCCAACCAATCAGTATCGAACAACGCACCAAGTATGGATGGAGTCTGCAACGCCCGCGTCGAAAAGTACGATTCGATCGTGCCCCGGGGACTCAACGCGCATCCCAATGCCTGTGCGACCCAAGGTAGATGAGCACAAACGGCCTGTGCAGTTGGCGACATGGCTGATGCAGGACCTTCAAACCATAGATGTGGGCTGCTGTTCCAAATCGATGGCACGGTCAAATCGGACTCGCCGCTGAATGGACAAGACTCCTCCACAATCTGCCCCAAGGCTGGGATCTGGAGCAAAGAGTCCCAAAGATCAGTAGGGCCGCCACGAGCCCCGTTGACATTGATCATAGCGCTACACAGATCCCTCATCAGCCCGGGGGAAGGCCATCCAAGACGCTCACCTTCCCGCCCTTCGCTCCATTCTATGCCCGCACACAAAGGAAACAGGCGGCCAACACGGTCGCAGGATGGCATTACCAAGACAGACACTCCCGATGCAACCATTACCCCTGGTCTCACCGACAGCATGAAAACCGGCGCAGCGTCGAATATCTGATACAGTTCACGCCCGCCTTCGCACGCAGACATCAGCGCGGTCTGCCAAAGACTGTCGAGCAGAGTCGTCGTCTGCGGCGAGAAACCTCGGCAAACAAAGTCGCCCACCGTTGGCATCTTCCCGTATAGGCCGGCCCTGATCCTGTCTGTGCTCATTCCTTCGGGCATCCGAACGATTCGAGTTCACGCAGACGGAATGGATTAAAGGCAGCGCTGCCAGCGCGGACCTCCAACACCGCTCGACTACCACTTGCCCCAACATATCCGACACGGACCCTGTCGCCGGTGCTGCTTGGATCTTTGGAGCCCTTGTCGATCAACCGAAACAGTGCCCAAGCACCGTCAGCCGATGCAACTTGCTGCCCATTCATGCTTAGCTGAATTCCGGGACGAGCGGGCCAAGCCAAGCGTGCCGAACCGGATCCGACGCGCAGCTTGTGATTCGTACCGTCGTAATCAACTCCGACCTCCGCATCCCCAGATACTACGGATACGTCCACCACAACTGATGCTGCTGCGCCACCACCTAGGAATGCCGTGCGGATCACTTCGGCATTCTGGAACTGCCGCAAAGTGCCTGCTGACACAGGTGGCGCCCCCTCTCCACTCGCTTTCAAGCGCCAAACGCCGCCGGACTTGTCCACATAGGATGCAAGATTGCTCTGGAAATACGCGTCAAGATCCCCCCCAGCCTTGAATACGTTGACGAAGTCCTGCACGCCTACGTCTTGGGCTGCATTGCGTGAGAACGGATAGCGTCCAGGAATGGCTCGCTGACACACTGATGACGCACCACCCACCCCGGCTCTGACCTCCTTCTGAACCCCTCCCGATGCCTCCCGTTTGGCATAGGCAGACAGTGCCAAAATGGCTTTGGTTATGGGGTCGCCGTAGCGGGTTGCCTGCCCTTCAGCACGTCCAAAGGTTTGAGGAATCTCTATTATCCCTTGACCCGAGGAGATCTTCTGCTGCATCGCAACTAACTCGTTGTAGATCTCATTGATCAATGCCAATGCGGAATCAATGTCCCCGCTCTTGCCGTCGCCAACCAGGCGGCGCAGGTGGGCGAACTGCTCTTCTAGTTCCTGCTCGGGGGAACGGCCTGGCGCGCCTCTAGCTTGCGCAGCTCCATCAATGATCTGCACCGCCTGGGAACCAAAAATCCCGGACGTGGTGCTGGCCGCCGTTTCTT
>Ga0116158_10004373_pt1 | contig 12092 bp, 10 predicted proteins | sample AD_UKC052_MetaG_FD_89883 | JGI IMG/M metagenome (GOLD analysis project Ga0116158, IMG submission 89883) | Active sludge microbial communities of municipal wastewater-treating anaerobic digesters from USA - AD_UKC052_MetaG | ecosystem: Engineered > Bioreactor > Anaerobic > Digestate | place: USA... | reverse complement strand
GTTGTCGTACTGGCGCTGCTGTGGGTTTTTGGCGCAGTAGACTGGATTTTGCCGATTGCAGCTCAATTTGGGACCGTTATTGGGCGCTAGGCATTGAGTCGTGGGCAATAGAGAGCGAATTTGTAGGGATGTAAAACTCTAGAATCAATATAATTTTTATGGCAGATCCTTGCCAAAAGTGTTGAAAACAATAATGCGATCATAATGAGCACTTCTAAGGAGATTATCATTGCCGACTTGCTTGTTCCTGTCCATGAATTGAAAGAAAAGCCTTCGAATTATATTGAAAGGACTTGGCATCGAAGCTAAGCCAGGCAGAGTCCTTGTAATCGCGAATACCAAGCATTTTGCAAATATCGAATCACTCGATGCAGAAAATTGGTTTGAAAAGTAATTGGCAAGGCTGTCTGTATTATTTACTTCGAAAATTTCTGATGCTACTCACTCCTGGTGATAGCCATTTCTGATCATACATTGTAAGAAATATTCGTCCTTTCAAACGAATGAACTTCCGTTTCCTATCCCATTGACAATTTCTTATTTCATCTCTGCAATTTGGATTGTATGATATAATTGTTAAAAGAAATTTTATGGAGGCGAAGAAATGATGAGATCCTTAACAAAAAAACCATCCATAACAATTCTCAGCAATTCTCTTGCAAATAAAATATTAGAGGATGCAATAGAAGCAAGCTCTCTAAGATATAGTGTCAATTTTAAGATGATTGGTGAAGATTTTGAAGAAGCTATAAAAATTGCTAAAGAATATGAGGATTCTTCAGATGTTTATATGTCGGGTGCATCGATAACCCCTTATCTTCAGCAGCGATTTCGTAAACCTATTGTAGAAAATCGAATAGATGAGGCAGCTCTCTTTGATGCCATTGTAAAGCTTCATGCTTCCTACCCTGATGAGACTATTGGTCTCCTTTTATATGCTAATCCAAAAGTTAAACTTAATAATTGGATCCAGATATCTAATCTAAAGATTAGGCAATCTAGCTACAATAGCCTTGATGATATAAGAAAGAAAGTGCTGAATTTTGCAGATGATGGAATCAAAGCTATGGTAGCTCCTACTCTTCCTTGTCTTTTTGCAAAGCAGCTTGGAATAGAAGCTTTTCCTATTTATTCACAATCAAGCATGAAGATGGATATAGAAGAAGCTGAATATATCGCTTGTCTTTACAACTCTCAGCAAGATCACCTTGCTTTACTTCAAACTATTGGTGATTGTTCCCCCAATGGGATTGTCGGTACTGATATATCCGGAATTATTATCTATACAAATTCACCCGCAAATGATTTGTTATGCGGCAGCACTTCTAGCCTTAAAGGGCGGTCTATATTGAAGCTCTTCCCTACTTTGAAGTTGCCAAATCTTTCTTCAAATGCAGGCTTTCAAATCGTCAATATCGATAATAGAGTTTATCTTATAAATGGAAAACCGATTATTATTGATTTCGCCGCCAAAGGCTTTATTTTTATTATACAGGAACCTAAAGATATAACTTATGCCGATAATAATAGACAGCAAGAGAAGGCGGAAGTCAATTTCAAGGCCTTCTATTGTTTTGATGATATTCTAGGCGTTAGTAATGTCATAAACAATGCAAAGCAAAAGGCGAAGCTTTTTGCGAAGAGCGACTTTCCTATTTTAATTTTTGGAGAAACAGGGACGGGGAAGGAGCTCTTTGCACAAAGTATTCATAAAGCAAGCTCTCGCGCGCGAGGCCCTTTTGTCTCGATAAATTGCTCTGCTCTTTCGGAAACGCTCATTGAAAGCGAATTATTCGGTTATGAAGAAGGAAGTTTTACTGGTGAGAAAAAAGGAGGTAAACAAGGCTTAATTGAGCTTGCCAACGGTGGTACACTTTTTCTCGACGAGATAGCTGATCTTTCTATCTCAGGACAAGCGAAACTTCTTAGAGTCATTGAAGAAAAGAGCATACTAAAGATTGGCGGGCGCAAGCTCGTCCCAATAGATTTCCGAATAATCGCTGCAACCAATGCCGATCTGGAACAAGCAGTAAGCAAAGGTCTTTTCCGAAGTGATTTGTATTACCGCATAAATGTCCTAAAGCTGGATATTCCGCCCCTAAGAGAACGGCGAGAAGATATCGTGCTTCTTTTTAGTCATTTCCTTGACCAGATTGATACTATAAGCGAAGAACAGCGCCAAATAGTTATTAACAATACAGCAGCAAAGATTGAAAACTTGGATTGGCCTGGCAATGTTCGGCAACTTAAATCATTTGCTCAAAGGATAGGTGTTTTGATGCATCGAGACTTCAAGGATGATAATTTGCTCGTTGATATCGTGAGCCAACTAGATACTATGAAACCAAGGATAGCGGACCCAGGCGAATTTTTTCATAAAGAAAGAGCAAATGATTTAGTCAGCAGCGGCTATATTGCTCATAAAAGAGCAAATAATATCTCCTCTGATGATGTAAAAGAAGCTCTCTGTGCTGTAGGCGGAAGCAGAACTCTTGCTGCGCAGTTGCTTGGCGTTAGCAGAGTAACAATATGGCGCAAATTGAAGTTAGCTGATGATTGATGAATGGACTTTGTATTTCAGATGCAAAGTCATTGTCTATTTCTTATTGCATCGTAGCTTATGATAATTTTCCAGTTTTAGTCTTAAGCGACTTCATTTATGTGAAAACTAATTTGGGTCCTAGTTCACTATCTCTTTGGTTTTTATCTCTAACATCTACGAGCTCCTCTTAGCCTGGCATTTCTTTTCATAAAATGGGCAGGTAAGGGCTATGACTTCATTCACATTAGTGACTTCTTCCAGATGTCTTATCATTTCTGCTAATTTAATATAGTTCTCTTTGGGTATTACCATGGCCGTCAGATTCTCGAATTTATCTTCTAATTCTGCAAAAGTAATTGGATTTTCAGGTTCGCCTTTTGGAGCTAGAATATGCTTCTGATAAGTTTTGCCGTTCTTCAATCTAACTGCAATTTTTGCTTCAAAAATGCCTAAGCTTTCGTCTAGCTTAGCTTCGACCTTCCTTCTTAAGGCAATTAACAATGGGTCATTTACTTTTTCGTCAGTGAACATATCTTCGCTTGCTTTTCCATGCAGCAAGCTTAATGCAGCACAAAAATAAATACTAAACTTGCCTTCTAAGCCAGTTTTTGGTTCTTGCTTACCAGCTGCCTGAAAAACAATTTGAGGGACCTTTATCTGAATTTTTTCAATATCTTGGATGTTTACCTGGCTCATTTCCTCGCGTATTATTTTCATCCCATCAATTGTGGCATGAGTAACCCGACAAGAAGCATGAAGCTTAAACCCAGTAGCCAACACCTGGTAATCATTCCCTAGGTCAGCTAAAACTTTTTCTGGTTGCGGATTTTTCGAATATACTTCTAGAAAGCCACCTTTCCCTTCAATCACATCAGGGGAGCTCGTAAAGCCTTTAGCTGCAAGATAAGCTGCTATTACCCCGTTCATCCCAGCCTTACCAGCATGGAAAGGCTTGCACATGGTTCCAAACATCTGACGCAATCCTGCAGCTTGAGTTCCAGCCATGCCTAATGCATAAACCATCTGAGTAGGAGTCAAATTTAAGAGCTTTCCAACTGCAGCAGCTGCCCCAAAATTGCCGATAGTTGCGGTTGAATGCCATCCATGCTCATAGTGGGTTAATCCAGCCGCTATTCCTATTCTTGCCTCAGTTTCAAAACCCAATATAAATGCAGTAAGCAAATCTCTTCCGCTTAATTTCTTGCTTTCAGCCACGGCTAAAGCAGCGGGCAATATATTGATGCTAGGATGGATTCCAGAGAGAGCATGGACATCATCAAAATCAAGCAAGTGTGACAATGCCCCGTTTACTAAAGAAGCAAGTAAAACATTTGTCCTGACTCCTTTACCAATAATTGTAGCTTCTTTTTTACCGCCCATCTCTTGAGCAAAGTTGACCATCATTGTAGCCATATCCTTTTTGGTTGCAGCAATAGTTACTCCTAAACAATCTAAAATACAAAGCTTAGCATGCTCCACAGCATCAGTAGGTATGCTCTGATAAGAAGTTTTGCATAAAAATTCGGCAAGTTTTTGGGTTTCCTCCATAGTTATGGCTCCTATTATGGCTTCTTTCTCATGACATATAATGCTTTCTTAGAAATCGCAAATTAGATACGCTGCGTTTTATTTCTTCCTCACCTCATCTATAGCAAATGCAAGAGCTTCTTGTAGCATCTCCTCGGGAATTGACGCGATATGCCCTTCTTTCATGAGGTCTTGCGTGAGAGCGCGGGCAGCTAGAATATCAGCTTTCGCTTTAGCGTAGATAGCGTCCCAGGTATTGCTCACTCTGGCCACGCCCTGTTCTATCGCTGCTATGGCTACATCTGCGGCTTCGCGCGCGAAGACTTCAGTTTCCTCCATGGTGGCGATGATATTGTCTGCATCGATACCTCGCGATTTGGCGAAATCAGCAATAGAATGAGCGCAGCGGATCGCCATGTCGTCAGTGATTTTTCGTGCACGCACCAATAGAGCACCTTTCAAAAGCCCAGGGAAGCAGATCGAATTATTGACCTGATTTGGAAAGTCTCCGCGACCAGTGGCCACAATGTAGGCTCCCTCCTCTTTTGCCGCATAAGGCCAGATTTCAGGCACCGGATTCGCACAGACAAACACAATGGATTTTGGAGCCATTGAGCGAATCCACTCGCGTTTCACTGTATCTGGCCCAGGCGTAGAAAGGGCGATGAGCACATCAGCACCCTTCATGGCCTGCTCTTCTTTTTCAATGCAGCGGGGATTCGTCTTAACGCAAAGCTCCCATTTCCGATAGTATCTCTTATCTGCCTCGATATCCTTGCGATTCCTGTGCAAGCCACCCTTACTATCGAAAACCACCATGTTCTCTCCCTTGCCACCATCGGCAAGGATGAGTCGCGCAATCGTCGTATTCGACGCACCCGCCCCTAAAAGCACAATCTTCGCTTCGCTGAGCTTCTTGCCTGCCAATTCAAGCGCATTGAGAAGCCCTGCGAGCGTCACGCACGCGGTGCCTTGTGCATCATCGTGCCATACCGGAATTTCGCACACTTCCCGCAGCTCATCGAGCACCTTAAAACAATTCGGCTGGCTGATATCCTCCAGATTGACGCTCCTACCGAGGGCTCGAGCATCTTCACAAAATCGATGATCTTATCGGCATTTGGCTTGCCATCCACACCTCGCGAATTGATGCAGAGCGCTATTGCATCTACACCACCCAGATACTTCATGAGGAAAGCCTTGCCTTCCATAACGCCAAGGCCACCAGGAGGCGTACAGTCGCCATCACCTAGCACACGTGTGGAATCCGATACCACCGCGACAAGATTCCCACGGTTCGAAAGCGCAAAAGATTGATCATTGCTATCTCTTATCGTTGTGGAAATCTTTGAAACACCTGGCGTGTACCACACATTGAACCAGTTGAACCCATAAAGGCCTGCCTTGGGAACTACTTGGATTTTTCCTCCATAGAAACGATGAGTCTTTTCTGAAAGCATCTTTAGAAAAATCGTCTGTGCCCGAGCCCGCTGGTCTGGTGTTAAATCCTGCGGAAAAGCTTCTGATAGATCGTCTAGACTGAGATTGAGCTTCATTGCAACCCCCTTTCAATTTCTAGATTCTCAGGAAGGTACTTTTATTATGTCTGAGCCTTTTTCTAACTCCTTGCTCTAAGAGTGCTATTCTATTTAGCTCTTCCAGGTCGTATCATTTCTTCCGGCTTTACAATTTTATCGAACTCGTCAGCGGTGATATATCCGAGCTTGACAGCGGCTTCTTTTAGCGAAATATCCTGTTCATAGGCGGCATGAACTACTGAAGCAGCATTGTCATAGCCTATTGCAGGAGTTAGAGCAGTAACAAGCATGAGAGATCTCTGCAAAAGCTCATTGATTCTCTTCTTGTTTGCTTTTATGCCCATAATGCAATTGGTAGTGAAGCTTAAACAGGCATCAGAAAGAAGCCTTGCCGATTGAAGCAGGCTGTATATCATGACAGGCTTATAAACATTAAGCTCAAAATTCCCCTGCGACCCAGCAAATCCAATAGTAACATCATTTCCAATTACCCTCGTTACCACCATTGTCAGTGCCTCTGCTTGGGTAGGATTTACTTTCCCAGGCATGATTGAACTGCCAGGCTCATTTGCTGGAATAATTATTTCTCCTATACCGCACCGCGGTCCGCTCGAAAGCCATCTTATGTCATTGGCAATTTTCATGAGGCTGCACGCAATGGTCTTTAATGCACCGCTTGCCTCTACAATGGCATCATGCGCCGCTAATGCTTCGAATTTGTTATCAGCAGGAATAAAAGGCAAGCCTGTTATTTCCGATATTTTTTCTGCTGCTAAGGCATCAAAACCAACCGGCGCATTCAAACCTGTACCAACTGCTGTGCCTCCAATAGCAAGTCGGTATAAGTTATTTAAGCATCCGCTCGCCCTTTGAATACCCATTTCAAGCTGTTTCGAATATCCAGAAAATTCTTGCCCTAAAGTCAGGGGCGTAGCATCCTGTAGATGTGTTCTGCCAATTTTTACAATGTTTTCAAAATCCTTTGCCTTTTCATCGATTGCTTTTTTCATATAAGTGAGAGCCGGTATTAATTTATGATAGATTGACTCTGCTGCTGCGATATGCATAGCTGTCGGAAATGTATCATTTGACGATTGCGACATATTTACATGGTCATTCGGGTGTATCGGAAATTTACTTCCTTTTTTTCCTCCTGCAATTTCGATAGCTCGATTCGATATCACCTCATTTGCATTCATGTTGGTTTGGGTTCCGCTTCCTGTTTGCCAAACAGGAAGCGGGAATTCTTCATCCAACCTTCCATCGATTACTTCTTGCGCGGCTTGACAGATGAGAGCCCCTTTTTCTTGTTCGAGTACTCCAAGTTGCATATTTGCGAGAGCACATGCTTTTTTAAGTATGCCAAAAGCCCTTATAAGTTCTTTTGATATTTTTTCATCGCCGATCTTAAAATTCTGAAGGCATCTTTGGGTCTGTGCTCCCCAATATCTATGATTTTCTACTTCGATGCTCCCCATTGAATCTGTTTCGATTCGTATGTTCATAATTATATCCTTATACTCCAAAGAGTTTCACAAATGAAAGGGAAATAAATGGGATATAAGTGATCAGCAAAAGACAACCTGCCCATAGGATAATGGGAACCCATATCCCTTTAAGAAATTGATCAAGTGAGACTTTGCATACTTTGCATGCAACAAACAAGGTTGCCCCTACAGGAGGCGTCACCATACCAAGCGCAAGGTTGGCAGCAAATATGGCTCCAAAATGAATTAGGTCAATGTTCATAGACTGTGCTACTGGTACTAAAAATGGTGCAAGCAAGAGAGTAAGCGATGAACCACTTGTAAAACACCCACCAATAAGAAGAATAACATTGACAATCAATAGAAATAAAGCGGGACTATGAATATTCTCTATGAAAAATGCCGTAACCATCTGCGGTATCTGATTTGCAGCTAAAACCCATGAAAATGGCCCTATGGAGGCAACAAGCAGCATTATTGCAGCTCCAGAAACAGCACTCCGTAGAATCAGTGGCGGTAAATCCTTTAGCTTAACGCTTTTCCATACAATGACGACTATGAAAAAACTGTACACGCATGCGACAACCGCTGCTTCAGTAGGGGTAAAAAGACCGGAATAGATCCCTCCCAAAATAATAACGGGAACGACCAACGCTGGAATAGCATGTATTATTTTTTGAATAATTTCGTGCCCAGTCATTTTTTCCTTTACAACTACACCATAGTTGTGCTTTACGCAAACAGAGTGTTCCCATATAAGAAGCGCAATTCCTATAAGAAGCCCTGGGCCAATCCCTGAAATGAACAATTTACCAACAGACTGACCCGTCGCTGCGCCATATACAACCATTTGGATAGACGGAGGAATAAGAATACCTAGAGGACCTGATAATGCAATTACTTGTGCGCTGAATTTGCGATCGTACCCTTCTCGCTCCATATCCAATGCGGTACTTCCTCCGATAGCAGCTGCTGTTGCAGGGCCAGAGCCTGATACTGCACCGAAAAGCATACAACCAAGCGTTGTTATATACGCATAACCACCTTTCCTTTTCCTGAGAGGTAAACCGATCAAATCTAATAGAACCGTAGATAATCGCCCTTGATACATAAGATCGCCAGCTAGAATAAACATCGGTATAGCCATAAAAACAAATGAGTTTGCACTCGAAAACATATTCTGTGGAACTGTAATAAGAAAAGCTGGATCTTTAAGGATGAAGAGGATATATGCTACCGCCACCAATGCCAAAGTAACCATAAGAGGCACACCAATTATGAGAAGAACAAATAAAACTAAAATAAGATAAACAAGGTTAGTAATCATTTGCTTTCCCTCCATCCGGATGATCGTGTGGCGGGTTTTTTATCTCAATTTTTGATTCCGCGTTTTTGGAAATAGTGAGTGGGGTTTTAGAGCAAAAAGCCTCTTTTATCTGGGCTATCAAGTTAAGAATTTCAAAGAATGCCATGAACGCTCCTCCTATTGATACAGCAAGTGTTGGCCAGAACATAGTGAAGGGAAGGGTTATAGCGTTGCGCCCTGAATTGAAGAGTGAAAATTTAAAGCCATACACAGCAAGAAAAATATAAAAAATCGTAGAAACTGTTCGTTCGATGATTTTTAAGAGTGTACTTATTTTTTTTGGCAAAACTGATTGAAAATATTCTACTCTGAGTTGTTCCTTTCTCATCACAACAGATGCTCCAGCTATGAATGTAAACCAAACTATGAAGTACCCTGTAAGTTCTCCGGTCCATGGCATAAGAAATTTGAATATGTTTCGATTTAATACATCGATAAATACCAAGCAAGCAGATAGAATAAGAAAAAATGACCCCATAAAGTCTACGGTGGTTCTCAATTTTCTAATGACACCGTCCACATCAATGCCTCCCTAAAGGATACTGCAAATTTCTCATATACTAAGCAAGATTGCTCTTACCTAGACTTTTGGAAAATTTTGTTTTGCACATTATGGTTGCTTAGGGCCTCCTTAAAGAGGACCTAAGCAACCATGTCGCTCTCAGGTATTATTAGTGCTATTCAAAAAACCAATGGCTCATCTCATTTCTTTAGAGCTTTTATTCTGTCAATCATATCTTTCCCGAAATATTGATATACAAAATCTTCAGCATTTTTAAATGCAGCATCCCATTCTGCCTTCTCTTCGGGCGAAAGCTCGGTGACGAATACTTTTGGATTATTTTTTAGCCATTCCAGATCTCTTTGTTCATATTCCTCAGATACTTTCCTTTCATAAAGGCTGGCTTCATGCCCAGCTTCAAGGAGAGCTTCTTGGAATTCTTTTGGGAGCTTTTGATAGGTCTTCATACTTACTACAAGCAAATTTGTAGCATATAGAGGCCCGGCAAGGAGGATATAAGGAGCTGCTTCATAGATCGTAGTATCACGAATATTAGTAACATTTTGCACCATGCCATTCACAAGTCCAAGTTGTAACGCGCTGTAGAGTTCGGAGTAGTCAACCGATACTGTCACTGTTCCGTACATTTTATCTGTTATGGTTCCCATGATGGCTCCTGGTTTTCCTCTAAACTTAAAGCCTTTTAGATCGGATGGTTTTTGAACTCTCTTATTTGTGATAATATGGTACCAGCCATTTCGCTGCCATCCTAATACTTTGAAACCTTTCTTCTCCAATTTTTCTTCGAATTCCTTCCCGATGTCGCCATCAACGGCACTCCAAAATTGATCCCAAGAGGAATACAGCCCTGGAACCCCAAACACGCCTAATCCTTTTTCGTAGCCCTCAAAAGTCGCCGTATGTTCAACAATAAAGTCGACAGTTCCCATGCGTACGGCATCTACTACCTGCGTGCTAACTCCAAGAACTGAGTTGGGGTATACATCAATTTTTATTTTTCCTCCTGTCTTCTGCGCTACCAGCTCTGCGAACTTTTGCGCTCCAATGTCATATGGATGCCCAGTCTTTTGGTTGTGTGAATAGCGAAGAACTATGGGAGCTTGCTGCGCATAAGCAGCTCCCCCAATTGCCAAGATTAGCAAGATAGCAGTAAAAAATTGCCATACAATTTTTCTGGTTGCATTTCTTTTCTTTCTAACAAAATACATATCTTTGCCTCCTCCTAAAATTATTTATTCCCTTTTCCTATCACTCTATCAACGTAGAGTGGCGCAAGGCCAAGATAAGAAGCAGGATCCATAAGACAGGCTATTTCATCCTCAGAAAGGAGATTTTTTACTTTAGGATCTTCTTCAAGGACATTCTTAAAAGGTTTCTTTTCTTCGAACGCTTTCATTGAATCTTTATAAACAATCTCATGGGCTGTTTGCCTACCTACTGCGCTTGCAAGTTTCATCATTACGCGTTCTGACATCATCAGTCCGCCTAATATGTCGATATTCCGCCTCATATTGTCCGCGCGAACCTTGATTCGAGAAAGCTCATTTTTCAAGACAGCAAATGCACCTGCTGTCAACATAAATGATTCAGATATGAGTTTCATTTCAGCGCCCCAGGTTCTCCAATCGCGTTCATGTTCCCCGCTCATCACTTCCATCATCACATCAGCATTTGAGCGCACAAATCGCGCAAGGGCTACTACATGTTCCATGAGAATAGGATTGCGCTTATGCGGCATTGTGCTGCTCCCTATGCGGCCAGTAACATCTACTTCCAATTCCGCAATTTCTGTTCTCTGGAGGGTGACAACTTCGTTCGCTATCTTCGAAAGGGTCCCCATGATCATTGCTAAGAGCGAGAGCAACTCTGCAAAATTATCTCGTGCGCTATGCCAAGTGATTGGTGGCACAGCAAGTCCCAATTCCGTGGCGACTTCCTGCTGCAGCATAAATCCTTTCTCGGCGCCTATAGTGGCAAGCGTTCCAGCTGCCCCAGAAAACTCAAGCATAAGAACCCTCGGCCTTAGTTGTGTTAGCCTCTCCATATGTCTTCTGAGCTCTTCGATCCATACCGCCACTTTATAACCAAATGTAATGGGGACTGCATGCTGTCCATGGGTTCTTCCTGGCATTATCGTCATCCGATGCGGCTCAGAAAGAGCAATACAAATCTGTTCTAGATCTTTAATGTTTTGTTCAATCACCTCCAAAGAAGACCTAACTTGCAAAACGCAACCAGTATCCATAATATCTTGGCTAGTTGCGCCCCAATGAATATATTCACCAGAAGCAGGTCCACAAACCTTCTCAAGACCAGCTATCAGTGGCATTATCGGGTGCCCTGTTTTCAAATAGCCTTTTCTAAGTTCATCGATATCAATATTCTCTACTTTCGCTTTTGCACTGATTTCTTTTGCTGCTGACTCTGGAATTATCTTCATTTTTGCTTCACTTCTTGCAAGGGCAGCCTCCATATCAAGCCAGCTCTGAACTGTAGATTCATCTTCCCAAATTCGCCTCATCTCATCAGTTCCATATGATTCTCTGAAGATGCGGGAATCGATCATGCTCGCCATATTTTCCTCCTTAAGGGAATAGACAGCAAGAAGTATGCCATAATAATCTTGAATTGTTAGAATAATGAATAGATTCAATAACATCACATTATAAAATGATTAATGTGATAATTTAAAATGCAAGCATCTGAAATATTGCCCTTTTTTCATAATTAACAGCGGATCTAATGCCGGCTATATTGCAAAAAAGATATTTCTTTGTTTCAATTTAACAATTACTGTTACGATGAAACATAATAAAAAAGATGATAGTTCGCTACTATTCTATGTTTTGATTTTGCAAGGCATCAACGAATTGCGCCAGTAATTGCTCTAGTCTACTATAATCTAAGGTTTAGGCACTCAACAGCGGAGGCCTTATGAATCATTTAAGCAAGGGTATTACGATATTCGCCGTAATCATCGCCATTTTTTTGATCCTTCTGTGCTTTGTGCTATATTATCCGACAGAGAAGAAAGAGAGTCCGCCTACGGGCTACGCGCCTTTACGCGACGATGAATTGGCAGCGCATTTTCGGCCTGTATTCGATTGCC
>Ga0116158_10004368_pt1 | contig 12101 bp, 8 predicted proteins | sample AD_UKC052_MetaG_FD_89883 | JGI IMG/M metagenome (GOLD analysis project Ga0116158, IMG submission 89883) | Active sludge microbial communities of municipal wastewater-treating anaerobic digesters from USA - AD_UKC052_MetaG | ecosystem: Engineered > Bioreactor > Anaerobic > Digestate | place: USA... | reverse complement strand
GGTATACATGGCGGTTAAACGCAAATTGAAAGTGGGTGATAAAATGGCCGGACGTCACGGAAACAAAGGTATCGTGGCCAAGATCGTTCGCCAGGAAGATATGCCGTTCCTTGAAGATGGAACACCGGTAGATATTGTATTGAATCCATTGGGCGTACCTAGTCGTATGAACCTCGGACAGATCTACGAAACAGCGCTTGGCTGGGCCGGTGAAAAACTGGGTGTTCGTTTTGCCACACCGATCTTCGACGGAGCATCTGTTGACGAGATCGCAGAAAACATTGAAAAAGCAGGTCTGCCTAAATTCGGACATACTTATTTATATGATGGTGAAACCGGCGACCGCTTCGATCAGAAAGCAACCGTGGGTATCATCTACATCATCAAACTTCACCACATGGTGGATGATAAAATGCACGCACGTTCTATCGGGCCATACAGTCTCATTACGCAGCAACCTTTGGGTGGTAAAGCCCAGTTTGGTGGTCAGCGTTTCGGTGAGATGGAAGTATGGGCGCTGGAAGCATATGGTGCATCAAACATCCTGCAGGAATTGCTTACGCTTAAATCGGATGATATCATCGGAAGGGCGAAGACTTATGAAGCCATCGTAAAAGGTGATAATATTCCAAGAGCGGGTATTCCTGAATCATTCAATGTATTGGTGCATGAATTACGCGGGTTAGGGTTGGATCTGAAATTCGAATAAAAGCCTCACCCCAACCCCTCTCCTGAAGGAGAGGGAACTGGAATCAGTGAAGCGTAACGAATTGAAGTAATTATCAATTATTAATTATTAATTATCAATTATAATATGGCATTCAAAAAAGAAAACCGTCCAAGGCCAACATTTTCTCAGATCACCATTGGATTGGCTTCGCCAGACAGTATCCTGGAAAGAAGCTATGGTGAAGTTTTAAAGCCGGAAACCATCAACTACCGTACTTACAAACCTGAAAGAGATGGTTTGTTCTGCGAAAGAATCTTCGGACCGGTGAAGGATTATGAATGTGCCTGCGGAAAGTATAAGCGTATCCGTTATAAGGGTATCGTTTGCGACCGCTGCGGTGTGGAAGTAACAGAAAAGAAAGTTCGTCGCGAAAGAATGGGTCACATCAAACTGGTGGTACCTGTAGTGCATATCTGGTATTTCAAATCACTTCCTAACAAGATCGGTTACCTGCTGGGAATGAGTTCTAAAAAACTCGAAACCATCGTGTATTACGAAAGGTTCGTGGTGATACAATCAGGTATCCGTGCCGATAAAGGACAGAATTATGCTGACCTTTTAACGGAAGAAGAATACCTCGATATCCTGGATACTTTACCAAAAGATAACCAGATGCTGCCGATGAGGATCCGGAAAAATTCATCGCCAAAATGGGCGCTGAAGCCGTTCATGCCATGCTCGAACGCCTCGATCTTGATCAGCTAAGCTTCGACCTCAGGAATGCAGCAGCCAACGAAACTTCACAGCAGCGTAAAGCAGACGCCTTAAAGCGTCTAAGCGTAGTTGAAAGTTTCCGCGATGCCAATACAAGAATTCTGAACCGTCCCGAGTGGATGGTGATGCAATACATCCCGGTAATTCCACCGGAATTACGCCCGCTCGTTCCTCTGGATGGCGGTCGTTTCGCTTCATCCGATCTGAACGATCTCTATCGTCGTGTGATCATCCGTAACAACCGTCTGAAAAGGTTGCTCGAGATCAAGGCGCCGGAAGTGATCTTGCGTAATGAGAAAAGGATGTTGCAGGAAGCCATCGATTCACTGTTCGATAACAGCCGTAAGTCTAACGCCGTGAAAGCGGAAGGTGGACGTGCACTGAAATCATTGAGTGATGTTCTGAAAGGTAAACAAGGTCGTTTCCGCCAGAACCTGTTGGGTAAACGTGTTGATTACTCTGGTCGTTCGGTAATTGTGGTTGGTCCGGAATTAAAGATGCACGAATGTGGTTTGCCAAAAGATATGGCGGCTGAATTGTTCAAGCCGTTTATCATCCGTAAGCTCATTGAAAGAGGCATCGTGAAAACGGTGAAGAGTGCACGCAAACTGGTAGATAAAAAAGAATCAATTATCTGGGATATCCTGGAGAACATATTAAAAGGTCACCCGGTTCTGTTGAACAGGGCCCCTACGCTTCACCGTTTGTCGATCCAGGCCTTCCAGCCTAAACTGATCGAAGGTAAAGCGATACAATTGCATCCATTGGTTACAACGGCCTTCAACGCGGATTTCGATGGAGATCAGATGGCGGTTCACGTTCCTTTGAGCAATGCAGCTGTATTGGAAGCACAGTTGCTGATGTTGTCATCACACAATATCCTTAACCCGCAGAACGGTACGCCGATCACCCTTCCTTCACAGGACATGGTACTCGGCCTGTATTACATTACCAAGGGTAAGAAATCTACAGCCGAAGAAAAAGTAAAAGGCGAAGGAAAAGCATTCTATTCTGCAGAAGAAGTGATCATTGCTTACAATGAAAAGCAGATCGATCTTCACGCAAATATCAGGGTAAGGGCAAACTGGCGTAACAGCGATGGTAGCCTTACTTATAAACTTATTGAAACAACGGTTGGTCGCGTGATCTTTAACCAGTTCGTTCCAAAAGAAGTAGGATTTATCAATGCATTGCTTACCAAAAAAGCATTGCGTGAGATCATTGGCGACATTATCAAATGGACCAGTGTTCCTATCACCGCCAGGTTCCTGGATGACATTAAAACACTGGGATACCGCATGGCATTCCGTGGTGGACTGTCGTTCAACATCAATGACCTGATCATCCCGGCCATTAAAGGAGAACTCGTGGAAAATGCACAGACAGAGGTTGCCGAGGTTTGGGATAGTTACAACATGGGTCTCATCACCAACAACGAACGCTACAACCAGATCATTGATATCTGGAGCAGGGTAGATACGAAAGTAACGGAAACGCTTATCCGTGAATTGGCCATCGATAAACAGGGTTTCAACTCGGTTTATATGATGCTTGATTCCGGTGCCCGTGGTAGCAAGCAGCAGATCAAACAGCTTGCAGGTTTGAGGGGATTGATGGCCAAGCCGCGTAAATCAGGTTCTTCGGGAAGTGAGATCATTGAAAACCCGATCCTTGCGAATTTTAAAGACGGACTGAGTGTATTGGAATACTTCATCTCTACCCATGGTGCCCGTAAAGGTCTTGCAGATACGGCCCTTAAAACAGCCGATGCCGGTTATCTTACCCGTAGGCTGGTAGACGTTGCACAGGATGTGGTGATCAACGACGAAGATTGCGGAACCCTTCGTGGTATTGCAACACAGGCGTTGAAAGACAATGAAGATATCATTGAACCACTGAGCGACAGGATCGAAGGACGTACTTCCCTGCACGATGTATTCCACCCGGTTACAGAAGAATTGCTGTTGACTGCTGGTGAAGAGATCAGTACGGATGATGCGAAAAAAATTGATGAAAGCGGTATTGAAACCGTTGAGATACGTTCGGTACTAACGTGCGAGAGTAAACGCGGTGTTTGCGTGAAATGTTATGGCAAGAACCTGGCTTCAGGTATCCTGGCACAACGTGGAGATGCAGTAGGTATCATCGCGGCACAGTCGATCGGTGAACCAGGAACACAGCTTACCCTCCGTACCTTCCACGTGGGTGGTGTGGCCGGTTCTGCATCAGTAGAATCATCCTTATATGCCAAGTTCGACGGTACACTCCAGTTCGATGGATTGCGTACGGTAAATACAGAAAGCAACGACGGTAAAAAGATACAGGTTGTTATTGGTCGTACCGGTGAGGTGCGTAATATCGACGTGAAATCGGATCGTTTATTGAATACCATGCACATACCTTATGGTGCTGTACTGAACGTGAAAGACGGGCAGAAAGTATCGAAAGGTGAAGTGATCTGTACATGGGATCCATTTAACAACGTAATTGTTGCGGAAGTGAATGGTAAGATCAAGTTTGACGCGGTTCTCGAAGGTATTACTTACCGTGATGAAGCAGATGAACAAACTGGTCACAGGGAAAAAGTGGTTATCGAAACAAAAGATAAAACCAAATTACCTTCGATCATTGTAGAAGGAAAAGAGAAAAAAGCATACAACTTACCGGTAGGTTCACACATCGTTATCGAAGAAGGTGATGATGTGAGAAGCGGACAGGTTCTTGTTAAGATACCAAGGGTACTAAGCAAACTGAAGGATATCACCGGGGGTCTGCCAAGGGTAACAGAGTTATTCGAAGCAAGGAACCCAAGTAATCCAGCTGTTGTTTGTGAGATCGATGGTGTTGTAACCTTCGGTGCCATCAAACGTGGTAACCGCGAGATCATCGTGGAAGCTAAAGATGGTGTGGTACGCAAATACCTGGTTCCATTGAGTCGCCAGATCCTGGTTCAGGATGGTGATTTCGTGAAAGCCGGTGCTGCATTGAGCGACGGTCAAACTGCTCCTGCAGATATTCTTTCGATCAAAGGGCCATTCGCTGTTCAGGAATACGTAGTGAATGAGATCCAGGAAGTATATCGTTTACAGGGTGTGAAGATCAATGATAAACACATTGAAGTGATCGTTCGCCAGATGATGCGTAAAGTAACCATCGAAGATGCAGGCGATACCAAATTCCTCGAAGGAGATACTGAAGACAGGCTGGATTTCAATACGGAAAACGATTACATCTACGATAAGAAAGTAGTGACCGATCATGGCGACAGTGGTAAACTGAAACCAGGTCAGATCGTTACCCTGCGTGATGTAAGGGAAGAAAATTCTGTACTCAGAAGGGCTGATAAAAAACTCGTTGAATACCGCGATGCAAGGCCGGCAACATCTTCACCGTTGTTGTTGGGTATCACCAAGGCTTCTCTCGGAACCCATAGCTGGATCTCAGCTGCGTCGTTCCAGGAAACCACCAAGGTGTTAAGTTCTGCAGCCATCCAGGGTAAAACTGATGAGATGCTCGGTCTGAAAGAGAACGTAATTACCGGTCACCACATTCCAGCAGGTACAGGTTTACGTGAGTTTGAAAACATGATCGTGGGCAGCAAGGAAGAGTATGAATTGCTGATGACCACCAAGGAAGCCATGAGCTTCGATGAAGAAGAATAATTCATTCTCAACAATGATAAATGCATCAAGAGCAGGAAATTTCCTGCTCTTTTTTTATGCTGGCAGGCATCTCTTTTAAAAGTTGCGAAGGCTTAAAAAAAGTATAGGTGAATGGAATTTGTTTAGTATATCAACTGATTGTTAAATTGGATTATCTAAGCGTTTCCAAAACAAAAAAATTACCTTCATTTTACGTTAACCCTTTCTTAATTCCTGGCTTAAAAATATGGCAGTGTAAAGCATTGTATTTATCTTGCCGCAAACAAAAAAAACCGAATGAAGAATTTATCGATCGTGTTGAACCTGGTCTTACTCGTGGCGGTAGGCATTTTGTATTATCTCCATTTTTCCGGGAATAAATCTGCGGATAAACAAACCAAAAAAAGCTCGCCGGTTTTGGCAAACAGTACAAATGCAAGGCCCCTGATCGCTTATGTAGAACTGGATTCGCTGAACGAAAAGATCACTTATATCAGGAATAAACGCAAAGAGTTGGAAGCAGAGCAAAGGGTCATTGAAAATGAATGGGAAAACGGGTACAAAGGACTCGAAAATCAGAAGAATAATTTCCTGAAGAAAGGAGCAGCCATTACACAGGAAGAAGCACAACAATTCCAGGGCGTGCTGATGCAGCAACAGCAACAGATCGATGAAAGGAAACAGTCTCTCACCCAAAAGCTGGGCGAGAAAAGCTATAAGTTCATGGATGATATCCAGAAAAAACTGAAAGATTTCCTGAATGATTACAATATGGAAAAAAATTACATGTACATATTCACTACAGGCACCGGGCTTGATTATATGGTGTATAAAGATTCTTCCCTTAACATCACCGAAGATGTGATTACCGGTATGAATGAAAAAATGAAACTGCCTGCAAAGGAATAATGTAAATAGATTTATTTAACTTGAATCCTGTTACCCCGTAACGGGATTTTTTTATACCAACATGTTTGTAGCAACAAAGCTAAAACTGCACTATGACAGAAACGAACCACGCCTTTAAACCATCTCTTGGCCTGTTTGATGCTACCATGATCGTCGCCGGATCGATGATCGGTTCGGGTATCTTTATCGTGAGCGCCGATATCACCCGCAACGTGGGCAGCGCAGGATGGCTGATCGCAGTCTGGCTCATCACCGGGTTCATGACCCTAACCGCCGCATTGAGTTATGGAGAATTAAGCGCCATGTTCCCAAAAGCTGGTGGACAATACGTTTACCTTAAAGAAGCATTCAATCCACTCGCAGGCTTTTTATATGGATGGAGTTTTTTCGCAGTTATTCAAACGGCCACTATCGCTGCAGTTGGTGTGGCATTCAGTAAATTTTTGGCATATATTGTTCCTGGCCTTGGACCTCAAAATATTTTGGCCGACCTGGGATTCATGCAGATCAATGCGGGCCAGCTTGTATCAATTGTTCTCATCATCTTTCTTACATATATTAATACAAAGGGCGTACAAGGCGGCAAAACGATACAGACGATCTTCACCGTTGTAAAACTTATTTCATTATTAGGTTTGATCATATTCGGTTTCCTGCTGGCGGCCAAAGCCGATATCTGGAATGCAAACTGGGCAGGAGCCTGGGATATGACATCCCGCAATGCGGAAGGGAATGTGATCGGCGGCGTTGCCGGAAGCGCCATCCTGGGTGCAATTGCGGCTTCCATGGTGGGTTCTATATTCAGCAGCGATGCCTGGAACAATGTAACCTTCATCGCGGGTGAAGTAAAGAATCCAAAAAAGAATATCGGCCTTAGCTTGTTTTTCGGAACCCTTATCGTTACGATCATTTATGTTGCTGCAAATCTCATGTACATCAGCGTACTTCCGCTCGAAAGCATTGCATCCGCCCCACAGGATCGGGTAGCCGTTGCCGCGAGTAATGCCATTTTTGGAAATATTGGAACGTATGTGATTGCGGTGATGATCATGATCTCCACCTTTGGTTGCAACAACGGGTTGATACTCGCCGGAGCCCGTGTATATTATACTATGGCCAAAGACGGTCTGTTCTTCAAAAAAACGGGTGAACTCAACAAGCACGACGTACCGGCTTTCGCACTTTGGATACAATGTCTCGTAGCATCACTGCTTTGCCTGAGCGGGAAGTATGGTGATCTGCTCGACATGATTTCTTTTGTTGTGGTGATGTTTTATGCACTCACGATTGCCGGTATTTTCATTCTTCGTAAAAACAGGCCGGATGCTGAGCGACCTTACAAAGCCTTCGGTTATCCGTTGCTGCCTGCCATCTATATTTTAATGGCGATCAGCTTCTGTGTATTGCTGATCATTTACAAACCTGCATTTACCTGGCCCGGGCTCATCATTGTGCTGGCAGGTATTCCCATTTATTATATTGCCCTTGCTAATAAAAATAAATCCTGAGAATAACATGGCGATAACCGATTTTGATAACCTGTTTAAATCTTTTGCCAACATCAAAGTGGCTGTCATCGGCGACGTTATGCTTGATACATACTGGTGGGGGAAGGTTGACCGTATTTCGCCGGAAGCTCCGGTACCCGTTGTGGCTGTTACCAGCCGGGAAGAGCGTATCGGTGGGGCAGCCAATGTGGCCTTGAATGTAAAAGCAATGGGTGCCACGGTGCATATATTGAGTGTGATTGGTGCTGATCAGGATGGAAAAAAACTCGAAACATTGCTGGCACAAAACCGCATACAAACAGATTACCTGGTTAAAAGCGAGAAGCGCCTCACGACCAATAAAATCCGTATCATCAGCCGCAACCAGCAAATGATGCGCCTCGATGCAGAAATGACATCTGCCATAAATTCGGATGATGAAAATGCACTCATGGCTTCTGTTGAATTATATATTAAACAGGAAAAACCAGGTATCATCATCCTGGAAGATTACAACAAAGGGGTACTAACGGAAACGCTTATCTCAAAAGTGATCTCATTGTGTAAAAGTCAGCAGATACTCACTGCTGTAGATCCAAAGCGAAAGAATTTCTTTGCATACCAACATGCCGATATTTTTAAACCAAACCTGCATGAGGCTAAAGAAGGACTCAACATCATCAGTGATGAAGTGTCAGATGAACTGCTGACTGACATTCATGCCATGCTGAAGGAAAAACTGCAACACAAAGTTTCTTTTATTACGCTTTCAGAAAAAGGAGTCTTTTACCAAACGGGTGATGAACATGCCGTGATTCCCACGCATATACGCAGCATCGCTGATGTGAGCGGCGCTGGAGATACCGTGATTGCTGTTGCTTCCGTTGTGTATGCCGCAACAAAGAACGTACAACTCATGGCCGAAATGGCCAATATTGCGGGTGGCCTCGTTTGCGAAGAAGTGGGTACCGTGGCCATCAACCCAAAGAAATTGCAGGAAGAATGTAAAAGGCTGTTGAATTAAGCTGTCTTCCTGTTTTCATCTTCATATTAGTAACTGTTGAACAGAATCAGGCTATCATTAAAGCCTGTTCAATCTTTGCGTAAAAAGATTTGAAAGTATTTGTGCATAAATGAGATATTTTTGATCCATAAATCAATTGCTTCTATGCAACCATTTTCTTTAGTAATACACGGAGGTGCCGGTACCATTTTGAAAAGCGATATGACGCCCGAACTGGAAAAAGCCTATATCAAAGGTCTTGATGATGCCCTCAATGCAGGTTATGCTGTACTCGAGCAGGGTGGAACAGCAACCAATGCAATTAAAGCTGCCATCGTAGTATTGGAAGATAACCTTTTGTTTAATGCAGGCCGTGGATCGGTGTTTACCAAGAAAGGTGTGCAGGAAATGGATGCAGCTATCATGGAGGGACAAACGCTGGAAGCAGGTTCGGTAGCAGGAGTCAGAAATGTACGCAACCCGATAGAGCTGGCCGCAGAAGTAATGATCAACAGCAACCACGTATTCCTGAGTGGAAAAGGAGCCAACGATTTTGCCATCAAGCAGGGTATTAAACTGGAACCGGATGAATACTTTTTTTCACAGTTCAGGTACGATCAGTGGAAGGAAATGAGAGACAGTGATAATTATTCTTTGGATCATACACACCAGGGGCTTGAGGAATTAATGAAAGATAAAAAATTCGGAACCGTAGGTGCAGCCGCCTGCGATAGTGCAGGAAATATTGCTGCAGCCACCAGCACAGGAGGCATGACAAATAAAAAATATGGAAGGATCGGCGACAGTCCCATCATAGGTGCCGGAACCTATGCAAACAATAAAACCTGCGCCATCAGTTGCACCGGGCATGGTGAACCTTTCATCAGGGCCGTGGCAGCATACGACGTTAGTTGCCTGATGGAATACAAAGGCATGAGCTTACAGCAAGCCATGAACGAAGTGGTGAATGTAAAACTCGTACAAATGCAGGGAGAAGGTGGCATGATAGGGGTAGATGCAAAAGGCAATACCGCCATGCTCTTCAACAGCGCCGGTATGTACCGGGCCATGAAGAACAGCCAGGGTGATGTGCTGATTGGTATTTACAAGGATTGACCCATGACCGGGATGTCGCATTTAATTGACAGATTTAATTTTCACACAGATACATGAAGAAGTACGTGGTTATTGTTGCCGGGGGAAGCGGAAGCCGGATGCAACAAGCTATTCCTAAACAATTCTTATTGCTGAAAGGCAAACCGGTATTGTATTATACGATCCATGCGTTCCTGGAAGCATACGACGACCTGCAGGTGATCCTGGTATTACCCGAAGATCATATTGCCCGCGGGCAGGAGGTCATCGATGCATTCTTTGATTATAAGCGCATACAGATCACCGTTGGTGGAAGAACCAGGTTTCATTCTGTACAACTTGGCTTAAAAATGGTGGAGGACGACAGCATCGTCTTTGTTCACGATGCTGTGCGCTGCCTGGTGACAACAGCGCTCATTCATCGATGTCATGATGCCGTACTGGAGTTTGGCTCAGCCGTGCCCGTCACTGCTTCTAAAGACAGCGTACGACTGCTCACCGAAAATGGCAATGATGCCCTTGACCGAAACCTGGTAAAGCTGGTGCAAACACCGCAGGCCTTTTATAGTAAGATCTTGCTCCCCGCATTTAACATCGATTACAAGGATAAATTCACCGATGAAGCAACTGTTATCGAAGCATTCGGACTAACCGTAAAACTGGTGGAGGGAGATGAAAACAATATCAAGATCACGAGGCCGGTAGACATGCTCATAGCAGAAAAAATTCTGGATGAAGGAATTCTGTAAACATATCCTCAAACGGATAGGCATCTATCACCCGATACAATCCTGGTTCAGGGAAACACTTTTTTCCATTCAACGCAATAAAAACAGGCGACAATATCAACGATATGCCGGTAGTGGATTCACTTGTAATGTATGCCAGGCAAATTATATTCAATTTGTACCCGACTGGCCATCCGCGGAAAACCGGTCAGCAATAGAGAAGAACAACGTCATCGCTGGATATGGCGAACAGGTGTATTGTCCAAACTGCATGAGTACAGCCCGGGAAAGACTTGTCCTCGCCATCCTGGCCGATCAGCATTCAATACAAGGAAAAAAGATCCTTCATCTTTCGCCCGAGAAAAATGTCTATCAATTTATTTCTGGTAAAGCAACTATTACAACTGCCGACCTGTTGCCTGGATTTTATAAAACCATTGATGGCATGGTGCAAAAACAGGATGCGACAAAATTCAGTTATGCCAGTGAAAGTTTTGATTATGTGATCGGTAATCATATCCTGGAACACATACCAAACGATAGGCAAGCGATGAAAGAGATATTTCGGGTACTCGTTCCCGGTGGCCAGGCAATCTTACAGGTTCCGTTTTCTCAAACAAATTTGTATACGATAGAGGAACCAGGTATACATGATCCTGCGAAACAATCGGCTTTATTCGGGCAAAAAGATCACGTTCGCATTTATGCAATAGCAGATTATGTTGATCGTTTGAAAGAGGCCGGGTTTGAAGTTTCGGTAATTCCTTATGAAGATCTCCAGGCTTATTATGTATACGCCATCCAGGAGCATGAATGTTTTTTCAATATCCGCAAGCCTGTTTAAGGTTTTAATAGGCGAATGGCTGCCGGAAGATCGTTGAATTTTATAAATGGGTAAGGTTGATTTGCGCTGGAGAATTTCTTATAAAAAAAAGCGATACCAGGCACATCAGATCCTTCAAAATCGAGTATCATTTTTTCTTTAGCAAATTCCCGGATAACTTCATTGTACAGGAAATAATTGGCCAGGCATTTTCTTCCATTCGGCCACAAACAGGAAATAACATTATATAATCGTTTGTCGTCTTTCAATAACAAAACCATTGCTAATAATTCGCTGCCATCTTTATTATATACTTCTCTTATGACAATCCTGTTTTCCATTGCATAGGCTGTGCAAAGCTTTTCAAAATGAACAAAATCTTCTTCATGGAAACTGGGCAGTCGTTCCAGGTAGAGGTGCCTGTAATGTTCAATAGCTGCTTTGAAATCTGCTCCAGGCTTATATTGCAGGGAAAATTTGGCTGCACGGGAAAGTCTTTTCCGAATATAAGGTGAATAGTTTTTATAGATAGCCGGAAATCCATTGCCCATCGCTAGGATAAAATTATTGCGTGATTGCTGTTGGATATCCTGGCCGGCCAGGTTTGTGTCATTTCCATGATTGAGGGTGATCTCAGCAAACTTAAAATGCCTGCGGGCTTCTTCTATACATTTATCCAGTATTTCTGCAGTGATAGCTGTTTTCCCAAACACACCACCCTGTTGCATAAATGCAGGTTGGTAAAGATACTTTATGCCCCATTTCTTTTTCCAGGGCAGGGGCATCACCGCTTCATAATCATCCAGTACAAGACCATCCCAGTTTTCACAGAGGTTATCGAGGTAAATCGTTTCGGCATAGATCATTCCATTGGCCGCAGTTTGAATGCAGGCATCCCATTTTGATCGCTGGATATCCTGGTATGATATGTATTCAATGCGCAAGCTTACAACGTAATTTGAGGAATTATT
>Ga0116158_10004360_pt1 | contig 12113 bp, 9 predicted proteins | sample AD_UKC052_MetaG_FD_89883 | JGI IMG/M metagenome (GOLD analysis project Ga0116158, IMG submission 89883) | Active sludge microbial communities of municipal wastewater-treating anaerobic digesters from USA - AD_UKC052_MetaG | ecosystem: Engineered > Bioreactor > Anaerobic > Digestate | place: USA... | reverse complement strand
TACAGCGATATCATCATCGGCGAACCCCATTACAGCGAAGCGGGCCAGGTCTGGGAAGGGCGGGCGGTAGCGTTCTTAGGCAGCGCAGCCGGCATCTCCGGGGCCACGCTCGCCGGGGCAGCATGGACCGCGGAAAGCGACGTGGATGGATCCGACTTCGGCAACTGTGTCGCGTGGGCCGGTGATGTGAACGGCGATGGATACGGCGACGTGATCGTGAGCGGATACAGCTATGGAAATGGCACCACGGGCCTATTGAATCAAGGTGTCGCCCGCATCTACTATGGTAATGCCACCGATATCAACAATGCCTTCGCGTGGGAAACGGTAGGGCCTGCTGCACAGGCTGCATACGGCGTTTATGTGGACGGTGCCGGGGATGTGAACGGGGATGGCTACGCCGATGTGATCGTCGGGGCTGACCGCTATGACATTTTCCGCCGTGGCTCTGTCCATGTCTACCAAGGTTCCGCCGGTGGTGTATCAACCACTCCAGTCTGGAGCCAAACAGGCAGCAGCACATTCGAACTCTATGGGTGGTGCGTTGGAACTGCAGGTGATGTGAACGGTGATGGGTATAGCGACATCATCGTGGGGGCCCCTTGGGCAGAGAATATCTCCGCCCCCGCTGATGAAGGACGTGCCTTCGTCTTCCATGGCTCACCCAGCGGGCTCGTCTCCAGCGGCACCATCGACCAAACACAAGCATCTGCCTTCCTGGGCACCTGTGTAAGCACCGCTGGTGATGTGAACGGCGACGGCTATAGCGATGTGATCATCGGCGCGCCACAATACGATAACGGGCAGAACAACGAAGGTCGTGCCTACATCTACCATGGGGGCTCCGGTGGGCTCTCGTTCACGGCCAACGCAGTGATCGAGAACAATATCGCATCTTCCCTCTTGGGCACCAGCGTATCCACTGCGGGTGATGTGAACGGCGACGGATACAGCGATGTGGTGATCGGTGCGCCAGGCGCAGCGAACGGGCAAAGTGGAGAAGGGCTCGCCTATGTGTACTACGGATCAACGACAGGACTGGGGACCACACCACTTACCATCGAACGCAACCTGCCAAGTGCCGCGCTCGGTTCCAGTGTGGCAACGGCCGGTGATGTGAACGGTGATGGATATAGCGACGTTGTGATCGGCGCGAACGGGTACAGTGTGACCCTAGCGTTGGAAGGTGCTGCATACGTACATCTGGGGTCCGCCACAGGGTTGACCGCCGCACCGTTGTTCACCTTCACGCAAGGGCAAGCCAATGCACGTATCGGTAGCTGCGTGGCGGGTGTAGGTGATGTGACCGGTGATGGATACGGTGATGTTCTTGTTGGTGCCTCTGGCTGGACCTCGGCGGGCATCACGGGGCGTGGTCGCGCATTCTTGTTGAAAGGTCATCCAGCAGGGATCTTCCACGAGGCAGCATGGGTGGTCGAAGGTTCCAACAACGGCTCAGCACTGGGGACTTCCGTAGCACCCGCCGGAGATGTGAACGGGGACGGATACGCGGATCTTATCATTGGAGAACCAGGTCGCCCCAATGGTGCTGTCAGTGGTGCCGGGCGGGCGTTGGTGTTCCTCGGTGCAGGGAACACACCTTCGGTCGCCCCTGCATGGACGGCTGTGGCCGCTACCACCAACGCCCAGTACGGGTTCAGCGTTTCCAAAGCCGGCGATGTGAACAAGGATGGATACGGCGATATCGTGGTGGGGGCACCAGGCTCGGGCAATGGGCAAGTCTTCGTCTACCACGGCTCGCCAGCCGGCCTTCCCGCTACTGCCAGCTCCACTTTCTCCACGGGCAACAGCTTGGCACGCATGGGCACGAGCGTGTCCAACAGCGGCTCTCAAAGCGGTGATGGATACGGCGATGTGATCGCTGGTGCACCAGAGTACAGTTCGGTATTCCCCATCAGCGCCGATCGTGGCCGTGTGCATGTCTTCACCGGCAACGGTGGCGCAACACGCACACAGCGTACACGACAATACCGAACGGACCAAGTGACACCCGTGCAGACCAACAATAGCACGTTCGACGCCAGTTGCGGATGGACCATCGGGCAGGTCGCCCGTTCGCATCTGGGCCGCCGAAAAATGAAACTCGTGTGGGAAACAGTGCCGCATGGACCCGCATTCCTCGGCACACCGATCACCAACAGTGTGGCCTACACCGCGCAAGAGATCCCTTGGACCGCTGTGAACGTAGCGGCGGGTGTGGAGATCAAAGAACCCATCATATCCCCCGGAACAGCGTTCCCGAAATGGCGCGTGCGTTTGAGGCATCATCCCGCAACCATGATCGACGGACAACGCTTCGGACCGTGGATTTACATGGGGATACACGATGACCAGGACCCGGCGATCAAAGTGGAACAACCCGATTGTGGCTTGTTGCCCGTGGAGCTCTTGCGCTTCGAGGTGCGGTGCGAAGCGAACATCCGATCGCTCGAATGGTCAACGGCTACAGAGCAGAACAATATGCTCTTCGTGATCGAAAGAAGCACCGACGCTCTTACTTGGGAGACCATCGGATCATTGCCCGGCGCAGGAACCAGCTACTCCGTGCTGCATTACAACTTCCGAGACGATGCCATCATCCGCGCGGAAAAGGTCTTCTACCGCCTCCTACAGGTCGATACGAACGGGGATGAGCAACAACACCCGACGCGCGCAGTTGTAGCGTGTTCTCCAACGGACGGTGCCAAGTTCCTGATCGCGCCCAACCCGGCACGGGACCGTGCACGGGTGTTCACTTCCACAGCGGAGGAGACAAGCCTGTACGACCTGGAACTGCTAGACACCCAGGGTCGCATCGTGCGCGCGTTCCCGGCTGCTTCCATCAGCTCCACGGGTTTCTCCCTGGACCTCTCCGGCTTGGAACCCGCTTCGTACATGCTCCGGATCCGTTCCCATGAAAGTGGTACCCCGTCCATCCTACGCATCATCATCAACTAAGCATCACGCACCACCATGCGCCACTGCTCCCTGCTCTTCATGTGTTCATTGCTTTTATCAACGGCCACCGTCAAAGCGCAGGACCCCGATAGCCTCTGGGACGTTTGGAGCGATAAGTCACGCCCGGATACCGCTCGCCTGAGTGCCATGGCAGACTTCATCTGGAACATCCAATATTCCGCACCGGATAGCGCGGAGCGGTGTGCCCGGAACATGCTCGAATTGGCCAAGACCACGGGCATCGCACGCTTCGAAGGCTCGGCGCTCGAACTTCTGGCGAACTCCTACTACATCCGCGGCGACGTGAATTCCGCACTGCCCGTATACTTCCAATGTGTCCAACTGCACCATGCACAGCGCGATGCCGATGGAGTGGCAGGAGCCCTCGGCAACATCGGCAACATGTACACCGAGCTCGGCCAGTTCCAAAAGGCCAGGCGCTACCAACAACAAAGCCTGGACCTCTACACCGCGATCGGTCGCGAAGAAGGAATGGGACAGGGCAACAACAACCTGGGCCGCATCCTGCTCCTCGAAGGTGATCTAGCGGGGGCCACAGCCCACCTCCTGAAGAGCATCACACACAACGAAAAAGCAGGCAATAAGGGCGGTGTGCTCTCCGGCTTCGGCAACCTCAGCGTTATCATGGCCCAGCAGAAAGACTTCACCCGTGCAACGGAATATGCGCTGCGCGGAATGGCCATCGCCGAAGAGCTCAACAACCAGCAGGCCCGCTCTTCGTTCCTCGCGAATCTGGGTGGATTCGCTGTGGAAGACAAGCGCTACGTGGAGGGCATCAGCTACCACGAAATGAGCCTGAAGTTGGCGCGCGAAATGGGCAACAAGGCCGGAGAAACACTCGCGCTCTACAACATCGGATCGGCCTACGGTGAACTGGGACAGCACCAACGTGCGTACGAACTTCTCGTCCAGTCCCTTGACATCGCTCGCGCCATGAACGAACCCTACCGCGAAGCGTTGGCCCTGAGCGGGCTGGCAGCCGCCTCGCAAGGTCTTGGCAGGCACGAAGAAGCCGCGCAGCATGGGGAACTGTCGCTCAGGATCCTGCAAGGCATCGGTGCAACAGTGGATATCGGTACCGTCGCCGCCGTTTTGCGCAAAGCCTACCAGAGCGCCGGACGCAGCGACCGCGCACTCGCCATGTACGAACTGGAGGTCCAGATGAACGATAGCGTGACCAGCGAAGAAGCCCAGCGCGGTGTCCTTCGCCAGGAATATTCCTTCGAGAACGAGAAACGCGCATTGGCGGACAGCCTACAGTTCGCTTCCGAAAAAGCACTTCAGGTGAAGGAGATCCAAAAACAGAAAGTGATCCGCAACGGCTTCGTTGGAGGATTCGCGCTCGTTGCCCTGTTCGCCGGGGTGTTCCTCTTCCAGCGCAACCGTATCACCAAAGAAAAAGCCCGCAGCGAAGAACTGCTGCTCAACATCCTGCCCGAAGAAGTGGCGAAAGAACTGAAGGACAAAGGCGAGGCCGATGCACGCCTGATCGATGAAGCGACCATCCTCTTCACCGACTTCAAGGGCTTCACCACCATCAGCGAACAACTCACCGCGCGCGAGCTGGTGGAGGAACTGAACGTCTGCTTCAAGGCCTTCGACAACATCATCACCGCGCGTGGTATCGAGAAGATCAAGACGATCGGCGATGCGTACATGTGTGCTGGCGGCCTGTCAGAGCCGAAGACCTCTTCGCCCCTGCAAGTGGTACACGCAGCGCTGGAGATGCAGCGCTTCATGCAACAGCGCAAAGCCGAACGGACCGCGCTGCACAAACCGGCCTTCGATATGCGCTTGGGCATCCACACCGGACCCGTGGTGGCCGGTATCGTGGGTGTGAAGAAATTCCAGTACGACATCTGGGGAGACACCGTGAACATCGCGGCGCGCATGGAAAGCTCAGGGGAGATCGGCCAGGTGAACATCAGCGAGGCAACACATGCCCTCGTGAAGGAAACACTGGGACTGCACTTCGCCCCGCGTGGAAAAGTGCAAGCCAAAGGCAAGGGCGAAATGGAGATGTGGTTCGTGGAGAAGAACGTTTAGGTCGCTTGCTCCATCTTTGCGGTCAGAACGGTCCACGGGGCATAGCGTGCGAGGGCATAAGAGAGGCCAACTTTAGCACTCTCACACCCTCGCGGCCTTCCCCCTGAGCCCCCTCGCACGCACATGCATTCCATCAAACAAGTCCTCGACGACACCACCCTCACCTCCACAACCGTTACCGTGGCCGGCTGGGTGCGCACCTTCCGCAACGACCGCTTCATCGCCCTCAACGACGGCAGCACCATCCGCAACCTGCAGTGCGTGATCGAGCCCGGGTCAGGCCCGGGCGGACGATTCGTTGACGCCGCCACGCGCGTACGCTTCACCACCAGCGCATCGGTGAAATGCACCGGCGAACTCGTTGCTTCACAAGGCAGCGGGCAACGCGTGGAGTTGAAGGTGACAGCCATTGAAGTGCTCGGCGATAGTGATGCGGAAACCTATCCGATCCAACCGAAGAAACACTCGCTGGAATTCCTGCGCGAGAAGGCACACCTCCGTTTTCGCACCAACACCTACAGTGCCATCTTCCGCATGCGCCACCAGGTGAGCTTCGGTATCCACGAGTACTTCGACTCGCTCGGCTACAACTATTTCCACAGCCCGATCATCACCGCGAGCGATGCGGAAGGTGCCGGTGAAATGTTCCGCGTCAGCACGCTTGATCCGAAGAGCCCGCCGGTGAACGAAGCCGGTGAAGTGGATTGGAAGGAGGACTTCTTCGGGGCCGAATCACGTCTCACCGTGAGCGGTCAGCTACAAGCCGAACTCGCGGCCACCGCCTTGGGCAAGGTCTACACCTTCGGCCCCACCTTTCGCGCCGAGAACAGCAACACTGCGCGCCACTTAGCGGAGTTCTGGATGATCGAACCCGAGTGCGCCTTCATGGACCTGCATGGCGACATGGACCTTGCGGAAGGCCTGTGCAAACACCTCATCGCCCGCGTGCTGAAGAACAGCATGGACGACCTGCAGTTCCTGGATGCGCGTCTGAAGGAAGAGGAAGCATCGAAGCCCAAAGAGCAACGTGCCGAACTGGGCCTGATCGATCGCTTGAAGTTCGTGTTGGAGAATCCCTTCGAGCGCATCACCTACAGCGACGCCATCGAGATCCTCCTGCGCAGCAAACCGCACCAGAAGAAACAGTTCCAGTTCCCCGTGGAATGGGGAATCGACCTGCAAAGCGAACACGAGCGTTACCTCGTGGAGAAGCACTTCAAGAAGCCGGTGATCGTCACGGGCTACCCCGGCAAGATCAAGGCCTTCTACATGCGCACCAACGCCCCCGACGATTTCGGGTACAGCGACAAAGGCACCACCGTGGCCGCCATGGACGTGCTCTTCCCGGGCATCGGCGAGATCATCGGCGGAAGCCAACGCGAAGAGCGCTTGGATGTGTTGGAAGCACGCATGAAAGAGATGCACGTGCCTGCAGAAGAGTTGTGGTGGTACCTCGACACGCGGAAGTTCGGCACGGTGCCGCATGCGGGTTTCGGTCTTGGGCTGGAGCGCTTCGTGCTGTTCGTTACGGGCATGGGGAATATCCGCGATGTGATCCCGTTCCCGCGGACGCCGAAGAGTGCGGAGTTCTGAGCAATGAAAGAAACGGAGTACGGCAAGGCCTTAACGATACTGGGCGAAGAACGCCTAGCCAATTTCCTGCGGGCTGCTACGCTAGAAGGGGCCGACCCCAACGCCACATGGAAGGCTGCGCAACTCTCGGCACGCACCTTCTGCTTGCAGAGCGGCAGTGGTCGTAAGCCGGTTCGGTGGCGCACCAGCTTCAGGGCTTGCGGGAAAGTGCAGGCGGTGAAGGCGGAGCTTTAGTGACGCCCCATCTTCTTTCGCACTTGGCGTTCATTGTGCCAAACATCGAAGGATGCACTGGCCCAACCGCTGCCAGCAACCAAGGCCATGAGGCCGAAGAACAAGAACGGTATTGGCAGGTCATATTGCGCATGCAGGAATGCCAATAGGAGGAAGAGCACCAGCGCGATGATGGCGATGCCGAAACAGCCTAACAACTTCGGCACGAGATAGCCGGCCACCGTATCAAAAGCGTACTGATCGAACTGCTCGTAGCGCATGCGACTGAACTGCTCCGCATGTGACCGCGCGGCTCGTTGCCGTGCTTCGGTAGCTCGTGCATACCGCGCTTCGTTCTGTGGAGATGTCCGCTTGGGGCTTGGGCTTTCACGTGTGCGATCGTACCGGTCACGTGCGTTCGGATCGCTCAACACCTCGTAGGCTTCAGTGATGGCGACGAACCGCGCGTGGGCATCCTGCAACTTGCTCACATCCGGATGGTACTGCTTCGCCAGCCTTCAGTAGGCGGCTCGGATGGCATTCGCATCCGCCGTATGCGTGAGGCCGAGTGTGCGGTAGTGGTCCATTCCACCGCAAGGATACCGACACCGGTCGACCCGATAGCGCTACATGATCATCCTAACGTTTCCGCCATACGTTCCCGTTCCGCGTTTCAATTACGCTGAGCGTGCCTTTCGCTTGTTGGTCCTGCAACTGTTCTACCGCTGTAGCATGCGAAATGCCCAACACCACCGCCACTTCCTCTGCGCACCACGAGGCATGGACCGCGAAGAGTTCTTCCAGTGTCTTGGGTAATGCGGCGCTCTTCACTTCTGGAAAAATGTCCTTCACGGCCGTAGCGAATTGATCGTAGGGTCGTGCGCCGTAGATCTGTTGTCGGTTGCCGTCGTTGTTGGTGAAGATGAACGTGGGGAAACCGCGCACCCCGAGCGAACGCGCCAACGTAAGGTCCGCTTGGAACAAGGCGTTGGCAGCACCGGTGAAGTCAGCGTGCAAGCGTGTGGTATCCAGCTGCGCGAAGGAGGCGGCTTCTGCGATCACGGGCCACTTGGTGATGTTCTTCTTCTCGAGCAACACCTGCTCGCGCAACCGACGCAGGAAGACAAGTGCCTTCGCGTGGTCCTGTAACTCGGCAGCTTTGAAGGCGACGCTCGGCGGGTAGCTGCTGGGCAGCGGATCCTCCAACCACACATCGCCGATGATGGGCATGCGGTAGTGCGGGCTCACCTCATCCCAATGGCCGGCCACATCGCTCGGTTTGCTGATGCCGCCGCTATTGTAGACCTCCCATGAAGGCAGCAGTCCGCCCATGTGGTATTGGATGTCGACGGCATCGCCGTACTCCAATTTCAAGCGGCGTAACTGTGGCTCGGTGCCCCAACAGCTGCTGCAGATGGGGTCGGTGAAGTAGAGCAGGGTAATGGGCTTGCTGGCCGTGGCCACACGCATGTCCGGATGGGCGTGGTCGGTAGCATCGTGCCCCGGAACGGTGCAGGCGCCCGTAACGGTGTCGCACAACAACTGGTTGGTGTTCTTATCCACGGCGGTATCGGGTTGGGCACAGGCAACGAGTGCGGAACAGAAAGCGATGGTCGCGGTGATCGGTGTGCGTGGCATGTGCAGGTAACTTGCGGCGCAAAGATCCTGCGCAATGAGCCGTGCTGCAAGAAGTCAATCGAAGTTGACCACCCCTGCTACGCCGGCATGCCCCGCCGAGCAAGCCTTGCGCAGCATCACCGGCAAGTGGAAACCCCGCATCCTTCGCGCTGCGGCTGATGCTCCGGTACGATTCAATCAGTTGCTCCGCGACATCCCCGAAAGCAACAAACAGGCGATCACCAACGCCTTGCGCGAATTGGAGAACGATGCACTCGTGCGCCGCACCGTGGTGCAGCAGAAACCGTTGCACGTGGAGTACACCTTGACCGACCAAGGCCGCACGATCATCTGCTTGTTGCGCGCGATGGAGCCGCTATGATGGCCACACCATCCACGGAATACGCGCCAGGATCAGTACCAGGCCAATGCTGTAACACCACGCGATCAGCTTGAACTTCTTCTGATCCTCCGCCGTGCGCTTGGCTTTGGAATAGCCGATGGTGATCACGATGATCCCGAGCAACATCATCAACGGGTGCTCCAGCGCGAAGAGGCGTGAAAGGCTGTTGCCCATGGTTTCACCGGAGAGGTTGCTGAAACCCATCGGCGAGGTGAAGTAGAGGAAGAAACCGAAGAGCATCTGCACGTGCGCGCTCACCAAACCGAACAGTGTGAACTTCTTGCTCGTCGCCGTGAAAGACCGCTTGTTCACCAGTGAAAGCACCGCATGCGCGATGGCGATCACCAACAGCAGCAGAACGAGGTAGGCGACGTACGAGTGGAAATGCTTCAGGCCGGTGTACATGGTGGTTGCGTTGGTCGCGAAAGTAGGGCGGGATCCTTGATCACGTTCCCAACGGTGCATCGCTGATCCTTCCATCCACCCCGAACAATTCTGCCGCTCGTTCCTTTGTAGGGCATGATGAAGATCTACCACCTCGGCAACTGCGGCACCTGCCAGCGCATCCTCAGCGAGATCCCCAAGATCAAACGCTTCGAACAGCAGGAGATCAAGACGCAGCCCATCACCCCAGCGCAGCTGGATGAGATGAAGATGATGGCCGGCAGCTACGAGGCGCTCTTCAGCAAGGTGGCGTTGAAGTACCGCAGCCTCGGATTGAATGAGATGAAGCTGACCGAGAAGGACTACCGCAAGTACATCCTCCAGGAGTACACCTTCCTGAAACGCCCGGTGATCATCATCGGTGAGCGGATCTTCATCGGCAACGCGCCGAAGAACGTAGCGGCGATGGTGGCGGCCGCAAAGTAGGCCGCTCTCTTCACGGCACCTGTGCTTCGCGCGTATTGGTGGGCACGATCCCTCCGATGTTCTGAAGGATCCGGTCGCGGTCGTTCTCCGAACCGGTGTACTTCACGGATCCGTCCATATTCACATCTTCACTACGGTAGGTGGGGCCGTCGGTGTTCGTAGGTACGATGCCACCGATGGCTTGCAGGATCGGGTCGCGATCGTTCTCCGAACCGGTGTACAACACCATTCCATCGGCATTCACATCGCCGCTCCACAGCGCAGCACGCCCAAAGTGCTCCGCGCGCGCTTCATTGCCAAAAGTCGGTGTGCTGGTCAGGCGCAGGTCCACCGATGCGCCGCTGGCGGATAGCGCGATCGGGGCACTGGTCATTACCCCCAAGTCGTTCCGGTGATGCACTGCAACGTAGTAGTCCCCGGGCGTCGTGTTGAACGTGATGTTGGTGAAGCCGTTGGTGGAAACGGTGGTCCCGTTGTCACGAACCAGCCCTACGCGTGTATGAACTACCTTCGAGGGATCCGACTTGTCGCGTAGTTCCACGAAGATCCAATCCACCACCTTGCCAAGGATCGTGTTGTTGAGCGTGGCTGCCGTGATCGTTTCCCCACCGCTGCCCACGTGCGCGAAGCCCAGCGCTGTGAACGGCTCTTGCAATGGGATCAAGCCTTGCGTCCGCAGTGTGTCGCTCATGCCGGTGGCGCTCTTCAACGGACCTTGAAGGAATACGGCCAACTGGATCGGTAACGGATGTTCCGGTGGGGCGGTGACATTGACCACGCTCCGACAGACCGCGCTCCATCCGCCATCGCTGGCCTTCACTCGTAACCCAAGCAGATGCGGTCCGGCGGAGAGGTTGTTCACGTCTGCGTTCAACGCTTCTTCCACGGCTTCATCGAAGGCTCCATCAGCAGCGCTGAGGACGATCCCGTTGCCCGCACCGGGGTCCGTGTCCCAGAAGTATTCGCCGTTCACTACCGCGACCGGTCTGGTGGATACCGGTGCACTGACGTTTAGCACGGTCTTGTACTCGTTGCTCCAGGTGCCATCAGCCCCGCGCATTCGGACGTAGAGCAAGTGGTCGCCGATAGCCGGTGCGGCCTCGCTTGTCGTGCCGGTCTCCACGGCATCGCTCCAGTTGCCATCGAAGGCCAGCAGGGGTGTACCATTACCCTCGCCAGGATCGCTATCGAAGAAGAACTCGCCCTGTTGCACCCGCACCGCGCGCACGATCAGCTCAGGACCAATGTGGACCACACTTCTGAAGGTGGCGCTCCAGCCAGTATCCGCGCCGCGCACACGCACGCCAAGCACATGCGAACCTTGGTAGTTGAGGTTCGCGGAAGCCAAGGCCTGCTCCAGCGCACCATCGAAGTCGCCGTCTAGCGCAAGCAACGGTGTCGCGTTGCCTTCACCGGGATCGGTGTCGAAGTAGTACTCGCCTGCTTGAACGGCTACGGACCGCATCGGTATACTGGATGAAACGTGCAGCACGGTCTTATACTCGTTGCTCCACGCGCCGTCGGCACCACGCATGCGGACATAGAGCAGGTGGGAGCCCTCGGCCGGTGAAGCCACGCTCGACATACCAGTCTCCAGTGCGTTGTTCCAGTCGCCGTCGAAGGCCAACAGCGGAATACCGCTTCCTTCGCCGGGGTCGCTATCGAAGAAGAACTCCCCTTGTTGGACTTGGATGTCGCGTGCGCTTATCGCGGTGTTCACCTGCACGACTTGCGTAAAGAGGGCGCTCCAGCCGTTCTCCGCGCCCTGCACCCGAACGAAGAGCCTATGCGCACCCGACGTGATGGTATTGTTGGAGGTGATCGCCTGTTCCAACGCACTGTTGAAGTCACCATCGAAGGCAAGTAATGGTGTGGCGTTCCCTTCACCGGGATCCGTGTCCCAGAAATACTCGCCGGCTTGCACCCGGACCTGTCTTCCGCTGACCGTAGAGCCGGTGTGTACGACTTGACGGAACACGCTGCTCCAATAGCCGTTGGCACCTTTTACGCGCACAGAGACGACCACATTGCCGGGTGTTCCTTCGGGCAGGCTCGCGATCACTTCTTCCAGCGCTTCATCCCATGCACCGTCGGCCACTTGCATGGCGGTACCGAGGCCTTCGCCGGGGTCGTTGCCGGTGAACCATTCGGCTTGGGAGATGCGAAAGGATTGCGCATTCAGTATGGCGGCGGCAAAGAATAGCAGGATGGTATGTAGTAGCCGGGCCATGGTGGTCAACGATCGAACCCGATGGCAGAGATCTTCACCGCATCGCCTTGGGACACCACACGCGGTGCTTGCATGAAACCCACCACCGCACTTCCCATGGGTGTAGTGAAATTCGCGCGGCTGTTGCTGCCGCCGTAGCAACCCACATCGTTGGTGGTCAGG
>Ga0116158_10004357_pt1 | contig 12117 bp, 3 predicted proteins | sample AD_UKC052_MetaG_FD_89883 | JGI IMG/M metagenome (GOLD analysis project Ga0116158, IMG submission 89883) | Active sludge microbial communities of municipal wastewater-treating anaerobic digesters from USA - AD_UKC052_MetaG | ecosystem: Engineered > Bioreactor > Anaerobic > Digestate | place: USA... | reverse complement strand
TATCATTGCTGGATAAAACACCAATCAGGTCATTATTCGAAACCCTTGAAAACCAAGATGTCAAAGAGCAATTATCTAAACAATTGAAAATCAATCTAATTTAACCGGACACTAATGATTTTAGGAATAAAATGTTTGTTCTGGTTCTCTGCGAAAGTTCCTCTGCGGTCCTCTGTGGAAAATTCAGGCTAACCACAGAGATACACAGAGTTTATCGCAGAGTTACACTGAGCGGGGCATAAATAATCAATTAATTTTTTAAGCAATACAATTGAGAGCCTAAATCATCTGAACCAATCATCATTTTTCATTTTTCTTTTACAAATAAATATAACCAAATCCAACCCAATAACATCATTATTAATCAAGATTTTAGGAATAAAATGTTTGTTCTGGTTCTCTGCGAAAGTTCCTCTGCGGTCCTCTGTGAAAATTCCTCTGCGGCCCTCTGTGGCAAAATCATGCTAACCACAGAGAACCACGGAGTTAACCGCAGAGTTACACTGAGCCGGGCATTTATAACCAATCAATTTTAAGAGCAATACAATTGAGATCCTCAATTATCTGATACGATCATCATTTTTCATTTTACTTTTACAAATAAATAAAACCAAATCCAACCCAATATCAGCAGTCCTGCAAATAACAAAAAGATCATGGTATAAAGCGTAATCATTGCTACCATGGCTATGCAGGCAAAGCTAAGGGCAATAATAGGGAACCACGGGTAAAAAGGGGTACGGAAAGGTCTTTCCAGTCCGGGTTCGGTTTGACGCAATTTAAATAAGCTCCACATACCAAAAATCATCAGGGTAAGCGCACCAAAGCAGGCCATAATGATGATGTCGCCTGTTTTGCCGGTTAACAGGGCCAGTATACCCAGTCCCATATTCATCAGCAGGGCATTGGCAGGTGTTTTAAACCGGGGGTGCACCACTCCTGCGGCCTTTACAAAATAATGCAGCCTGCCCATTTCGAATGTGGCGCGGCCGGCGGCAAGAATGATACCATGAAAAGAAGCAATCAGCCCGAGTAAACCAACCGTAACAAGCAGGTGGTACAGCCATTGATTGTTGCCGGTAATATGAGCAAGGGCAAGCGGTAAGGGGCTGTCGCTTGGCGTGCTGCTGCCCGGCGGGTAAACAATTGCCTCCCAGCCCGCAACGCCGGTACTGCCCAAAAAAGTAAGGATGCATAGCACCACCAGGGTAAGCAGGGCGCTGCCAAAACCCAGCAGGATGTTACGTTGAGGTTTTTGGGTTTCCTCGGCCACATTGGCTACCCCCTCCAGCCCAAGAAAAAACCAGATGGCGAAGGGGATCGCCGCCCATGCGCCTTTCCAGCCATTGGGAATGGCATTGGCAGATAGATTTCCCCATTCAAAATGAGGCAGGGTAACCCCGGCAAACAGCAGGAGTTCTGCCACAGCCAGCAGGGTAATGGCCAGTTCGAACATGGCCGCCACCCTAACCCCATAAATATTCAAAGCCGTAAAAATGATATAGGCAATAATGGAAATAGCCGTAACCGGCAATGAAGGAATAAACAGGTGGAAATAAGCGCCGATGGCCGCGGCAATGGCGGGCGGGGCAAAAATAAATTCGAACACCTGTGCCAGCCCGGCAATATACCCGGCATGTTTTCCCAGCGCCCTTGTGGTATAGTCAAGCACCCCGCCTGCTTTGGGTATGGCGCAGGCAAGCTCGGTATAGGAAAAGGTAAAGGTGGTGTACAGGATGATGATAAAAACCGTGGCAATGGCCAGTCCAAGAGTTCCGCCCTCAGCCAGCCCAAGGTTCCAGCCAAAATACATGCCGCTGATTACATAGCCTACGCCAAGTCCCCATAGGGTTACCGGCCCAAGAGAGCGTTCCAGTTTTGCCATGCGATGAAGATAAGGGATTTGATTACAGATTTTTTGCGACAAGATTTCTTCCCGTCCCATAAAAATAGGAAAGGTGAATTTGTTGCATTGCATTTTGGCTTTCATTTTCACCGGATAAGGACAACAGTTCCTTTCCTCAACTCCGTTTTGCCATCAACCATGGTAGCTGAAACCTGGTACACATACGCGCCGGCCTGTGCTTTGATACCCTTTATCAATCCCTTCCAGCCATAAACCGGGTCATTGGGCGGAATATTGTGCGCTTCAAATACGTTGTCGCCCCAACGGGTGTAAATAATGAAATCCTTTAAAACAACGACCCTTTCACTTCCCATTACATAAAAAATATCATTCAGGTTGTCGGCATTTGGTGTAAATGCCGTAGGGATATGAATATCGCCGATGGTGATGGTGCGGATGGTGGCAAGCCCGGTATCGGTGCAGTTGAATTCATTTTTACCGGTAACCATATAGCGTTCTGTGTAAGTGGGGGTTACTACCGGGTTGGCACAATCGGTACAGGAAAGAAAGCGTGAAGCGGTCCAGTTTGCTGCAGAAAGAAGTCCTCCTTCTGCTATGGTGAACAGTGGGATGGATGACGCTCTTTCAATGGTGGTATCCGATGGATGGATGGCAATGCTGAAGCGCCTGAAAGCAGTGGCTATTTCCGTATTGTTTTCACTGTTGGTTTCTTCATATGCCGTATCGGCACCCGGGGTAGAAATAATCCCTCTGTCGTTAACCACCGCAAAAAGCTGGTTGGTTGAAGGAGTGGTAATGGTATGTTGAAAATTACCGCAATTGCCCGGTTGTGCAGATGGGGTAACAAATACAGATTGCAATAATTTTGCCCCGCTTTGCCCCGGAATGCCTTCATAAAATGATACCGGAATGCCTTTCCATAAAGTATCATACCTGTTGTTCATGCAAACAGAGAAGGACACCCGTGTGGATTGATTGGTGATGCATTCGGTATTGGTAATGTTAATGGTAAAATCAGGAGGAAGGATTTGTATCCTCATGAGTCCGTTCAGGATACATCCGTATTGATTTACCGACGTTACCGGAATATCGGATGATTGTGTGACTCCCACAATGGGATTTACACATTGCGTGCAACTGAGTGTATAGCCTATGCCTGTTTGCCAGCGCGTACTGCCCGGGTTATCCAGTATGCTCAGGATTTTTGCAGGAAAAAAAGTGCTCCTGAATACGATGGTATCCTGCGGGCTGAGTAAAAGCACTTCAGGGGCATAGTTTATTTCCACTACATTATTGCCATACTCCTTTTCCAGGCGTTTGCTGTTGGGCAACACGAGCGGCTGGGTGGTGCCACTGTCATTTACAACGGCGTACAATTTGCCGCTGCTGCTGTTTTTTATCCTGGTTGCAAAAGAACGGCTGCGTTCGGGGTACATGCTGCTTAAAATATATGCCGGCAATAATTCGGCAGCACCTGCCTGCCTAGGATCTTTGTCATAAAATCTTACTGTTAGTCCTTTCAGCAAAACGCCTCGCCTGAACCCGTTTTGCAGGGTAAACGAAACCTGAAGGCTGTCGTTTGCGGCGCATTCGGCTTCATCAATGCTGATGGTAAAATCATCCGAAGGGGGTATGAATACATCAAGATAAGCGGTATCCCTGCATCCATAATTATTTTCGGCAATTACTCTTTTTACCGTTGTAGTGTCTGCAATCATTACCGGATTAGCACAAACCGTGCAACTGAGGTTATACCCGGGCGACCAGGTGATGCTTTTGATAAGGCCCAGCGATGCAGTGGCGGAAAGCTGAAGGGTATCATAGGGTTCTATAAGCCCCAAAAGCGGCGTTACAGTTGTTTTGAGTTTTTGGAAATTAAATGAACCACTGTTGTTGGAATATTCCTTTTCCACCAGCCAGGTATTGGGGTAAACAATTGGTGGCAGGCCCGAACTATCATTGACCAGGGCATAAAGGGTACCGTTTGCCATCCGGTTCAACCTGGTTGCAAAACTGAATTCCTTTGCATAAACCGAATCTTTCAGAATAAAGGATGAGCCCAGTTGTACAGCACCTGCCGCCATTGGGTTTGCATTATAAAACCTCACCGTAAGGCCACTGGGCAGAATACCCCGCTTAAAGTCGTTGAACAGGGTAAAACTTACCTGCATACTGTCATTTCCCGCGCATTCGGCCGAATCAATTCTTATGCGGAAATCATGGTAAGGAGGCACTTTAATGTCAATATAAGTGGTATCATAACAATTATACACGCTGGTGCCAATCACCCTTTTGGTAGTGAGCCTGTTGGTATCGGCAAAATAAAATGGCGAGTTACAATCGGTGCAACTTATTCGGTCAGCATTTGACCACTTATAACTTAATACCGTGGTGGGTGTTCCGTAAGCGGAAAGCCTTGCAGTATCTCCCGGCTCCAGAGTAATGGTGGCTGGCACCGGAACAACCCTGAATTGAAAGTTTTTGGAAACCTGGATATTGTTTGTGTACGTTTTTTCGGCAAAACCTGTATTGGGAAGCTGCAGGGGAAAGGTAGTTCCGTTATCATTTAAAACAACATAGATCTGGTTCAGTCCGGGATAACCCACTTCCACAAGGTGGGTGTAAACCTGGCTGCAGCAATTACCTGTTAAAGCAAAAGGCAGCATGAAGGAGCTGCCTATTTTTTTAGCCCCGGCCTGCCTTGGGTCGGCATCGTAAAAACTGATGGGGGTTTGCGCAGGAATGGTATCATAACTGAAATTGCATATATAGAAACTTACCCTGATGTTGGTTTGTTCGTAGCAATGCACGCCCGACATAAATATGGCCCCGTCTGCAGTGGGGTCCTGTACAGATACGAGGTAAGGCAGGGTAGTATCTATACAGGTTCCATTTGAGGCGATTAACCGGATGGAATAGTTTGCAGGCAGCCGAAACATATACGGCAGGTCGCGGTTGGTACTTACTACCTGTTCGGCCATACCCTTGTCGTTACTTACGAGCCATTTATAATCAGTGGCACCATAAGAATTGTTGGTAAAAAGGATGGTGTCCTGGTAAATAATTTCCTGTGAGGCAATTAAGTGCTTATTTGTGTAAAACCTTGCCACCACCCCGCAATCCACAATTACATATTCCGAAAAACTACCAAGGCAATTATTGGATTTAAAGGCTTTTAGGGTAATCCGGAACCTTCCTTTTGTACTGAAGGTGTGCTTAAAATTTTGTGAGGTTGATACCTGGAGGCCATCTATAAACCATTGCCAGGAAGTGGCGCCTGTGGAGGTATTGGTAAATTCTACTTCATCGCCTGCTTTCGGGTGTGCAATATTTCTCCGGAAGGCCGCTAAAACCATTTCATTACAGGGCATTTCGCATTTGGGTTCCAGTAAACCTTTTCGAAGTGTGTTGATGGCGTTAATCATCCGGTCAGCCTGACCCTGGGTGAAGGTATTTTGGCAAGCGGGGTCGCCATAGTCCATAATATTTTCTATCGGATCGTCCACGTCCTTAACGAAATGTCCGTTTGAATAATTAGAAAGCGTATCAGTATGGCAGGAATTTTCAGGGTTTGAACAGGGGGATGTGTAGTAAGAACCATCGGGGGGAGTATCGCACACCCGGTCGCCGTTCACCGTGCAATCATTGTTTGTACAATAGCCTTCAAACGTATGGTAAAGTCCGAGATAGTGTCCCATTTCGTGGGCAAGCAGCAGCCCAAAACCCGTAATAACCACTCCATCGGTTGGGCTGCCGCCGGGAGGCATGGTGGCATACCCGCCAATTCTGCCGCGGGTCCATACCCCGCAACTAAATTCCACCATGCCTTCCTGTTCCATACTGCGCAAATACCAGATATTAATATACCTTGATGGATCCCATTGGGCGGTGGTTTTCATTTTTGCATCTTCAATCAGTGGGTTTACATGGTTGCCCCAATGGCTTGATACCCTTGTAATGCCTGTAGCATTTCCTCCATCCGGGTCTTTTCGGGCAAGGCAAAATCGTATTTTTGTATCAACCCCTTTGCTTCCTGACCAGTTCCCCCTTTTGGCAAAGGCATCATTCAGGTCGGCAAGTCCTTTTAATATTTCATCATCAGGAATGGCATAGGGGTCGTCGGCAAGAATATGGAATACTACCGGTAGCAGTATGGTATCATCATCAAGCAACCTTATGGCCGATGCAATCTGCTGGTTCATCTGTTCTTCCGCCTTTACATAGGCCGCCGACTTCCGGAGGCTTTTCAAAAGCAGGTCAGTGCCGCAAAAAGAATTACCGGAGCCGCCCGTATTGGTCTTTGAAGGGAATGGAGGCTTAAATACTGAATCCGTTTGCTGTCCAACAGCGGCGTACGAAAACAACCAAAGGGAAAGCAGAACCCGGATTATTGTTTTCGCCATGATTTTCTATTGTCGTTTTTTTTGATGCATAAAACTATGATAGATTTTTTTAGGAGGCCAGGGTTTTATTACGGTATTTTTTTACCTTTTATAATTTCCAGTGCTTTTTTGCCGGGAATAATGGCCGTATTAAGTGTATTTTTTCAGGCAATTATTTATTTATATGATAGTTTGAAAATCAACAGATTAATTTATAATTTTATGGCAAAATAATATTGCCGGCCATGACAACCTTTAAAGATAGTCCGTTCTGTAAGTTATGTCATCCAGGGAAAATAAAACCTGCCCGCCTGCTTTTTTTCCACTGAAAAAATTAAACCATGTCAATTTCTCAATTGCGCCTGCGCGGTGAGGTTGTAGACGCTCCTGCCGTAAAAGAAGAATCGTCTTATTATTCTTTCGAACAAAGCTTTTCAGTAAGCCCTGCCACGCGAAGTGACGCACCTGAGCAAAAGTTTTCCCTGACCGGTGATCATTTAATTGAAATTATCCTCGAGGATAATACCGTATGGATTGGTAATCAGGATACGCTTGAAGAGTTGTTTCCGGAAGCGGGCGCGGCCAACCGGGGCGAATCCAATGAATGGACCCTTCCTTCGGAACTAACCGACGATTCAACAGATCGGGGTGTTTTTAAAAAGATAGCCTTAAAGGTGGTAAACCTGTTTGTAAAAAAGCAGGTAGGGGCTAAAATGGCCGAATTCATAGGCCCGATCGCTAAAAAGCTGGAAGAAAAGCAGTTTGAAGGCCATGGAGAGGGGCTGTACACCCTGTCTCCCGAATTCGATATGACCCTGATTGACAAACCCCTTGATTCCGGGGATTACCTGCTTTTTATCCATGGCACGGGTTCCTCATCCAAAGGGTCCTTCTCCGAACTTAAAGGGTCTAAATTATGGATGCATATCCAGGATGTATATAAGCCCGGGCATGTACTTGCCCTGCAGCACCGCACCCTTACCGAAAGTCCGCTTACCAATATTTTAAAACTGGTTGATAAACTGCCGGCAGAAGCAAATATTGACCTGATCAGCCATTCAAGGGGTGGTCTTGTGTCCGATCTTTTATGTCGGTTTGCAGCGGATGCAAGAGGGTTTGACAGCAACGAAATCAGTTGTCTCCAGAATGAAGGACGTGCCTATGAAATCCCCAGGATCCTGGAAATTGAAAAGCTGATCCGGGGCAAAAAAATTACCATCCGCAAGCAAATCAGGGTGGCATGCCCCGCTCGTGGTACCATTCTTGCAGGCCGCAGAATCCATGATTTTTTTAATATAACCATGAATCTTGTAGGGTTGGTTTCGGGCCAGAATGTAAATCCTGCCTACATTGCCTTTAAGGAGCTTATTCTTGCCCTGATTGAAACAAAGGATAATACGGATGCTTTGCCGGGCATTGAAGCACAGAATCCGGAATCACCATTTATTAAGGCACTCAATTATCCGGGCAGCACTATTTTAATACCTACGCCGCTCATGGTTATCGCCGGAAACAGCCGCGTTAGTTTAAAACTGAAAGGTTTGCTCGTAATCGCGAGCAAACTTTTCTATCTTGAAGGTAACGACCTCGTGGTGAATACGGTGAGTATGTACCAGGGGGCAAAAAGGCAGCCGGGCAAAGGGTTTTATTACCTTGAGCAAACCGGCGAAACCAATCATTTCGGTTATTTTACCAACGAAAGCAGCAGGCTTGCCATTACCACAGCCCTTAATTATTCGGGCGAAGGAAGGCTGCCGATGTTTGAGCCCATCCGGCCCGAGATGCGGTCGGTTGCGGATCGAAATGCCGTTCTCGGTCTTGATGGCGGAAAGGTATTTCTTGACGCGGTAACCGGCAAAAAGCCGATTGTTGTTCTGTTGCCGGGTATAATGGGTAGCAATCTGCAGGTAAAAGATAATATCGTATGGATAAATTACTTCCGCTTTTTGGCTGGCGAACTTACCGGGCTTGAGTTCAGCGACGATAATAACCGGCATATAAAAGCGCATTCACTGATTAAAACTTCCTATAAAAGGCTGGCCGATTACCTTTCTGTCACTTATGATGTGGTTACCTTTCCCTTTGACTGGCGTAAACCGCTGGATGGATGTACCGAAGCCTTTGACACCAAATTGAGGGAGTTGATGCAGTTCAATCAGCCTATACGGATTATTGGCCATTCTATGGGCGGGGTGCTTGTGCGCGACTTTATGCTTTCCCATAAAAAAACTTGGGAGGAACTGAATAATAAACCAGGTTTCAGGGTTGTTTTCCTGGGTTCGCCGCTTGGTGGTTCATTCAGGATTCCTTATGTACTTTTCGGTTTTGATGATATTATAAAAAAACTGGCCACTATTGATATCCGCAATTCAAAAAAGGACCTGCTGAAAGTTTTTTCCAATATGCCCGGCTTACTGAGCCTGCTTCCGCTTTCGGTTGATGCCGAAAATGACTTTTCTGATATTAAGGTGTGGGAAAAACTCAGGGCAGCATCAGGCGATTCAGGCTGGCCGATTCCTTCTGCAAAAGTTTTAAAGCATTTTGGTGAATACAGGAAGAAGATTCTGGAAGAAGGAAAAAACATTGATTATAAGAATGTGGTTTACATAGCCGGGGCTGGCCGTAAGGGTAAATCAACCCCTTGCGGATACCTGGTTGATAAAAGCGGTTCGCTCCGGTTTTTAAGTACTGCCGAAGGCGATGAAAGCGTAACCTGGGCAACCGGAATTCCGGAAGAACTTGCCCAAAAGGGAAAAGTGTACTACTCCACCGTAACCCATGGAGAACTGGCGAATGATGCGGGGTTGTTTGCTGCTATCAGCGATGTACTGCAGCTTGGCCAAACAACGAAACTGCGAACCAGCCCGCCTGTGGTGAGGGGCATCGAAAAACTCTTTGTTTCCCGCCCGGTTGATGACCTTGATTTCAGCGAAGAAGGCGTTGAAAAAACCCTGCTTGGCTTATCCGCTGCAGATGATTATCAGCCGGTTGAAACACCGCTGAATGTAGCCGTCACCAATGGCGACCTTGGTTTTGCCCGTTACCCGGTACTTGTTGGGCATTTCGCCCATGATGGAATCATTTCGGCAGAATGGGTGGTTGACAAAAAGCTGGGAGGTGAAATTTCGCGCCGCCACCGGCTTGGGCTTCATCCCGGCCTGATTGGCGATAATGAAGTGATTTTAACTGACAAGGGAGTGGATAATGGTTTTCAGGGGGCATTGATCGTTGGGTTGGGTATACAGGGTGAATTAACGGGTTATACGCTGATGCAGACCATTGAAAAGGGCATAGCCAAATACCTTTCCATTTTAAATGTAAAAGGTGATAACCAGGCCTATCTTGAAAAGCGGCCTAAAATTGGCATTTCAACTTTGGTGATTGGCGGATCATATGGCGGGTTGTCCATCGAATCCTCAATGCGCTCTGTACTGCTTGGCATACAAAATGCCAACAGGAATATCCGGGCAACTTACGGCCCCGATGTAAGGGTGATTGAGGAGGTAGAAGTAATTGAATTGTACCGCGACAGGGCGTTGAGCGCCATTACTTCGATCCGGGCTTTTGAACGTGATGAAAACCGCTCATTAAATATTGTTCTGACCGAAAAAACCACCCGCCAGAAATTAGGTCAGCAGGTGCGGATTCCGCTGGATATGACTGCAGACTGGTGGACCCGTATTACGGTAAGAAGAGAGGATGAAAAAACGTTGGAAAGCGAGAAAAAATCCAGGCGGCGGGCGATTGTTATGACCATTTCCACAACCGGTGCAAGGGAAGAAAAACGAACCCTGTTAACGGCTAGTGAAACCCTGTTTCATTTGATTGAAGATATGGGAACCAATAACCGTTGGTCGCCCTGTAATGGTAAAACACTATACGAGTTGCTGATACCCAATGATTTTAAAGAGCAGGTTAAACGGCAGGGAAATATCAACTGGATTGTTGATAAATATGCAGCGGCCATACCCTGGGAACTGATGCAGGATACAACAGGAAATGATATGCCATTATGTGTGCATGCGGGCATGATAAGGCAACTGGCTACCCAGGATTACAGGCTTCGCATTTATGGCACTCCCGAGAAAAGGGCGCTTGTGGTTGCAGACCCCGATTTGCAGCAGTTTTATGCACAGTTACCGGGTGCGCTCGAAGAAGGCAGGCATGTTTATGACCTTCTGTGCGCCAATAACTATCAAGCGGAGAAATTATTCAACAGTTCAGCTTCCGAAATTTTTAAAGCCATGATGTGCAATAACTACCAGGTAATTCACCTTGCCGGTCATGGCGTCTTTAATGCCGATGACCCGTCGGCAACCGGTATGGTGGTTGGGAAGGACGCTTTTTTGACTGTGGCAGAAATTGCACAGATGGGAACAGTGCCTGAACTGGTTTTTGTAAACTGTTGTTTTTTGGGTAAAACAGATGTTAATACAGATGAACTGACCCAGGACAGGTACAGGCTGGCGGCCAATATTGGTACCCAACTGATTGAAAACGGGGTGAAAGCGGTAGTAGCCGCAGGCTGGGCAGTTGATGATTCGGCAGCTTTGACATTTGCTGAAGAATTTTACCGTCAGATGTTTGGCGGAGGCACTTTTGGCGAAGCCGTAAAAAAAGCCAGGAAAAAAGTGTACACAGAGCATGGAAACCGTTCAAATACCTGGGGTGCCTACCAGTGCTATGGCGATCCGTTTTTTAAACTGGATAACGGAAAATCCTCATCAGCAGGTGAGGAACTGGATTTTGTGATGGCCGAGGAAGCAGAAATAAAACTTACCAACCTGGTTAACCAGATTGAGTCCGGACATGGAAACAATGAACGTGACCTTAGGTTACTCCGGAAAATTATGGAGGCGGCAGAAAGGGCGGGCATTACCAACCCGGTAATCAGGGAGCGGGAGGCAAGAATACTGGTAATGCTAAACAGGTATGAGGAAGCAATTGAGAAATTCAGGATTTTAGCGGCTTCAGAAAAAGCTGAATTTATGGTTTCGGCGCTGGAGCAATACCTGAATACCCGGGTAAAATTTATCAATAAAGAATTGGATAGTAAGGGAATTGAATGGGCTTCCGCTGAAATGGAAAGTGTAATAGAAGACCTGAATGCCCTTAACCGTTTTGGTAAGACATCCGAAAGGTTAAGTTTACTGGCAAGCGCTTATAAAAGGCAGATAGCTATTTATGGCAGCAGGCAAAAAGCGAAAGCCCTGAAATCGCTTCAGGCTGCTGCACAAACTTACCGGGAAGCCTATGAAAAAGTGAGAATGGCTTACCCCTTTACCAATTGGGTGCAATTGCAGGCCATTTATTTATTAACCACCGCCGGCACCAAAAAGGATGAATATGCTGCGTTTGTACAAACAGTTCAACCATTAATCAAGGAGTTTTTAGAGAAGTATGAAGCGGGAAAGGCGCAGATAAATAATTTTTGGGACAGGGCTACACATGCTAACCTGATGCTAACCAGGTTTTTGCTGGGAATAAGGGGTAATGATGTAAAAAAAGTTGCAAAAGCCTACCAGGAACTGTGGGATTGGGCAGGAAACGATAACAACAGGACGAGGGAGATAGAGCATCTTGATCTGATTGAATTGTCATTGGGGCTGCTTTCAAATGCTTCGGCAAAGGACCTTGCTGCAGGAATACATTCAATGAAAAATGAACTGATGAAGGATTTAAACAGAACTTAATGTAAACGGTCTTATTATTGCTTTTATGAAAAAGGTTCTATTTGGTTTAATAATCAGTTTTATGGGGTTAAGTGCTTTAGCACAGCAAAAGGCTGCGTATGTTTTGTATAATGCCAATGGCAAAAAGGCAAGCCATAAGCAAATGATGAAACTGCTTGAAAAGCAGGATATAGTG
>Ga0116158_10004351_pt1 | contig 12130 bp, 5 predicted proteins | sample AD_UKC052_MetaG_FD_89883 | JGI IMG/M metagenome (GOLD analysis project Ga0116158, IMG submission 89883) | Active sludge microbial communities of municipal wastewater-treating anaerobic digesters from USA - AD_UKC052_MetaG | ecosystem: Engineered > Bioreactor > Anaerobic > Digestate | place: USA... | reverse complement strand
TGTATAGTTCCCAGTTAAAGCTGTTGAATGCCCGTTGAAATGTCCGGTTGGTCCTTGAGAATAGCGAAATTCTCGATATAATGTAGCCTGTGATTGTAGTGAAGTACCACTAAAATTGGGTAGTGGATCAACTCCTGCTGCAATGCTTGGTGCAACAGAACCAGCGCCAGTTAAGCTTCGAGGCATCAAGTTACCTCGTTGCATATCTACCGACTCGATATTCCGAATTCCTCCAGCAAACAAGCAAAATACTACGTGATTAGCTACCCTGCTTCCCGATGACGCAAACAACCGTCCGGAAGGTAAAATGTAAGGCGCTGCAATTGTTGCTGCAGTTGCCATGGCTGTCCGTTTAAGGAAGCTTCTTCTTGGGATGTAGTTCGACATATTCTTAGTAGTATCGGTATTCGTCAGATGTCATCATGGAATAATAAACCATCACTGAAGTCATATCGGCATTATCATCAATATTCTTCTTAAGGGTATATGCTTCCAATTCATTGGGTTCCCTATTAAACAATTTGATGTAGGTGCTTTTCACATATGCAGCAACGTCAGCACGCATAACAGCATCAGATGGAAGCTGAGATTCTGGACGATTGATCATGTTCTTGATGAGTAAATCCTCCAAGAGTTTTTTATCACCAAATGCCAGATAAAGAAGCGATAATCGATTGAGTTGGTTTTGGGTAATGGTCGAACCGAAAATATCTGAGTATGCAATAGACAAAAATTCAATTGTACTCTTAGATATATCTTTATTCGTTTGATCTTTCTCAACTTGAATTGGATCAACTTCATAGATGTAATCTGTTTCTTTTTTACACGATTGAAACAGAAGTGCTAGGAAACAGAAAGCGAGGATTTTTTTCATGGCTTTAGTTAGTTAATCCAGCATATTCATCACTACTAAGGATTTCAGCTAGAAATGATTTATAATCCGAACTGGCTTTTAACATGTTTGTGTAATAAGCAGTTTCCTCCGAACTAGGCATACGAAGTAAAAAACGGTAATAGCTTAATTTTACTTGTCCTTCGAAGTAAGCATCAGAGTTAAAGAAAATGTTCTCAAACTCATTTTTCGATTGTGCTACTTGCAGAAATAGAATTCCATTAAATCCATCAACAATTTTCACACCTTCACTTTTTTCAAATTCAGTTGGATTCCTCAATAATAAGTGCTGAAAAACAGCAATCACGAAATTGAGTGAGCCCATGTTGATTTGATCGAAAAAATTATTGTCGACACACCGTCTTTGCATCTCTTTTAATGAAACTGTTCCGTTTTTTAATCCTGATGGCACAGCACTAAGGGCTTGTAATCTTGTTAGCTCAATTTGAATTAATGGCCATTGAGCTTCATAGGCAGGGCTTGTAAGCAAAAACTCAAACGTATTTATCATATCAGTTATTTGAATAGTATCCGTACTATTCAATAAGTCGTTACGATATATTTCAAATTCCCGATCGTAGAACTCATCGTTCGTAAGAATCTGATTGATAACATTTTTGCGAGAAGATTCGGAGAATTCTGATTGGTCTAGAATTGACTTAGCAGAATTATATTCATCCGTATCGGGTTCTCTTCCTAGAATACTTATATATGCTTTATTGATAAAACCAACCTGTAAACTAGAAGGTATAGTATTGTCGGGTGGAGGAGTATTTCCAGCAATAGTTTTTACCTCATTTTTAGTACATGAAGTAATCAGGAGAAATCCAGAAAATAAAAGAGCAATCGATTTTCTGATCATAAGCAGATAAATTATCCAGGCAGAAAATTAGGTGGTTTTCTGCCTGGAGTGAATGTTATTTAGCTGATTTCATTTCAGCGTAGTATTTGTAAAAGTAGGGAATCGTTTCAATTCCTTTCAAATAATTAAATACTCCATAATGTTCATCTGGTGAATGAATATCATCGGTATCTAATCCAAATCCCATTAACACTGTTTTTAAGCCTAATATTTTTTCAAAGGATGCAACAATTGGAATACTTCCTCCGCCTCTTGCAGGAATTGGTTGTTTCCCAAATGTTGCTTCCATTGCTTTAGCAGCAGCACGATATTCAACTGAATCTACTGGTGTAACAGCAGGAAATCCACCATGATGTGGGCTAACTTTCACTTTCACACTTGCCGGAGCGATGCTTTCAAAATGTTTTTGAAACAAAGCAGTTATCTCATCCGGTGTTTGATTAGGAACCAAGCGCATAGAAATTTTAGCAAAGGCTTTTGAAGGTAAAACGGTCTTTGCACCTTCTCCAGTATATCCACCCCAAATTCCATTCACATCTAATGTCGGACGAACAGAAGTTCGTTCCACCGTAGTGTATCCTTTCTCACCCAATACATCATTGATTTTCAATTCTGCATTGTATTCTTCTTGACTAAATGGCGCTTCTGCAATCATAGCACGTTCAACAGTACTTAATTCCATCACACTATCATAAAAACCAGGAATGGTAATATGTCGGTTTTCATCATGTAACGAAGCAATCATTGTACATAGTACATTGATCGGATTGGCTACTCCTCCGCCATATACACCCGAATGCAAATCTCTGTTTGGACCAGTTACTTCAACTTCAACATAGCTTAAGCCTCGCAATCCGGTTGTAATGGAAGGAATGTCATTAGCAAGCATAGATGTATCAGATACTAATACACAATCTGCTTTAAGACGTTCTTTATTATTTGCAAGGAATGTATCAAGATTGGAAGATCCAACTTCTTCTTCTCCTTCAATCATGAATTTAACATTGCAGGCTAACTGATTATGTTGAAGCATTAATTCAAAGGCTTTCACATGCATGAACATTTGTCCTTTGTCATCAGCCGATCCACGAGCGAAAATATTTCCATCACGAATTACGGGTTCAAATGGGGGAGAAGTCCATAAATTGATTGGATCAGCCGGTTGAACGTCATAATGACCATAAACTAAAATGGTTGGTAGCGACGGGTCAATAATTTTTTCTCCGTAAACAATCGGAAAACCAGCAGTAGGACAAACTTCTACTTTATCTGCTCCTGCTTTAATAAGATGATCTCGAACCGACTCAGCAGTTCGTATAACATCAGCACTATATTTTGGATCCGCACTAACTGAAGGAATCCTTAAAAGTTCGAATAGTTCAGCTAAAAACCTGTCTTTGTGCTGGTCAACCAGCGTTTTCATATCACTCATCTTGAAAAGTTTGTTGATTAGTTAAAAAAGGAATGGAAGTTTAAAGTAAATTTGAATATGATGTGGCACAAATTTCGCTATGGGCGACTGGTTTTTTAAACCAAGTTGGATTAAAACAATCTAGCAATATCTGCGTTGACAAAGCAAATGGGTTCAAACGGTAAAAGCAACAGTTTTCTTTTAAGAATCTCAGCAATTTTGCTGTTGATTCCTGCTTTTACACAGGCTCAATTAGTTGTAACCCAACAAAGTCCTGCTTCCTTAGTTCAAAATGTACTAATTGGATCAGGTGTTACAGTTTCAAATATTACTTCTTCAGGCTCATCAACTATGTTTGGTCGTTTTGATGGAACGAACTCTAACATTGGAATTGGATCAGGTATGATAATGAGTACAGGTCGAATTCAAGATTCACCTGGGCCCAATGATGCACTTAATGCAGGAGAAGATTTAGGTGTTTCAGGAAATTCTCAAATTGAGCAATTACTTAGTGGGAACCCACCTTCGAAAGATGCTGCAGTTATTAAATTCGATTTCATTTGTGAAAGTGATAAAGTGCAATTCAACTATGTTTTCGCATCTGAAGAATATCCCGAATTTGTTGGAACTGAGTTTAATGATGCATTCGCTTTCTTCATTCAAGGGCCAGGTATATCTGGTATTCAAAATATAGCACTCATTCCCGGAACTACTCAACCAGTTGCTATTAACAATGTGAATGCGGGTAGTTTCTCGAGTTACTTTGTCAATAACAACAACGGTTCTACCGTTCAGTTTGATGGTTTTACTAAGCCTTTTGTTGCACAAGCGAATGTGATTCCTTGTCAAACTTATACTATCACTTTAGTAATTACCGATATTAGTGATGGTATTTATGATTCGGCAGTTTTTCTTGAATCGGCTAGTTTTTCTTCACCTGAAGTAACCATTGAACAAAAAATCAGTTATTTGGAAGGCACTGATCAGCTTTTTGAAAATTGTGGTTATAACACGATTATTCTAAAACGAACCGGTCCAACAAATGAAGCATTAACTATTTATTTAGAAAATTCAGGTTCAGCTACTTATGGTATAGATTATACATCTTTTCCGTCATCGGTTACGTTTGCGCCTGGGCAAAATCAGTTATCGTTTAATATTCAGGCTTTTGGAGATGTAATTAATGAACCAGGTGGAGAAACGGTATCCGTCATTTATCGTGACACAGGATGTACTAATATTGAAATTAAACGTGTTGATTTTTTTATTTATGATCCACCGCCTTTAATTGGAGTTGATGCTGGTCAAGATGTAAGTTTAATTTGTCCAAACTTACCTGTTTTATTAAATGCTCAAGTTAATGGTGGTGTTCCTCCTTATACAATAACTTGGTTAGGTCAAACAGTTGGAAATCCGATAACAGTTTATCCCGATTCTTCTACTTATTATTCGGTTCAAGTAACTGATCAATGCGGTTCAACGGTTAAAGATTCGATGTTGGCCAATATTCCTAATTATGTGAAACTTCGTTTATACACTTCAAACGATACGAATATTTGTAGGGGAACAAAAGCTCAATTAAAGAGTTTAGCAACAGGTGGTAAACAACCATTAGTTTATTCATGGGTTGATGATTCCTCAATCAGTTTATTAAATCGATTTGTTACACCTTTAGTTTCAACACAATATACTGTTTCAGTTAAAGATAGCTGTGGAGTACAACGATCACGTACAATAAGTGTGAATGTTGATTCTGTTAAGGCTTTATTTTCAGTAAATTATATAGATCAGTCAGTTATTCAATTTAACGATTTGTCATATGATGAAGTTGTTCAATGGCAATGGGATTTTGGCGATGGTTCTGATGTTTCCAACGAAAAGAATCCTATTTATGCATATCCCGACACTGGAAGTTTTATAGTTGAGTTAATTGTAAAGAATTCAATTGGCTGTAAGGATACCATTTCAAATCCACTTAAATCATATCCACCTTTTAGCTTCTATATTCCGAATGCATTTACTCCTGACGGAGATGGATTAAACGATAGTTTTTCTGGATTAGGTGAGGGATTCGTATCATTCGAGATGTTTATTTATAACAGATGGGGTGAAGAGATATTTCATTCCGAGGACTATTCTGAGAAGTGGGGGACAGGTGTTCGAGGAATCTTGGATCGTATACCAATTGATGTTTATGCTTATAAGATTATTCTGACAAAGCCAACTTTAGATAGACAACAGTTTATAGGACGAATCACTGTAGTGAGATAGATTTCAGATTTTATTTACCTGAAATGTGTATTTTTGAATTCCTTCAAAATAACTGATGATCAGATTTTTACTGCTCCTCTTATGTTTCCTTTTTCAATTCCCTGGTTCAGGGGTTATTAAGGCTACACATATTATTGGCGGTGAGATTTATTATGATTGCCTAGGAAACAATCAGTTTCGAATTACACTAAAACTATATCGGGATTGTTTAAATGGACAGGCTCCGTATGATGATCCTGCAAACGTGGGTATCTATAATGCATCAGGAGCAATCGTTCAGAATGTTGAATTGCCCTATCCAGGAAGTCATTTAATTCCTCCACAATCACTAAATCCCTGCTTTCAAGCAAATGCAAATATCTGTGTTGAAGAGTGTATTTATACCAAAGTAATCACTTTGCCTTATTCTCCTGGCGGATATTCATTAGTCTATCAACGTTGCTGCAGGAATCAATCCATTTTGAATCTGAATAATCCGGGCGATACTGGAGCAACTTATGTAGCTAGTATTCCTGAATCGGCATGGACTGATTGTAACTCTAGTCCACGATGCAATCAATTTCCACCAATTGTTCTTTGTATCAATGATGCATTGAATTTTGATCATTCGGCAACTGATCCTGATGGAGATGTTTTAGTTTATTCGCTCTGTGATCCATTTGAAGGTGCAACTCCAGACGCCCCAATGCCCATTCCACCTTCGGGACCGCCTTTTAATTTTGTTAGTTTTTCAAATCCCTATTCAGCATTAAATCCACTTCCATCTAATCCACAAGCAAGTGTAGATCTGAATACGGGAGTATTGAGTGTATTTCCCACACAATTAGGTCAGTATGTTGTTGCCGTTTGTGTAAGTGAATATAGGAATGGGGTTTTATTAAGTGTGAATAAGCGTGATTTTCAGTTCAATGTAGTGAGTTGTGGCAATTTTACCAATGCTGAATTCGAAGCACCATTAGCTGATATTAATCTTGGTAACTCTATTTGTAATGGATTACAAGCTTCATTTATCAATCAAAGTACGAATGCTTCTAATTATATCTGGGATTTTGGAGTATCAGGAATCAATACTGATGTGAGTAATTTGTCTAATCCCGTTTATTCTTATCCAGATTCAGGTCAATATACTGTTTTGTTAATAGCAAATCCGGGTTATTCCTGTGCAGATACTGCTACATTAGAAATTGCAGTTTATCGAAAAATAGAGGCAATTATCCCAGAGCAAGCACCACAGTGTATTACAACCAATTCATTTTCATTTGAAGCCCAAGGGCAATATGAAGCCAATGCGACTTTTTTATGGGAATTTTTTGGACCAGCTTCAGTAGCTACATCAACACAGCAAAACCCAACTAATGTTTCTTGGACTGAGCCAGGTATTTGGCCTGTTTATCTGACTATTACTGATCCCCATTGTGAAGATCATGATACTATCTTGGTAACAGTTTATGCTCTGTTATCTGTAGATTTTACAGTTAACAATCAAGATGCATGTGAGCCTGCTGATTTAGTATTTCAGAATCTATCACAATACTCTCCAGGTGCTTTATTCTATTGGGATTTTGGTGACGGTACTCATTCAACTTTAGCAAATCCAACTCATAATTATACTGAACCCGGTATTTATGACTTATCACTTCAAGTTGAGAATATTGTTGGATGTACAGATACCATTTTAACAGAGTATCCAGCTTTTATCCGCATCCGCCCAAGACCCAATGCAGGAATTGATGCAGACCCTTTGGAAGCCAGCATTTTAAGTCCTCAAATTACATTTTATGATTTGTCGACCGAATACAGTGGAACTTGGTTAGATCCTGGAAATGGTGACATTCAAGATGATCCCAATATTACATACACATACGCCGATTCAGGTTGGTATAGAGCCGAAGTTATTGCAGTAAATGAGCAAGGGTGTTATGATACTGCATTTGTTAAAGTCAGAATAAACCCCATTTTTACGTGTTATATTCCGAATGCATTTTCACCTGATGGGGATGGTATTAACGAGACATTTAGTCCTAAGGGAGAGGGTTTTAAATCGTATCATTTTGTGATTTTTGATCGATGGGGAGATGAGATTTTTCAGACCTTCAGCTACAATGATGTTTGGGATGGAAGGGCAAACAAAGGGCGAAGAATTGCTGCCACGGGTGTTTATAATTATAAACTTTGGATAAAAGATGTTTTTAATACGGAACATGTTTATACAGGAATGGTTGTATTGGTCCGTTGAGTGTTAATAAAACTTAGAAACTGTTATTCCAGTAAGGAGAGCCTGTTTTTTTATTGATTTGATAATTAATCAAGATTAATCACCTTACTATTTTAAATAGTCAGAAAAAAAATCGTACATTTAGCAAACTGTTTTGAATACTACGCACATTCAGATAAAGTCTGCTTATAGATTGAAAACTCTACACCCCAACCCACTCAGGCTCATTGCTTTAGCCTTTTTCATAATTGCAAATAGTACATTATTCTCTCAATCGCTTTCTATTTCACCTGCGAATGATACTGTATTGTGTACAAATCAAACCCTTCCATTACATGCCAATGTAAACACTACAGTTACAGGAAGTGGCTCTCAAATGTTTGTGGGGTATAACTACTCGACAATTCCCATTAATGCTGGACCAACTACAGGTACAAACATTCCATTAATAGATGATCAAGCCAGTGGGGGTATTAATATTGGATTTCCATTTCAATTTTATGGAAACACTTTCAATCAGCTTTATGTTAGTTCTAATGGTTTTGTAAGTTTCGTTCAACCTGTCACAACCGATTATACTCCAGAAACTCTTCCTTCATGTAATACTGGAACTCCACAAAGTGCCATTATAGCTTGTTGGCAAGATTTTAATCCAGGTACTGGAGGTACAGTAACATACACTACAACTGGCACAGCTCCTAATCGTCGTTTTGTCATTAGCTGGAACAATATCCCATTTTTTGGTTCAACATGCCCAGGATTAAATTCCTCTTTTCAAATTCATTTATTTGAAACAACAAATATCATCCAGATTCATATTATCAATAAACCTGCTTGTGCTACATTATGGAATACTGGCTGGGTTATGGGATTGATGGGGGCGAATAGTAATCCAACTTGTAATTGCGGATCTATACCTGCTGGTTATAACAACGTAACAGGTGGAATGACAAATCAAGCGTTTCAGTATACACCTGCATCTGGAACTTTAAATGGGGCTACAGCGAATTTGGTGTCTTTACAGTGGTCGGTGAATGGTGGTAATGTGGGAACTTTAAATAATCCCAACTATACAGCATTTATGACCAATACAACAACAGTTCGTACTGTTATTTGTACTGCTGTATTTAGTATTCCTTGTATTGGTAATGTGACTTTAAGGGACACAGTTGTCATTCGTCCTCGTAAATATGATGCGGAATTTACAGTTACATCACCTATTTGTGCTGGACAGGAAACATCCTTATTTACTTTTATTGGTCTACCAACACCAACTGCAGCAGCTGTCCCAACTTGGAATTTCGATAGTGGTACTGCTGTGCCAGGAACTGGTTATGGTCCACATGATGTGAGTTGGGCTACACCAGGTACTAAAAATGTTAGTTTGCGTATTAACGGAGGTGCATGTGCAGCCGATACTTTTACAACTACTGTAGACGTTGTTGCTTCACCCACATCAACTTTTACAGCCACATCGCAAGTTTGTGGGGCAGCTCCAGCAACAATAACGTATACAGGAAATGCTCCTTCAACTGCAACTTTTGTTTGGAATTTTAATGGAGGAACTCCTACTCCTGCATCTGGAATAGGTCCATTCTCAGTTACTTGGGCTACACCTGGTGTTAAAACAATAACACTTGAGGTTCATATTGGATCATGTATTTCAGCTGTTACAACACAAACTGTCACTGTTTTACCTCCTCCAACTTCAACTTTTACATCCAATCCAGCCGCTGTTTGTATAGGTGCTGCAACAACCTTAACATATACAGGTAGTGCACCAGCTTCAGCAACTTACACATGGAATTTTGATGGCGGGACTGCTGTACCTGCAACTGGGCAAGGACCTTTTTCAGTAAGCTGGAATACCTCAGGTACAAAAAATGTAACCTTAGTTTGTAACGACAATGGTTGTATTTCTAATACGACTACTGTTCCTGTTACAGTTTATGCTATTCCTACAGCAAATTTCACAACTCCTGCAGCAGTCTGTCCAAATCAGAATGCCACAATTACGTATACAGGTTCTGCAACAGCAGGTGCTACATACAATTGGAATTGGAATGGTGGAGTAGTAGCTAGTGGTTCTGGTGCTGGTCCATATTCAGTTAATTGGGCTAGTGCAGGAACTAAAACGATTACATTAACTGTTACTCAAAACGGATGTGTATCAACACAAGTAAGTAACACGCTAACGGTTAACCCAATTCCAACATCTAGTTTTACTGTAAATCCGACAGGAGTATGTGTTGGGGAGCAAACTACATTAACCTATACAGGAACAGGCGGAGCGGGTGCTACATACAACTGGACATACGGTACAGGAACCATTACTCCAGGTGGAACTTCTGCTGGTGCTCAACAAGTTTCGTGGAATGCATCAGGGAATCAAAATGTTGGATTGACTGTAACAGAGAATGGTTGTGTTTCTACAACAACAACTCAAGCAGTTACAATATTTCCAACTCCTACTGCCACTTTTACTATTACACCTGCTGTTTGTCCTGGTGTTAATGCAACAACAGCTTATACCGGAACAGGAACTGCTGCTGCAACTTATGCTTGGTCATTTGATAGTGGAAATGCTACAAGTGGAGGCTCTGCTTCTGGTCCTTATACAGTTAATTGGAATACTTCAGGAACTAAGAATGTTAGTCTAGTTGTTACAGAAAATGGTTGTTCATCACAACCATTAACACATGCGGTTACAGTTTATCAAACACCATCTTCATCGTTTACTGCTTTAAGTCCTGTTTGTGAAAATAGTCCAAGTACTGTATCCTATATTGGTGGTGCAGGAGCGACAGCTACATACAACTGGTCATTTCCTGGAGCAACACCTGTAAGTTCTTCTTCTGGTGGACCTTTAAATGTTACTTGGGCAACTGCAGGTTCTTATTTCTTGAATTTAACGGTTACTGAAAATGGATGTCCTTCTTTACCTACTCAAGTTCAAGTTGTTGTAAATCCTATTCCAACATCCACATTTACTGCATCTACACCAGTTTGTTTAGATGGCGCTTCAACGGTAAGCTATACAGGTACAGCTCCTGTTAATGCTATTTATAACTGGAATTTTAATGATGGTTTACCAAATACAACTGTCGGTCCAGGACCAATTGATGTTGAATGGAATACAACAGGTGTTAAAACCATTTCATTAAGTGTTGTTTCATTAGGATGTCAATCTTTATCGTCTTCACAAACAATCACGGTATTAGGCTTACCTACAGTTAACGCAGGTCCAGATCATGAGGTATGCTCTGGTGCTGTTGCATCAATTGGTAGTCCTGGATTACCTGGTTACACTTATCAATGGACTCCAATAGTTGGATTAACAGATCCTACTCAGCCACAAGGAAGTATTCAATTGTATAACAATAGCACTAGTACACAAACGTATCAGTTTATTTTGACTGCAAATGATGGTCAGTGTTTGGCTGCTGATTCCATGTTGTTTTCGGTAACAGCACCTCCATTTGTTAGTTTTTCTGTTCCTCCAGGACAATGTTTAAATGGCAACTCATTCAGTTTTGAGGCGCAAGGAGATTTTACGAATACGGCTGATTTCATTTGGAATTTTGGTGCAAATGCAAGTATTCCATCGAGCAGTGTTGTTAACCCTTCAAACATTTCATTTAATACGACTGGATCTCAAACGATATCACTTCAGATTGATGATTCGGGTTGTTTCAGTAACCTATATACTGCTGATGTTGTTGTTTACCCTGAACCAACTGCAGACTTTTATGCTGAGTTCACAACAGGATGTTTACCACTTAAAGTAGATTTCATTAATCTTTCTACCGGTCCGGCAAACATGATTTATTCTTGGAATTTTGGAACAGGAAATCCATCTGCATCCGAATCCCCATCTTTCAATTATGAAGAACAAGGTGTATATGACGTTTCATTAAACGTGATTACGTCACATGGTTGTTCATCTAGTAAAGATCGGAAGGAGTATATTGTTGTTAATCCTGTTCCTAAAGCTGGATTTGATTTAGTACAATTAGAAGCAACTGTAATCGAACCTAGTATTTCGTTTAATAGCACAGCTACTTTTGCTGATTCCGTTTGGTATGTAATATCTACAGGTGATACTTTGTATGGTATCGATCAAACCTATGAATTCCCTGATACTGCTGGTATCTATAATATTAAGCAATATGTAGGAAATGAATTCGGTTGTCAGGATTCATTAGACCGGAATATTACTATTACAACAGGTTTCCGTTTCTATATTCCAAACAGCTTCACTCCAAATGGTGATGAGGTGAATGATTATTTCCGTCCTTATGGTGAGGGAATGCAAAACTTCCACATCTACATATTCAATCGTTGGGGGCAACAAGTTTATGCATCATATGACATAGAAAACGGCTGGGACGGAAAACCTAGAACATCTGATAAAGTATCTCCTCCAGGAGTATATTTATATAAGATTGAGGTTACAGATGACCGAGGGTTTGTTCAACG
>Ga0116158_10004350_pt1 | contig 12132 bp, 9 predicted proteins | sample AD_UKC052_MetaG_FD_89883 | JGI IMG/M metagenome (GOLD analysis project Ga0116158, IMG submission 89883) | Active sludge microbial communities of municipal wastewater-treating anaerobic digesters from USA - AD_UKC052_MetaG | ecosystem: Engineered > Bioreactor > Anaerobic > Digestate | place: USA... | reverse complement strand
GTCAGCGTTTCTTTATTGCAGGAATGGACATTTGAAAGCAACCCTGAAACGCTGACTGTCGAGATTGCTGATTATCTGGCAACTCTGCCGCAGATCAGGCTGAGCATGGGTATTCAGCGCCTGAACGATCGTGAACTTGCTGCTCTCGGCCGCCGTGCCAGTCTGGATTCGGTTTATCGAGCCCTCGACGTTACATTTGCACGGCTCAAAAATGTGAGTGGCGACTTCATTCTTGGGGTGCCGGGCTGCCCTTCGCTGGCCGATGATCTTCATCAGCTGGTGACAAGATACCCATTCGCTCATGTTTCGGCCTATTTTCTGACCATCGAAGAGAACACACCAATGCAGAAAGCTGTCAGTCAGGGGCTGTTGTCTGATCCCGCTGATATTGGTGCTGAAGAACTCTATGAGGTGCGCGACGCTCTCGCTGCAGCCGGTTTTGAACACTACGAAATATCCAATCATGCGCGCGCCGGCCTGGAGTGCCGGCACAATCTGAATTACTGGTGTCAGGGCGACTATCTTGGTCTTGGCCCGGCCGCAGTTTCATGCTGTGATGGCATCAGGCTGGCCAACCCGCCTGATCTCAGGCGCTGGCTGGCAGAAGAACCTGCCGCAGTTGAGCGACTGTCGCCGGCCGACCGCCGCAACGAGTATCTGATGCTGCGGCTCAGGCTTGTTCAGCAGGGTCTCGATCTTGCTGATTTTGAACAGTGCTTTGGTCGGCAGCCGGAAGATTACTACAGAACTCTTGCCAGACAGACAGCAACTGGCAATCTATGGCGCGAAGGTGATAAAATCAGATTGAGCGACTGTGGTCTGCGTCTCGCCGACGAAGTCATGGCCAGCCTGTTCATCTGAGTATGAAAGAGAGTGTTGTGTCAGCGAAACCCTTGAAAACAAACCGGCCTGTGACCATGGCGGGTTCTGGTAACCGGGTATTTGAATTCGTTTTATTTATGCCATTATCGATTAGAGCGGTTCTGACGTTATCTCTGATTGCATTGCTTCTGCCAGCCGTGGCATCGGCGGCCGGCATCGATGCGGTGATGCGTTCGGTCGTTTCACTCAGTGGTCGCGACCGCTCTGGTGAACAGGTTTTTGCTACTGCTTTCATGGTAGAAGCGCCTGGTCGCAACGCTGTCTGGTTGGTCAGCAGCGCGCACAGCTTCAACAGTATTGCCGAAGACTTTGCCAGAATTAATCTGCGGCGTTGCGAGCGCAATATCTACTTTCCATTGCCTTTGCAGATACAGATTCGCAAACAAAATCGCGCTCTTTATGTCAGTCATGCAACTTTCGATCTGGCGGCGATCAAGATCGAGCTGCCAGGAGAAGCCGACTATTGCGTGCTGTCACGCGATTTTATCGCCGACGAAAAACAGCTGGGTCGCGCCAGCATTGGCGCCGGGTCTCAGGTTATCGTTCCGGGCTTTCCTTATGGTGAGGCCTGTAATGAGGCTGGCTTTGCCTTTGCCCGCAGTGGCGTGGTGTCAAGCTTTCCGTTGCGCCCGGCAAGTCTTTATCCGGTATTTTATGTAGATTTCGAAGTATTTGCCGGTTACAGTGGCGCGCCGGTAATTCTGGCCGGATCTGACGGTGGCGCTTTGCTGCTGGGTATGGTGCTCGAAGAGGTATTTCTCGAAGAACTGCGGCCGCAGAAAGGCCACAAACAACTGCGCACGCGGCGCGGGCTCGGGCTGGCCAAAGTGTTGAGCGCGCCATCGATTGCCGGGTTCATTGGCGGTCTGCGCTGATTTCGGCCTTGAGCGCATCAGAAAAACTGATCAGATCGATAAGACGGTCTTCGCTGCTGATAATCTGAATTTTTGCATTCATATCGAAACGTTTTTGCACTTCAGCCATTTCCTTTTCGGCCATTTCGGGCTGATTGCTGCGTTTAAAGGCTCTGATGCGGTAAAGATACATGTGCGGCGCCATAATCCCGTCGGGCCGGGTTTCGAGATATTGCGCCGTCCAGTAAAGCGTCTGCTCAGGGTCGCTGAGCTTATCGAGCGAAAGTCTGACCAGACTGGCAATGGCTTCATCCGACCAGACATTGTGTCTGCCAAAACGTTTGATAAAACCTTCGTAAGCCTCTTTGGCCTTTTCGAACTGATTGAGCCTGCGGTCGAGAATCCAGGCCATGCGATAGGTTACCGAATCCATGTAGCGGTAATCGGGAAAGCGCTCGCTCAGGTGCCTGAGCGTCTCGTAGGCGGCAGCCGGTTCGAGAAAAGTACGCAGCTGTATCTCGGCACGATAATAAAGAATCAGGGCCGGCCTGAAAAAGGTTACCCAGCCTGCAAAAGCCAGCCCAAGCATGAAAATGCCAAGCAGGGCCAGCCGGTTGAATCTGGTCGCGCGCACCCGGCTGGTTTTGGTCTGTTCCCCATCCTGACGCATAATTTCCAGAGTATTGCCGATTGCGGCTCGGTCATCTCCGATTTTCATCAGCTCGTTACTTACCATCTGAACGTGCCCGCGCGACATTTCGAGAATCCAGTTGAATACCTGAAAAATCGACGATGCGAACTGCAGCGTTACTACCAGCAGCATCGAAGCGAAGCAGGTGAAAAAAAACGAGGTTGTATCCTGACCGGTCAGACCCAGCCAGTTATTCCAGAAACCGCGGCCAAGCAGGCGGTTTGAGAGCCCCAGAAAGAGCCATGAACTCAGCGTCACAGTGCCGACAACCGTCATCGGATAACACCAGAGAATGAATGTCGGGTAACTTATTTTCATGCTGGCGGCCAGCCGGTTGGTAAAGCTGGCAGCCCCGCGGCAGACCAGCATGAAAAACATAAAAAATGCGCAGATCATCATGGTTGGCTCAGGCAGGCGCAGCAGCATTTTTTGCGAGCCCAGCAGTATCGCTGCGACAAAAACACTGGCAGAAAATGGAGCCAGCCATTTGAGGCGCAGTTCAAAAATGTTTTCGGTAGATAATTGCTCGAGCTGCATGGCTAAAAAATACACCAGATTTCGATTCTTTGCCAATACGCCGGTTACGCGAGTCAGCTGGTAAAAATTTGTTCTTATTAAATCAGTCGAAACTGTCGATAGAGGAACTGAGCATTCATATTCCCCAAGGAAAAAGATAAGAAAAGAATGAGGCAAACAAAGAATAATAGCGTGTTTTCCCTGCTCGTGGGGTTACTGGTAACGCTTCTGTGCCTTGCGCTGCCCGCTGCCACCCTGGCACAATCAGCTGCTTTTCAGGATTTGCCGCGCGACCACTGGGCATATTCCGACGTTGAGTTTCTTATCAGCCAGGGTTATATGGAAGGCTACCCCGACGGCACTTTTAAAGGCCGCAAAGTCACCACCCGTTACGATGTCGCTCTTATTCTTGCCCGCATTCTCAAGCGTATGGAAGAGAAAAAAGCGAATATCGATGCAGCCAGCGAAGAAGAGCGCGCTGCTCTGACCCGCCTTACCAAAGAATTCAGAGATGAGCTCGGCCTGCTCGACGTGCGCGTCGATTCGCTCGAACGCCGCATGGTAGACAGCGAAAACAAGGTAAAAGAAATCGAGGGCATGCTGCCCAAGGTTAAAATTGCCGGCTTTTACCGGGCTCGCGCTCAGTATGTAATCGATCCTGAAACTGCTGGTAGAAATATTTCTGGCGATCCTTACACCTTTAGCGATCCTGGTCTGGTAACCTTTTACCAGGAACTCTACCTCAGTTTTGTCGGTAAGCCTCTTGGCGAAAGAATCGAAACCTTTTATGAACTATATGGCCTGATTCAGGGCAAGACCTGGAACAAGGTCGTCTACAGCCAGTCAGGCACCCCGAACCCGTTTGACAATATCGATGACTATGTAAGCAGAATTCAGAACGACAGAATTCTGCTTTCGAACCGCATGCATATTCTCAGCAATGCCAAGTCGATGAAAGTCAGGGTTTTCTCAAGTGAAGGCGCCAGCGGGATCGACGATCCAATGAACATTCTGACCGAAGACACCGATGTGGTCGATCCTTATCAGGGTATCGAAGTTTCGGGCTCTGAAAGCGGCGTTTCTTACCAGGGTTCGATTCTTAAAACCGATTTGATTCGCGGATACACAGACAGTACCGATATGGTGACCGGTCGCCTTGTCTGGAAGCTGCCAGAGAAATTCAGTGAAGACAATTTTTCTGTCGGCACCTCTTATGCCGAAAAGATTCTTGATTACAAGACTGTCGGTAATTCCAATACTGTTCGCGGTTTCGATGTCAACTATTCGACCGACCGGGCCGGCAAAATCCAGGCAACAGCCGAATTTTTAACTTCTGCCTCATATCTGTATGACGGCGGCGAGAAAAAAACGCGCAATATGCCAGATGAAGGCTCAAGGTTCGATCTTACAGTTCAGAACGGTGGACTGACTGGAACAGTTAAGCACTATGATTTCGGCAGGTATTTTCGGGCCATGATGGCTCCGGCGTGGGCCTATGATATTGGTGATCTTAAAAATTATCCGAACAGTCTGGATATGAAATACTCAGACGGAAACTATGGTCGCCCAGATTTTGCCGGAGAAAAGCTCACCAGATTCGGAGTCAACTATGATTTTGGCAACAAACTGCTGGCGATTGCCAACAATCTGTCGGTCGAAGCTACTTACCTTTCTAAAACTTGGGAAATCGATCCTTATACTGAACATGAAACAGATGGCAACTCAGGCCGCAAGTTTACCTTTCAGCTGCTTTCTGATTTTACCGACAAGACGACTTTCAAATACGATTTCGTTCAGAAATGGGATGCATTTGAAGGTGAACAGGGCGAAAAATCGAATGCAGTCGAACTGAATCTGCGTCTGAGTGATTCGGTCAGCGCCAAGGGCAAGATGCTCGTCTGGGGTGATCCAGACGATACCTTTGACGAAAACGGTACAACTTATGATAACAACGAGAGGGTTGGTTATTTTGAAATCAACTCAGACATCAACCCGAGAGTCTATGCCAAAGGCAGCGTTGAGCACCAGGTCGGCTGGGTCAGCTCGCCGCGCGAAAATATCAGAGTAGACTACATTGGCGAGGCTACCTACAATTTTACGCCGACAACCAGCTTGACCTGTGGGGTTCAGCACGTTGATTATGAAGATTCTGGTGATGGCAGCAGATCAAGCCTGGCAAATGCTATTCTGGCTGAACTCAAGAAGAATTTTACCAACAAGTTCAGAGGTCGCGCCTTTTATTCCCGCGGCGTGATCGACTTCAAAGATGGCAACAAAGACTCAATCGACCGCGAAAACATCTATGGCGAGCTGATCTACGATGTCAGTAAAAGCGCTACCGTCAGATTCAAGTTCGGCTATGATTACCCTGACGAATGGCGCTGGGCGATCACCAGCACCGATAATGGCAGAGATTACATAGACGTTCACACCCAGAAGATGTTCATCTTCGAGGCCAGATCAAATTTTTAGGATAGAATAATGAAAAAAGCATTGCTGACAGTATTTCTTATTCTGACGGCGGTTTTTTCAAGCGGCTGTATTCAAGAGTCACTGGTGATTCCGGTCGCTATCATCAAGGGAAAAGTCGTAGTACCGCCGGGGCAGATTTCGCGCGGCGTCAAAGTTACTGTCGCTGGAACGTCATTGAATGCCTATGCCGATGACAAGGGCGAATACACGATCGAAGTGCGCAAATCCGGGCGTTATCTGCTTATCGCCCGTGGCCGCAGCTTTGATGTCGGTTATGCCTGGGTAGATGCCGAAACTGATAAAACCGCGACCCCGCCTGATATCTCATTGTCAACCAAGATTGTTGGCGAAGCCCTTTGGATAGCTTCTATAGTCGATTTTCCGACGGCTACCAGTTTTAATCTGAAGTCAGTAAATCCTGTCTGGTCACCTGATAAGGTCAAAATGTACGATGACGGCAGTCATGGCGATCTGCTGGCAAATGATGGTATTTACACCGTGCGTCTGACTAACCTTACTACCGGCTCGCAGCAATATATATTCGAATTCAGCAAAGCCGACGGCAGCACCGAAACCCAGACCGACCCTCATCAGGAATACACCAGAAACGGCAACTCCGAAATTTACATTCTCGAATCGACAGTTAAGCTGGCCCGCGGTTATGTTGTCAGTGACCTTAACAGCGTTAACTATTCAGAGGTTAAACTGGCTACCAAGAAGGGCTCACGCTCGATGTATCTCGATTCTGACGGTCATTACAGTTTTGCGATGGAAGGAAACGGTCGCGAATACCTGGTATTCCGCAGTAATAACTTCAATATCAGAGCAGTTCCCATCGATCTTTCGACCGTCACTCTGTATGAAGTACCGCCTACAACACTTTCAGCCAAAAGAGGTGGCGAGCTCAAGGTCATTCTGGTTGCCTCTGACTTTGTTGATGTCACCAATCCCACTGTTGTTGGCTCTTTCAAGGGCTGGAGCAATCCGCAGCAGCTCTATGACGATGGCACCAATGGCGATGAAGTCGCCGGCGATGGCGTCTACACCCGCCTGTTCACCGGTATTGCACCTGGCTACTATCAGTATGCCTTCAACATCAACAGCGAAAATCAGGTCAAGGATCCTTATCAGGAATCCGGTGACGAAACCTATTCGATCATAGGGGTCAAGTGATGATATCTCTTAGCAAAACAGCAAAAGTTGTGGCAGTAATACTGCTGCTCTCGACTGTTGGTGTGTTTGCACAAAGCCAGTCTGAGCCGGTCAATTACTTCTATCAGGAAGGTGCCTGGTTTGATATCACCGATAATGTCGGCGATGACAAAGGCCCGGGGTATTACCAGTATCCGCTCGACAAGCGCCTGCGGCGCGGAATTTTCGATCTCAAGCGCTTCACAGTTTACGAAGAAGGTGGCGTGGTAGTATTTGAAATTCAGATGCGCAACTACATAATGCGCGACTGGCCTGATACCCGAAACACTGAAGAACAGGGTTTTGTCGCCAATATGTGGGATATCTATATCGACATCGACGGGCGTGAACATTCTGGCTATAAAGAAGCTCTGACCGGGCGTGACCTGATGTTTGCCCGCAATATGGGCTGGGAAAAGATGATCATGATCACCCCGCTTTCAGAGATCGATGTATTCAACATTCTGCGCGAAAAGACCGATGACCTCGAACTGCGCAATCGTCTCGCCGATGTAGTATACCCTGATTACATAAGGATTCAGCGCGACAAGATCATCATCAAGATTGCCCGCAGCAAATTACCGGGAATCTCAGAACGGGCAGGTTATCAATGCCTGGTTATGGGTTACAAAAACATCGTGTCACCGAATCGTTTGCTGAATCGAGACGTAAGAGGCTTTCCGACACAGGATGATTTTGGTGGTGGTCATGATACCTACGGCGATCCGCCAGTCATGGACATTATCGTGCCCGAAGGCGAAGATCAGTATCAGATTCTGCGTGACTTCAGATCAGAACCTTATCGCGAAAACATCAGGTATGCAGAGGTTCCCTTTGTCTATCGCGATGGCAAAAGTCTGCCGCCGCCTCTTACTGTGCCGGTTAAAGAACCGGCCAATGTCACCGGTATCAACATACCGCCGCCGAATGTCGTGCCGCCGTCGCCTGTAAAGCCAGCCAGACCGGCTCAGGTAATCAAGCAGCCAGCTGCGGCTTCGCAGGGTTCGACTGGTTTCGTTCCACTCAAACCGGCGGCGACGCCGAAGGCAGATCCCGGTTTTAAGCCGATTCCCAAAGCTCCCGATGGCTTTATTCCGGTAAAAAAGAAAGACAAACCATGATGACAGGCAAAAAGTTCAGGCAAATCTCATATTTTAACGGCGAAATGACGATTAACATTAAAGCACACAAATCAGTTTCAGTTTCCTCAAGGAGGCCACGCCCATGATTCGACAGAAATTATCTACAACAGCAGGTGTAATGCTGCTGCTATGCCTGTTTATTGTCGTTTCGACCAGTGATGTCTGCGCGCAGTCAGCGCGATCACGCGGCATGGGCGGTGCCTTCATAGGTCTCTCCGATGACGAATCGGCTACTTTTTATAATCCGGCCGGTCTCTCTCAGATTCAGGGCCGCGAAGCTTCGCTTCAGGTCAAGGTTAACGAACGTGATGTCTTCGACTGGACAAGCGCGGCTTTTACCGGCCATATCTACGAAGATAATGTCGAAGACAAGTTTTCGATCACCGACTATCTCGAACACAATATTCTTGAAGAACCGGTGCCGCGCCGGCCAAAGTACAGCTACGGCGTTGCCTATACCGAAGACAATCGTTCAGAAGCATTTGGCAAACTGGTCGGTGGTGAGTATCTTGGCACCAGCCGCAAAACCAAAGATCTGCAGCTGGCTTTCGGCACCCGCTTTCCGATTGCCCGCCGCATGCTTGCCCGTGAGCAGCTTTATGGCGGTATCAAAATCAGACATTATAACCTCGATCGCTGGATTCGCAGCTTGCAGCAGCACAGCAAAAGAGATTCGACTTCGCTCGGCATCGGTCTGATGTATCACTACAACGATCGCATTACCGGCGGCATTACCGTCGACAATCTCGTCGAAGACGTCAATGGCACCTACGACCGACGCGATGGCGTCAGTCTGAATCTTGGCGCCGCAGTTAAAGTGACCAAAGGAACGATTATCGCGGCCGATGCATTGAATGTTACCAACACCGCCCGCGCTTTCGATCAGCAGTATCGCATCGGAGTCGAAAAGAAGTTTATCGAAAACGATCTGACCATGCGCATGGGTTCGCTTAACGGAACACTGACTCTTGGTTTTGGTATGTATGTTCTTCCTCATATCAGAGTCGATTACTCGTTCTATGACGGCGAAATCGTGCCTGAACACCATGTCGGAGCGCATGTGACTTTTGACTGATCGGAGAACGTTGTTGATGAAACTCGCCATACGACTGGCAATAATTTTAAGCCTGTTCACCGCCTGCAGTCTGCGGGCGGACTCTTTTATCGAGCCCGAAATTTTTCTTGACCAGAAAATCGAAGTGTTCGGTCTTGCAGGTATTCCGTGGGAAAGCGAATACTCGCATGACGAGGAACGCTCGCGCGCCTGGATGGACGCTCTGCATCACGCTTACGAAAAAGTGCTCAGTCTGCCGCTGATGGAAGGCAAACTGGTACGCCATGTCATGCAGACCAACGCAGCTCTTAAAGAAAGGCTCGGGCTGGTACTGATGTCGGCGCCAAAGTATTTTCAACAGGCCGATACTTCAGGCCTGATTCGCTGTCGGGTCGAGCTGCCGCTGACCGGCAAACTCAGTGTCAGATCGGCACTTTATCTTGCGGCTATGCGCCCGCAGCCCCTGCAGCCGGTGAGCTTTCTGGCTTCCTGGAGTGCTGGTCTGCATGTTGACGAAAAGGCTCCGGCGCCGGATTTCAAAAGAATCATCATCGATGTGCGCAGTTCGCTGTTTGAGCCCTCGCTGTTTCCAAGATTCTTCGATCAGAACGGAATGTTGATTTTTCAAGAATCCATGGTGCCTTCGGGCGAGCGTTTCAGTCGTCCGGCCATTCGTTTTGAGTCAGATATCAGAAAAGCCCGCGCTGAACTTGAAGAAAACTATGTCATGACGGCGGCCGCCCACGTAAATGAGCTGTCGGTGCGTGATATTATCATCGAACATACAGATGTTGACGTCTTTGCGAGATTCTGTCGTGAACTGGCGCGCAATCCTCTGCAGGAGCGTGAAATAGTGGTGGTGTTCAACCCCGGACCGGCAAAAGCTCGTGGCAGACTGGGTAAGACTGAAGCTAAGGTTGAGACTGAAGAAAAAACCAAAACTCCCGCAGTAAAATAATAGATCAGGAGGCATTAACGATGAAAACCGTACGCATATTTACACTTCTACTGGTGCTTTGTTTGATTGCCGGCGCCGCCTGGGCCTCTGACGAACAGTCGCGAAATCTTGACAAAAAACTGAGCCGGCTCGAGAGATATATTTATGGCGAAGACCTGAATGGAGCGACAGCAGACCGTCTGCGCCAGATCGAAGAAGATCTTTTTGGCCGCAATACCGGCCGCAAGGAAGCTGAGAAAGCAGGATACCTGCATGATTTTGTCTTCAAGGGCACACCAGCCAACCCTTCGCTCGACATGAAACTTAGTTTTCTTGAATGGCGACTGTTCAACCGTACTGGCGAAGGCAATCTTGAAGCACGTCTGGCAGATATCGACAGACAGGTTACCGGTCACGTTTCGATGGAACCTCTCGCTTTCAGGCTTGAACAGCAGATACATCTGGTTATCGAGAATGGCATGATTTCTTTACATCAGGTAACGATTCCGCGGGGCACCGAGATCAAAATGCGGCTCAAAAAGGATATTTCGAGCCGCACAGCAAAAAAGAACGATCTCATACCAATGGTGCTGGCTCACGATGTGTTTATCGACAACAACATACTGGTCATGACCAACGGCGGCATTGTTACTTCGTCAGTTAAATCCGTTCGCCGTGGCGGCCGCTTCGGGCGCACCGGCTACGTAAATCTCGATGTGACGAAAATTGAAAGCATGGATTCAAGCGAATTGCCGATTCAGATCGATGCTGCCGGCGAAAGGTTTGACAAAAAGAAAATCGGTATGGCAGCTGGCGCTTCTACTCTGGGTTATCTGGTGCTTGGTCCAATCGGTCTGGCCGGCGGCGCATTCATTAAGGGTGGAGAAGTCGAAATTCCTGCCGGAACCGAAATCAGCGTGCGCACCACCGAAGACTGCAAGGTCGTAGGTGTTCTGGTTAACCGCAGGTAAGCAGCTGGTAAACTTTTTAACCGCTTTAACATCAGGCCGGACAATCTGTCTGGCCTGGTCTTTTAAAAGGCTTGTAGGCAGTAACTCGTTGTGTTACTCTTGCTGACATGTATCCATACCTGTTTAAAATAGGTCCGCTGACCATCGGCTCTTATGGCGTTACGCTGGCAATAGCGTTTTTTACTGCCTTCATGGTTATCAACTGGCAGTTCCGAAAAAATGGCTGTGACGAAGAGCTAGCCTGGGATCTGCATTTTCTCGCAATTTTCGGCGGCATGGTTGGCTCGCGTCTGATGCACATTCTTGAGAATTTCCGAGATTTTCTCAACGATCCGATGTCGATGATTTTTACCACCACCGGTTTCTCGGTGCTGGGCGGATATGTTCTGGCGCTTGTATTATGCACTTTGCGCGTGCGCTACGCTGGGCAGCCCTTTTTTAAAATTGCCGACATCTACGTACCTGGAATGGCAGTGGGCTATGCTATTGGCCGCATTGGCTGCATAGTTGCTGGCGATGGTTGTTACGGCCTGCCCTGTAAACAGGCTTGGGCGATGAATTTTCCAAACGGACTGGTGCCGACGTTGAGCGATAAGAATCAGATGCTTGCCGAAACCTATCGCCGCCTGTTCCCGGGCGAAGCAGTTCCGGCAGACATCAGCGTTCACCCAACCCCGCTTTATGAATCGCTCTCGACCCTGGCTCTTCTGATGATTCTGCTTTTTGCTGGCTGGCGCATTGGTGGTGGCCGCCGCTTTGCCTTTTTTCTCATCTGGTTTGGCATTTCCCGTTTTCTGGTCGAGTTCATTCGACTCAACCCCATTGTTTTGTGGGGCCTGTCTTCAAGTCAGCTGCTGTCAATATTTTTTGTCCTTGCCGGTTTCATCATCATGGCTGGCGCAAAAAAGCGGCTTGCAAAGATCGAAGAATCGAAGCAACCATCGACCGGAGATTGAAAACAATCAGCAACTGGTATATGCTGTTGCCGTAAAACTATAGGGAAAGGTCGCAAAATCAGTTTATGGCTCTGATTCTGGTCAAAGAAATTGTACAGGACCAGGGACTCGTGGTCGTAGCCGGCAAAGAAGGGCTTGACCGTAAGGTCATCTCGTCTGAAGTCCATCGCCCCGGTCTTGAACTGGCCGGTTTTTTTGAACATTTTGGCTACGAGCGCATTATCGTGCTTGGGCGCACCGAACTGGCCTATCTCGGCGAACAGACTGCCGAAACCCGTAAGGTCAGGCTGCGTCAACTGCTGTTCTTCAATATTCCGTGCATCATCATAACCGACGATCTGCTTGTTCTTGATGAGCTCATAGAACTTTGCGACCAGAAAAAGATTCCGTTGCTGCGCACTTCGGCACGCACCGGCGAGTTCATCTACCAGCTGTCGCGTTACCTGCACAACCGCTTTGCGCCACG
>Ga0116158_10004347_pt1 | contig 12138 bp, 6 predicted proteins | sample AD_UKC052_MetaG_FD_89883 | JGI IMG/M metagenome (GOLD analysis project Ga0116158, IMG submission 89883) | Active sludge microbial communities of municipal wastewater-treating anaerobic digesters from USA - AD_UKC052_MetaG | ecosystem: Engineered > Bioreactor > Anaerobic > Digestate | place: USA... | reverse complement strand
TACCGTGCCGCGATGCCCGCCCTGAGGACCGTGACCCTGGTGATGTTCGGGTGCGCCGCTGCCTGCGGCGACCCGGGCGGCGACGCCTCCACGAGCGGCAGCGGCACGGCCACCACGACCACCACCTCGCCGACGAGCACGACCACCACCGCGCCGACCACTGGCGACAGCGAGGGCCCGACCACCGATACCGGCGGCGAGGTCCCGGGCGGGATTTATGCGCTGTGCGGCGAGGGCGTGGTCGACCGCGAGACCGGTATCATCGATGCAGCGCGGTATGAACAGGTGGCGAAGGATTGGGGGAAGGAGGCGGTGAGCTGCAGGCTCGGCCCGACCTATGCGATGCTGCACGACGGTGATATTAATAATGATGCCCCCGAGGTGTGGGGCCCGGCCGGGATGACCTGCGACGGCGGATATTTGACCCAGGGCATTCCGGTGCAGGTGGGGCCCTGCCCCGAGGGTGGCGGCTGTTACGGCAGCGTCTCCGGGCAGGCCGTGTATGTCCCGGCGCTCGGCGTCGGCCCGGCCAGCCCCGGCATGGACCGGATCCAGACCCACGCCTGGGAGCAGGGCTCGATCTCCAGCCACCCGAAACTATTAAATAGCCCCGAGCCCTATGTGACCCGCATCGAGTACAACAGCATGCCGCTCGGTCAGCCGATCGCCATCGCCCGCAGCGAGCGCAACTGGACCAATGATGGCATCGCCATCTTCGCCGGCGGCGTCGTCGGCACCGCGGGCACCGCCACCTCGGGCTCGATCGGCGCGTTTTACCGGTTCCCGGACCACCTGCGGCCGAGCGCGATCACCGTCACCAGCAACAACGAGTTCGTGCTGGTCACCCTGTGGAACACCGAGGCGCTGCGCGGCGAGCTCGCTATCTTCTCCGTGCGCGGCCCGACGCCGAATGCACACACCTGGTGGTATCACGGCATGTTCAACGCGGGCGGGATCCGCGAGCTCAAGCTGCTGGGCACGATCGAGCTGCCCTTCGCCACGCCGACCTCCATCTCCGCGGTGACCACCCACGGCTGGACCAACCCCAACGACGCCAACGGCAAGAGCATGCCGGCGGTCGCCTTCACCGGGCCCGACAAGGACACCCAGGCCGACCGCTGTTACACCGACGCCGCGCAGATCCCCGACCCCAACAAGGCCGTCACGATCGACAGCTTCGCCGACGGCGGATGGTTACGCCACCTGGTCGCTCGCACCGGTTACGCGGTGGTCGCCAGCCAGTGGGAGGACAAGGTCGCGTTCGTCGACCTCGGGCCGCTGCTCGCTTATTTTCACGGCATGTACTTCGGCAGCGAGGCCAGCTGCAGCGAGACCCTCACGCAATTCGTGTGGGACAAGCAGCAGCCGGGCGACCTCGTGCTCGGCCAGGCCCCGCCCGACACCTGGCCCTACACCTTCGACCTCGCGCCCGCGTCGGCGCGCCCGACCATCGCCGCCGTCTTCGACGTGGCCGCGCCGCGGGCCGTGCGGGCCGCCCCCGACAAGAACGACGCCATCTACGGTCCGAGCAGCGGTGTCGACGTCTGGAAGACCTACGTCGCCGGCGACGACGGCGTATTGCACGTGTTCACCCCCGGCAAGCTGATGGCCAGCTGGTTCGAGTTCGGCAACGGCACCGAATCGAAGGCCGAGCCGGCCGAGGTCGCCACGGGCACGATCTGCGCCCACCCGACCGCGCTGGTGATGCACCGCGGCCTCGGTGGCGATCGCCCGGCGTACCTCGACGTCGCGCCCGAGAAGATCGGCGAGCAGTCGCAGCTGGTCTCGGGTTTGGGCGACGGCGTGATCGTCGTCTGTCGCGGCGAGCGCACGCTGCAGCACGTGGTCGCCTGGAACGGCCAGGTCAAGGCCTACGAGCAGATCCGCGACGCCCGCATGAACGACCCGGTGGCGATCTGGTACTCGGACCGCGCCGACGTGCGCACCGTCGCCGACTTCGACGGCCAGAAGCTGCTCAGCTACCGCTTCGGCGCCGTCAAGATCGAGGACTGGCAGGATAACGGCTGCGGCCCGCAGGGCGCCGTCTACGGCCCCGGCGAGGACGGTATGGCCGACCTCGAGTTCTCCGGTGAGCTCGCCCTGCCCGGTCATCCCTTCCACGTCAGCGTCGCCAACGTGAACTGATTGACCGCGATCACCGCTCAGCTGGCCGTGAACAGGCAGCGCGTGATCGGCACGCCGATGTCGGCGAGCACGTACAGATAATACGTCTGCCCGGCCTTCAAAGCCGCGGGCGCGCCCATGCCCGGCACGCTCTGCAGGGTGCTCGGCAGCAGCTCGCCGTATTGCACGTCGCCGCTCTTGAACGGCGGGCCGTCGGACTCGGCGTCGAGGCGCCACAGCGTGCCCGCGGGCTTGTCGAGGTTCGGCGGCACGCCGGGATTACCGGCGTCGCCGGCGAGCACATACACATAACGGGCCCAGCCGCCGCTCCAGCGGATCGCACCGGTGGCGTCGATCCCCTCGTCGGCCGTGCAGGGGCCGGGCTCGTAGATCGCTTGATCATAGAAGATCTTGGGCGTCGGCTCGGCGCCGGCGAAGTCGGCGGGCGACATGCCGCGATAGGCCAGCTCCTCGGCGAAGAACTTGGTCAAACGCGCCACGTCGGTCGTCGGCAGGCCGGTGCTGGCGCGGTCGAAGCCGTTGTTCTCGGCCGCCGGATAGGCCCCGAGCAGCGACGAATCGATGAAGCCGCCGGCGAAGGCCAGGCCGTAGGGCGAGAACGTGTTGATCCAGTTGCCCTGCGCCTCGATGTCCCACACGCCCGCGCCCGCCGGGGTCACGCTGTCCTGATGGCAACACACGCACGCGCAGGCCTCGACCTGCGCGGTCACCCACGCCTGCTCGGCGGCGTAGACCGGGTCCTGCAGGCGCAGGTCCGGCTCGGCCGGGGCCGGGAAGGGCGGCACCGGATAGTAGGGACGCTGGGTCAGCACCGGCTCGCAGGCGCCGTATTCGGCGAACTTTCGCCCCTCCTCCGTGCAGCCGGAGATCATCGTCCAGGTGCACACATTGCCGCCCTCGCTCATGCCCGGCGGGTCGCCCGGCAGCGGCGCGATGCACTGCAGCGTCGGCCACTCGAACACGTTCGCGTCGGGGTCGGGCGGCGGCGGATCGACGGGGTCCTCGCACAGCGGCGAGGGCGTGAAGGTCCCGCCCGCGAACAGCTCGCAGCCGGTCCGCGTCGCCGCGCACTGGCCCGCGTCGGTCCCCGGGAACACCAGGCGCACGAACGCGTCCGGCGGGCCCTTGAGATCGCAGGTGCCCAGCGTCGACGGATAATCGCAGAGCCCCGCGCCCGGCGTGCCCGCGGCCTCCGTACAATCGGCGTCCGCGTCCGCCTGCACCCAGCCGGCGCCGACATATTCGCGGCACTCCTCGCTCTGGGTGAACGGGTTGGTATACACGCAGTGCCCGAACACGACCTCGTCGCCGCCCGTGCCGCCCGTGCCGCCCGTGCTCGCGTCCGTGCTCGTCGGCACGGTCGTCGCCGAACCCGTGCTGGCCTCGGTGCCCGGCCCGGTGGTGGCCTCCGTGCTGTCGACCTCGGCGGCCGGACTACAGGCGAGGACGATCAGCGGCGACAGCAAGAGGGCGACGTGACGCATGGAGGCGCTCCGGAAATATCTGCGCTCGCTCGAGGGGCCCGCGCAACGCACGCGGGGCCGCAAGCGACCGACTTCATGGGGGGCCTTACAAGTGAGCGAGGTGCGACGGTCCGTCAAGGGCGGCCCGCAAAAACCCCGCCCTACGCGCCCGCCCGGCGGACGGTCGAGGCACGGGGGACCAGAACCGCGCGACCGTTCACGGCGCGGTGTAGCCGTCGCTGAGGGTCCGCAGGAACGCCACGAGCGCCGCCTCCTGCATGCCGTGCAGGTGCAGATCGCCGATCCTCTCATTATTGACATTGACCCCGACCTCGGGCGCCGGCCAGCAGCCGCGGGCCAGCGCCGCGTCGACGTGCAGGAACCGCGACTCGTCGATCGTGGTCCCCGGGTCGTCCAGGCACGCCGGCTTGTCGTCGCGGGTGTTGTAAAAGTGCACGACCTGCTCCAGCGACTTGAAGTAGCCGTTGTGCATATAGGCCTTCACGAAGCCGGGGTGTGGCCGCTTATCGACGTTGCGCAGGGTCGGCACCCGGTGCCTGCCGAGGTTGCCCGCCGCCTGGTCCTTGTATTCCGGGCGCGTCGCCAAAAACCCGCCGAGGCCCGGATCGATCCATTCGCGGCCGTCGGGGTTGAACTTCGGCTCGTCGTAGAACGGGTTTTGCGGGTTACGCGGCACCCCGAGGTTCTCGAAGGTATAGTCGGTCAGCAGCGGCGGCTCGCCCTTGGGCCCGGGCTCCAGCGAGTGGCACGACACGCAGCCGGCCCGGTGCTTGAACAGCATCAGCCCCATCTTCTCCATCATCGTCAGCTTGGCCTTGCCCGCGAGGAAGGCGTCGTACTTCGAGGTATAGGCATTGACGGCCGGTGAGGCCTCGAAGGCCGCGATCGCCCGGGCGACGTCGTCATAGGCCGCATCCGCCTTGCCGCGATCGACCGGCGCCAGCTCGAGCTTCTTTCCCTCGGCGCAGCGCGCGTCGGCGTCGCCCGGGAAGGCGATCGCGCAACTACCCGGATAGACCGCCTCGAAGGCCACCGGATAGTTCGCCTTGCACACGCGAAGCACCACGCAGGCGCCGTCCGGCAGCGCCTGCTCGAGCGGATTGAGGAACGGGCCCTGGGCCTGGTCGGCGGCGGCGTGCCCCAGCTTCTCGCCGGTCGCGCGGCCGTCCCAGAAGTTACCGCCGACGAATTGGGGAAGCTTGGTCTTCGGATCGATGCCGAGGGACAGGACCGGGCTCGGCGTGGCGTAGGCGGCGCTGGGCGCCTTGCGGTTGCCGAAACGTCCGGCGATGGATCCCTCGTAGACCCCGCCGCCGAGGTTGACCGCCTCGCTCGGACCGGTCCAGCCGACCTCGGGGCCATGGCAGACCGCGCAGGCCTGATTGCCGTTGATCGCCAGGCGATCGTCGAAGAAGATCGAGCTGCCGAGCTGCTCCGCGGGCGTGAGCGGCGCGGCCGAGGCGGCGCCACTCACCGCCAGCAGCGGCAAACACAGGGACCTCAGGTGGTGCTTCGTGGCCATCGCCAGCATGATGGCGGACGCCCACGGTCATGCCGACCTGCGCAGGCACGAGCAGCGTTCGCCGATGACGGCGACGACCGGCCCGCAAGCTCGTCGCGTCCGACGGCCATGAGGCGCCTGAATCGCCCGACACCACCATTCACCGCCCGGGCCGCCCGCCGCTGCGGCGCGCCCCCCGGGCCCCGCTCAATAATCCACGCGCACCCCGATCGACGGAAAGATCGGCAGCCCGATCCCGCCGACCTTGCTCGAATAATCATAGTTATACAGATAGGCCTCGACATTATTATGATTATAGACGTTCTGCACGTCCAGGTACGCCGTCACGCTGGCGCGGCGCAAGATCCAGCGCTTGTCGACCCGCAGGTCCAGCTGATGAAACGGCGGGAACCGCGAGCTGTTATAAATCCCGGTGATCGCCTGAAACGTGCCCTCGTACTGCACCGACCCCAGCAGCGGGGTATACGGCGTGCCCGAGACCAGGCGAAACCGGCCGCCGACCTGCCAGCCGCGGGCCAGCTTGTAGCTGGCGATCACCGCGAGGTTGTGGCGCTGGTCGAAGTCTGCCGGGTAGCGCTCGCCCGCCTCCTGGCCCAGCGGCTGCACGAGGGACTGGCTGCGCATCGCCGTGTAGGCCAGCCAGCCGTACAGGCGGCGCGTCAGCGGTCGGCGCAGCAGCACCTCGAGGCCGTAGTTGCGGGTCGTCACGCCTGGCAGCAGCTGGCCGTCGATCTGCGGCGGGACCGCGTTGTCCTGTTCGCGCCAGAAGCCGGTGAGCTCGAGGCTCATGCCGGTGAGCAGCTCGTGGGCCACCGTCGCGCTGGCCTGCAGCGCCCGGCTGACGCGCAGCGTGTCCTCGAGCGGCGCGAAGGTCACGACCGGCTCGAAGTTCGAGAAGAACGAGGGCACAATCAGGTTGTCGGTCCCGAGCCGGGCGGTGCCGGGCACGATGCGACCGTCGGCGGCGTAGCGGACCACCCGCGGCTGCGAGTACAGGCCGATGCCCGCGCGCAGGCTCCAGCGCTCGGCGACATCGAGGCGAGCATTGAGCCGCGGGTCGACCGCGAAGGCCCGGGCCGCGCCGACCACGAAGCCCGACGCGCGCACGCCCGGCGTCAGCAGCAGCGGGCCCAGCTGCAGGCGCGCGGTGGTATATGCGCCGACCCAGGTCTCGGCGCCGCTGGTGTTTTGGGTCAAACGCGCCGAGTCGCCGATGCCGGTGGTGTTCTGCACGATCGTCTGCGCGGTATATGCATCGAGCTGCATATCGGCGCCGAACACCAGCTCGAGCCGCTGCGCCAGCGCGCGCACCCCCTCGGCCCGCAATGAGGTCACATAATCGCGGCGATACTGCTCCGCCATCTGCTGCGGCAGATCACTGCGGCCGATCTGGAAGCGAAACGCCGGGCTGACCATGAAGCGCCACGGCCCGAAGCGCTTGCGCACCACCACGTCGACGCGGTGGAAGTCGCTGCGAAAGTCGAAGACCAGGCGCGACTCGCCGGTCGCATAGTCGTCGCCGCGCAGGCGGATGCGATCGCCGGAGCCGATCACCCGCGCGCTGATGCTGCCGCCGCCGGGCAACGGGTGATCGAACATCGCCTGATAGTCCCAGTAGCGCGGCAGCAGCAGGTCCTGGCGCCCGAGCACCTTTTGGGCCGCCAACAACACGCCGTCGACGTAGGCCCGCTGGGCCGCGACCACGAAGCTGCCGCCGCGCTTGCCGACCGGGCCCTCCACCAGCATGCCGGCGCTGGTCAGGTCGACCTTGGCAAACCCGTGCATGCCGTCGCGCCGGCCGCGACGCGGCTCGATCACCACCACCCCGCCGGTCGCGTTGCCGTAGCGGCTGTCGAAGTTCCCGGGCACGAAATCAATGCGATCGATGACATCCGCCGGCACCACGCTCGCCAGCGACAGCACGTGAAACGCTCGCGGCACCGGGTGCTCGCCGACGAACACCTGCGACTGATTGGGGCTCGCCCCGCGCAGCACCAGCAGGCCGAGCCCGCCCGGCGTGCGCGCGACCCCCGGGAGGTTCTGCAGCGCCCGCAGCGGGTCGCCCTGGGTGCCCGGCAGCGTCGCTATCTCCTCGCGCGACAGCGTGCGGGCCGCGACATCGGGCACCCGCGCCGTCTCGGGCGGCGCCCGCACCACCGTGCGATAGGGGTTGCGGTCGAGCGGCCGCGGGTACAGCTTCACCGCCGTCGTCGTGCCCGCCGTCACCTCGATCACCGTCTCGAAGCGCTCGAAGCCCGGCGCCACGATCACCAGGCGCACCAGCCCCGGCGGCGTGTCCAGGACCAGCCCGCCGTCGGCCCCCGTGCGAGCCTGACGCAGCCACTTCGGCCGGTCCGAGGCCGGGTCCGCCACCGCCTTCAGGCGCCGCGACGAGGCCGGCACCGCGAGCACCGCGACATCGGCGACCGGCGTGCCCTGCCCGCCCGCCAGCACCGTGCCGACGACCTGTCCGCAAGTACCTGGCCGTGCGCACATGTCCGGAGAGACAGCCTTCGCGGCCGCGCCGGACGCGGGCGCCAGCAGCAGCGCCACGCCGACCCCGAGGGCCAGGCTCATGGCGCCTCGACCTCGAAGCGCAGCCAGGCCGACACCAGCGAGCGCTGGTCGCTGAGCAGGAAGTAGCCGAAGATCGTCGTGTCCGGGTCCTCGGGCACCGTCCAGCGCGTCACCCCCGGCTCGGTCTGCGCGGGCGCGACGTCGGCGGTGAACAGCCAGCTCGACGACAGCAGCTCATAGCCGGACGCGAAGCTCGGCGCCTCGCTGCCGGAGGCCACCGCGTCGACGAAGTATTGCGCGTCGAGCGGGTCCGTCGGCGCGACGATCTCCACCGTCTCGCCCGCGCGTACCGTCACGGTCGAGCCCGGCTCCGCCGTCACCACCCGCGCGCCCTCGGCCCCGACGATCCGCAGCGTGAACGGCAGCACCGCCGGGAACAGGTCGGGCTCGCTGTCCTGCGCCTCCGGGGGGATCGCCGACAGCGGCGGCGCATCGGGCACGCCCGCGAACGCCCCGAGCACGATCAGCCGCCACGCCGGCCCCAGCGGCAGCGGCGTGATCACCAGCAGGCAGGCCTCCAGCGTCTCGCCGCCGTCCGACCGCAGGCGCTTCAGACACTCCGCCGTGCTCGGTCCGCCGGGCGTGCCCGCGACCATGAACAGCCCCGGCGGGCGCAGGGTCAGGTCGAAGCCGGTGAGCGAGCCGAGCTGCAGCACACCGCTGGCCGCCTGGCCCATGCTGCAGGTGTCCACGGCCGGCAGCGGCTCGACAGCGCAGGGCCGCGTGGCCTCGCCGCGGACCACCGCCCCGAAGCACGAAGTGACGCTGCAATAAAACCACGCCGGCCGCACCGCATCGAGATCTGCCGGTCCATCGGGTCCGACGATGAAGGGCGTCGCCCGGATCGTGTCCCCCGGCAGCACGCTGGCGACCTCACGATCGGGCCGCGGCGACTCCGGGCTGAAGGCGCCGCGCTCGGCCACGCCGATGTGCAGCGCCGCCGCGATCGCATGGTCCACGAGCCACGGGGGCGCGCCCTCCGGCAGACAGCCCGCGCACAGCCCCGACAACACGCCCGCGAGCGCGAGCTCCTGCGCTGACCGCCTCACGCCGCCGCATTGTAGCGGCCCGCCCGCGCGGTTGTCTCGCCGCGCGTCGTCTGCCATTCTCCCGCCCGCAAATGACCCCGACCCTCGACACCACGCTGCACCCGGCCTGGCTGGCCGAGCTGCGCCGGGCCTGGCAGGAGTTCAACAGCCGCCACCTGGGCGGCCGCCTGAAGCCGCCGGTCCTGCAGATCGACCGCGGCGAGCTGCGCCTGGGCCACTGGGAGCGCGAGGCGAGGTTGCTGAGCCTGGCCCACCATCACATCTGGACCCACGCCTGGGACGAGGTGCTCGCCACCCTCAAGCACGAGATGGCCCATCAGTACGTCGACGAGGTCCTCGGCGGCGACGAGCGCCCGCACGGCCCGCAATTCGCCCGCGCCTGCCAGCTGCTGGAGATCGACGCCCACGCCAGCGGCAGCCCGCGCCCGCGCGAGGCCGACGAGCAGAGCAAGACCCTGCGCCGGGTCCAGAAACTGCTCGCCCTCGCCACCAGCGCCAATCGCCACGAGGCCGAGGCCGCCATGGCCGCCGCCAACACCCTGCTGCTGCGCTACAACCTCGAGCTCCCGCAAAACGGGCCCCCGCTCGGCTACGGCGCCCGCCGCCTCGGCAGCAGCGCCGCCGCCCTGCCGCTCGACTGGAAGCTCATCGGTGCCATCCTCGCGGAGTTCTTCTTCGTCGAGTGCATCTGGACCACCGTCTACAACGCCCGCCGCGACCGCCACGAGCGCGCCCTCGAGGTCATGGGCAGCGAGGCCAACCTCGAGATGGCCGGCTACGTCCACGACTTCCTGCACGCCAGCGTCACCCGCCTGTGGCAGCAGGAGCAGCCGAGCCTCGGCATCCCCGCCGGCCGCCGCCGCGAGTACACCGCGGGCGTGCTGCTCGGCTTTCGCGACAAGCTCCGTCAGGAGCGCCAGAAGAACGCCGAGGTCGGCCTGGTCTGGCTCGGCGACGCCGACCTCGGTCGCTACGTGCGTCACCGCCACCCGAACATCCGGGCGATGGCCAAGGCCGGCGTGCGCCACAGCCACGCCCACGAGGCCGGCCGCGCCGCGGGCCAGCGCCTGACCTTGCAAAAGCCGGTCTCCGAGCACACCGCCCGCGGCCGCGCCCTGCCCGAGCGCAACTGAGCCGGACCTGACCGATCGGACATGTCCACATGTCCAGGCCCGGGTTGCATGCCTGGGAGCCGGCGGCGATGATGCGGCATGATCCGCGGTCCAGTGCTCCCCGGTCGCCGCCCGCGCGCGCAGGTCCTGGCGTGGACGCTGGCCCTCGGCGCCTGCAAGCCCGGTGACGCGACCACCACCGACACCGCGAGCACCAGCACCAGCACCGGCACCACCTCGACCTCGACATCGACCTCGACCACCACGACCGCGAGCACCGGCCCCGACACCCCGACCACGACGAGCAACGACGGCCTGCCGCCGACGCCCACCCTGGTCAGCCCCCAAGACGGCGCGACCGACATCCCCCTGGAGACCGCGCTGTGCTGGAACCTCGTCGAGGATCCCGAGGGCGAGCAGCTGCGTTACCGCGTGTTCGTCAACGACGCCGAGCTCACCGAGGGCGAGCTCGGCGACTTCTACGGCCACGACGGCCCCTGCACCGCGCTACTGACCTTCGCCTTCGAGCGCACATACACCTGGCGGGTGCAGGCCTTCGAGGTCGCCGACCCGACGCGCTCCTCGCCGATGAGCGAGACGTGGAGCTTCGCCACCGTGCGTGACGGCCTGTCGCAGACCGTCTTCGCCGACGACTTCGACGAGGACCTCGGCTGGGAGGTCCTCGGCGACGCGGCCTCCGGCGCATGGACCCGCGGAGATCCGGTCCTGGCCCAAAACGCCGGCAAGGTGTCGCAGCCCGACCATTGCCTCGGCGGCACCAACTGCTTCTTCACCGGCCAGAACCCCGACGGCCTGCCCGCCCAGCAGGACGTCGCCGGCGGCAGCACCATCCTGCTGTCCCCCGCCTTCGACCTCGGCGGCGCCGCGGCGGCCACCATCCAGCTCGGCCGGTTTTTATACAAGTCGGCGGCGGATCCGGGCCCGCGGCTCGTGGCCGAGCTGCTGGTGCCCGGCCTCGCGCCCGGCGAGTACGACGCTTACCCGCTCGAGCTGCTCGCCCAGCCGACCACGCAGGGGCCCGAGAACTTGTGGCTGCCGCGCGAGTACGCCGTCTGCGGTCCGCCGCTGGTGAAGGATTCACGCTTGCGGATTACGGCCACGGATGCGGGCGCCGGCTTGCTCGAGGCGGCGATCGATTCGGTGAAGGTCCGCGCCCACGACGATGCGACCGTGTGCGGCGCGGGCCTGGGCGGCGCCTGCGATCCCACCGCACCCGCGGCCTGCCCCGACGATCTGCTGTGCTGCTCACAGGGCGTGATCAACGAGGGCGTCAACCGCTGCACCACCCCGGTGCGCGGCCTCGACTTCGCGGCACCGCCGCCGAACCCGGAGGACCCCGGCAACGGTCCACTCGGCTGTGACGCCCCCGACCTGGTCGTCGACGGCAAGTGGCTCGACACGATCTTCACCGACATCATGGTGAGCCCGGCGACCTGCGAGCTGGCCGAGGGCTGCGTCGGCGGCATCGGCTGGCGCTCGCTGATGTTGTTCACGGTCGCCACCCCGAACATCGGGTCCACCGATCTCGTGATGGGCATCCCGGCCAATCACCCCGACCTCTATCATTACAGCGACTGCCACGCCCACTTCCACTTCGACGAGTTCGCGCGCTACGAGCTGCGTGACGGCGCCACCCTCGCAGCCACCGGTCACAAGCAAGCCTTCTGCATGCTCGACACCGCCAGCTGGGCGTGGCCCAATGCCCCCACTCGCTTCACCTGTGAGAATCAGGGCATCAGCCGCGGCTTCACCGACTTCTATGAGTCCGGCCTACCGTGCCAGTGGATCGACATCACCGGCGTCCCTCCCGGCGAATACACGCTGAAGATCACCCTCAACCAGCCGCGCCAGGACAGCGCGCTACCGCTGCTCAACGAGCGCGACTACAGCAACAACGTCTTCGAGGTCGCGGTCGTCCTGCCCTGACGCTTCCGCCCGTCGAATCGTCCGCGGGGCCGGCCACCACCTCCGCAACGGATGTGGTACGGTGCGCCGACATAGGGACGAGGGGGGATACTGATGGCTACTTCGATGAATCGTAATGTTGTGAATGGTATTGGCGCTCTGGCTGCAGTCGTAGGATTGCTCGCAGGCTGTGGTGGTGACACCACGCCCATCGACTCCGAGTCCGCGGGCACCACTGCTCCGGGCACCGGCACCAGCGTGTCGTCGACCACCGACCCGACCACCGGCGGGTCCGTGAGCGACACCGTCGCCCCCACCACCGG
>Ga0116158_10004341_pt1 | contig 12143 bp, 10 predicted proteins | sample AD_UKC052_MetaG_FD_89883 | JGI IMG/M metagenome (GOLD analysis project Ga0116158, IMG submission 89883) | Active sludge microbial communities of municipal wastewater-treating anaerobic digesters from USA - AD_UKC052_MetaG | ecosystem: Engineered > Bioreactor > Anaerobic > Digestate | place: USA... | reverse complement strand
TGCTGGTCTTGTCCGCCTGGTGCCTCGGCATACTCAACAGCCACCGTAGATTTTTTCTCTCCTATTCAGCTCCGATCTTTTGGAATCTTGTCATGATCGCCAGCCAGCTCGGCTTTGGACCGCGGATGGGGCAGGAGCCGCTCACAGTGGTCTATGCCTGGGCGTCGGTGCTGGGCAGCGCCTTGCAGTTTTTGCTGCAATTGCCCACTGTGTTGCGCGTGAGCCGCTCTTTGCGCTTGTCGTTGGATTTTCATTCGCCACCGGTCAAGGCTGTCTTGCACAATTTTATCCCGGTGTTTTTTGGCCGCGGGGTTACCCAGATCAGCGCTTTTATCGATGAAATGATCGCCAGCCTGCTGCCCACCGGCGCGCTGGCGGGCCTGGGTTATGCTCAGACCCTGTATCTGCTGCCGGTGAGTCTTTTCGGCATGTCGGTTTCCGCTGCCGAGTTGCCCGCCATGTCCAGTGCCACCGGCGATCCAAAGGAGATAGCCGGGTATCTCGCCGACCGGCTGAATGGCGGTTTGCGGCGGATCGCCTATTTTATCATTCCGTCCAGCGCCGCTTTTCTGATTTTAGGCGATGTCATCGTCGCTGCAATTTATCAGACCGGCCATTTTGTTCATCACGATGTTGTTTTTGTCTGGACCATTCTGGCGGGCTATGCCTTTGGCCTTTTAGCCGCCACCCAGAGCAGGCTGTATTCGTCCGCCTATTATGCCCTTCGCGATGCGCGTACGCCCTTTCGTTTGGCGGTAGTGCGTGTGTCGGTCAGCGCAGCCCTGGGTTTGCTGTTGGCGTTGGCAGCGCCCAGGTGGCTGGGGTTGGCGCCCCGCTGGGGCGTGGCCGGCCTGACCCTGGCGGCAGGGATTGCCAGCTGGTTGGAGTTTTGGCTGCTGCGCAGGAAAATGAAGATAAAGGTCGGTTCCACTGGTCTGCAGCCAACCTATGTGCTCAAACTGCTGGGCTGTGCGCTGGCAGCGGCTCTCATTGCCTTTCTCGTCAAACAGACGGCAGTCGGACTGCATCCTATCTGGACGGCGGCGCTGGTGCTAAGCTTGTACGGCGGGCTGTATATTTTACTGACCGGCGTCGCGGGCGTGATGGACCGCAGAATCATCAATAGGCTGTTCAGCCGCCTGACCGGCCGCTGAGCCAGGGCTGAATGGATTCCAGTAAGCCGAGCTGTGAACGACGTTGAACCTTCATGGCCTGCTCGCCGCCTTTTTGCCGAGTCGTCAAATGCTGAAATCGTCCATGACTTCTTGATCGACGCATGCCTGCAATGTGTGAGCCCGCTCTCAGGGCCGTTATTTGATCAGCCGCAACTGATGATCGCTGAGACGGTAATCCGAGATCTGCAATTCCGTCAGATTGATCTGCATCTTTAAACCGAATTTTTTTTCCAATCGGTTCAACGGCAGGTTGATTTTGCCGATGGATAATTGGGATTCGGGCAAGAGCCGAATCATATTCCTCTCTCTGTATGGAAGCAGATCCAGTTTAAGGTACACCTGCGACAGGCTGTGCTCTGGGATCATTTTCAGCAAAGCGATCCACGCGCGCTCTGCTTCGTCGGAAAGAGACTGATAGGGTGCGTGCCGCAGATCGACGATCAGCTCCAGGACGGCGCGGTTCTCAGTCAGGGTGGTCTTGCACCCCTTGAGAAACAGCTCCGGCTGATAGCCGTTCTGCCGCAGTGTTTCCTTGATCAGGGGATAGATCTGGGATTCGAGCAGAGTCACTTGTCTACGGCTTTCCAATTCCTGCAGATAAGCTTCCACAGTCGCTGGGCGCAGTGCAGGCAGGGGGTCGAGCGATGTGTTCTCCCGGACCATCGGCGTTTCCTGCCCAGAGAGTGCCGGGGATGAGGGCCTCGAGTCGATAGAAGATGGCGGAATGGGAGCGGCGGATCGAGGCCTTGTGGACCGAATAAAGTCGCCGCTGTTTTCAGATCCGGACGAGTTCGCGATGGGCCGGCCGAAAAAGGCTGACGAGTCCGGCGGGTCAATGGGATTTGCAGCCGTTCGTTCCATAGCGGAGCTGTTTTCCCGCTCTGCCGTTCTTTCGGCTTCAAACCAATCCGGCGTATACGAAATCCGTTGCACAGCATAATACCGCAGCGCAATCACCACCAGAGCCAGCAGGACCAGCAGCAGTAGAAAGAGGCGCAACAGCTTGTGCCGTGAGACGGCCGGCGCATAGGGGGCATTGATCTTTTTTCTTTTCATACTGAATATTTTCCATTAGGTGAGGCGGCGGCCTCATCCGTTAAAGAACAGATGCTGGATCAGAATTTTAGCGCCTATGGCGATCAGGACTGCACCGCCGAGGATTTCCATTTTCTTGCCCAGATACAAACCGAATTTTTGTCCCAGATCCACGCCTACCAGAGTGAGCGCAAAGGTGATGCTGCCGATGATCAGCGCCGGCGTCACGATCGGCGTATTTAAAAATGCGAAACTGAGACCGACCACCAGCGCGTCGATGCTGGTGGCGACCGCCAGAGCGAGCAGGATGCGAGGATTCAGGATATCCATGGTTTTATTTTTACCGCTGTTGTCCAAGGCTTGGCCGATCATCCGGGCGCCGATGGTCGTCAGCAGCAGGAACGCAATCCAGTGGTCGATGCTGCTGATGAGATCGCGCAGCTGTACGCCTGCCAGCCATCCCAGGATAGGCATCAACGCCTGAAAGCCGCCGAAGGCCGCTCCGATCTTGAGCGCCTGGCTCGGCTGAATACGTCCATAGATCAAACTGCCGCTGATCGCCACCGCAAAGGCGTCCATGGAGAGGCCGACGGCGATTAAGATAACGCTGACGAGATCCATTCAAGTTCCTGTTCAGTCTTGCGTGATATAACTTGAAAAAATATAGTGATTTTTCATGGAGATTCCAAGGGCGGAAAAATTCTTCTTGCAAATTTATAAAAAACCGGCGACATTCTTTTAGGATCGGTCCTTCTTCAGGCGGAAAGTATGGGTAGGATGAGAAAGAGCGCTGCAAGTTTGTTAGATTGGTCAAGTGCGCTGAGGCCCAAGCAGTGGATTAAAAACGTTATCGTGTTCGCCGGTTTGTTCTTTGCGGAAGATATTTCCGATGTGCACAAGATCATTCCGGCGGTGTTGGCGTTTCTTTTGTTCTGCATGGTTTCCAGCGGCGGCTACTTGATCAATGATGTATTGGACCGGAAAAAGGATGCCCTGCATCCGAAAAAAAAGCAGCGGCCCATCGCCTCCGGCCGGGTGCCGGTGGTTCCGGCGCTGGCGCTGGCGGGAATCCTGCTGCTGGCGGGCATCGGTTTGAGCCTTTCTTTGCGCTTTTCTTTCGGCGTGCTGATCCTTTGCTATGTGATCCTGACGATCTCCTATTCTCTGCTGCTTAAACGGATTATCATACTGGATGTGCTGGTGATCGCTTCCGGTTTCGTGTTGCGCGCCATCGGCGGCACCCTGGCCATCGAGGAGGCGATCTCATCCTGGCTGATCATCTGCACCATCTTTCTTTCCCTCTTTCTGGCCTTGACCAAACGTCGCAGTGAGATCATCGCTCTGGGTGAGAACGCCGCGGCTGTGCGGAAAACGCTTTCCGGTTACAGCCCGCAGTTTCTCGATCAGATGATCAACACCGCCACTGCGGCCTGCCTGATGTCGTACAGCCTATACACTCTGGACAGCAATACAGTGGCCAAATTCGGCACCCGCAATCTGGCCTTCACCCTGCCTTTTGTGATTTACGGTCTTTTTCGTTATCTTTTTCTGGTGCATCATCATAACATCGGAGAATCCCCGGAGGTCGCCCTGCTGCACGATATGCCGATCATTCTCTGCATGATTCTCTATGTGGGTACAGTGACCGCCATCATCTATCTCTGAATCAGAGAAATGCTTTGCATGAAAGGGTCGTCGAAATTGGCAACGAATCCCCTGCAGGCCGATCGCTGTGCAGGCCGGCAGGTAAAAGCGGCCTGCTGGTTGCGGCGGCGCTGGACGATGGTTTGGCTCCTGGTTCTCTGTGCGCTGGCGGCGTGTACGTCTTCCGCCCGTAAGGAGGAGCAGGAGATTAAAAAGCTTCTCGCCACTTCCGCCGGCTATTTGAATGAAAGAGGCGTCGCGGAATTGGAGGGCGGCCGGTACCATGCGGCGGTTGAGTATTTTCATCAAGCGCTGGCGTTGACCAGCTATGATCCGGTGCTGCACAACAACCTGGGGGTGGCTTTTTTCCGCTTGGGATGGTTGGACTCAGCCATCGTCTCCTATGAAGCTGCGGTGCGTCTGCGGCCGCACTATTTCACGGCTTACCGGAATCTCGCCGGCGCTTATCTGGCAGCGCGCAAAACGCCGCTGGCGCTGAAGGCGATCGATCTGGCTCTGCAGCATCATCCGGACGCGGCCAATTACAGCTTGCGGGCAACCATCCATGAGCAGATGGAGCACTATGAATCGGCTGTCCGCGATTATCGTTCGGCTCTTTCTTTGGCGCCTGATTCTGCGAACCTGTACAACAACCTCGGCGCGCTCTATTTCCGGCTGAGCCGTTTGGAGCAGGCCATGGCGCAGTTTGAGCTGGCGCTGCAGAAAGAACCGACTCATGCAGCCGCGGCTTTCAACCTGGCCAATGCGTTGGCCCGTCAATGCCGGCTGGAGGAGAGCCGTCGGTATTATGAACAAGCCCTGCAGCAGGCGCCGGCCATGTATGAGGCGGAAAACAACCTCGGGCTGGTGTTGCTGGCCCTGAATGATGAAACAGGAGCGATCGACCGCTTTCGCCGGGCACACGCCATTAAGGCGGACGCCGACGTCGTGTTGCATAATTTATCTTTGGCGCTTGCCCGTTTGGATTCTTTGGATGCCGCTCTGGCGTTGATCGATCGCGCTCTGCAGATTCAGCCGGATAAGGCGAATTATCATCAACAGCGGGGAGCGGTGCTTGCCAAGTTACAGCGCCCGGCGGAAGCGCGCAGCGCCTTTCTGCGCGCGATCGCACTGGATTCAACGCTGGCCGTCAGCTACCATGAACTGGGAAATGTCTATTATGCCGCTGAGGAGATCAGTCCGGCTCTGCAGGCCTTTCAGCAGGCGCTCGAACGCTATCCGGACTATGTGGCCTCGCGTTACCTGGGCAAGGATGCGAACAGAAATCATGCGTATCTCGATCTGCTCACCGGCTGCGACGCCGCCTCCAAGATCTCTGCAGATTATGCCGCGGTCTATCTCAATCTCGGCAAGAGCTATTTAGCCATGAACGAGGAGCAATCGGCTGAACAGGCTTTTCGAAAAGCGGTTTCGCTGCAGCCGCAACGACCGGATGCCTATGAATGGCTGGCTGTGCTCTATCAGCAGCGCAAACAAGGACGGCAGAGCCGGATCATGACCGCGCAGGGCCGCTTTTGTCGAGGCCGGTTTGCCCTGGAGCTCGATTCTCTGCAGGCTGCCGAGCGCTATGGCCGACAGGCATTGCAGCTCCATCCACGCTACGCGGACGCGCTGGCGCTTATGGCAGAGATTCGCATCAAACAGAAGCGACTGAACGAGGCGGAGGCTTTTCTACAGCGGGCGATGGCGCTGGAACAACGATGCGAATATCTCTGGCTGGTCCAGGGGGATTATCAGGTCCAGCGCAGACAGATGGAGAAGGCCTTGGCAGCGTATGCAAAGGCGTTGCAGATCAATCCGGATTCTGTTCCTGCGCATAGCCGGATCGCCGCGCTGCTGCTTTCGCTGGAACGGACTGAGGAAGCGGCCAAGCATCAGGCGGAGGTTCATTTTCTTCAGGGACGGGAGTTCGAAACAGCCGGCCAGTTGGATCGCAGTTTGCGTGAATACGGCCTGGCCGCTGAGCTGATGCAGCGGCAGGCTCGGTATCTCACCGCACAGGGGTTGGTCTATGTGAAAAAGCATGTGAATGACGAAGCCGAACAAAAACTGCACCGTGCGCTGCAGTTGGATTCGTTGCAGGTACAGGCCTGGTATGGTCTCGGTGTCATTCACGGCGACCGGGGCGCCTATGATCGTGCGATCTCCTATCTGCAAAAAGCGATCAGTCTGGATTCACTTTTCGGCCAAGCGCATTATTCGCTGGCGGTGAACTATTATTTCAATCAGCAGCCGGAGCTGGCACGCCGGCATTTGGCCATCGCCCAGACTCTGGGCGTTGTCATCCGCAAGGAGCTGCAGGAAGCGCTGCAGGCGCCCTGAAGCGGCCGGCTTTTTCTACACTCTGGTCAGCGTCGATTCAAAGGCGCGTGGAATTCGGCCGTCGGGGCATACAGGAGCAGACGGTCGTTATGCACCAAACGGCTGGCCTTGGTGATTCCCAGTAGAAACATACCGATCTTTATTTCCCGCTGCAGCTGACGAATGACGGCGATAACGGCATCCGGGGATTTCATCGCCGGTTTGAAAAACGGAAATGCCAGGCCCACCAGCGATGCGCCCATCACCATGCATTTGATGACATCGATGCCGCTGCGCACGCCGCCGGAACCGATCAGGGTGATCCGTTTGCGCAAGGGGCGGAGCTGTTGCAGCGCCAGCGGCGTTGGAATGCCCCAATCCTGAAAAGTCAGGCCAAGATCGTACGAATCTTTGCGCCGGTCGCGCCGGTGTTCGATGCGGCTCCAGGAGGTGCCGCCGCTGCCGGCCACGTCGAAATAGTGCAGGCCGTGACGAAGTGCCAGACGTACATCCTGAGGGCTGAGACCGGCCCCCACCTCCTTGAGGATGATCGGTTTATGCAGCCGGCGGTTGAGATCGGCGATCTTTTCGATCAGACCGGCAAAGTTTACGTTGCCCTCCGGCTGCACCGCCTCTTGCAGCGGATTGAGGTGCAGATAGAGTGCATCGGCTTGCAGCACTTCCACAGCTGTCTGGCAATGCTGCAGGCCGAACCCATAGTTGAGCTGAACCGCACCCAAGTTGGCGAACAGCAGCGTGCTGGGGGCAAAGCGGCGCAGATCAAAGCTGGCTCGCGCCTGTGGATGGGTAAACATCACTCGCTGGGAGCCCACGGCCATGGCCACCTGAGTGGTTTGTGCAGCCAGCGCCAAATTTTTATTGATCACGCGGACGAGCGGATCATCGCCGCCGGTCATGGAAGAGATCAACAGGGGGGCGCTCAGCTGTTTGCCCATGAAACGGATCGAGGTGTCCACCTCTTCCAGGTCGATTTCCGGCAGGCCGCGATGAGCCAGCAGGATTTGGTCAAAGTAATTCTTGCGCCGATCGATGTCGCTGTCCGCCAGTACCACATCGATGTGCTGCTTTTTTCTGCTGTTGATGGATCGGTTCATGTGCGGTCCTCTGATTTGCCCCTTCCAATGTAGCCAAAAAAACGGAGCATTTCAACCTCTGGTTTTGCAGCACGTCTTTTTTCGTCGAATTGTGACCAAGGACTAAATCGCTGATATTCCGCTTGACTGGAAAATAAAAAAGATGTATGATCAGAGTTAGACAGTATCAGACAGGATTTGGGGGGAAGCGGGAAGGACGACGGGAAACACGGTGAACCTGTACGATGATCTTATGGATGGGCTGTCGGCTGCAGCTCCGCTGCGGGTGGTTTTGTGGCAGCCGACGTCGATCGCCGTGGTGGTGGGGTATTCACAGCAGCCTGCGGTGGAGGTGCATATGGATCGCTGTCGCCGGGACGGGGTTCCGGTGATGCGGCGACGGGGCGGCGGCGGCGCCGTGGTGCTGATGCCCGGGATTCTGTGCCTGACCTGTGCGTTCGTAAGCCGACAAAGTGATTCGCCCTACTATTTCTTCCAAAAGATCAACGCCTTTCTCATCGAGCAACTGGCACATGTTTTTCAGGTGCCTGACGTTCGAGCCGCCGGCATCAGCGATCTGGTGATCAACGAAAGAAAGATTCTCGGCTGTTCCATGCATAAATCCCGCCATCGCTATCTGTATCAGGGTTCTCTGCTGGTTCAGCCGGACCTGGATTTGATCGAGCGCTATCTGCGTCACCCTTCCAGGGAACCGGATTACCGCAAGGGCCGCGGGCATGAGACTTTTGTCACCAGTCTGGCGCAGGAGGGCTACCCGCTGTCGGTCCGGCAACTCAAGCAGGGCCTGGAGGCCGGTTGCGCGGAACAGCTCGCTGCATGGTTACTTTAATCGGGAGGTGTGTATGAAAATCCGTTTATATCTGCTGACGCTTTTCGCCGCCAGCCAATGGGCTCTCGGCCAGGAGATCGGCGATTATATTTCAAAATACACCGCTGAAAACGGCAAGGGCTATATGCAGCCCCTGGCGGATGTATTCGGCGCTGATCTCAACAGTGGTCTGTTCCAAGGCGGCAGGCTGCCTCAGGTCGGCTTTCACCTGACCATCGGCGTCAAGGGGGTGACGGCGAAAATCGGCGACGACCTGAGGACCTTCAAGGCCACGACCGAAGAACCTTTCAGTCCGACGCAGACGGAAAAAGTGCCGACGATTTTCGGCAAGAACGAAGCGGTTGCGGTGACGGGCGTAGGCGGGACGGTGTACAATTTCCCCGGCGGTTTCGACATGGACATGATGCCGCTGGTGATCCCGCAGGCGACCATCGGCACCTTGCTCGGCACAGAGGCAACCGTGCGTTATTTTATGGCCAATCTAGGCGAGGACATCGGCGATCTCAAACTGGCGGGCATCGGAGTGCGGCACAGCATCAGTCAGTATCTGCCCCTTCTGCCCATTGATCTGTCCGTCGGTTATTTCACTCAGAAATTCTCTGTGGGAGAAGTGGTGGAGGCCCAAGCCGTCTATTACGGGGCGCAGGTCGGCAAGACCTGGGGACTTTTCTGCCTATACGGCGGCGCCGGCTACGAGTCCACAGAGGTTACGGTTGCCTATGAACAGGAGAAAGACGTTGAATCAAGCCGAGTGTCGTTTGACATGAAATCAGAGGATCAACTGCGTTTTACGGTGGGCGTCGGTTTGAATTTGGTCATTTTAAAAATTCACGTGGATTACAACCTCGCCTCCCCAAAAACTTTGTGCGCGGGCATCGGTTTCGGCTGGTAGCCTGTAATGAACTTTTCGCTAGGAGCTTGCCATGAAACGAGTGATTCTTTTAATAGCAGTCCTGACCGCATCGGCGTGGTTGTCGTCCTGCGAAAGCCGGCGTTTTCAGTTCGTCGCCACTCTCAATAGGACCGTGGATTTTGCCGTGGATCATAGTGGGCCGTTCAAGACAGTGCGCACGATCACGGCGGCGCAGATCCGCAATAACCTGAATGTGCCCGAAGGCAGCACAATTAAAAGGGTGGACATCGAAGCCCTTTCAATCGTGCCGGAGACCAAGGCCGGCAACGAGGCGACTGAAGTCAAGGTGCGCGGAACGATCAAGGATCAGGGCCATGAAGTGGAGCTGTTCAAAGAGACTTCCATTCATTTGACCACCGGGGTGGATGTCGGCTACGGCGTCCGTGTGCCTTTGCAAAAACTGGTCGATCTAGGCATAAGCGCTTTAAAGACTAAAATCAATGATCATGTGAGCCGTCTCAACGATGCGGATATTGAAATCAATCTCTACGGCACTACTCTGCCGGCCGGAAAACGGCTGCTGATGACCGTTCACTTTGACATCAAGGCCACCGTGCTCTATGAAAAGTGCATCGATACGCCCAACTTTTTCGGCGGGGAAAAGTGCGAGGAGGGGGAGGAGGATTAGGGTGGTCTGAAGGCCGGTCGACTAAATGATGATGATCTGTTCACTATGAAAGGCAATCAGGGTTTCGATCTCGATCACCGTAATGCGTTTCCCCCCGGCCACCTGACTCAGGCGGCCGGCCTTCGCCCCCTCTTCCGCTCCAGAGGGGGCGAAGGCCTAAAGCTTTTCAGCTGAACCTCTCCAATCTTTTCATCACACTAAAGATAAACGCAGCGGACAGCAGGCAGCACACCGCCAGCACGGTCCACAACTGCCAGAGCGCGATTTTATCCCACAGATAGCCGATAACGCTCAGCAAATAATTGCCCAGCGCCGTGGCTGCGAACCACCCGCCCTGCGCCACGCCCTTTAACCGCGGCGGCGCCACATTGCTGACAAAGGCGATGCCCATGGGGCTGATAAACAGCTCAGCGATCGTCAGCACGAAATAGGTGCCTATCAGCCAGTAGACAGAAACACGGCTGTCCAGCGGTACCGCCTGACCTGGCGCCATATCTTTGGGGCTCAGCAGGCCCAGGGAGGCGATCACCAGCAGGGCAAAGCCGGCGGCGGTGATGATCATGCCGATGCCGATCTTGCGCGGGGCGGACGGTTCCTTTTTTTTCGCTCTCAGCCAGGCGAAAACGCCTAAAACCAGCGGTGTCAACGCTACGATGAAAAAGGGATTGAAATGCTGAAATTTTTGCGGTGTGAACAGGTTGGAACCGGAATAGCCCTGGTAGCGCCACCAGGCCAGTGCGACGAAAACCACCACGCCGACGGCGGCGAGCATGCGCTGCATGGAGGGGGTTCCTCGTCTGAGCAGATAGAACGCAGAGAGCGCGGCAAGAAAGATGGACAGTAGACCAAACAGGTCAAACCAAAGGTTGGTTGCTTTGCCGACGTGGGTCACCGTATAGTCGCGGGCAAAATAGGTCATGGTGACGCCGTTTTGATGAAAAGACATCCAGAAAAAGATGACCACGGCAAAGATCAGGCCCAGCGCGATAAGTCGCGGCCGGGTTTCCGCCTCGTTGTACGTCGTCTGATTCATGGCGGCCGCGGTTTTTTGCGTTCCCATATGGTCGGCATGTTGGTAATATTTGCGAAAGATCCAAAAGATCAGCATGGAGGCAATCAGGCTGAAGCATGCGACGCCGAAGCCATAATGATAGGACTCGCTCAGAGCGTTGATATAGTGGGTCGAGAAATCGCCGAGCGTTGCCAGCGTGACGCGGCTGTCCTGGGTTTGAGCGATGGCGAGATAGCCCGGTACATCCTCCAACTGGTTTTTCAAAAAAGCGTTGGCCATGGCGGGCAGGCGGCCGTCGTAGAAAAACTGATGCTTTTTCAAAATCCAATTGCTGATCACCTCTGCCGCGGTCGGCGCCAGCATGGCGCCGATGTTGATGCCCATGTAAAAAATGCTAAAGGCGGAGGTGCGTTTGCCCTCGTATTGGGGATCGTCGAACATCTTGCCCACCAGCGCCTGCAGGTTGCCTTTGAACAGGCCGGTGCCGATGGCGATCGTGGCCAGGGCGAGGACGATCAGCCCGAAACCTGATCCCATAGTCGTGGGGATGGCCATAAGCGAATAGCCCACGAACATGACGATCATGCCGAGGCTGATGGTTTTGCTGTAGCCCAGCACCCGATCCGCCAGCAGGCCGCCCAGCAGCGGAAAGAAATAGACAAAGGACATAAAGATGCCATAGACCTGGCTGGACGAGGCAGCGCTCATCCCGTACTTGGCCTGAAGGAAGAGAATAAAGATGGCCACCATGGTGTAAAAACCGAATCGTTCGCCCATGTTGGCGAAAAACGCGACGGTCAATCCTTTGGGAAGTCCTTTGAACATGCGCTGATTCTCCTGTTGGGGTTCATAGCCGCTGCCGATCCGGGGCGGTTTGCGCCGCAGCGTCGGCGGTTCGTGTCATCGAGGATTTCAGTCCACTCTCACCAACTCGTAGGTTCCCGCCTCTGCTTCGAGGACGGCGGCTTCTTTGCCGAGACGGACGAATTTCAAGCCCGGGATGGCGCTTGCCGCTTTGCCTTTATGGATCAGATGGCGGCCGCCCTCCAGCAGGGTGGGTTCCTGCTGGCCTCCGGTTGGAAAATGTATCTCTGCAGTGGTGTTGGCCGGTATGGTCAGCCACATTTTCAAGGTGTTCGTCTCTTGCTGCCAACGGCAGGAAAGCGGTCCATACAGGGTGTTCAACTTGGCCTCCGCCCATTTCAAATCACCCACTGGTTGGGGTGCGATGATGGCGCGTTTATAGCCCGGATGTTGTATGTCGACGCGCAGGCCGGCGAGATAATCATAGAACCAGCGACCCACGGCGCCGAAGGCGAAATGATTGCGTGAGTTCATACCCGGCCCTTCGGTGTCGCTGTTCCACAGCTCCCAGATGGTGGTTGCGCCTTTTTCCGCCATGTAGCCCCAGCTCGGGTAGGTTGTGTTCGTCGCGAGCATGCAGGCCAGGTCGGCTCGCCCGTTATCCGA
>Ga0116158_10004336_pt1 | contig 12157 bp, 12 predicted proteins | sample AD_UKC052_MetaG_FD_89883 | JGI IMG/M metagenome (GOLD analysis project Ga0116158, IMG submission 89883) | Active sludge microbial communities of municipal wastewater-treating anaerobic digesters from USA - AD_UKC052_MetaG | ecosystem: Engineered > Bioreactor > Anaerobic > Digestate | place: USA... | reverse complement strand
TGCTCCCATTCGGCGCGCGAGAAGTTCGTCGGATCGCGCTCAGCGGAGTTCATCAGTCCACGCGGGATCTTCCAGCCGTTCTCAAGATACAGCTCGCGCGAGATGTCGCGCAGCTTCAGCTTGTGGAAATCCATTTCGCGCGCGGTCATTGTTTCTGCGTCAATGCGCGAGAACACCGCATGGAGGTGGCGACGGTTTTCTTTCTCGTGAAAGACGAGAGCGCGAGGCTGGCCCACAAGGCCGAGTTTTTCTTCGATCCGATCAACGGTTCGGATAAACTCTTCGACCGAGACTGCCGCCTCCTCGGGCGGGTTCAGACTGATCGAGAATAGATACTTCTTGCACTTGGTCGCGCGGCTGATCGCTTCGACCTCTTTGAATGCGTCGTGGAGATTGTCGGCTACGAAGCCACGTAGCTCGTGAACGTCTACGTGCTCGTTTTGATCGGTGCGCATTAGATGAGTCGCGAGGTTCGCGCCGCCGCTGCGGGAGGAGCTGATGAGGATCATGCGCCGCTCGCTTTCAGCCCAAGGGCCTGAATCAGCAGGCGGCGGAGTTCGGCGATGTGGGCGATGGCGGCAGCCAGCTCCAGCCGCTCGTCCTCGGTCATGGCCAGAATTCCCAAGTTGGCCAGGTGCGCCAGCTGGTTCAGGTTGCTTGCGTAGCGTTTGGTTCCGAGGAGTGAGAGAAGCTGCGCCATCGCCTGCCGGTCTTCGACGGTGGTGATCGGGCGGCGCGATCGGGCCGGTTTGCCGTCCGAGAGCAGTTTTTCTTTGATGTACTCGCCCAGCGGTCTTCCGCCCGATTCTTCGGCAAGCCGCTGCCTCTCGCCTGCCGACAGGCGCAGAGAAAATGGAGAGGGCTGCTTGCGGCGGACCCTGCGCGGTCGCCGCAGGGGAGCGGCTGCACCGGTGAAGGGCTGGGAAAGGGCGGATTCGGTCACGGCGACGGCCCTCCGAGATCGGGGCAGACCGCCTTTAAGCGCTTGTTCCAGTCTTCTAGAGTTTCGAAGATTTTCGCTATATTATTGGGGGATTCCGGTTCGACATTTGTCCATGCTGGTCCACCAGCCTTCCCCGCCACTAAAGGGGTTTTGGCTCGTCCCGACCACGCACCTACCTAAAGCTGCGCCAATCGGTCTTGGCTGCGATTACCCATCATACCTCGTGCCACGTTAGGGGCCAATGCGGGTTCGCGCTCGCAAGGTGGCTTGTGGCGGGCCAATACGCGCTTGGCTGTTGGGACGGGCGTTCGGCGCATCGCTTCGGCATAGCTACCCGATCCAATATTCGCGCTCAAAGTTCGTATTGTATTACCGTAATACTTTACGTGTGCTTTATTGGACGCATTCACTATAGCTTTCCGAGAAATCGACAACGCAATTATATTGAATGCTTGCGCCGACATGGGCTCGCATGTTTCGGTTTGTCCGGAGCGGTTTCCGTTGCCCTTCGTGGCCGCTCTGGCTCTCCGAGAGGCAGGGGGCCTTCGGGCCTTTCCACCCCTTGCCTCTCGGAGTTAGCAATGCCCGCAGCCGCACAACCTGAAGCCTGGCAGACTCGCAGCGACGTTTCCCCGGCTGACGTTGAAACGACAACGTACTTCCTGCGGCAATCGCAAGTGCTTGCGATGGTGCCCATCAGCGGCGCGACGCTCTGGCGTTGGGTAAAGGCGAAGAAGTTTCCCGCTCCCGTCAAACTCAGCATTGGCGTCACCGCATGGCGCTTGAGCGACGTGCGCGAATGGGAACGCGGCATTGAGCCGAACCACTAATTCAACCGAATAAGGAAGAACCGAACATGCGTACCCGGACCAATGAGCAAAGCATCAAGAACCAACTTCGCGCCCAACTCTCTCGCGTTGCTGCGAGCGCCGACCGTACTGAAAACCCGTATCCGCAACACATGGTTGTCGCCGTGCAATCACTTAGCGCGGACGTTTCCGCGCTCGCTGCGTTGCGTGCGAGTAAAGACCCCAGTCATACCGACGATCAGCACGTTATCCTCACGCACAAGCAGGCAGACCGCATTCGGGAGCAACTTACGGCAAAAACAATTGCCGTGATGAAAGCCCACCAGCAGGGCGCGGCAGACCTTGCTTCGCAAATTCGCGAAGCCTGCAATTTGAAGCCTAACACTCGGTACGAAGCCCACGTTCTGAGCAAGTTCCAAAGCCTCAAAACGCATGCCGAGCAAAGCGAATACCTGCTTGCACTCGCCAACGAAGGCCGAACGCAGGCGTTGGCGTCGCTTATCGACGCCGGGTTTGAAGTCACTGGTTGGTCGCCCGCGCAGATGGGCGTGTACCGCGACATAGTTGTGTCGAAGCTTGCGCCCGATCTTCTCAACCAGCAGGACATTCTTGCCGAAGCATTCGCGGGCGCAAATGCCGTCCTTACGAACGCAAGCAATCTCGTCAACGAGCAAGCAGACCCGCTCGAAATTCGGGATATCGAGCGCAGGGCCGATGCAGCACGCAAAGCGCGTGAAGGCGTGAACGGCGCATCTTTGGGGGCAGAGGCTTCCTGATGCGCGGCAGGCAGTACTTCAGCGAAGACGAACTAATGGCCTTGTACCTTGTCAAAGGTCACTCGTGGACATGCACTTTGAGCAAGCTTCGGCGGATTGCCAGCGTGCAACGCCGGTCGCTTCCGAGCGACATGTCCGACTTGGAGCGCATAGGAGTACGGATCACCGGATACGGCGAAGCTGTCGCCGCTCAAGTTTATGGCCTCCATCGTCAAAGCCTCCACGGTGTTGAGCCATTGGTGGAGCAAGCGCGCGTCGCGCTGGATGCCATCCCGGCATACGTTCACGAGCGCACCATGCAGCTTATGCCATCGTGGTGGTCCCCTGGGCGCAAGCGCCTGAGGCTTTTCGAAATGCAATACCCGGATCGTGGCGGCTGATCGAATGACCGCGAACGGCGAATGGCTTCCAGCAAAACAAGTGACGGTGCAGGTGCTTGATGCAGCACCTACCCCCTCCCGCGTGCGCCTAAACAACATTCGCGAAGTCCGGCGCGAGATGGCAAAGGTTTATTCTGAGGCGCGCAACGGCACATTGCGGAGCGATGTAGCGTCCCGCCTGGTTTACATGCTGACACAGCTAAGCACGCTCATTCGCGATAGCGAATTAGAAGACCGCGTGCGGCAGCTTGAAGATGACTTGGCCCGGCGATGAAGTCTGGCTTGCATACTCGCATTGACCGCCTGGCGCGCCGCATTGGCCCGACAGTCGCCGACAAGCCATCAACCCTGCTGGCGCTTTACGAAGTTGATGAAAGCGAAATCATCGCGTTGAGCGCTGGCCCCCAGCGTGTGACGCGCATTGAAGGCGAGACTCTAGGCGAATTGGTCGCCCGCGCTCGCGCCGAAACGGGATGCCGCATGCTGTGCGCCTGCTACGTGGGCATTGATAGGTACGATGATGGGTCAACAGCACCGAACCCGGATAACGCCAACAACGGCGTGCCTCTTTAGCGGATCAGTTGTCCGCTAAGCGGACTGCGAAGGGTTGGTATGGGTAAGCTTCCTGTTGGCGAACATCTTGTCTGTGTGACATTCGCCCAAGTCAAACCGACTAAGAGCGGAAACGCATACGCCTTGACCTTGCAAGCGTTGAGCGGCCCATGCGTGGGAGCAACCCACGTTGAGCGCTACAATATCGACAACGACGACATGCAGAAGGAAGACGTAGCGCTAGCGCGTCTCCTGCAAGTCACCGACGCCGTTGGTATCGAGTTCAAAGATTTGGTGCGAGATCTAAGGTTCAAACCCTTCCTAGTGACATTGGCGGCACGGCAGGGGCCTGGACAATGGATCGACGTTAAAACCGTCGAAGCGTGCCATCCTTGGTGGAAGGAAGATGCAGACGCCGCGTGCGCCAAGCTTCTGGCAAAGGCGGCTAGCCCGCCTCCAAAACCTTCCGATCCGGTAACCGGCTACAACGGGCTAATGATCCAGCGCGTTTCCGACGTTGATGCCGTGACCTTGCGCTGGCTTTGGCCGCAGCCGTTCGCCATGGGAAAGGTGTCGATTGTCGCTGGCGACCCGGGCTTGGGCAAATCGCAACTAACGCACTTCCTGATAGCAACCGTCACCACGGGAGGCCACTGGCCGAACGGGGAAGGTAATGCCGAACTTGGCGACGTGATAATGTTGTCGTGTGAAGACGACGTTGGCGACACGATTAGACCACGCCTGGAGGCGGCGGGAGCCGACATTGACCGCGTGCATGCTGTTTCCGCCGTCTCAGGTGAGAACGGGAAACGTCGCGGGTTCAATCTCGGTGAGGACATGGCGAAGCTGGAAAGCGCACTAGAGGCGCTGAAGGCGAGTGTGCGGCTAGTAATCATTGATCCGATTACCGCGTACATGCCGAAGAAGATTGACAGCGATAAAGCGACAGACGTTCGCGATGCACTCAATCCAGTACAGGACTTGGCCGCGCGATATGGCATTGCCGTGGTTTGCGTGTCGCATCCGCCGAAGGGGGCGGGCGCAGGCAAAGCCATCAATGCGGTGATTGGCTCGCAAGCCTATGTGGCTGCAACGCGTGCAACCTGGCTTGTAACTAAAGACCCGGATGACGAAGGCCGCCGCTTGATGCTGCAGGTGAAGAACAATCTTGGCAACGCGCGTGGGCTGGCATTTCGCATCGGGACGCGAGCCGTCCGAACCGGCGACGCCCCCCTAGTGGTGTTTGAGCCTGGCTATGTCGATATGACCGCAGACGATGCAATCAAGGGTAGCCCACAGCCAACCGGCCTTGGCCGAAGCATGGCCGATAAGGCGAGGCTCTTTCTACACCACGAACTTAAAGCAGGACCGCAGAAGGCGGCGGACTTGGTTGCTAAGGCCGCTACCCACGGTATCCCGGAACGAACGCTTCAACGCGCCGCCGACGACATACACTTGGTCAAGCGCAAGGACGGCATGGCGGGCGGGTGGGTATGGGGCTTCCCAATCGCGCCTGACGACGCTGCGGCAATGTTCGCAGGGATACTGAAGCAGTAGCGCGCCCAGACCGGCTGGCTTGTATATGTCGCCGCGCATTCCCATGTCGGGGACGGTGTGCGGGACGCGGTTAAGTCACTAAGGTCCCCGAACATTCTCTGACTTAGCGCCAAGCCGTCTCTACTGACTTGTCAGCACGCGGTTTGGTAGCGGCCTATATATGCAAAGGGCTCTTAGGCCGGGTGTAACAGCCCGGAGGCGTCCGCACACTACCACCCACAAAGGCGACAACCCGCCTGGCTATAAAAGCATGTCGCCTTCGGTCGCCTTCTGACAGCTTCGACAAGGGCGGGGTGTCATCTTCCAAGGCGACAGAAGACGACAGAAGACGACAACAAATTTGCTTAAGAGAAACTGTCGCCTTCGGGCTTGGACGGAATTTCCAATTCAACCGATTGGCGGGAGCACTGATACGTTGTGGGCATGTTTGGTCGGAAACGTTCGGCGCTGTGGGTCAGTTAGGTTGAGCAACGATCCGCCCACAGAGGTATTCGCGGCATAAATGTTGTTCGCTACGCCTGCTTGCGCTTGCGCGATCAATTTCAAGCGCTCCCCCTGAAGGGCGCTAGTCAGGAACATCTCTGCCAGACGTTTCGGCTTCATCATCGGACGGCGGATCGAGACGCGGACTGACTGACCATTCAATCATCTTCTCAATGCGGAACCGACTAAAGCCTGACCGTGACGCAGCAATCTCCCGCAATTTTTCACGCAAACGGAACAGCCAGTCACGTTCGCTTGCCAACGCTCCTGTCATCAAGCCGTGGTCGTACCGCTCACGGATGGACGCAAAGACAGCTTGTTGATCGCGACCGTTCAACGCGACAAGAGCAGCTGCACAGTCATCAACATTCATCGCCGCCAGCACAGGCACGTCGCGATAAATGTAGCTGCCGCCGTTCGTATAGCTTACCTTTTCGATGAACGCGCGTGGGTTGCTGCGCAGGTCCGACAACAGCCCCGACGCATCTACAGGCAGTTGTTCTTGCAGGAACCTGGCACGCTGCGCTTTGTAGTAAGTGTTGATTTCCCGATATTCCGCGGCCTCCCGCATCTGAATACCAAGGCCGTCGTAACTCTCCGACCCCCCAATCGGAACGCCGCCCCCGATTGTGCCAGAGGCGTAGAGGTCATCAATGTACCGCCTTGCCTCCACGATGAATGCAGGCGTTGTCAGGTCTGTGAAGCCGCCAGCCGCCATCCAGAGGTGAAGACCCATGACGTGCATGACTTCGCCGGGGACGGTGTACTCGCGCCGCTGAAACTTGCCGCGAACATCTTCAATCAGCATCGCAACATCTGCGTCGCCATGCTCCCAAGCGTCCCAAAGACGCTTCCACGACGCGACATTCTTACCTGCAACGAACCGGCTGGCGTCGCAGGCATCGCGCAGTGCAGACTGGTCCAAAAACCCGTGAACGAGAACATCAACCCAAAGCGCACCCTCGAATACACGATGGTCCGTTGAGTTGTCGGGATACCGCTTTCGAATTTCTGTCCACGTCGCGAGTGTCTCTTTGTCCTTTCCTACGGCACTAAACGCGGCTACCGACGCCGTAGCCGCGATTTCCCTCTGCGACAGGCGACCGGCTTTATGCTCGAACGACAGAAGCATGAAGCTGTCCAAGACGCTCGTTATTAAGTCATCGTTCGATAGGTGCGCGGCGGTCAGTTGGTCTGCAAGCCGTCCGAAATCCCAAATCGCTTGCCGTAGTACGCGCAGGTTGTCCAAACTCGACTGCCGGTATCGGGCGTGGATTGTGTCGGTATGCGCCGCAAGAATGCGCCGCGCACGTTCACTGCTTACCTGTGCGACAAACCCCGCCAGTGGACCGGTCACAACAGGTTGGAACGTGAACGATTGCCCGACCAGTTTCTCCTTGATTGTTTTGTACTCTGATTTTTTCAGAAGCTCGTCTTCGTTTGCGACAACGACAACGTGGCATCCCGCATGTTCGACAAAGCGGTTTATGTAACCCAGCGTCGTCGGAATTGGCGCTTCGCACCGCTCAAGGTCGTCAAACACGTACAGCTTCGCGCCAACCTTGTTCGCGATGCTGCTTGCTGGAACTTGTGGATCGACGTTGTAATACCTTAGCGCAACCGCAATCGCCTTCACTACGCCTCTGCCTAGTCGCGTGGCTAGAAAAGGGTGCATGGCGACAGTCAATGCCGCATCCATGTCAGCAAGAGTTTGCAGCCCCGCAAGGCTGACGTAAACGTATTGCTCTTGGTCATCGTCCGTCGCGTATCGTTTGACCATCTGCCGGACGAAGTGCGACTTGCCGATGCCCCATGCCCCCGAAATCATGACGGCATGATCCGGCGCGTTCGCGTCATTGATGTACTCGCGCACGTAATTTTCAATATGCGCGTTTGACCGCTCGTTTGCGGCTTCGCGAACGGCTTGCGATCGCTCGCTAGCGTCGTCTTCCTCGTCACTCAACGCATCGAGTGCCTCCATCGCCTCGTCTTCGGTCATCCCTCAACCCCGTCTGGGCGCGTCCATCGTAAACACGCGCGTATGCAGCACTGCACGGTTCTGCAGGTGTTTCGCCTGCCGGGACAAGAGCGCGCGTTCTCTGTGTTCCAGAATTGTCGCTGTCGGAAAGGCAATTGGTGGGCGCTTCGGTAGGTTGCCGACGTTCACCGCCAGAAGTACCAATGCCAACCGGGTGGCTTTGCGGAGCCAGTCTCCACCCTGCGGAGTTCAGGCGCTCGAAACGGCAAGTTCGATGACTACTTGTGCATCGAATAAACAATGTTGCCCAACAACAGGAAGATCACCACGGCAGATATCAAAATCACCGCGAAGCGCTCTTTCGATAAGCGGATTTGGGTTGCGCGTTGTTCCACGTGGAATTGAAATCTCGCCCTCTTCACAAGGTCCATTTCATCGTCAGTCATATCTTCAGGGTCGAAGTTTCGTTCCAAGAACTGCCGTTTACGTTCCTCGGCCTCGTCTGCAGCGTGTTCGCTTCTGAGTGAAAGAACGATTGTTCTGGCAAGTGCTCCAACGAAAAACAGCACTACGATTGCCGCATCCAGCGCCCAATCCGGGACTCGAATTCCGAGCGCGTCAGCTATGATGGCCAGTGTCGGTTGGGTGACGCTACGCCATGCTGTGACGAGCATCATTGCCACATTGCCCACACCAGTAAGCGCCTTTGCAACAATCTCGGGAGAAATCTGGACGAGCCACACAAAGAAGTCGCGAACCACGTCCCGACCGGCAATCAAGCTTAGTGCGGCCTGCAGAAAGAGTATCCACCCCACGATATGCGTAAGCGCGCTAAAAAGCGGCCTCAATGGTCGCGGTAGAATTTGCGAAAACCATTTTGCGACAGCGGCAGGCGACGGGATCATGGCGTGTTGCTAGCACGCCATGCCGCCTGCGATCTACTCTGCCGCTGTCTTGGCGTTCATAGCTACAACATTGTCGGCTTCCTCGGCGGGCTCTTTGTCGAGGAAGTTCGCCCACTCTTGCAACAGCCGCCTGCGCTTGTCGAAGAACGACGTTCGCAGGTAAGGCCGTTCTGACGAGTTCTCGCCAATCGTGTGCGCTAGTGCCGCCTCTGCAATCTCGCGCGGGTAGTTCGTGCGTTCGGCAGCCCACACGCGGAACACGCTGCGCATACCGTGCGGGACGCCAACCGACTTCATGTCGCGCATGAGCTTCAACAACGACATGTCGGAAAGCGCGCTGCGGGAATACGGCGATGGGAACACAAGGTCATTGTGGGCAAATCGCGGTTGCTCTTTTAGCAGCTTCACAGCTTGGCGCGACAAGCCAACCGTGTGTTCGCGTCCCGCCTTCATGCGTTCCTTCGGGATGGTCCACAACGCCTTATCAAGATCAAGTTCGGTCCAACGCGCGCCCCGCGCTTCGCCGCTTCGGCAAGCCGTCAGCATCAAGAACTGAAGGCATTGTGCGCTCACGCCCTGGCGCGTTCGCAGCGCGTGCATGAAGCTGTAAGCATCATCAATGCCGATTGCCCGTTGATGACGTACCGGCTTCACGCGCCGAAGCTGGGCAGGCTCCGCAAGTACAAGTTCAAGACGACCTTTCCATTGGGCCGGGTTCGGCCCTTCATCGCGCCAGCCATGTTCGCGAGAGTAGTCTAGGATTTTCTCGATGCGCCCACGCAGACGCATGGCGGTTACAAGTCGCCCGGCCTTCTCATTCGTCCATATCGGTTTGAGGATTTGCAGAATGTGCTGCTTCTCAACGTCGCCAACGAGCAAGTCGCCAATGACAGGGTAAGCGTGATGTTCAAGCGATCCCGTCCAAGCTGTTGAGCTTCGGCAGTTGCGCCAGCTTGTTTCGCGGTCGGCAATATATTGCGTCGCGGCTTCCTTGAAGGTGACGATCCGCGCTTCAGCGGCCCGCAGCGCGCCGCGCGCGGCCCTGGCAGCCTCGATAGGGTCAACCCCGCCCATGATTGTCAGCCGCGCCCTACGAGCCGCCTCACGGGCGTCACCGAGGGTCAGAAGGGGATAGGAGCCCAGCCCCATAGAACGCCGGTCACCATTTGGCATGACGGCTCGCAACACCCACGACCGGCTGTCTGCTGACATGACCTGTAGGCAAAGGCCGCTCACGCCTCCAACCGCGTGCAAGCCTGGCTTCGTTTGAGCGGCGACCCATTTCGCGCTACGTTCGATAGCAATACGGGGCATGGTAGTTCGTCTCCAATTGATCGCCTTCCGACCGATCAATTGGCGCGCCATAGTGTGAGGTGTGGTGAGACGGCCTGAAACCGCAGGTTTTTGAACCCGCTGTCTTTTTCCTTCAAAGTGACTCAGAATGAGACGGCATGGTGCAAGGGTAAAACAGAAGTCCCTTCCACCAGCCGCCTCCTGGGCTCTGATTCCGGATCAGGTCAGGCAAGCATTCCGGCTGCCGCGCTGTCGTGGGCGGATTGCTCAAAGACTGACTCATTAGCACCTTACTCGAACGCGATTCCGCGATCGGTTAGGGTGCGCAGCGCCGGGGCGATGCTGTCGCGATAGCGTCGCCAGCGGTGCATGGACGATGCGTAGAGCGGGCGGCGGACCTGGCTGGCGCTCGCGGTTGCGACGGGGGCGGCGTTTTCGTGGAAGGCCAGGCACTGGTCTTGCCAGTCGAGGCCGCAGAACGCGACCATGCGCCGGGCTTCATGGTCGAAGTTCGAGACCAGCTCTTCGTACCAGACCTCAGTGAATCGATCGGCCTGCAGGTGCTGGCGGAAGCTGGCGATCAGCGCGTCGAAGCGTGCATAATAGTCGGCGGTCCAGCTCAGGTCATAGGCGTATTGGTAATAGCTGAACGAGGTTGCAAACAGCTGCCGATAGTTGCTCAGCACCGTGTCCGCTGGATTGCGGCGCAGGCAGATGACGCGGGCATCGGGCAGGGCCTTGAGGATCAACGCCGCGTAAAAGAAGTTGAGCGGCATCTTGTCGACGAAGCGCGGTGCATCTCCAACTACGCGCCTCGCGCGTGTCACATAGCGTTCGCCAACCGCCGCCAGATCGACTGTCAGGCTGGCGTTCAGCGTTTCGGCATCCAGCACGTGTCGCGATGAAGTGCCGGCGGCTCGCTTCAGCTCCAGCGCGAAATCGCTGAGTTCGCCAGCCGACGCAACATCGCTGTGACTTGAAAGGATGCGATCAAGAAGCGTCGTTCCTGTTCGCGGCATGCCCACAATGAAGATCGGCGAGCGATCGGCATGGCCCGATCCAGCGGTCGTTGCGCTCGCGGTTGCTGCGGCGGCGGCGAAGACGCGGTCGAGTTCATCCGGTTCATGGGTCGTGCCCTGACGCTTCATGGCTTTGGCCTTCTCAAGCCAGGCCATGGCCTGCGACGGGTCGCCGAGGTCTTCGTAGGCCTTGGCGAGCGCGTGGCCGATATGAAGCCGGTCATCGGCGTCCGTGAGTGACGGGAACAATGCTTCAAGCGCCACAATGTCGTGCTGCCCGGGTGTCTGCTTCTGCATCAGCACCAGCGATGACCACGCGCGCACATTGCCGGGCTCGATCGCGATGGCTTTCCTGAAGGCGGATTCGGCAGATGTGAAGTCACCCACGAATTGCTGGGCCGCGCCCAGATTGTAGAGGAATGACGGATTGCCCGGCTCAATGTCCGTAGCCTGACGAAAGAAGGGGGCCGCTTCGCTATGCAGGCCCAGCCGGCTGTGGACGACGCCTATCGTGTCGAGCGTCCGCGCTGACAAATTCCCGAGCGCCGCTGCAGCCCGTGCGTCGTCCAGCGCGCCCTCGCGATCGAACAGGGCAACGCGACTGCGTGCGCGCTCCGCCAGATAACGGGCCTGCGAAGGCGCCAGCGTGATAGCGCGATCGAAAAGCTCACACGCCTTGCGGTGGTTCTCGTGATCAGCCGCGAGAACGCCCAGCAGATAGAATGCCTGCGCGTTTTTCGGATCGGCTTCCAGAACAAGCATGCACGCAGAATGCGCTTGCCGGTAATCGCGCGAGGCGAGAAAGCCAGCCGCGTCGGCCAAAAGCCTGGTCAGATCTTTTTGCATGTCACCGCGAACCTTTGCGCCCAAGTTTTGTGCGTTCGCGATCCAAAGCGGACACTGCTTTGGCATACGGCTCGCTTGGGGCGACGACAGCAGAAACCTGATTGCTCCTGTGTTCGGTGCGGCCACCCTTCAGTCCAGTCATTTATGTCTCTAGCGGACGGATAAGGGAACTATTCATGCAAAGAAACCTGCTGCTTCGCACGTCCTGTCTTTTTGCGGTCGCCGCGATAGGCTTTGTCGGTAGCGCCGCCGCCCAGCAGGCGCCGTCGGCGGATCCCGACTCCGACGTGGTTTACATCACCGCGACGCGCCGGGAGGAAACTGTCCAGGATGCGCCGATCAACATCGCCGCCGTAGGCGAGGCTCAGATCGAAGAGCAGGGCTTCTCGGACCTGGCGGACGTGCTCGCCTATGTGCCTGGCATCAACATCGTCGATCGCGGCGGGCGGCAGGGAAACCCCATCATTGTGCGTGGCCTGAACGCCGATCCGATCGGCCCCGGCGACGGCAACAACAATGGCGGCGGCACGGTGGCTACGTATATCGGTGAGATCCCGATGTTCGTGGATCTCAAGCTGAACGACATGCAGCGCGTCGAGGTGCTGCTGGGGCCGCA
>Ga0116158_10004319_pt1 | contig 12180 bp, 7 predicted proteins | sample AD_UKC052_MetaG_FD_89883 | JGI IMG/M metagenome (GOLD analysis project Ga0116158, IMG submission 89883) | Active sludge microbial communities of municipal wastewater-treating anaerobic digesters from USA - AD_UKC052_MetaG | ecosystem: Engineered > Bioreactor > Anaerobic > Digestate | place: USA... | reverse complement strand
ATCGGAACTCCTCCAAATGCTATTGCTGTAGGATATTTGGAAAAAGCAGGAATGGAAATTCCTTTCGGAACATGGATGGCATTGATGGTTCCTATCATGCTTATCATCCTTGCATTTGCTTGGATTCTTTTAATAAAGATGTTCCCATTCAAAGAAAAAAACATTACCATTGAAGTTCCTGGAAACTTCGACAAATCACCTAAAGCATACATTGTATACGTTACTTTTGCAGTAACTGTATTGCTTTGGATATTCGGAAAAGATTTATTCGGAATCAATGCCAACGTTGTTGCATTAATTCCATTCGGAGTGTTTGCCATGACAGGCGTGATCAATAAGAAAGACCTTCAGAGCATCGACTGGGATGTATTATGGCTCGTTGCAGGAGGTTTCGCGTTAGGTGTAGGTTTGGACAAGACAGGTCTAGGAAAAGACTTGGTTGCTTCAATTCCATTGGCATCTTGGCCAACCATCATCATGATAATCGGCAGTGGCGTACTCTGTATCACAATGAGTACATTCATGTCTAACTCAGGTACAGCTGCTTTACTTGTTCCAATTCTGGCTGCTGCTGGTATGGGATTGAAAGATCAGCTTGCTGAATATGGCGGTGTCCCTGCGCTATTGATCGGTGTTGCATTATCTGCATCATTGGCAATGTCGTTGCCAATTTCAACTCCTCCAAATGCCTTGGCATACGCAAAAGGATTTATCAAACAGAAGGACATGGCAATTGTAGGAATCTTAGTAGGATTATTTGGTATGATTATTGGATACACCGCACTAATCATGTTCGGTTCTTTTCTATAATCAGAATAATAAATAAAAATAATTTAATATAATTACAAATTACAAGCGGGAAATAGATTCTCTTTTGTTACTTTTTTACTTTTAAAAGATGAAACGATTATTATTGATTTTCGCGGCTCTTATGTCGCTCAACGCAATTACAGCTCAAGAAGCAGCCTCTGTTCAACCAAAAGAAGAGAAACCTTTTAAGCTCAAACCATACGGTTTTATCAGAAACTACTTTTACTACGATTCTCGTGAAAACATCCAATCTTCCAACGGACTCTACAACCAGATTCCTAAGGATGAGAGTCTGAACACTCTTGGTGAAGATTTAAACGAAGAAGCTTCTGCTACCTTCTTAGCCATGACAACAAGACTTGGATTGAACATCACAGGTCCAGATGTATTAGGAGCAGCATCTTCTGCAAAGATTGAGACTGACTTCAATGGTTTCAGCAGTAGTACCACTATGCTTCGTATCCGTCATGCATACATGAAATTGGATTGGAAACATAACTCTATTTTAGCCGGTCAAACTTGGCACCCGATGTACGGTGAAGTTTTCCCAGACGTACTTGGACTTGCATCTGGATCTCCGTTCCAACCTTTCAGCCGTACTCCTCAAGTAAGATATGATTACAGTGTCAGCAACGTTAAGTTGTCTTTGGCAGCTCTCTATCAATTACAATATTTGTCAGTAGGTCCTCAAAAAGAAGCAGCAAATATCTCTTATTCTAAATACGGTGTTTTACCAGAACTTTATGCAAGTGTTGAGTTCAAGAAAGGAGAATTCACTTTAGGCGCTGGCATTGATTACTCTAGAATCAAGCCTAGAAATACGGTTGACGTGGTTAAGATCAAAGCTAATTACGTAACCCAAAAAAATGATACGATAAACATTAAAAACAAGAAGGTATCTGATTACGTGAACGCATTCTCTCCAATGGTATATGTGAAATATTCAACCGGAATGTTTGGAATCAGCGCAAAATCCGTTCTTGGAGAAAACACAGCTCAATTAAACATGATGAGTGGTTATGGAGAGTCTGACATTGACGAAGATGGAAATCGCGAATACACTCCGCTTCGCAGTTCTACTAGCTGGATCGACCTATCATACGGAAAGAAATACAAAATCAATCTATTCCTTGGTTACAGCAAAAACTTAGGAACAAGCAAAAAAATCGAAGGTGAAGTTTTTGTTAGAGGTGCTAAGAACATTGACCAATTCTACAGAATTGCTCCAGCCATTTCTTATAACCTTAAACACTTTATCTTCGGTATCGAATATGAGTTAACAACGGTAGCTTACGGCAAAAAAATCGACGACAAATGCAAGGTTTCTGACACCCACAATGTTAGTAACAACAGAATTTGCAGTATGATCAAATACAATTTCTAATAAAAGAAAGAGAGGTCTATGGTTTCATTTAAGAAACCATTGCCTCTCTTTCTTTTTTATAAAAAAACACTCACCCTAATAAAAACATTGACAATGAAACTTAATTCACCACAAAGTGAGATATACGGAAATGAACAATACACAGCTCTAGAAGCTCAACGATTGGCTCAAGAAATTGCATTCGGCCCTATCGTATTTCAGATTTCCAGACTGATGATCAAGTTTGGAATTTTCCAGATGCTGTCGGACAACAATAAAACAGGACTCTCACTTGAAGAGATCAAAGAAAAGAGTAAGCTGAGCAAATATGCAGTTCAGATATTGTTGGAATCATCTCTAACCATCGGAAGTGTCTTACTAAAGGATGAGAAATTTTATTTGGCTAAAACCGGTTGGTTTCTTCTGAACGACAAAATGGCAAGGGTCAACATAGACTTTAACCATGACGTCAATTATCTAGGAATGTTCAATTTGGAAGAGGCTTTGATTAACGGCAAACCCGAAGGTTTGAAGGTTTTCGGAAATTGGCCAACCATTTACGAAGGTCTATCATCTCTTCCTGCACAAGTACAGAAAAGTTGGTTCGGTTTTGACCATTTCTATTCAGACAACTCTTTCGAAGAGGCTCTTAACATTGTCTTCTCAAAGAATACAAAGACATTGCTTGACGTTGGTGGCAACACCGGCAGATGGGCATTACAATGCGTAGGTCACTCTGAGGAGGTCAATGTAACGATCATGGATCTTCCTCAGCAAATAGGCTTGATGAGAAATGCCGTTAAAGGATTGAAGGGAGAAGATAGAATTCACGGACATGCAGGTAATCTTCTAGACAATAACGTTCCATTCCCTAAAGGATTTGAAGCTATTTGGATGAGTCAGTTTCTCGACTGTTTCTCAGAAGAAGAGGTAACAAGCATTCTTTCAAGAGCTGCTAAATCAATGAGTGAAAACACGACTCTATACATCATGGAGACATTCTGGGACAGACAGAGATTCGAAACGGCATCTTACTGTTTGGCTCAAACAAGTGTTTATTTCACTGCATTGGCTAACGGAAACAGTAAAATGTACTACTCTGAAGATATGTTCAGATGCATCAAAGACGCTGGTCTTTGCGTATCTGAGATTCATGACGGACTTGGTTTAGGCCATAGCATCGTGGAGTGCAAGTTGGCTAAATAAGCTAAATATATCATATAAGAAAAAGGTTGTGCCATTTGACACAACCTTTTTTGTTTGATGAGGATTTGTAATTGTCGGACAAACTCTATTATGAGTTGCAGCAAACTTACCAAATCAGTCTTTATCAGCAAATCTCAACACCAAAGCACTTCGAGATGGGATATAAAGCTTCAGCCAACCCTTCTTTTGATTAGAATCTTGATTTGGAATAGTATAATGAGGCTGTTTGTCATCAATCATACCAAAACCTCCAAAACGTGTTGCATCGGTATCCAGAACCATATCATAACGACCTGTTTCTGTCAAAATTCCATAATCAGTAAATGATTTAACTGGATTAAAATTAAACACGAACACCAAATTCTTTCTACGGAAAGCCAAAACTTGGTCGTCCGATTTATCCCACAGCACATCTACAGGAGACTCATTCATCTTCTTTTCACAGCTTATCAATTCAACCATTTCACGGTCAAAATCACCTAAATAATGATATTTCAGGTCATGATCTTCCTCCAAATGCCACTGTCTGCGGGCATATTTGTAAGACCATCCGTTACCCTCTCTAGGGAAATCAATCCACTCAGGATGACCAAATTCATTTCCCATAAAATTGAGGTAACCTCCGTTGATCGAAGCTATGGTTATCAAACGAATCATCTTATGCAAAGCGATGGCTCTGTCCATACGAATAGTAGTACCTCCACAAACCTTCGACATGTGCCAATACATATCCGAGTCGGCCAAATGGAAAATCAACGTTTTATCGCCCACTAAGGCCTGATCATGACTCTCTGCATAATTGATAGTCTTTTCATCTTGGCGATGGTTGGTCAAAACCCAAAGGATATGGCCAGGTTTCCAATCTTCATCCTTGCACTCCTTAATCGTCTTGATCCAGAAATCAGGAATACCCATTGCCAAACGATAACCAAATCCAACACCACCATCTTCAATTTTAGCTGCCACACCAGGCATGCCGCTCACCTCTTCGGCTATAGTGATGGCACGAGGATTAACTTCACGAATTAACTCGTTGGCCAATGTCAAATAGCAGATTGCATCGCCATCCTGATTCAAATTATAGTAATTTTCATAACTTCCAAAGATAGAACCCATACCATGGTCTCTGAAAATCATGGAAGTCACACCATCAAAACGGAATCCGTCGAACTTATACTCTTCCAACCAGAATTTACAATTGGAAAGAAGAAAATGGATCACCTCATTTTTACCATAATTAAAACAAAGAGAATCCCATTGTTTGTGTTCACCTCTTTCTCCTTCATGAAAATATTGAAAACGAGAACCATCCAAACAACCCAAACCTTCCACCTCATTCTTCACAGCATGAGAATGAACCAAGTCCATAATCACTGCCAAGCCCATCTCGTGAGCAGCATCAATCAACTCTTTCAATTCATCAGGTGTACCGAAACGAGAAGAGGCAGCAAAAAAGTTTGAAACATGATAACCGAACGAACCATAATAAGGATGCTCCTGAATGGCCATAATCTGAACACAGTTATATCCATCCGCCTTTATTCGAGGCAACACTATATCCTTAAATTCACGATAGGAACTCACCTTCTCCTCTTCTCCTGACATACCTACATGGCACTCATAGATCAGCAAAGGAGAAACATTCGGTTTGAATTTTTTAATTTTAAATTTATAGGGACTCTTGGGATACCAAACCTGAGCACTGAAAATCTTAGTGTTATCATCCTGCACAACTCGTTTGGCCCATGCTGGAATTCTCTCACCACAGCCACCATCCCAATAGACCTTCATCTTATAAAGATCCTCATGATGTATAGCATCCTCAGGCACTTCCAGCTGCCAAACCCCATTTTTCAATTTTTCCAACTTATATTCCGGACGCTCTTCCCAATTATTGAAGGTTCCTATTAAATAGATGCACGTAGCATTAGGTGCCCATTCACGAAAAACCCATTTCTTAGGCATTTTTTGCAAACCAAAATAAAGATAACCTGTTGCAAAATCAGATAATGACATATTGCCAGACGTAAGCTCTGACATTTTTTTTACATAATACTTGTAACGTCCATAAATAGCATCATTATAGGGTTGCAAATAGGGATCATTCTTTACCAGCTTCAACATTTCCATAAGCAATACAAGTTTTCATTTAATTAATCTAGCACAAAAAAATCTGTCACAAATAAGATAAGATAGGCATTATAACTACAAATCCTTTGTCATACCTTCTACTATCATATGGACGTAAAATTACGGAATTTTTCAAACATCTCAAACATCTCAAACATTTCATACATATATTAACAATTTTGTGAGAATAGGGAAATATAAGAATTTTCAAAATGGGGAAAACGGACAACAACCAAACGAATAATACAGAATTTATGAAAACGATATCAGTTGATTCTCTTTTATGATTATCTACACAAATTTCATTCTATTCGATAAAATACCCATTTTTTGAATAAAACAGGTAGACGTAATAATGTAAATGCAAATTTGAAACTGCAAGAAGATGAATCTCAAACGACCACAAAAAAGGAATGGACGTTCATCATCCATTCAACACACTAAATATTAGCTTCTTATATATTTTCTTTTTGATTCGTAAAGAAAAACTTATCTCAACTTTTTTTATAAAAAAATTAAAACGGCTTCTAAATAACAGGCACTTTTATCACTATTTTTTTTGTCATACCCACTCCTATTATCGGAGCATGAGCATCTTGAGGAAAAAAGATAACAAAATCGCCCGGAGATACCTTAAAATAAGAAGATGGAGCATCATCATACAAAATATAATCGCGTTCTTCGTTTTGAGTACGAATCTTTCCACACTCTTTTCTTGACAAATAACCCATTCGTTCACTCTTCTTTATCGGAATTTGAATGTCAATATATTTATTATGAACCTCTAAACATGCCTCCTTTTCAGAACGAAGAGCAACTTCATCCACATTCATATAAAAAGTTTCACCAGAAAAATCAACATGCCCAGGAATCAACTGAGACATATCTGTTTTACGAATCATTTCAAACACCTTTTTAAATAAAGGATGTAAATTTGAGTAAGTATCAATATTTTCAAGTTTATCAAGAATCATAATCTATTCGTTTTCAATTGTATAATTAAAAAATTGATTAAAGTCATACTGAGCCTTGAAAGCATCAGCCGCATACGAAACAAGGTCAATTTCAGAAGCCTTTTTATCTGAAAGATGATGTTCTACCATAAAATTTTTAAACTTCAGATATTCTAGACCTTCAAAATCAGGCGAGAAACCAGCAGGAACTTTTTTCAAAGACTCAGATGCCACCATCTTACCATTATAATATTTCACAAAATATGGATTTTTCAAAATGGTCTCCAACTCATCATAATTAGCATAAACGGACATTCTTACTTTCTTCAACATATCAGGTTCTAACATATAAACACCCCCACTCAACATCACATTATCCGGTTCCAAATGCAGATAATAACCTGCCAATTTACTTCTGCGACCGCCTTCAGGACATACATAAGCAGCAAAATGCCTTTTATATGGAGACTTATCACTCGAAAACCGAACGTCTCTATAAATACGGTAAATACAATCTGATGGCTTCAGATATTTCACACGTTCGTCAAATTCAGCAACACGCCCTATCAGATCGGTCACTAAACGTTCAAAATCATCTTTTTCTTCTTGATACCAATTCTTATGAGCATTAAACCACTCTCGGTTATTGTTTTCACTCAAGTTAGTTAGAAATTCTAGAGTCTGTTTTACTGCCATCTCTTTTCAATAAAATGTGGATGATAAAATTAAGAATTAATTTGATACAAAAGTAAAAAGCTGTTTCCATTTTTTCCACAAACTATTTTTGTAAAAAAATAATTTTTTGTTGATTCTCGAATAGAATTTTGACATTCAAATGATTTTATTCGTCAAATAAATGGCCATCTTCCTCACAAAACTTCTAAAACATCTCAAAAAACTCATCTCAAACACTTTAACTACATAATTAAAAACTGACAAAAAATAGTATTTCAAAATGTAATAAAATCGCCTCTTTTTTCGAATAAAAATTTGCTATTTCAATAAAATATTTCAATATTTGCATTGAAAGTATTGGTCTGACAAGAATCAAGACTTTTAATTATAGATAATATATTGATTAGTATATTTAGGGTTGAAAATTAGGGTTACAAGAGACAATAATTCAAGAAGCCAAAAATCTTGCTTTATTCTTTCTTAAACAGAAAAAAAATTAGAAAATGAAATACATCTTACACACATTAGGCTTAGCTGTGTTTTTCCTCCTATCGCTATCAGGAGTTGATGCACAAGACATGAAATGGAGAGAAATCTTCAAAGAAGATTTTGGTGGAAACAATGTGAATGACCCAAGAATTGGACCTGCACTTCCTAACGAAGTTCTAGGATCCAGCATTGCTTATACTAAATACTGGCAATCAAGTGGTTATTGTCCTGTTAAATATTCTAGTGATAATCCCGATTGGCATAAAGGTAGTGACCATACATTTCTAAACGACACTACAAAAGGTTATTATGTAAGAATCAACCCTGTAAGTTCACAAGACACAATATCTCTTTATGCACAAAAAATAACAGGTATTTGTCCTGGTGTAACATTTAGATTCAGCGCTTGGATGGCCAACCTATTAACAAATACAGCAGGACATTCAGGATTATCCCTTCCAGTTTTAAGAATTGGTATTTATGAAGATAAAGAAGCCACAACGCTTATTTCTGGTTCAGCAAAGAAGAGTCTTAACGTTCCATTGTGTGACGACAACAATTCAGAAAGTTTGGATTGGAACGAATTGTCACTAGAATTCAAGACAGAAAGCAATTCTGGAATTGCCTACTTTATCGTAGCAGCAGAAGCTCCTGAACAAGGAGGTTTTGACTTTGCTATTGATGATATTAAAATTGATGTGTTACAGCCTAACATTACAATCAAAAACACAGAATTTGTTTATGGAGAACCTGTTACTTTCACAGCTTCCTTTGTAAACAACGGCTTCTTCGCTGACTTGATGAATGTTAAATACAAATGGCAGAAAAGCACAGACAATGGAGTAACTTTCGCAGACATTAGCGGAAGCGAAAATTACTATAGTGCAGACAACAAATGTAGTTTCACTATCCCTAGTTTCGACAAAGAAAAAGACAATGGTATCTATAGAGTAATCATCGGTGAAGATGGTAATTTAGGAAAACCAATCTGCTCCATTCAAGAAGACATAAAAGTAAACGAAACAAAAAACAAAATGAACGTTTACTTGTGCGAACATGAAGTAAGAACTGTAGAGGGTGTTACTTTAAAAGCAGATAACATGAATGATGGCCAGATGATTTCTGCTGGCACTGAATTCACTTTAGTCATCCACATCATTAAACCAACTTTAGAAATTGGAAGTGACACACTTGTCTGTGTAGGTTCTATTATTGATGGAGTTGCATATGAAACTATAGGTACTTTTGTTATAAATGATACGATAAGCTCTAAAAATTCCGGATGCGACAGTATCATCAGAAGCAATACTATTAAAGTTACAGGTCCAACTATCGAGACAAAAGCAAAAAAGAATCTTTGTGATGGAGATTCATTCGATGGTAAAACATATGACACAGTGGGCGATTATACAGTTGAAACCGAAGACGGATGTATAAAATATATACAACCTATTACTGTCAATCCTAAATATGAGCTTAATTTTACTCTTTCCTTGTGTCAAGGAGCCCAATATAACGGAAAGACATACAACACAGGTGGTACATACAATGAATCTTGGCCTCTAACAACAACAGCTGGTTGCGACAGTATCGTCAATGCAACAGTAAACGTTACGGAAAAGATTTATTCAGCACCTGATACGATTGAGATTTGTGAAGGATCAGACACATTCACATTCCAAGGCCAAGATTATTTTGCAGCTGGTGTTTATAATTTAACATCTACAACAACCAGCTTAGCTTCGGGATGTGACAGTGTTTCAACAACACACTTGATTATCAACGCAAAATTTAGCAACAGGAACAATCCTAAAGATACATTGATTTGTTACGACTCTCAATTGTTTGGTACTATTTATCCAGAACCAACAACAACTCCAATATTGGTAAGAGATCCTCAAGTCTATAAGACAAAAACCGGTTGCGATAGCGTGGTTTACTACAATGTTACAGTATTGAAGATTCAATTAAAATTGCGAATCAAGTCTGAAAGGAACACGGTATGTAAAGGCGAGGAGGTTGAGGTTTACATCAAGGACTTGAAGCCAAGTAATACTCCATTACAATGGACTCCTGACTTAGGCGGAACAAACACCAAGAGAAAGAACTTCACTCCTGACTCTAGCTTCGTATGTGTCGTAAAAGCAAGAAACGATATTGCGCAGTGCGAGACAACAGATACTGTAAAGATTAAAGTTAGAGAATCGCCAACTATCACCATTGATTCTCTTAACGAGAAAGAGAATGTAGTTCAGTATTCCGTTACAGGAGGAACTCCTAAATACACTATCTTTCTTGACAAAAATGAGATAGGAAACTCAGAAACTGGTGAAGTTAGAAATTCTGCAATCGGTAATCATAGACTTATTGTAAGAGATTCTAACAATTGTACAGATAACAAGATATTCGCTATTAACCCAATTCCTATCACTCCAAGCGGAGTATTCACACCAAATGGAGATGGAATCAATGATACTTGGCAAATTGAAAACATTGACGTATATCCAAAGTCAACTGTCAACATTTACGATAGAGACGGAAAGTTACTTGCCGAGTACAAAGGCTATGACAACGATAACGGTTGGGATGGAACATACAACGGCAAATTATTGCCATCTTGCGATTACTGGTACGAGATAATACTTGTAGAAGCCGACAGACAATATGTAGGACATTTCACTCTGGTCAGAAACTGAAAAAACAAAATACTTTTACGAAAACAAGAGGCTCTCAACAGCCTCTTGTTTTGTTTTATAAATAGACATCAAAGAATTATTTCATGAAATCAAATTACCACAGTCATTGCATCTTCTGCGACGGACGAGCTTCCATGGAAACATTTGTCAGATTTGCCATAGCTCATGATATAGACAGTTATGGCATCACCAGTCATGCTCCTGTGAGTTTTCCGAACAAATGGTCCATGAGGTATGACGACATGGAAGAATATATTCAAGAATTCAAAAGATTAAAAAGCAAATACACACACGATATTGACCTTTATTTGGGCTTAGAGGTCGATTATATACCCAAAGTAACAAATGTGTTTGACGATGCCGTACAAAACCACAGATGGGATTATTTGATCGGCTCCATTCATCACATCGACCAAATGGACGACGGCTCCCCATGGAATATAGACGGCGACTTGGAGACATTCAGAAAAGGACTACATCAAATATTCAATGACGATATTGTTTCTTGCACTAAAAAGTTCTTCCATTACACCAATGACATGATAGAGTTGGGAGGATTCAACATGATTGGACACTTTGACAAAATTCATTTAAATGGACGTTTTTTTGAAGGGTTTGACTACAATAACACTTGGTATAAAAACCTCATGAAAGAGACATTAGAACTGATAAAAGAGAAAGGGATTATTGTAGAAATCAACACAAAATCTTTCATCAATAAGAGCATCACTTTCCCTCACATAGGCATTGGGCCCGATTTGCTAAAAATGGGAATTCAGGTTACAGTCAATTCAGACTGTCATTATCCAGATTTGATCACATCAGGATTCGACTATGTTTACAAGGCTTTAAAAGATATAGGATTCAAATCCACTGTTAAGATCAAAAATGGAAAGTGGACAGAAGACCCGATCATTTGCTAAAACAACGCAAAAACAAGCAAACAGAAGTGTAAAAAAAAGGAACAAATGGTTTTCTCTATCTGTTCCTTTTTTTATTAACTAAGCGCTTAAAATGGAATCTATCAACATCAACTCTTCATCAGAGAATTCAAGATGATCCAAAGCTTTCAAATTATCCATCAATTGAGCAACAGTACTAGCACCTACAATAACACTAGTAACACGTTTATCCTTCAACAGCCAAGCCAAAGCCATCTCAGCCAACGTCTGTCCGCGGCCGATAGCCAAATCGTTCAATTTTGAGATTTTAGCCACCAATTCAGGTGTGATGGTTGACTTCTGCAAAAATCCTGAGGATTTGGCAGCTCTTGAGTTTTCAGGAACACCATACAGATACTTATTCGTTAAAAGACCTTGAGCCAATGGCGAGAACGCTACCATTCCAATACCCTCCTCTTTCAATACTGGCAACAATTCTGGTTCTACAGATCTATCTGCCATAGAATAACGTGACTGATGGACCAAGCATGGTACCTTATGCTCCTTCAAGATAGAAACGGCCTTTTTTGTCTGTTCTGCATCATAATTAGAGATACCAACATACAAAGCCTTGCCTTGACGAACTATGTCTGCCAAAGCGCCCATAGTCTCCTCTAACGGTGTGTTAGGATCGGGTCTATGAGAATAGAAAATATCAACATATTCCAAACCCATACGTTTCAAACTCTGGTTCAAGCTTGCCATCAAATATTTTCGGCTTCCCCACTCACCATAAGGACCCGGCCACATATCATAGCCTGCCTTCGTAGTAATGATCAACTCATCACGATATGCTCCCAAACCTCGTTTCAAAATGCGTCCGAAGTTCTCCTCTGCAGAACCAGGTACTGGGCCATAATTGTTTGCCAAATCAAAATGAGTAATACCATTATCAAATGCCGCATAAGCAATTTTTT
>Ga0116158_10004316_pt1 | contig 12183 bp, 7 predicted proteins | sample AD_UKC052_MetaG_FD_89883 | JGI IMG/M metagenome (GOLD analysis project Ga0116158, IMG submission 89883) | Active sludge microbial communities of municipal wastewater-treating anaerobic digesters from USA - AD_UKC052_MetaG | ecosystem: Engineered > Bioreactor > Anaerobic > Digestate | place: USA... | reverse complement strand
TGTGAAGATCTTTATGGGCAGCAGCACCGGCAATATGCTGGTAAACAATCCTGGTACCCTCAATCGTATTTTCAGTGAAAGTGAAATGCTGATTGCTACACATTGTGAAGATGAAAGGATCATCAGGGATAATTATGAAAAAATAAAATCGATCAAAGAAAACTTAACAGCTTCGGATCATCCGCTGATCAGGAATGAAGATGCCTGCTTCGAATCTTCACTGCTGGCAATAAAATTTGCTCAGAAATATAACAGCCGCCTGCACATCCTGCACATCAGCACCGAAAAGGAATTACAGCTGTTTGGCAACATGATGCCATTAAAAGAAAAAAGAATTACGGCAGAAGTATGTGTGCATCATTTACATTTTACAGCCGATGATTATGACCAATTGGGTTATAAAATAAAATGTAACCCCGCCATAAAAAGTGCCAACAATAAAAAAGCATTGTGGAAGGCACTACTCGATAATAAGCTCGATATTATTGCCACCGATCATGCCCCTCACCTGCTTAGCGAAAAGGAACCTCCCTATGAAAAGGCGCATGCTGGTTTGCCCTTGGTGCAGCATGCATTGCCGTTGATGCTGTATTATCATAGCAACGGGCAGATCTCCCTTGAAAAAATTGCTGAAAAGATGAGTCATGCAGTAGCCGATTGTTTCAATATCCGCGAACGGGGCTATATACGTGAAGGTTATTTTGCCGACCTGGCATTGGTTGACCTGAACCAGGGATATACCGTGAACAAAGACAACATCCTGTATAAATGCGGCTGGAGCCCCCTGGAAGGATTTAATTTCCCTGCCTGCATCACCCATACCATGGTAAGTGGAAACATGGTTTATGAAAATAACACGGTAAATGAATCTTATAAGGGTAAACGCCTTTTATTCAACCGGAACTAACACATATGGAAATAGATAAAACAACGCTTGATGATCTTTCCGTTTTTAACCAGGAAGAAACTTTTTCTGTTTTCAATAAAATCAATCTAACGCTCACGAGTAATGGTAAAGACAGGTTGCAGCTAAAACTTTGCAACCCATTGAACAGCCTCGAAGCTATAAATGGTGTACAGCAAACCCTTCGCCTCATCATCAGCAAAGAGAAACAATGGCCGATGGAGATTAGCAATGGTACCATTAAAGTGGTAGAGCGTTTTTATGAAACATCGTTCGATCCCATCCCAGCCAATCCAACCCAGGTAACGGTAATGAGTTATAAATTACTACATGGCCCCGATTTTTCGCTTTTAAAATACTCCCTCATCCACTGTTTCGATTTCATCAAAGGCATGCAAAAGATGCTTACTCATTTTTTGTCGGATGAAACGCCGGAGCCTATGCGCCTGCTGCTGCTCGATGCCCAAAAACTGATGAATACCGAACAGTTGCAACCCATCGTTCTGGCCAATAAGGCCGTTGATATAACTCCGGCTACCTCTTTAAAACTGGGCAGGTTCCTACGCTATCAGTATAAACACAACATTCAGCACTTAATGAATATTCATGCTCAACTGGATGCATGGTATGGAATGGCGATGGCGGTAAAAAAATATGATCTTGCCTTCCCGGGTTTTGTAGAAACTACGCAACCATTTCTTGAAGCAAAAGATCTGTATCATATCCTGTTAGAAAACCCGGTAAGTTATGACCTCACCATGAACCGGGAAACCAATTTCCTCTTTTTAACCGGGGCCAATATGGCGGGCAAAAGCACTTTTATTAAATCGGTTGGATCAGCTGTTTTCCTGGCGCATGTAGGCATGGGTGTTCCGGCTACATCGATGAACTTAGGACTCTTTGATGGCATACTCAGTAATATCAATGTGATCGACAATATCATTAAAGGGGAAAGTTATTTTTTCAATGAGGTACAACGGATCAAGGCCACCATTCAAAAAGTAAATGACGGTAGAAAATGGTTGATCCTCATCGACGAATTATTTAAAGGCACCAATGTGCAGGACGCCATGAAATGCAGCAGCGCCGTAATAGAAGGTTTATTAAAGATCAGGAATTCGCTGTTCATTCTTTCTACACATTTATATGAAATTGCCGATGCACTGAAAGTACATCCCAATATCAACTTCAGTTATTTTGAAACATCAGTATTAAACGACCAGCTACAATTCAATTACAAACTTCGTCCGGGTATCAGCAACGACCGGTTGGGCTATCTCATCCTTAAAAAAGAAGGCGTGGTAAAAATGCTGGAAGATCTGTAATCATTGTTGTAAGTAGAATCGCTTCTTATCAAATAAATAATCCCGACGTTCTATTCCCCAATTAAACCTGTATAAAATCTCCAAAAAACACGTGGGAATTCACAAGTATATCTGCTGCCGAAAAGCAATCTTTACTGCATGCTTGTAAAAACGTTTGGCAGCGCCGTTTATGGTGTTGATGCCATCACCATTGCAGTGGAAGTGAATGTTAACAACAAGGGTCAGCATTATTTTATTGTGGGCCTGCCCGATAATGCCATTAAAGAAAGTCTGCAACGGGTAGAAAGTGCCATCAAAAGCAATGAATATTACATGCCGCGTACCAAACTCCTGGTAAACCTTGCACCTGCAGATATCAAAAAAACGGGAACTGCATTCGACCTTCCCATCGCCATTGGAACATTGGGCGCTACCGAACAGCTTGTAAATACAGAGAGGCTGGAGAAATTTATTATCATGGGAGAACTTAGTCTAGACGGTACCGTTAAACCCATCAAAGGTGCGCTCCCCATTGCCATACAGGCAAAGAGAGAAGAATTCGACGGACTGTTGGTGCCTGCAGCAAACGCCCGGGAAGCCGCCATGGTAAAGGGGCTGAAAGTATATGGAGTTGAACACCTCAATGACGTGGTTCGCTTTTTTATGGATGAAACCAGCATACAACCAACGGTAGTGGATACCCTGGAAACCTTTGCTCTTGCGCAAAGTGATTTTGATATCGACTTCAGTGATGTAAAAGGACAGGAAAATATCAAAAGGGCATTGGAAATTGCGGCAGCAGGCGGACACAACGCCATCCTTATTGGTCCACCAGGCGCCGGCAAAACCATGCTGGCAAAGCGGCTTCCAACCATTTTACCACCATTGAGTTTACAGGAAGCATTGGAAACAACAAAGATTCATAGTGTAGCTGGCAAGCTTCCCGATGGGGCAACGTTGCTGTGTAAACGCCCGTTCAGAAGTCCGCACCACACCATCTCCGATGTAGCACTGGTGGGCGGTGGTGGCAATCCTCAACCTGGAGAAATTTCCCTGGCCCACAATGGCGTACTATTCCTGGATGAACTACCCGAATTTAAAAGAACGGTACTTGAAGTGATGCGACAGCCGATGGAAGAAAGAAAAGTAACCATCTCGCGTGCACGCATTGCCCTCGACTTTCCCGCCAGCTTTATGCTTATTGCCAGCATGAACCCCTGCCCTTGCGGTTATTTCAATCATCCAGAAAAAGAATGCAGTTGCCCACCCGGTGCTGTTCAGAAATATCTGAATAAAATATCCGGACCATTATTAGATCGCATCGACCTGCATGTAGAAGTAACACCCGTGGCTTTTAAAGAACTATCATCACTGCAGGTTTTTGAAAAAAGTGAAGTTATCCGCAACCGGGTGATCACGGCCCGTGAAATACAGGCTGCCAGGTACCACGCACAACCGGGTGTATATGCCAATGCTCAAATGAGTTCTCATACATTAAAAGAAATCTGCCAGATCAATACAACAGGGCAGCAATTATTGAAAATTGCCATGCAAAAATTAAACCTATCAGCCCGTGCTTATGATCGTATCCTCAAAGTAAGCCGCACCATTGCTGATCTGTCGGGCAGTACAGCCATCCTGCCCGAACACCTGGCTGAAGCCATTCAATACAGGAGTTTGGATAGGGAAGGTTGGGGTGGAAAATAATGTCTTCAACCCTGCCAGATAACAATTGATAAAAACCAATCATCCGTAATCTTCTGCCTTTACGTCATTTTTTACGAAATTGCACCATATTTGATACATTGAAATCTTTCAATGTATTTTACTCGATCGCCCGGCAATCCCGGCCAACCATAAATTATACTGGATGAAGATTTTATTAAAATACCTGAAGCCATACAAATGGCTCGTTGTACTCACTTTAACACTGGCAGCCATTAATATTGGTTTTTCACTGATCGATCCCATCCTATTGGGTAAACTCATTAACCTGGCAAACAGCCACCAGGGCAGCACCCAGCCTCCTTCTCAAAATTTTGATTGGGATCGTTTTTTCAATTCGTTTTCCTGGAACAAACCCGGCGTTTGGTTCATCCTGATCTGTTCAATTTCGGTTGCGATGGTGAGCCGTATTGCCAAAAACTTCCAGGATTATTTTCTCAATGTGGTGATCCAGAAATTCGGTGCCCGTGTTTTTACAGATGGATTGCAACATGCCATGAAACTTCCGTACCAGCAGTTTGAAGATCAACGCAGCGGGGAAACTCTTTCGATCCTGACCAAGGTACGTTCGGATGTAGAAAAATTCATGATCAATTTCATCAACATTCTTTTCGGTGTGATCATTGGCGTTGTGTTTGTTTTCGTGTATGCGGCCATCTTCATTCACTGGAGTATTCCCATCGCTTACCTTGTTGGCATTTTCTTTCTTACCATCATCACCAATTTTTTAAGTAAGAAAATCAAGATCATTCAAAAAAATATTGTTGGCGAAACCACTGCACTGGCAGGCTCTACCACAGAATCGCTTCGCAACATTGAACTGGTAAAAAGTCTCGGACTCACGAAGCAGGAAGTAGGCAGGCTTAACAAAAACACGTATAAGATATTAGGACTTGAATTAAAAAAAGTAAAACGTATCCGCAGTATCAGTTTCGTTCAGGGTACGATGGTAAATACTTTGCGACAGGTGATCCTGTTTATTTTGATGTGGTTGATATTTGGCGGACGAATGGATGCAGGACAGTTGGTAACGATGCAGATATTCTCATTCTTTGTATTTGGCCCCTTACAGGAAATCGGCAACATCTTATTATCTTATCGGGAAGCCGAAGCTTCACTGAATAATTTCGACATTCTCATGAAGAAAGCACCGGAGCAGGAACCTGCTAATCCAAAAAAACTTGGAGCGGTGCAAACATTATCTTTCAATGGAGTTGGATTTAAACACCAGACTGCTTCACACAAAGCGATTGACAATATCAGCTTCAAGGCAAATGTTGGTGAAACAATTGCGTTTGTTGGACCCAGTGGCAGCGGAAAATCTACCCTAATGAAATTATTGGTTGGCTTATACAGGCCACAGGAAGGAAAGATTTTTTATAACGGATTGGATGAAACAGAAATTCATTTTGATGACCTGCGCAACCAGATCGGTTTTGTAACACAGGATACCAATCTCTTCAGTGGAACCATTCGTGAAAACCTGATGTTCGTTAACCCGGCAGCGTCAGAAAATGATCTCAACGATGCCTTGCAGAAGGCTTCCTGCACCAACTTATTATCACGTGCCGAAAAAGGCCTGGATACCATGATCGGTGAAGGCGGATTAAAATTAAGCGGTGGTGAAAAACAACGACTATCCATTGCCCGTGCATTGTTGCGTAAACCTCACCTCCTCATTTTCGATGAAGCTACTTCTGCATTGGATTCATTAACAGAAGAAGAGATCACCAATACCATCAAGGATATTTCCTATATGAAAAACCAGATCACCATTCTTATTGCACACCGGTTGAGTACCATCATGCATGCAGATCGCATTTACGTACTGGAAAAAGGTGACGTTGTTGAAACTGGTACACACCAAAGTCTTGTGGAAGAAAAAGGACTTTACTATGCCATGTGGCGTCAACAGATCGGTGAACGTAAATCGAACGACAGGCCGGTACCAGTGAAATAAGCTGGAAACTAGATTTTAATCACAACAAATTTTATCAATATTACAGGTAACTTTGCAACATGAATGAAGTGAACAGGCCAACACCCAATTACCTATGGAGTATTTTAACCATGAAATGCCCTCGTTGCAGGAAAGGCCCCATGTTTACAGATAGCAATGCTTATCGCAAATTGTCACTCAAACACATTTTCGAAATGCCCGATACCTGCCCGGTCTGCCGGCAGAAATACGACCTGGAACCAGGATTCTGGTATGGCACCGGTTATGTGAGTTATGCACTGGCAGTAGCCATTTCCGTTAGTACCTTCGTTGCATGGTGGGTGTTGATTGGTATCTCTACCGAAGACAACCGCATCTTTTATTGGCTCATTTTTAATGCAGTTGCACTGGTGGTTCTGCAACCATGGCTGATGCGATTGAGCAGGGTTATTTATATGCGCTTTTTTATCAGCTATGATAAAAATTATACCGAAACCAAGCCAAAGGAATTTGAATAGATGATTTGAATACTATAAAGATGGCATGTAGAATTTCTTATGCTTTTTGCTGATGAATTTTCCTGTTCCATAACCCAAAGCAAACCCCAACGGATAGTCGCTGGCCCAATGCACGCCATTGTTGATCATGGCTAAACTACATAAGGCCGACAAACCAAAACCCACCGGTTTGATCCATTTTTTTTCCGGATAGTTTTCGCCAATAATAGTAACCATACTCACAAAGGTTGCCAGGTGCCCCGATGGGAATGCATCAAATCTTGATTTATCGGACTGGAAATCGCTGAAAGATGGGAATGGCCTCCACGCACCCCTCGCCTGGCTTGCACTGGATGGAGTTTCCCGGCCGGTAGAAAATTTCATCAATTGCGTACCGGCACCCAACGTTATAAATGCCTGCGTTAACTGGCTGGCTGTTTGCAGGGCACGGTTATCTTTTTTGATTTTTCCTCCAATGAAAAAACCTGCAGCCAGGAGCATGGAGGTAGAACCCTGTCCTATATTATAAAAAGCCGTATTAATATTCCGGGGAATTTTTCCTATAGTAGTTTCCTTCCCGCCCAATTTTATTTTTATCAACGCATTATATCGTTGTTCACTACTTATACTTACTTGTTGGCATAGACGCTGAAAACCATCAGTGATCTCCTGGTCAAGCAAGTATAATAAAAGCGTTGAACCGGCTACAATGCCGATCTTATATAAATTTTTCCTTGCAACCGATTGTTTAACATACCCTGCTGCATCGGGAGGAATATTCGTTAGAAAAGCAAAGTGTTTGGGCTTTTCAAAAATGATGTCCGGCACATTTTTTCTAGCCTGTTGCACTTGAATCAAACTATCAGTCGACAACTGTGCAGTGGCAACCATCGGTATAATACATAAAAGAAAAAAAATAATCCTGTTCATTGCTGCAAATAGTTCTTCGTTAAGTTACACTTTAATTCTTTTGCATCAAGCACAGGTATATCCATCTTATTATTTCTTCAATGAAATATCCATGGGAATATTTAGTTTAATGCTAAAATTACGCCCCATGTTAAAAACACCTGCACGGCCGGTAGCAAGGTTTTCTGCGGAATATTTCAACCTGCTGAGATGACTTTGATATGCCACATCCGTAATATTATTGGCGGAAAGATTAACAGTAAAGAGAGTCTTTGATGCTTTATTCTTTATGTCTGCCCCAATACCCGCATGCAACAAAGTATAACCAGGCGTAACGGTTTCGGTATTGTATGCTGCGAAAATCTGGTCCTGCCTGAATGTATTGTCCAGTTCGAATTTGATATAAAAACCGGAAATGGATTTTCCAACTTTTTTAAAATCTGCCCTCAACTCCGTCAATAATTTTGGTGCCGGCATAAAGGGAAGATTCTTACTTCCTTCAATGGCATCCTGGAATCTTCCAGATACAAGTGAAAATGTATTTTGCAAATGAAGCCAGTCAAAAGGATGTGGATGTATATCCAACGTAGCTTCAATTCCCGCAAGGTTTGCTTTACGTTGATCAAAGGTGAAAGCCGTAAGCGCATCTCCATCAACATCAACTGTAGAATCTCCTCCTGCAGATGCGGCCAACTTCCGGTAAAAAATAAAATTATTGAAATGATTAAAATAGCCTGCCAGGTTAAGGGAAAAATGCCGGTTGTTATATTCAAAGGCCAGGTCGGTTTGAGTGCTGATCTCGCTGGCCAATTCTTTTTCGCCATACTCATACCTGTTCGTTCCTTCATGCGAACCATTGGAAGCAAGCTCCGGGATAGATGGCGCACGGAATGCACGGGCCAGGTTCAGTTTGATATTCACCGTTTTACTTAGCGCATAAGCGGTACCGATACTACCCGATATATTGGAGAATGTTTTTGTAAATGCAGCTCCTTTTATATTGGAATCTTCCAGCAGTGCTTTAGCATTAATATACCGGCTATCGAAACGGGCACCGCCACTGATGGTAAACTTCCCGGCTTCCTTTTGTACAAATCCATACACACCCGCATCATTGAGTGTATAATCCGGGATAAGTTGTTCCACCCCTTTATTACTGTTCTGCTGGTTCATTCCATTGAAACCGACAGAAGGTTTCCACCCGTTTCGTTCCTTGAAATGCAGTTGCGATGTATAAGTCACTGTTTTCAGATCAAAATACAATTCCCGTTCGTCCAGGTCGTCAGGATTGCCAAATTCTTCCCGCTGGTTGCGCTGCCATCCAACATTAAGGGATAGACGATTTTGCCCAATCTTAAAATTATTGTCTAAGGCTATCTTAACATGCCTGATATGCTGGTAAGGAATTTCCGGATCTGTACTTTTAAAATCTGCTGTTAAGGCCCGTTCCACCCCGCCACCTGCAATAGGCTTCACAAAAAAACCGTCTGCATCCCTTTCCCCTTCTACAAGCCCTGCCTTTAAGTTGAATTTACTGATTACTAAATGGCTGTAACCCCAACCCCCATTATAGCCTACATAGCCGCCCCAGTTATGTTCATTGAATTTTGAATTGAACACATATCCATCATATTTATTCTGAAAATCTGCAGCCGCTTTTATGGTTCCATAAGCATTCCAGTTAAAACCATTTATATTCCCCGCAATATTTCCATACAAACTTCTCAGCCTGTTATTAGTCTGGTAGTTGGAACCCAGGTTCATCTTCAGTGTATTTTTCTGAACTGGCACATTGCTGATGATGTTGATCACCCCGGCCATGGCATCACTGCCATATACCAGCGATGCAGGCCCTTTAAGTACTTCAATTTTATTTACGCTGGCTTCATCTACTTCAATGCCATGTTCATCGCCCCATTGCTGTCCTTCCTGCCGTACGCCATCATTGATCGTAAGAACACGGTTATACCCCAATCCGCGAATGAGTGGTTTCGAAATTGCCGGACCGGTTGAGATGGATGAAATACCTGCCTTCTTTGTAATGGATTCTATGATATTGGTTGAAACCGTTTGTACCAGGTCTTCTTTTCGCAATACTGAAACCTGGAAAGGAACTTTTTTCAATTGGGTGGCCTTCGTAACACCGGTTATGATAACAGCATTGTTCTCAATGATCGATTCACTCATCATAAAATCTTTTCGCATATCACCCTGTATGAAAATATTTTCCGCGATCGTGGTGTAACCAATATGCGATATTTCTACCAGGTGCATTCCTTCGCTGATATTTGAAATAATAAAACTGCCATTCACGTCGCTGCTACTGCCGGCTTTAATATCGGCCAGGTATACAGATGCCCCCTGGATGGGTAAGCCTGTCAATGCATCTTTTATGGTTCCGCTGAAACTTCCTTTCAGGGGTGGAAAATTTTCCTTCGCCGACACTGCATAGAACGTAATGATTAATATGAAGAATAAAAGAATATTTTTTTTCATGACTTGTATATTAGGATGATCTCAATCAACAAAGGGGTTGATGGATGATCTTGGTCTGTTTGAAATGATGGTATAGAAAAGAGGCAGTTATCGCAATGTTGTACAAATTGCCAATAACCAAAATTGAGTATAGAAAAATTTATACCAATGGTGGACCGCGAAGGGTTAAGTTGATCTGTTCTGCAGTAAATAAAGAAAATGCCCTGCTGATAGAATAAGCAAATTCAGGCAGGGAAATAAGTTGATCTGGATTTTGTGATACCGATAAATAAGGAGATGTTGCTACAATATTATTACAGTCACAGTGATAAGTGGTAGCATTGAACTGGAGCCTGTCATTTGTTTTATGGGTTGTATTATCAGTATGATCTGCAACCAGGTTATGGATGACCTGTTTTGGAGTAATGCTGAGCAGGAACGTACACAATACGAATACGACAGCCAGTTTTTTTACGATATGATGCCTTAGATTTTTGATACGTGGTTGCAAATTACAACCTTTAGTTGAAAAATGCAGCTTAAAAATAATTGCTGCATTTTTTTAACGAAAAATTTACCGATGTTAAAGCCAGGGGATTGATGTTATGCAATATGTTCAATGATGCCGGCAATGCCTTGCCCGCCACCTACACAGGCGCTCACAATACCATATTTCTTGTTAAGCCTTTTCATATCCTGGGTGATCTGTATCGTGAGTTTGCAACCGGTACATCCTAACGGATGACCTAACGCAATAGCACCTCCATTGATATTAACGATCTCGGGATTGAGTTCCAGCTTCCTGATCACCGCCAGTGCCTGCGATGCAAAGGCCTCGTTCAATTCAATAAGATCTATTTGAGATAGCGACATTCCTGCTTGTTTCAATACTTTAGGGATCGCTTCCACCGGGCCAATGCCCATGATACGGGGATGCACACCTGCACTCGCAAAATTTACCAGCCGGGCAATGGGTTTTAATCCCAGCTCATTCACCATTCTTTCACTCATCACAATCACAAATGCAGCGCCATCGCTGGTTTGCGAGGAATTACCGGCAGTAACGGAACCGCCGGCCGCAAATGCCGGTTTCAGTTTTGCAAGCCCTTCCGGTGTGGTATCGGCCCTCACGCCTTCATCGGTATCCACTACATAATTTCTTTTCTGCTTTTTACCCTTTTGATCTAGGTAAATTTCTTCTACCGTGATCGGCAATATGCCCGATTTAAAATATCCCTCACGGATAGCCGTACCCGCTTTTAAATGGCTGTTATAACTAAACAGGTCCTGGTCTTCCCGGCTTACATTATATTCCTTGGCCACCGCTTCTGCCGTGAGGCCCATACTCAAATAATAATCGGGTTCATCTACTGCGATGGAATAAGCAGGCACTGTTTTCCAACCTGCTGTTGGCACCAGGCTCATGCTTTCTGTTCCGCCGGCAATGATGCATTCTGCCATACCCGTGCGAATTTTGGCTGTAGCCATGGCAATGCTTTCCAGGCCACTTGCACAATAACGGTTTATGGTGATGCCCGCCGCATGAAATCCTACCGCACGTGCCGAAATGATCCGGCCTACCTGCAATCCTTGTTCCGCCTCGGGAACCGCATTTCCCACGATCACATCATCTACCCGCAACGGATCCAGTTGAGGCACGCTGGCCAACAATCCTTTTATTACATCTATGGCCAGGTCATCGGGTCTCGTGAACCGAAATCCCCCTCTTTTACTTTTTGCAATAGCTGTTCTGTAACCTGCAACGATATACGCTTCCTGCATGATTTTGTTTTTAAAATGATTGGGTGCTGTCGGCAACCGATCCTTGCCCAGCTTCAGTTCCGGCTTTTCGTTACAAGCTCCACGTTGTTTCGCTTTCCACTTCAATCCGGCAGCTTTTCAGCGGTTGGACTACACCCAGGCTAGATTTAGTTGTTTATGCAACTTTATAGACCAAAGTTATCATTTACCCTTCAAAACAAAAAACTAAATTGACTACGTTATTTTTGCATCCACATGTATCAATTACTCCGCCGCTTTCTGTTCCTGTTCGACGCCGAAAAAGTGCACTATTTCTCCATGAACGCTCTTCGCCTTCTATGTAAATGGCCATTGACAAAAGGAATTTTGGGCAACATGTTCAGGCCCGCCGGGGATCATCGGTTCAGGTTTTTGAATATCAATTTTCCCAACAGGGTTGGCCTCGGCGCCGGCTTTGACAAAAATGCCCGTTACCTCACCGAACTGCAAACGCTGGGTTTTGGTCATGTAGAAATTGGCACCGTAACACCAATGCCGCAGGATGGCAATGAAAAACCCAGGTTATTCAGGTTGCCCAAAGACAAAGCCCTCATCAACCGCATGGGATTCAACAATGATGGTATGGATGACATAGCTGCAAGGTTGAAACAATGGCGACTCGCGTCAACG
>Ga0116158_10004314_pt1 | contig 12186 bp, 10 predicted proteins | sample AD_UKC052_MetaG_FD_89883 | JGI IMG/M metagenome (GOLD analysis project Ga0116158, IMG submission 89883) | Active sludge microbial communities of municipal wastewater-treating anaerobic digesters from USA - AD_UKC052_MetaG | ecosystem: Engineered > Bioreactor > Anaerobic > Digestate | place: USA... | reverse complement strand
TGGTGGAAATCTCAGAAGAATTCCTGATGTCTTTGACTGTTGGTTTGAATCAGGCGCAATGCCTTATGGGCATGACCACTATCCTTTTGGAACTTCGTGGATCGAGCCTAAAACCGGCAAAGGTTTTCCAGCTGATTTTATCGCCGAAGGCCAAGACCAAACGCGTGGTTGGTTTTATAGCTTGTTGGTTTTGGGAGTTGGTTTATTTGGGAAGAGCCCATATCGTCAGGTGATCGCTAATGGCATGGTTTTGGCCGAAGATGGGCAAAAAATGTCTAAGAAATTAAAGAACTATCCTGACCCAATGGTGGTGGTGGATCGTTATGGCGCTGATGCTCTTAGATTTTACTTGATGTCTTCACCGGCCGTGCGGGCAGAAGACCTTAATTTTTCTGAAAAAGGGGTAGCGGAAACCTACCGTAAAAACATTGCTCGTTTGTTAAATGTCTTATCTTTCTTTGAGACTTACACTGAAGAATTGCCGACCAAAGAGTTTGATTCTCGTCAGCTTGTGAATGTGCTTGACAAGTGGATAATGTCACGTTTGGGGGGAACAATCGTTGAGGTGGAGCGGGTATTGGATAATTACGAAATTGACCGCGCTTTACGGCCGATTGAAGAATTTATTGAAGATTTGTCGGTTTGGTATCTTCGCCGCTCGCGTGACAGATTTAAGTCAGACGACAAGGGTGACAGAGAGGAGGCAATCGCGACAACTTACCACGTGCTTAAAGAAACGGCCAAACTGCTTGCCCCGATTTGTCCTTTTGTTGCCGAGGAGATTTATCTCAAATTAAAAAAAGCCGGCGAGTCAGAGAGCGTCCATTTGACAAAGTGGCCGAGTGAGGAAAATAATTTTGTCTACACCGAAACGCCGATTGGCGAAGAAATGGCCGCAGTTCGTGAAATCGTGTCGCTGGCCTTGGAGTTTAGACAAGCAGCCGGCCTTAAAGTACGTCAACCTCTTAGAGAACTTAGGATAAAGAGTCAATATTTAGCTTTGCGACCTGAATATCACAACTTAATTTTGGAAGAGTTGAATGTTAAAAAATTGGTTTTTGATCCGAAGCTGTCAGATGAAGTTTGGCTGGATACAGAAATGGATGACGGGCTGAAGCAAGAAGGCGAATCCCGTGAATTTATCAGAAACCTGCAAGAGTATAGAAAGTCTTTGGGTCTGACACCAAATGACAAAATTATTTTGCGCGTTGAGGCGCCGGACGAAGGGCGCGAAATGTTACGTCGATTTGAAAAAGAAGTAATCAAAGCCGCCGGGTTGAAGCGTCTTGATTATGGAATCGTAAAAGAGGGCTGGGGGATATCGGTAAATGGGAAAACTTTTAAGGTAAAAATTGGCGAAGATGATTAGAAGATGTCCTACAAAATTTATCACACAGAAGGTTTTATCTTGAGTGGCCGGCCTTACGGCGAGGCCAACAAAGTTTTTAGGATTTTGACTCCGGACCTTGGCCTGGTGAATTGTTTGGCGCAGGGGATTAGGTTGGAAAAGTCAAAATTGCGTTTCGGTACCTCGGTCAGGCGTTTTGTAAAGATTTCGTTGGTGCGTGGTCGTGAATATTGGCGCCTGATTCATGTGGAATTAGATTATAACTTCAATAACTTGGTCGCCGATTGCGCACCAGATGGCTTGGAGATGTTCTTGGCGAAAACGGCAACATTGTTATCGCGTCTTATCTACGGCGAGAGCCGAGACCCGGACCTCTATGAAATATTGAAAGGCGCGGTGACGGCCTGGGTGAAGAACAGCAATGATGGCAAAGAATTGCAACAAAGCTTGGAAATCCTGACAGTTGTTAGGTTGTTGACGGTCCTCGGTTATCGTTCCGACGATAAAGGGATTGGCTTGTTCGCGGAAGCTGGAGACTGGCAAAGAAATACGTTGGCTGATTTTAAAACGCACCTGCCTCGAGCGGTGCGTTCGATTAATGATGTTCTTCAGAATTCACACCTGTAATTATGGTTATTTTATGATATTATTTAAATATGGAACAAGCACCAAAAAGCTCGGGTTTTACCAGCCGACTTGAGGCAATGCAGAAAAAAATCTACAGAGATAAACCTGATGAGGAAATGTTAGAATCGGAATCAACCCTGTTGCCCAAAAAGAAGTTTGGCGTTAAAACCGATTGGGACATTCCGGCCGAAGAAACTAAATCTGAAAAGAAACCCTTGACCTCTTCCTTTCTTTTTAAAACCTTTTTATTTTCGGTTGTTTTTTTTATTTTGGCCCTTGGAGTCGCCGCTTACCTGTTTTTTTATGGGTTCAACACTATTTCCAGTCATAATATTGAAATGAAAATTCAAGGTCCATCAATCGTAAAGGCGGGGGATGAGATAAACCTTCAAGCAACAATTACAAACAACAACAAGGCCCCTCTTGATTCCGTTTCTGTAATTTTTTCTTATCCGGTCGGAACCTTAAATGCTCTTGACCGGGCTAGCGCTTTTCCGGTTGACGAACAAGAAATCGGGGGGATTAGCGAAAAACAAGTGGTTAATGTTTCTTCCCGGGCGATTATTTTTGGTGAACGTAACAGCGAACAAGAAGTCGTTGTAACTATGGAATATCGTTTACCTGATTCCAACGCCATTTACACTAAGGAGAAAACCTTTACTTTGGTGATGGGTGCTTCACCGATTGACCTCTCGCTTGATTTGCCGTCGGAGCTTAACGCTAGCCAAGAATTTCCTTTGGTTATAAAATTAGTTTCCAATTCGGAAACTGTGTTGAAAAATATAAATTTGACCCTTGAATATCCCGCGACCGGTTTTATGTTAAAAAATGCCGAGCCAGAGCCTTTGGCGGGGGGCAGTGTCTGGTTTTTGGGTGACATTCCAGCCGGTAGCGAACGTGTTATAAAAATCAATGGGATTCTAGAAGGCCAAAACGAAGACGTAAAGTCTTTTCGCGTGCGTGTTAGCAGCTCGCCCCTAGGGAGTCCCGATGAAGATAGTTTTGATTATGGCGAAGCTTTCGCCAAAGCGGTTATCAAGCGTTCGTTTATTAATTTTGGCTTGTCTATAAATGGAAGTACTAGGTCAGAAGTCGTGATTAGGCCCAGAGATGAAGTTTCTGTCAGCTTAAATTGGGGGAATAACCTGCCGGATCGTTTATTTAATAATCGAATGGTTGTTAAGTTGGATGAAAACTTAATAGATAAGCGGTCGGTTGTTTCTAATGAAGGTTTTTATAACTCAATTGATAATACTATCACTTGGGACAGGACAAATACGCCTGGCTTGTCGGAGCTTGATACAAATGAAATCGGAAATTCTTTTTTCAAATTTAAATTACTTGATTTTTCGCAAGAGGCTGTTTTTAGTCAGCCCAGTTTTGGAATCTCTGCTTTTTTTGAAGGCCAGAGAGTTGGTGCCGACCAACTATCGGAAAAAGTAACCAGTGACAGCCAGCGGTTGGTAAAAATAGAAACAGAAGCCGACTTTAGCGCGAGGTCAATCCACAGCGTCGGTCCGTTTAAAAATTCCGGTCCAGTGCCGCCCAGGGTCGGGCAGGATACTTCCTACACTATTGTTTGGTCTATTACTAATACAACCAATACTCTAAACCAAACAAAAGTGAAAACCACATTGCCCGCTTATGTCAATTGGACTGGTTCAATTTCACCACCAGAAGAAAAAATAATTTATGACCCAAATACCCGGGAGGTTAGTTGGCAGGCTGGTGAAGTGTCGGCGGGCACGGGTGAGACCGCGCCGGTTAGGGAAGCTTATTTCCAAGTCTCAATCACTCCGAGCTTGAGTCAAGTCGGCCAACTTGTTAGACTGACCAATCAATCTCATTTTCAAGCGACTGATTCATTCACCAATACCATTATGACCAAAACAGGAGAGGCTGTTACGACCGACTTGACGAATGACCCGAAATTTGGCCGTAACGATCAACTGGTAACAGAGTAATTATAATAATTATTATGGGTGAAAAAGAAAATCTTTTGGATAAGGTGGTGTCACTGGCCAAGCGGCGCGGTTTTGTTTATCCCAGCTCGGAGATTTATGGTGGTTTTGCTGGTGTTTATGATTTTGGGCCGATGGGGGTGGAGTTAGAAAATAATCTAAAGACCCATTGGTGGAAGTGGATGGTCCACAAGCGGCAAGATATTGTCGGTTTGGACTCCAGTATTTTTATGAATCCTAAAATTTGGGAAGCTTCGGGTCATACCAAAGGTTTTTCGGATCCTTTAGCGGAATGCAAAGAATGTCACACTCGAATCAGGGTGGACAAGGTTCTTGGCGACATCGGAGTTTTTGCTGACGAAAAAATGTCTGAAGAAGAAATCAATAAACTTTTCAATGAGCATCGTCAAGAGATAAAATGTCCCAATTGCGGCAAACAAAATTTTACAGATGCTCGTAGATTTAACTTATTGGTAAAATCCAACCTAGGGGATTTTACCGAGTCAGGTCTGGACAACCCGTCTTATTTGCGGGGGGAGACTTGTCAGGGCATTTACGTTAACTTCAAAAATGTTTTAGATTCAAATCATAAAAAATTACCCTTCGGCATTGCTCAGATTGGCAAGGCTTTTCGCAACGAAATTGCGCCTCGGCAGTTTCTTTTCCGGACTCGTGAATTTGAACAGATGGAAATGCAGTATTTTACTCATCCCAATCAAGAAATGGCGGAGTATGAAAAACTTCGGGCATATCGTTGGCAGGCGGTCCTTGACCTTGGGTTAAGAGAAGAAAATCTGCGTTGGAAGAGGCATGAGAACTTAGTTTTTTATGCCAAGGAGGCTTACGATATTGAATATAATTATCCCTGGGGCTTTGATGAAATGGAAGGTGTCCACGCGCGTGGTGATTATGATTTGACCCAACACGCCAAGGGTTCCGGTAAAGATTTGTTTTATCAGGACACTGAAAGTGGAGAAAAATTTATTCCGCACATTATTGAATCGTCAGGCGGGGTAGGTCGTTTGCTTTTGGCGGTGTTATGTGACGCTTATACGGAAGATGAGATGGGTGGAGAATCAAGAGTTTTTCTTCGGCTTAAGGCAAATCTCGCGCCGGTCAAAGTGGCTGTTTTCCCGCTTTTAAAAAATAAACCGGAACTGGTGGCTAAGGCCAAGGAAATATTTGAAAAATTAAATGAAAAAATTCAGCCAATTGTTTTTGATGATAACGGCAACATTGGCAAGCGTTATCGCCGACAAGATGAAATTGGCACGCCTTATTGCCTAACCGTTGATTTTGACACCTTGACCGATGCTGCGGTGACGGTGCGGGATCGCGATACCGGTGTTCAAGAACGAGTAAAAGAAACCGAGCTTCTTTCTTATTTGTCTACCAAAGGCCTGGCTTTCTAAGGGCCCTAAAAATTCAGCTAAATTTTATTGTTGTTCCTGATTTTGACAGTCAGGAATTTGAGTGGTAATTTTAAATAATGACACCAAAGAAAACAATTTTAACCAACGGGATAAGGGTCATTCTCTTGCCGCGCCCCGACGCTTTGTCAGTTAGCTTTCTGATTTTAACCAATGCTGGCGCTAAAAACGAACTTGACCAAGAGGCGGGCTTGGCGCACTTTATAGAACACATGGGTTTTAAGGGCACTCCCAAGAGGCCGAACGCCAAAATCATTGCTTCAGAATTTGATTCTCTAGGCGCGACCTATAACGCCTTTACCGGATATGACTTTACTTCTTATTATGTCACGGCGGTGCCGGATAAGACTGTTCAGGTGATAGATTTATTGGCCGACATCTATTTAAATCCGATTTATGATGAAGCAGAGATGGAAAAAGAGAAGGGGGTAGTGATGGAGGAATTCAAGAGTTATGAAGACAAACCGGCCAGTTTTGTGTGGGATGTTTTTTTAGGAGCGACCTATGGTGATACGCCGCAAGGGCGAACGACATTGGGAAAAAAGGAAACGGTGGCCGGCTTCAAGCGTTCTGACTTAATGAATTTTCGCCGTCGTCATTATCTGACCGATTCAACTGTCTTAGTGGTCTCTGGCCGGTTTGAAGAAGAAAAAGTCAAGGCTCAGCTGGAAAAACTATTTGTTCCCTTGCCGTCTGGGCGTGATGTCAGACCGCTTTTTAAAGAACCGGCCCAGTCTCAACCCAAGGTGGCCATTGCCACTCGGCCGATCGAACAATCTCACATTGTCATGGGTTTTCGCGGCTTTGATATTTATGATCCGCGATATTTTAGGTTGTCGGTTCTTTCAAACATTTTGGGAGGCAGCACTAGCTCTCGTTTATGGCAACGGGTGAGAGAAGAATTGGGGGCGGCTTATTATGTTGGCACGAGCGGAAGCAATCGCACCAATTTTGGTTACTTTGCGCTTTATGCTGGTACGGACAGTCGGAAAGATAAGCAGATTGTTGGAGTGATGGCTGAAGAATGCCGCCGTTTGAAGAACTCCTTGGTTACTGACGAAGAGCTAATTAGGGCCAAAAACCATTTAATTGGCAATCTTTATCTTGGTTTGGAAACTTCTTTTGATTTGGGTTACTTTTTTGGTGGGCAAGAAATCTATCGCCGCGAGATTTTATCTCCGGGGGAATTTGCCGCCAAAATTAACGCGGTATCGGCGGATGATGTTCGGAGTTTGGCCCAAGATCTTTTTAAACCAACCAGTCTTAATTTGGCGGCAGTTGGCCCCAATCAGTCTAAGGATGATTATTTGCGCGAACTCGTGATATAATAAGTTTATGCTAAATAAGGAAATAAATTTTAATATTAATATTTCGGTGGTTCTTAAAATCGCCGTGGTGGTAACGGTGATTATCCTATCATATTTTTTGCGGGATATTTTCTTGGCTTTGCTGACGGCGGTGGTCATTGCCTCGGCGGTAGATCCAGCGGCTACTCGGCTTTCGCGTTTTGGTCTGCCGCGAGTTGTTGGGGTCCTGCTTGTTTACCTCTTGTCTTTCCTAATTTTGTTCTCGGTTCTGTATTTATTTGTTCCGCCAGTTTTTCAAGATATTACCGGCTTGGCCTATACTTTGCCTAAACAAATAAACACCTTTATCGGCAATAATCCGGCTTGGAATTCTATTGTCTCTTTTTCGGACAGTTTGGACACGGAATTTTCAATTCAGGAGATAATTTCTCGCGGGCTTTTGGATTCGCCGATCCCTGGCAATGTTTATGATTTAGTCAAATCTTTGTTCAATGGGGTTGTCAGCTTCTTTTTGATTATTGTTATTTCTTTTTATTTTGCAGTTCAGAAAAATGGCGTAGAGAATTTTTTGCGCGTGATAACTCCGCTCAAGCAAGAAGAGTATGTTATCAATTTGTGGCAAAGGACGGAAGTGAAAATTGGCCGCTGGATTCAAGGGCAACTTCTGCTTGGTCTTATTGTTGGTCCGATGGTTTACATTGGCCTGACTCTTTTTGGCATCAAGTATGCCTTGGTTTTGGCGATTACAGCCGGTTTGTTTGAATTGATTCCGGTTTTTGGTCCGGTTCTCGCGGCTGTCCCAGCCGTCTTTTTGGGTTTTTCAGAAAATTTTACTCTCGGTTTGATGGTCATTGGTTTTTATATTATTGTCCAACAGTTTGAAAACCATCTGCTATATCCGTTGGTAATGAAAAAGGTTATCGGCCTAAATCCGATTATTGTCATTATTTCGTTGGTCGTCGGGTATGAGTTGGCCGGCTTTTTGGGAATGATTTTGGCGGTGCCGGCAACAACTTTGTTGATGGAATATGTTAACGATGTTGGCAAGCGTAAAAAAGGCTTAAGTAATGTCGTCTAAATTTTACATTACCACGACTTTGCCGTATGTTAACGCGGCGCCTCACATTGGTTTTGCAACCGAAATTGTGCGAGCGGATATTTTTGCGCGGTGGCGTCGTCTTTTGGGGGACGAGGTTTTTTTTAACACCGGCACAGATGAGCATGGCCAAAAGATTTACCAAAAAGCGCTCGCCGAAGGCAAAACCCCGCAAGCTTACGTTGATGAATGGGCGAAAAAGTTTAAAGGTTTGCAAAGTTTACTCAATCTATCTCCTGAGCTGAATTTTATTAGGACAACTGACGAACATCACATCAGCGCGGTTCAAGAGTTTTGGCGTCGTTGTCGGGCTAATGATGATATTTATAAAAAATTTTATAAAATTAAGTATTGCGTCGGGTGTGAGTTGGAAAAGCAAGAATCGGAATTGGAAGACGGCAAATGCCCTCTGCACCCAACCCTTGAATTACAAATTGTTGAGGAAGAAAATTATTTTTTTCGTTTTTCCAAATATCAGAAATCGCTGCTTGAATTGTATGAACAAAAGCCGGCTTTTGTGTTGCCAAAAAGCCGGTTAAATGAAATCAAAAACTTTGTTTCGGCGGGACTGCAGGATTTCAGCGTTTCGCGCCTGGTTGGCAAAATGCCCTGGGGGATTCCGGTGCCAGACGACCCGGCTCATGTAATGTATGTGTGGTTTGACGCGTTAGTCAACTATTTGTCCGCTATCGGTTGGCCTGATGATGAGGCGCGGTTTAGCCGCTGGTGGTTGGAATCGGGAGGAGCTGTTCAATTTTGCGGTAAAGATAATTTGCGTCAACAGTCAGCGATGTGGCAAGCAATGCTTTTGTCTGTTGGCTTGCCACCGTCTAAGGTTATTTTGGTGGAGGGCTTCATTATAAGTGGAGGGCAGAAGATGAGTAAAAGTCTCGGCAATGTTGTTAGCCCTCTTGAGATTGTGGCGGAATATGGCGTGGACGCTTTTCGTTATCAGGTGGCGCGCGAGTTCTCCATTTTTGAAGACAGTGATTTTACTTGGGAGAGGTTTAAAGAAGCTTACAACGCCAATTTGGCCAACGGTTTGGGCAACCTAACGGCGCGGATTATGAAAATGTCTGAAAACTACTTTGCCGAACCGATCGCGACCGAAGATACATTTGAGTCGGTTATCACAACCGTGGGGAATATCTCCAGTGTTTGGGAACAATACAATGAGGCCTTGGGAGCTTATGATCTAAACCGGGCGGCTAATGTGATATGGCGCGAAATAGGGGAAATGGACCGAGAAATCCAGGAACGAGCACCATTTAAGCTTTTTAAAACTGCCCCGGAAGAGGCGCGAAAAATTGTGAGAACTTTGGTTTTTCGTTTGGCGCGTTTGGCAGTGATGTTGTCGCCGTTTTTGCCAGAAACGGCCGAAAAAATAAAACAAGCAATTTTGGTCAATAAAATGCCCGAACCGTTGTTTATTAGGAAATAAACAGGTTTTAGGTGTTAGGCTTCAGGTTTTAGCTTAAAGAGTAATGGAAGATAAACGCATTAAATCCTTTAGAGACTTGAGAGTTTGGCTACTTGGAGTTGACATTGTTGAAAAGGTTTATATATTAACCAAAAAATTTCCCAAAGATGAAACTTTTGGTTTGTCTTCGCAAATAAGGAGAAGTGCTGTTTCTATCCCTTCAAATATTGCTGAAGGTAGATCCAGGGGTAGTAAAAAAGAGTTTTGTCAGTTTCTTTTTATTGCCCTAGGTTCATCTTCAGAGCTAGAGACACAATTAATTATTACTAATAAACTTTATTCTTTTCTAGAAATAGATGAAGTCATTTGCATGATTCAAGAAGAGCAAAAAATGATATCTTCTTTGATTTCTAAACTTAAGTCTTAACTATAACCTATAACCTAACACCTAAAACCCCTTTTATCTCTATGTTTTATTCAACACCTAACACCTATAACCTAAAACCTGTCTTATATTTTGACGCCCATACCCATTTAAACTTACAGTTTGAAAAGGACTGGCAAGCCGTGGGTGAGCGAGCGTTTGAAGAAGGCGTTAGCTTTGTGAATATTGGCGCTGATTTGGCTTCTTCACAAAAAGCGCTTGAACAAGCGGAATTTTTTGGTGATGGGGGTTTTTGCTCTGTTGGCCTGCATCCGACTGATGGCCGGCTCGTTGATTTTGGAGAGATTACAACTTTGGCCGAAGATCCTAAGGTGGTCGCCATTGGCGAGTGTGGTCTGGATTATTTTCATTGTGTCGAAGAGCCTGAACGTCGGGCGCAGGTTGAGTTGTTTAAAAAACATCTTGATTTGGCGTTCGTTCTGAATAAACCGCTGATGGTTCACTGCCGGCCATCAGTCGGGACTTTTGATGCATATGAAGACTTGTTCCAAATCTTGCGCGAGTATCAGGATCTTGGCAAATTGCCTCGTTTCAATATGCATTTTTTCGTCGGTGATTGGCTGATGGCGCAAAAATTCTTAGCCCTTGGCGGTTACTTGTCGTTTCCCGGAGTAATAACTTTTTCTGAACAATATGGCGAAATCATCAAAAAAATGCCGCTAAATCGCTTAATGTCCGAAACGGACGCGCCTTTTGCGGCCCCAGTTCCTTTCCGGGGCCAGCGAAACGAGCCGGCTTATGTCAAATATGTGGCTGAAAAAATCGCCGAGCTAAGACCAGAGACGCGCGCGGTGGTTTTGGCAGCTTTGGTTCAAAATGCTCAAGAATTTTTTAGCTTGTAAAAATAGGGGTTAACTCCTTCAAATTGAGGGGGAGAGTTGCCACCTGGGTCATTTATGGCTTGCCTTTTCTTGCGTTGGCTCCGCGTTCTTGTCGTTGACTTTTGTCCAAGATGCTGATAATATGGCCTCTGTATGGATGAAATAGAAAAAGCTGAAAATTTGGATAATGGAGAGGAGCAGGAGCCGAAAATCTATGAGATCGGCTATCTTTTGACCCCGATTATCCCTCAAGACGCCTTGGCCGAAAATGTCGTTCAGGCTCTCAAGACTCCAATTGACAAATTTGGTGGCGTAATTACCAGCGAGATGGATCCCTCAATGATTCGTTTGGCTTATACTATAAAAAAGAATATTGGCAACAAGAAAGAGCGTTTTAGCGATGCCTATTTTGGTGCTTTGCGTTTTAAGCTCTTGCCGGAAAAGGCGGCAGTTCTGAAGGACGTTTTAGATAAAAGCGACAAAATTATTCGTTATTTGACGATTGCGATGTCTGAAGGCGAGGAGACAATTGTTCCGCCGAAGCGAACTTTTCAGCGACGGGAGGTTCAAACCGAACCCTTTGAGATTGAAAGACGAGAAAAAGAGATTGAACCGGAAGATGTAAAAGAGATGACCAAGGAAGATATAGACAAAGAAATAGAGAACTTGCTTGAAGAAAAGGCTTCTTAGTTTTTACATTTTAACTTTTCAATTTTAAATTTTTTATCATGTATTTAAACAAAGCTTTCGTCATTGGCAACTTGACACGCGACCCGGAGAGGAGAGCTCTGCCGTCAGGCACGACCGTGGTAAACTTTGCCGTGGCGACCACTCGTTATTGGAAGGATAAGAATGGTGTTCGGCAAGAAGATACTCAATTCCATAACTGTGTTGCCTTCGGAGCTCAGGCTGAGACAATTGCTCAATATATGAGGAAGGGGAGCAGCATAATGATTGAGGGCCGGATGCAAACTAGAAGTTGGGACGCTCAAGACGGCAGCAAGAAATATCGAACAGAGATAATCGTTGACAGTTTTCAATTTGGACCAAAGCGCGAAGGCGGTTCGTCCTTTGACACCGGTAGTCCCGCGCCGGCTGGCAAGCCTGAATCGGCGTCCGTCCCCCCATCTGAGCTGGAAACGATTCAATATCCGGAAGAAGAGATTAATCCCGATGATATCCCGTTTTAGTTTTTATTCGTAAATTCGCATGAATTTGTAGGTTAGCATTATGTTTATCTAAGCACGACAGGTCAAATAATTAAAAATAAAAAAGTTAAGTAAGAGTTAAGTTAATAAAAAGACGGCCCTATGAACAAACAATGTCATTTTTGCACCGGTAAGTCCAAAGTTGTTGATTACAAGGATGTTGAAATCCTAAAGAGTTTTTTGGATACTCATGGACGTATCAATAAACACCGCCGCACCGGCACTTGTGCCAAGCACCAGCGCCAAGTGGCGACGGCGATTAAACAAGCCAGATTTTTGGCGTTGTTACCGTTTATTGAAGGATAGTCTGTAACCTTTTCTAAAACATACCCAAAGACCCCTCTGCGGGGTCTTTGTTCTTATCGATTAAGTTATTTAAATCAGAATTTGGGGTCAAAACTGTCCCAGCCTCTGAACGCTTTTTAATTTTTAGACTCGTTCCACGTATTCGCCAGTCTCAGTATTGATTCGCACAGTGTCTCCTTCGTTGATAAACATCGGCGCGTTGGTGGTGAAGCCGGTC
>Ga0116158_10004308_pt1 | contig 12194 bp, 10 predicted proteins | sample AD_UKC052_MetaG_FD_89883 | JGI IMG/M metagenome (GOLD analysis project Ga0116158, IMG submission 89883) | Active sludge microbial communities of municipal wastewater-treating anaerobic digesters from USA - AD_UKC052_MetaG | ecosystem: Engineered > Bioreactor > Anaerobic > Digestate | place: USA... | reverse complement strand
CGAGCGCCAGGCCCCGACCCCCGAGCGCCAGGCCCCGACCCCCGAGCGCGCGACCCCGACGGTCGCCGAGCACATGAAGGACCACTTCACACAGGCGATTCAGGCGCTCGACGCGATCATCCGCGGCGATCTGGCGGGCATGAGGGGGCCGGCGCAGTGGCTCGCCGACCACAAGCTCTCGGAGACGCTGCCGGACGCCTGGAAGCCGCACGTTGGCGACATGCAGAACGCCGCGAGGTTGGCGCTCCAGGCGAACGACATCGCAGTGGCAGCGGATGCGATGGGGGCGATGGGGGCCGCCTGTGGCCGCTGCCACACCGCGCTCGGCGCGACGCTGGAGTTCTCCGGCATGAGCCCGGAGGGCAAAGAGTCGAGCGTGCTCGACCTCATGTTGCGCCACCAGTGGGCTGCCGACCGGATGTGGGAGGGGCTCGTCGGACCTTCCGAGCTCGCCTGGTCCGCAGGCGTCTCAGCCCTGCAGGAGGCGCAACTCCACCCCGAGATGCTCGCCAACAACAAGAGCCCGCCGCAGGCCGTCGTCGAGCTCGCCAAGAAGGTCCACGCCATCGCCCTGCCCGGGAAGATGACGAAGGATCAGGCCGTTCGTGCCAAGCTGTACGGCGAGTATGTGGCGACCTGCGCCGCATGTCATTCCCAGCTCGGCGTTCAGCTGAAGCCGCGCCCCTGACGGCTCCGGCCCCAGTTCGGCGGCGGGACGCCCTTCAGACATCCGAGGGCACCGCCGCCGGAGCACACCATTGGCAATATCGAAGCTATCTGCCCCCGGTGGCCGCGACTCGCCATGCCTGCGGCGACTCCCCAGTCGCGCGGCGGAACATCGCTATGAAGCTCGACGAGGAGGCGAAGCCGAGATCGAGCGCGATGCACTTGATGTCCTCGTCGGTCTCGACCAGCCGTTGCCGCGCGAGCGCCACCAGCACCTCGGCGCGCCGCTCCTCGAAGCTGGTCCCCCAGCCTCGCAGGCGCCGCTGCAACGTGCGTGGCGAGAGCCCGAGCTCACGCGCCGCCGCCTCGACGCCGAGCCGCGCCCCATGGCGACGCAGCAGGTCGGCCAGCGCGGCCTCACCCGACGCCGCCCGCTCGAGCGCGAGCCGCTCCTGGGCCATGACCGCCGTCAGCCAGCCCGCGAGGTCCGGGCTGGTCGGGCGCAGCCACGCCAGCGCCGGCGCGATGTCGGCGAAGACACGGCCCTCGTGGCGGCTCGGCACCACGCGATAGAAGCCCTCGCTCAACACCCCGACCAGCCCCTCTGGACGCACGACTGCCTCACGGGCGATGCCCTCGAGGTAGCGCGACACCCGGTCGTGGTAGCGGATGAAGCGCAGCATCGCGGCGCTGGCGACCCCCTCGACGTGGCGCAGCACGACGAGCTGTCGGCGCGGCGGTGAGCCCTGGCGCTCGACCGCCGCGAACACCTCGAGCAACTCCTCGGTGTCCGCGCTGTCGAGCTTGCCCCACGCGAACAGCGCGTACAGATCGCCGCCGGGCGAGGAGCAGAAGAACTGACGCCGCATCAACAGCTTGCCGGCGGGATCGGCGAAGTACTCGTCGGCATCGCGCAGCTGCACGAGCGTCATCCCCGGTGTGTGCGCATTCGCGTCTAAACCCATCCTCGGCCCTCCCCTGTCGGCTTCTCGCAATCGATGGCGCAACGACGCGATCGGTGGCGACAGATGCGGATGCTATCACCGTCATCCTTGGCGTCGATGCTGCGTCTTCCACGCGGCGCTGCGACGTCGCACCGCGCATTCGCGCCGACCCAGGAGCAGCACCGTATGTCGACCATCCCTCGCCTCATCCTCGCCCTCCCCTTCGCGCTGGCGCTCACCCAGGGCGAACCTCAGGCTCACGCCGGGGCGCCGGCCGTCGCCCCGGACCAGCGCAACCTCGTGGCGCGCTGCGAGCGCGACGGGAGGATCCGCCGGGTCTATGTGCGCGCGGACCGGCGCGAGCTGCAGACCGAGGGCCAGGTCGAGCCCGAGCTCGCGGCCAAGATCCAGGAGTACCTCGACGCCGGCCGGCGCGTCGACGTCGTCGCTTATGCGCCCGACTGCAGCGGCTGGACCGTCGTCGCCGGCGACCGCAGCTTCAGCCGCAACATCGGCAGCACCAAGGACTCCGACTATTTCGTCGAGATCAACCGCCTCACCGGCGAGGGCCGGCGGATCCACGCCGTCGCCTTCAACCCCGAGGATTGGGACAGCAAGCGCAGCTTCGTCATCGCCTATGACCGGACCTTCTTGACGCGCGGCATGCCCAAACAATTCGACACCACCGTGACCGCCCTGGTCGGACGCACCAACAAGCCGATCGACGCGCTCGCCTTCTCCGACACCGGCGACCTCGGGTGGAGCGTGGTCTCGGGCTCGCAGCACCTCACCACCGCCAGCTTCGGCCGCGGCGACTATGTCGCCGCGCTCGACGCCCTGCTCGCCGACGGCCGCAGCGTCGACTCGCTCAGCACCATCGTCGGCGAGCGCTCCGCGTCCCCCACCTGGTTGATCGCCTCGCGCAATGGCTATGCGGCCTCGATGCTGGCCTCGATCGCGCATATCCGCTACCCCGAGGGCCAATCCTTCGTCGCAGAGAGCCACAGCTTCTCGACCCACAATCCGACCCTCCTCGTGTTCCTCCACGGCATCACCGGCTCGACCAAGAACGAGCCCGGTCAGAAGATCAACACGGCCCAGCACATCGGCCACTACTGGGGCCTCGGCTTCCTTCAGGCGGCGCTCGGCGGCGCCATCAACAGCAAGCTGTGGCTCTACCACACCGATGGCAGCAAGGAGGAGGTCACGCACGACAAGTTCCTGGCCTGGAACGCCGGCAAGAAGCAGCGCCGCGGCCTGCTGCTCTCGACCGTCGCCAGCGACTCGCTCGACGCGGTCTACAACTCGGTCACCGGCATGGTGCCCTGGCGCGACGGCTCGCTCCCGCTCGGAGTGCAGGCCCGCGACCAGGTCCGCCAGATCTACGCCCACTACATGACCCACTTCGGGGCCCGCAACAACACCGAGCTGGTGCTCATCGGCCACAGCGCTGGCGGGCTGATCGCGCGCACGATCCTCGCCGCCCGGCCGACGGCGACCAAGGGCCTGTTCGCCGAGTGGACCGCCGACGACATCCAGATGGCCCGCTTCCTCGCCGCGCGCACTCGCTTCGCGGTGACGATGGCGACGCCGCACGACGGCTCGCCGATCCCCGAGTTCACGATCAAGGGCGGCCCCAACCAATTCAAGGTCCCCTACTGCAAGCAGTTGATGGGCAACAAGGCGATCGACAAGGTCGACGGCGCGGTCAAGAAGACGCTCGGCTTCTGTGAGGAGATTCCGCTGGTCGGCCGGCTGTGCGAGGAGGTGAAAGACGTCTGGAAGGATGCCGGCGTCGGCACCCTCGACCGCTTCTGCGGCGCCATCCCCGACGCGGTCCGCGGCCTGCTCAGCGGCGACGACCCGGTGCTGCGCGACCTGACCCGCGACGCGATGAAGCGCCTCAACGCGGCCGAGCTCGCGCCGCACCGGGCCATCCGTGCCGACGGCAGCCACGTCCCGATCTACGCGCTCGGCGGCCGCTCCCCGGTCCGCGCCGGCCACCGCTGCTGGGGCAGCAGCGGCCACTGCAGCGGCCCGGTCGACGCCTCCGAGCTGCTCGAGGACATGACCGTCGCCTCCGGCAAGCTCGGCAAGGTCCGCGCCCAGCTCCCCATGGCCGTGCGCGAGCGCGTCGAGGCCAGCGCCCTGGTCGTCACCTCCGGCCTGGCCGACGCGACCCCGCCCGGCTTCGGCTTCGGCAAATCCGACCACAACTGGCTCGACCGCGTCGCCCGGCGCGGCGCGCCCTTCTCCCGCTACGCCGCCGGCACCGACGGCCTGCGCGACTACGACGGATTTGTCGGCATCGACTCCTCGCTCGGCTACCGCATCGGCACGCCCTTCAATCACGACACGCCGGCCGGCAAGTTCTACTTCGACCACACCCGCGAATACGACGTCGACGGCCAAGCGATGCGCGGCTCCTGGTATCGCCTGACCACCGGGCCGTGGGATTACGACAATCATGGCATCATCATGTTCACGCGCGCCAACGGCGACTGGCTGTGGAAGCAGCTGATCAACCGCGACCTCGCCGGCCCTTTTGTCAGCAGCGGCGAGCGCAGCGGCTGGGTCGCCCCCACGAAGTGAGCGCGGCGGCCATCGCTTTGGCAACGCGTGATTCGCGCCCAGCGGCACACGGACCCGAAGTGTTCGATGCCGCACGCGCGCGGCCCCGGCGCACGGGTGGATCTGACAGCGGCCTCAGCCAGCCCGCGAGGCCCTCGGCCTCGAGCACCCGAGGCTCAAATCGATGGGGCCGACCATCGAGGCAGCGCGACTCGAGCATGTGCGCACGCGCTCTTGCCACGGGTCTGGCGGTCAGGTCGGGGGCAGGCACCAGCGCGCGAGCGCCTCGTCGCGGGCGGCGATGGCGAGGTGATGCAGCTCGAGCGGACCGATGAACAAGAAGCTGGCCCGCGTGGGCTCCTGGACAAACAGCGAGACGTGGCCACCGTCGCCGGCGATCCGCACATCGAGCTGCGGGCCGAGCCAGTGCCCCTCGGGGAAGTCGCGCAGCATGAAGCCCCAGGTGCAGCCGTGCTCGCCGGAGCTGGTGGCGTGGCTCTCCAGGGAGTCGCACGCGGTGAGGCTCGGGACGAGGGGCGGCATCATCGGGGCTGCGGGTGGGGAGCCGGGTCGCATGCCGAGGGCGGCGGCCACGGGGGCGAGCAGGTTCATGATGATCTCGAGGCAGCCGGGATCGCGATAGGTCGGCGGCGGTGCGAAGCGGTGGGAGACTTGCTCGCCGGGGGAGCGCACGCGACCGGTGTTGCGATCGAAGTAGGCCATGGTCCCGCGCTCGCCGACGATCTGGACCAGGCCGAGCGCGGGCCAGGAGGTGCCGATGCTGCCGACGCTGGTGTCGTCATAGGGACGGGCGCCGTTGTCGTCGCCGCTGCGGCGGATCGTCACGCGGGTGCCGTTCGTGGTGACCTGCACACGTCGGGCGCACCAGCCCTGCTCGTCCTTGTCGAAGTAGCCCTCGTCGTAGTCCGCGTGCAGGTCAGTATCCATCGCGCCGAGAATATCTCAGCGGCGACCGTCGTGGGCCTCTGCTTCGAGCAGACGCCGCCGCTGCCCGGCCAAGCCATCGCAAAGCCGAGCGCGTCGTCGCCCATCGTGTCCTGCTGGGGAGCCCGGGCCGGTTCGTGGGCCTGGATTTCCCGCCACGACTCGCCTACCGTGACCGACGATCGGAAGGTGGCGATGGGCGGAGGACGATACGACTACGAGGAACATCAGGCCGCGACGGCCGGGCGCGCGGGCCTGACGACGGATCAGGTGTTCGCGCAGAACGCCTGTCATCCGGACCTCGACCCGAGGGGCATTCGCTGGCGCGAGAGTCGGGACAGCGCCAACCACCCGGACTCGGTGGGGATCGTGTTTGCCCTCGATGTCAGCGGATCGATGGGCGAGATCCCGGTGCAGCTTGCGATGAAGACCATGCCGTCGTTCATGCAGAGCGTGCTGACGGTGCTGCCCGACGCGCAGGTCATGTTCATGGCGCTGGGCTGCGCATATGGGGATAAATCGGCGATCCAGGTCGGTCAGTTCGAGAGCGAGAGCCAGCTGATCGACAAGTGGCTCGGCATGCTCCACCTCGAGGGCGGCGGCAGCTGGCGCGGCGAATCCTATGACCTGGCGATGTACCTCGCGGCCCGCCACACCGCGATGGATTGCCTGGAGCTGCGCAAGCGTCGCGGCTACTTCTTCATGACCGGCGACGAGGTGTTCTTCATGCACCTGGCGCCGGCGATCGTGAAGCAGTGGATCGGCGACGAGGTCCCCGGCGACATTCGCATCGAGGACCTCGCCGACGAGCTCGCCGACCGCTTCCGGCCCTTCTTCCTGATCCCCGATGCAGAGCGCGCCAAGAGTGACGGCTGCGAGGCTGCCTGGCGGCTCCTGCTGGGCGACTGCACGATCGTCCTCGGCGCCCCGGGTGACACCGCCGTCGTCGCCTCGCTGCTCGTCGGCGTGTGCGAGGGCCAGCTCCGCGATGTCGCCGCGATCGAGCGCAAGGTCGAGGCCCTCGGTTTCCACGACGCCGAACGCGACCGGATCGTCCGCGCCGTCGTCCCCTACGCCGAGGCCGTCGCCCGCGGCGGCGGCGACCCTCCGCGAGGCCCGCGCGGCCTCACCCAGGGACCTGCCGAGCGCCGAAACGGCTGAACGTGGTCTCGACGCCCCCCCGGGGCGGCGCCTATCCGCCACCCTGGGGGTCGGCGTCGTCTCGCGCGTCCGCGGCAAGCCGCTCACGCGCACGGGGCCTCGTTAGCGCATATCGACGGGATGTAGTCCGCGACGACAGGGAGGATGTGGTAGTTGCAGACGCACACCTTATGGCAGCACAGCTCGTCGACCACGGTGATCCCCGCGGCGCTCGGGATGGAGCTTGTGGATCACTGTTGTTTTTTGGTGACGCCTGGCGATACCATGTTCGTCTGCGCATCGGAGGTGGTCATCGTGTCATCGTATGCTTGGCGTCTTGAGCAGAACGTCCTCTCCTTCCGACTCGCCGCGTTCGTGGCCCTGCTGGCGAGCATCCCCGCGTGCGGCGCGGCCGGGAACGGGCCCCCGGTGCCGCCCGCCGCCGATTCCGGATCCCCGCAACCGGTCGCCACCGGCCCCGCGACCGCCGACGCCACGAAGGAGCGGCCGGTGGACGTGATCATCGTCGGCGCCGGGATGGCGGGCCTCACCGCCGCCAAGGTCCTGAAGCACGCCGGGCGCTCGGTGATCCTCCTCGAAGCGCAGGACCGTATCGGGGGGCGCGGCTGGGTCGACACGAGCTTCGAGACGCCCATCGATCTGGGCGGCGCCTGGATTCACGGCCTGGCCACGAATCCCCTCACCCCGCTCGTCCAGGGCGGCGGCTTCAAGACGGTACCGACCGACGTCGCGGCCTCACATCACCTGTTCTTCAAGCCGCCTCGGACCGGCAAGAAGGAGCCCGCTGACAAGGCTGAGGGCAGGTTTGCCAACAAGGCGGAGCGCGAGGAGTTCGAGTGCCTCGAGCACAAGCTCGAGGAGGCGCTCGCGGAAGCGGCCCACCCATCCATGCGCGGCAAGGATCCCGGGGACGCGGCAATACTCGCCGACTACGGGCCGGCCTCGGCCCACCTCCCCACCGCCCCGAACGTATGTATCGAATCGCCGGACGCAAAGGGAGCGGGCAGCAAGTCGCCGGGCAAGAAGAAGGGGCCGAAAGCGCCGGATGGAACGCGAGCGAGCCGCAAACAGCTGCTCGCGCTCCTCGAGCTGAACGCAGGTCCACTGGAGAGCGCCGTGGAGATGTCGAAGAACGCGACCGTCGATGCTGCCGATTTCGAGGCCGGCACCGATTCGCTCATCGTCGGAGGATTCGGCGCTTTCGTGCAGGCGTGGGGCGGAGAGGTGGAGGGCGACGTCCGACTCGGCGAGAAAGTCCGAAAGATCGCGCGCACCCCCGGGCTCGTGACCGTGACCACGGACAAGGGCGGCGCCTTTTACGGGCGCAACGTGCTCGTGACCGTTTCCACGGGGGTCCTCGCGCAGAAGATCATCACATTCGAGCCGGATCTCCCCGACGTGAAGAAGGAGGCTATTGCGAACTTGCCGATGGGGCTGCTGAACAAGATCATCGTGCAGTTCGATCCGAGCAAGATGAAGGTCCCCGAGGACGGCCCGATCACGCTCGACAATCGGTGGGTCCTCTACGGCGGAGACCTCGACTCGCCGGACGACGACATCGCCTTCGTGTTCCGGCCCGCGGGGACGAACATCGTCATCGGCTTCGCCGGCGGCGACCGGGCCGCGAAGCTCGAGAAGGACGACGCCGCCTTCACGAACCTGGCGATGTCGGCGCTCTCGGACATGTGCAAGTGCGACGCGAAGGCCGCGGTCGTGAAGTCACGCATCACGCACTGGGCCGCTTCGGAAATCTCCTATGGTTCCTATTCGGCCGCGAGCCCGTCGGCCAGCAAGGTGGACCAGCGCGCGAAGCTTGGCGAGCCCGTCGACAACCAGCTCTATTTCGCGGGCGAAGCCTGCTACAACAGCACGTACAATGGGAGTTTCGCCGCGGCCTACAACTCGGCGCTCCGGGCCGCTCAGCAGATGATCGAGGGCCTGTGCGTATTCGACGCTGCGGGGGATGCCTCGAAGTCGCGAGCCTGTCTGACCACGACGGCAAAGGCCACCTCGCCCGGGAAGTGACAGGGACCACGAGCGGGCCGTGATCATGCACGAATAGCGGCGCGCACTCGGTCGCCGGTACGCCGACGGTGCGCCGCGGACTCACGGAACCAGCCAGTGCTTGCCGACCGACCAGCCGAAGAAGCGGACCGCGAGTTCCGACTTGGCACGAACGATCCGATGCACAAACACGCAGGCGGCCAGTCCGTGGACGCCCTCGTGTTTGCTATCGTCGTCGGAGGCGGGCTGCACTTAGCGCTTGCTCTGCTTCTTGGCGGTCTTCTTGGTCGCGGTCTTCTTGGTCGCAGTCTTCTTGGTGGCGACCTTGGTCGCGACCTTGGTCGCGACCTTGGCGACCTTCTTGGCGACCTTCTTGCTCTCGGCGGAAGCGGCCTTGCTGACCTTCTTGCTGCTGGCCTTGCTGAGCGCCTTGGCGACGGTGGCCGCGGAGGCGCCGGTGGTCGTCCGGATCTGTCCGCTGACGCGGTAGAAGCCGCCGGTCTCGACCAGGCCGTCGACGAGGTAGATGGCGCCCGCAGTGCGGATATTGCGGGGGAACTGGACGTTGAGGTCCTTGAAGCCGGGCGACTTGGGGCGGACGCGGACCTTGCCGCCCTCGGTGTAACACTCGACGAGCACACCGGTGGCGCCGGAGGCGGCGGCCTCGAGGGTGTCGCCGACGTTGGCAGCCTTGGTGGTGCCCTGCTCGACGACCTTGGTCTTGGGGACGGTGCCGGCCTTGGCGGCGACGATCGCCGCCTCACTGACGTCGAGGCAGGCCAGGGTCCCGCTCGAGGTGACGATGTAGAGCTTGTCCTTGAAGAACTGCATCGACAGCGCGGAGCCGCAGGTGGTGTCGAGCTTCCACAGGCGGGTCCCGGCGGCGTCGAAGCAGTAGACGGAGGACGAGCTGTCGCCGGCGAACACATACTTGCCGTCGGCCGCGGCGGCGCACGAGTACACGCTGGTGTCACACTTGTAGCTGCGCAGCAGCTTGCCCTTCTTGGTGTAGGCGAGGACGACGTCGTCGGTGGTGCCGGCGTAGAGGGAGGTGGGCTCCTGCCAGCCGAACATGACGCAGCCCTTGAGCTTCTGCGACCACAGCAGCTTGCCGGCGGACCAGTCGTAGGCGCAGATGCCGTCGTCGTAGCCGTGGTAGACGCCGGCGTCGTCGCAGCGGACCATCCAGCCGGAGTCGCCGGCGGACTTCTTCTGCCACAGGAGGTCGCAGTCGTGGTCGAGCACGGTGATGCCGCCGTTGGCGTCGGACACCGCGAGCGAGCCGGCGTGGATGTCGATCCAGTAGATGCTGAGGTCCTCGGAGATCTCGTAGGCGACGAAGGGGACCTTGCGGGTCAGGTCGTAGACGTTGCCGTCGTTGCAGCCGCAGTACAGCCACTCCTCATCGCGGACCAGGCACATCACGCCGTCGGGCAGCTTGAAGCGGCGGTTGACCTGGCCGTCGTGGCCGAGGGCGTAGACGTCGCCCTTCTGGTTGCCGACCCAGCACAGATCGTCGTCGATGAAGATACCGAGGGCGAAGTGGCCGGTCTCAAAGCGCCAGAGGATGGGGGCGCGGGTGGTGCCGCGGGCCGCGGTGGCGCTGGTGGTGCGGCGCTGGCCGACGGATCGCTTGGCGCGTTCGCCGATGACCGCGACCGCGTAGCCCTTCTTGAGCTTGCCACCGAGGGCCTTTTGCGCCTCGGCCTCGGCCTCGGCGGGGTTCTTGTATTTGACGGTCTTGCTCTGACCGGCGTCGCCGATGCGACCGTAGCGGGTCGTGACCGAGCTGCCGGCGACGGTGACCTCGTAGAACTTGTGGGACCCGCCGTCCGCCTCGGACAGCTCGAGATAGGTGCGCTTGTCGGCCATGGTGGCCGACCATACAACAAGTGCCCGCCGCGTGTGTACGAACCGGCGAAGCTCGGCGATCCCGTTTCGTCGCGCTCCACCGTTGCTTCCGTGTGCTCGAAGCGGTCGGGGAGTGGAGCGAGCCTTCTCCTCGACACTCGACCATCTTGCCCGACCAGCGTAGCGCAGGCGATCGTCGGCTCGGCGACCGATTCCCCCGACGTCGGTACTTCAGCCCCAATGCCCCTCCGCACCCCCCTGTGGCCGCTCCTATGCATGCTCGCCTGCGCGTACACACACGCGCGCCCCCTGCCGACGCTGGGCGCCACCCGCAGCACGCCGGCCACCACCGCCCCCGCGCCACCCCTCCTCGCCTCCCAGCCGCCCCCCGTCGACCTCTGCCCCGACGCCGACGAGACCCCCAACAACGACCGCGACGCCGACGGCTGCCCCGATGAGCAGGTGCTGTCCCTCGTGGATGGGCCGGCCCTTAAGCGCGACCGCCTAATTCTTCTGGGTCTGATTGAGCAGCAGCCCGACCTTGAACGCCTCGGGTAGAAGCACCGCGAGGTCTGACGCCCCGTCGGCGTCGATGTCCGCCACCACCGCGGTCGTGGGCTTGGAGCTCAGCACTTCCTTGTGCGCCGGCAGGAATTCCTTGACGGTCTGCACCCAAATGACCACCGCGCTGTCCGTCGCCGACACCCCGTACATATCCGACCATGTGTCGACCGCATAGATATCGAGGGTGCCCGCGTCGACGAACTTCTGGACCTTGGCCTCCAGGAAGTAGATAAACTCGCCCTCGGCATCCTGGCCGGCAAGCGTCACCCGGCCGCTGGCACAGGCCACCACCAGATCGTCCGACCCGAATTAATCGCCGTCGCCGATCGCCACTGCTGCCGTCGCCGACTCGCAATGCGGTAGCAACGGGTTCGCCTTGGCCAGGGAGCCGTTGCCGTTGTTGAGCAGCGGGCTCAGCTGCGCGCCCTCGACCGCATGCGCGACCACCACGTGCGGCCCGGGTAAGCCCTGGAGCAGCTCTCCCGCGGCCACCGCCACCGGCTCCGGCAGATCGAGAAGATACGCTGATGGTGGCATGAACTCGCCATCGGTCCGGACGTAGGTATAGAGCTTTCCGAGGTCGGACAGCAGCAGCAGGTCGTCCAGGCCGTCATTGTTGAGATCCACGAGCTGCGACCCGCGGCCGCCGACCAGCGACGGCGCCTCGAACCCGGTCTGCGGCTCGAATTTTACCACGTCGCCGTTGCAGAAGTTCTCCAGCACCTGCACCCAACCGAGGTCGTTGATGAGCAGCAGATCCGGCAGCGCGTCGCCTGTAAGCTGCCCCACCAGCACACGCTGCGCGTTCTGCAACAGCTGCACGTCGCGCGGCTCGAGCACGAGCTGCCCTCCGCCTTTGTTGATGAGGATCGTATACTCGGGGTCCATGGGCATGGTGCCCTGGTGCGCGACCACCAGATCGACCTTGCCGTCCCCGTTGAAGTCAGCCGCGGCGAGGTCCCGCGGGTTCTTGAACACCGGGATCTCGGTGACCTCGAACATCGGCCGGCAGTTGTGCTCGCATCCGTCGGCGGGAACGTCGTTGCCGTCGTCACATTGCTCGTCCCCCTCGACCATGCCGTTGCCGCAGAGCGCCCCCAGGTCCGGCAAGGGCGGCCCCGTCTCCTCGCCGTTCATCGTCGTACTCACGTCTCCGGTCGCCGCCGTCAGCACGCCCGAGCTCCCCGAGCCCGGGCCGGTTGCTGTCATCGTGGCGCTCGGGTCTGTGGTCGGCAGCAAGGTCGTCGCGCCGGAGTCGTCGTCCGTCGTCGCCATTGTCGTCTCGCCCTGCGACGCCAGCCCAAACCACGGATTGTCCACCGAACATCCACCGAACAGGAGCCCCAGCCATAAGAGTCGCGTGTGCACGTCGGCGAAGATAGCATCTGGGGGGGCGGTTGCTCGGGGCCCAGGGCCACCCAGATGGCGCCGGCTGTGCGGACACTCGGGCCCCCGTATGGCGATATCCGGGTCATGACGCTCACCGAT